>Ga0180216_1002994_pt1 | contig 13653 bp, 14 predicted proteins | sample eDN3rd37CBELigMG_FD_128879 | JGI IMG/M metagenome (GOLD analysis project Ga0180216, IMG submission 128879) | Enriched Miracle-Growth compost microbial communities from Emeryville, California, USA - eDNA 3rd pass 37_C BE-Lig MG (version 2)... ... | reverse complement strand
GGGGGGGGGGGGGGGGGTGGGGGCCCGCGCCCGCGCCGCGGCCCCCATTTTTTTTTTTCCCCTCCAACCACCAACGGGCCCGCTCTCCCCCCCCCGGGGGGCGCCCCCCCCCCCCCCCACGCCCGGGCCCCCCCCCCCCCCCCCCCCCCCCCAAATCCGCTCCAACCTTCGCCCGCATACGGTGGCGCCCCCGCACGGCGCCAACGGGTGCGATCGCGCAGGCCGGCGCGCCGTCACGGGGCTCTCCTTCTGGCCCCCGCTTACCCCGCTGCGCCGCAGCCCAAACTGCCGCCCCGCCTTCGCCCGCGCGTGCGAGTCCTTATCGTCGCCCGGCGGTGCGCGTCGATGCCGTCGCCCTGCAAAGGGTGGCGGCGGCGCCCCTCAACCGCCGGCGCGAAATCCCGTGCCCATCACGCGCGCACCGTCGCCCGCGCCGACCCTTCAACGCTTCCCCCGGCGCGACCCCTTCCCCGCTGCGCCGCGCCGTCCGCCGCCGCCGCCGCGCGCTCCAGTCGCAGGCGGCTGCAACCACACCCGCGAGCGCCGGTCGGGCGGCGCGGCGTCACAGTGCGCGGGCCGCTGCGACGACTTCACGTGAGTTCTCGAACGGCCGCGCCGACCACGCCGCTGGCCCAACGAAACCGTGTTAATTGGGCTTAACACGGCGGCCGCAGTGCCCCCCACCGCCGCCGGCGCGCGCCCGACGCCTGCCTCGCGCCGCCCACCCACGCCTGCACCGCTGCCGCTGCGCCACGGCGCGCAGAAACACACCGCGCGGCCGCAGAGACCAGGAAAAGACGTCGTTCGTGCGCTTTTTTCTGGCCTGCTTTTTCGCCAGGCACGGGCCCCCCTGCCAAGCGACGCAGTGGGCCACGTGGACGACTAACACGGGAAAAAAAAGACGGAGCACGCACCAAAAATAGCACTTGGCGAGGGGCGCGTCCGCGTCGGCGTCGGCGTCGGCGCAACGCGCCGCATTGAGCCGGGCACGCACAATGCTGCGGGCGGGTATCACGAGGCGCGTCCGCGCGCAATGCTCGGCTGGGGCTAGCCCAAATAATGCGGAGGAACGCGTTGATGATCCAGCGACCGCGCGTCGCGTTTGCACGTTCATGTGCGCGCACCGGCTAAAAAACTTCTGGGGTTTGCGTTTTGCCTGTCACCTTGGGCCTTTTTTTTGGGTGGGTGGGGCCGCGTCGGCGCCCCCGCGATGGTTGTCGAGTGGGCCCGCAACGAACGCGTACGCGCTCCGTGCTCCGTGCTCCGTGCCTGGACGCTAGTGCACCGCGTAAACAAACAAACCAACCGCGGCAAGTAGGGCCCTCATGCGCAAATGCAGACATGCATTGATGTAGGAACCGTTCTCAGTTTTGCGTAGTGGCACGCGCAGATAGCAGTACAATCCGAAGCGAAAGGGGGGAAAAAATGGAACGGGAATCGGGGTGGTCGCGCGCAACAAAGATGGATGGCTCGCCCACGCGCGTCGTTCCCCCGCTCAGTCGTCGTCGTCCTGGAACGAGTCGGGTGCGGCGCCGCCGCTGGACGCGCCGCGCGTCGGCGACGCCGGCGCTTGGCTGGCCGGCCGCAGGCTGAGCGTCTGCACGCCGCGCACCAGGTCGCCAATCGTGACCACCAGGTCCTGCTCGCACGCACCCCGCAGAAAGTGGCGTCCAAAGGGCCGAGCTCGTCAGTGGAGCTTTGCAGCGCCACGCGCCGATCGGGCGGCGGCGCGGACACGCACCGCCGCGTCGTTCTGTGCGAGCGCCGGCGTGAGCTGCAGCAGGTTCTTGTCCAGCCGCGCGATGAGCGGGTCCAAGTCCTGCTGTCGGAGCGCCGGCGGGTACTTTTCCTCGTCTGCGGCAGCGCGCACCACGCAGCGGGCGCGGACGCCGGCGCCATCAGCCGCGGTGCCGCAGGCATCGTTCCAGTGGCGACGGCCCAGGCGCGCGTACCGGACTGGGCGTTGTCGACCGTCTCGACGCTCTCGTTCTCCTAGCGAGCGCACCGGGCCATGAATGATCCGCCCGACGGCGTCAGGCACGGCGTGCGGCCGGCCGCCCGCGGCCCCACGTTGCCGTGCGCAACGTGCATGCGTACCCCACACATGGTGGCGATGTACGGCGCGACGTACTCGGCGTACTGGAGGACCGCGTCGTCGACGGGGCCCATGAACCACTCCTCGCCCGACTTTTCGTCGGCCTTGGCACGGCGCGCGACGCCGCGGAGCGCCAAGCTGAGCAGGTACAGGTTCCGCTTCATCGCCGCCGAGATCGGCGCTGCCATGGCGCGATCGCGCACGCGTCCGACAGCAGCGGCGGTGAGACGCGGGTGCGCCTTGCGCAGCGCAGCTGCGCGCAGGAGGCGGGGGGCAGCAGCTGCTGCGACGTACTGGGCGCGGGGATGTCGTACTCGTCCGGGCGCTGCAGGGCCGGCACGAACAGGTGGAAGAACAGGAGCGCCGCGACGTCCTACGCCGTGCCCCACAGCCATCCGCCCCGTCGGCGAGAGCCTCAGCGCCAGCGCCCCACAGTTGCCCCGCGGTGCCGTCCCGTGCCCGCGTACCGCCTTGGGGTCGCGCTTGACGGCGGCCTTGTCCTGGATGCGCGCCGACGCGCTCCGGATGCCCTCGCAGAGCTGGCGGATGGACTGCGGCGCGACGATGGGCGAGCTGATGATCGCGTCGACCAGGTCGCGCAGGTGCTTCTTCAGGCGGTTGGCGTTGTTGGTCAGGTCCGGGCCGGCCACCTTCTTCGGGTGCAGCTGGCGGGGGTGGGGCCGCGGCCCCAGTGCGGGCGACGCGACGGCGCGACGGATGAGCGGCGTTCAGGAGCCGCCCCCCCCGGCCTGCCCGGCTGCCCGATCGTTGTGGGGCGCCTACCTCGAACGCGCCGGACTCCTTCTCCAGCAGGCGGATGGTCGGGCCGAGGACGACCTTGGCGTAGTGCTTGCCGTGCGTCTTGAGGTACTCCTCGACGATCTCGGTGACGATCGGGTCGCTGTCAAAGATCGGGCGCACCGCCCAGATCGGCGCGCCGTCCGCGGACGGCGTCAGCGGCGCCTCTGCGTGTGGCGGCGCGGCAGGGCAGGCGGGAGCGAGCGCGGCGCCGAACGATTCAGCAACTTCGGCGGCGGCCGATCGCTGCCACCCGGTGGGGCGCGCACGCACCGGCGTCGGCGCGCGCGGTCTCGGCCTCGAGGACGCCGGCCAGGAACGGCACGAGCGATTTGGTCTGCTCAAAGATGCGCATGACCGAGTTGCGCAGCTCGGCCTTCTCCTCGTCGGGGACGAGGGTGTTGAGGCTGTTGAGCACCTTGAGGTCCGGCCGCGTGAGCAGCTGGACGAGCGTGTCGTACTTCTCCTCGGTCGAGAGCACCTTGGTCGGCGTCTCGGCGACGGCCGCGAGGCTGGTGTTGGACTCGAAGTGCGCGGGGATCGCCGGCGCCGAAAAGTCGGTCGGGCGCTCGCCGCGGCGCGCCGCCACGTCCTTGTCGATGGTCTCCAGGTGCGCCATCATCTCGTCCGTCTCACGCAGGCCTGGCGCGCGCGTGAGCGAGCGCGGCGCGGTGTGGCGCGGCGCGGCACGCGTTTCAGCGCACGGCCGGGCCGCGGCGGGTACCCTTCCCCCGCGCGCGAAGGCCGTACCGCGCTCGAAGAACTGGCGCAGGGCCAGGACGTACTTGAGCTGGTGGGCGGCGTTGTCGACGGCGTTGGCCTCGACCATGTGCGAGAACTTGGACTGCGCGTCGAACGCGACCTGGTCAAACTTGGTGCGGAACTGTGGGGACGACGAGGCGCGCGGTGCAGCGTCGTGGCGCCGCGGGCGCCGGGTCAGCCGTCGTCCACACCAGCGTCCAGTGCCCGGGTCCGGCCCGCACCTGGGTCATCTCGGCCACGGCCTGGTTGTACTTTTTGACGTCGACCTTGGACTGCTGCTTGACCTTGTTCAGGCGCGACACCGCGTTCTCATAGTCGACTTGCGCCTGCACGCCGTGCGGTGCGGTGGCCCCCCATGCTCCTGCTGCTGCACCGCCGCCGTCAGCCCGGGGTGTCCCTCCGGCCTTTTCGTCGGCCGCCGCGCACCTTCAAAAACTCGTGCGAAAAGTAGCGCGCGTCGCGGATGTCGCGCTTGATGAACGCCTGCTGCGGCTGGACGACGTGCGCCTCGAGCGCCTTGGTCAGGTCGTCCAGGCCCGTGACCAGCGTCTCGTGCAGGCGAACGGTGTCGACCATGACCGTGCGCAGGCCATCGGTCGCGCCTCCGGGCTCCAGGTGGTCCACGAACGCCTGGATGGTCTTGGTGTGGGCGCGCATGGCGTCGGCCCACGGGACCAGCAGCTGGCCGATCGGCTGCGCCGACTTGTAGATCGCCTTGAGCGACTCGCGCAGGTCCTCGGCATCCTGGGCCGTGTGCGCAGCCGGGGCGGGGTGGGCGGGCCAACGCTGGGTCGTAATGAGCGCGCGCGACGCTGCAGCCGCCCGTGCACCGGCGCGCGCAGCGCACCTTGGAGTGCAGCTTGATGTTCTCGCTGACCTCGTGGCGCTCCGCGATCTCCTTACCGTAGGTGGCCTCGATCTCCGGGTCCAGGTCCTTGACGAGCGCGCTCTTGGTGCGCGCCTCGTTCAGCTCGGCCAGGCGCCGCGAGAAGAAGCGGTTGGCCTTCTTGCCGCCGAACGGCACGGACGACATGGCTGCGGCACTGCGCGCGGGCGTGACGCTGCGGCGGGCGCGGGCGGGCGGCGCAGGTGGGGGGCATAGGGGGGCATAGGAGGTTAGCATTGGTGAACCGAGGCGGAGGCAACGTGCACGAGCGCTGCCGGCGCCAGACGGCTGCTGCCGCTGCGCCCCCCGCTCCTGCTGCCGGGCTGCACAGCGCCACCGGCCAGATCATCCGGAGCCCCAGCCATACGCCTTGGGATCCGCGGATCGGCCTAGCCGGCCTTCGTGCTTTGCCGGGCGGCGACGCGCCTCCGGGTGCGGGTGGCGGCGCCTGCCCCGCCGCTGCGGCCGGCACAGCCGGGGCTGCGCAGCCGCCCGAATTGGCCCCGTGCTCAATCCCGGCGTGCAGCACCCGTGGCCGCCGCTGCCGCCACCGCCGCCGCCGCCGCCGCTGCCACCGCCGCCGCCGCGCCTTCGTCGGCCAAGGTCAACGCGCGGAAGCCCCCCTCGGATCTCGGCGAGATGGCGGCCGTTGCGCCTGCCGCCTGCATCCCGCGATGGCCCTACGTCCCGACGTCCGCTTGCCGCGCCCATCTCGGCCGCGGTGCTAGGGAAGAGCGGGCGACGGATGCGTCGCGACGGCGCGCACTCGGGGGCGCCGCCGCCGTCGTTCGCGAACGCACCCGCGAGAAAAAACAGGCGAGGAAGCGAAGTGGCAGAACAGCGGCAGAACAGCGGCAGAACCGCGGCAGACGACAACGCAATGACGTCATTGGGGAGCATGGCGGCAGAAACGCGGCAGAGAAACGGCAGAGGCGCGGCAGAACGGGGGCTGGGCGGCAGAATTGTGGCAGAATCATGGCAGAATCATGGTAGATTTGGGTGACAGAAGGCGTGTCAGAAACGGCAGCACCGTGGATGAACTGGGTTGAATGACGGCAGAACCACGGCGGAGCTAGTGGCCCTAGCACCTGAACGGCGCCATGGACGCCGCGACTGCCTGCATTAGTGAGCCACACGGTGACCACGACCGCGACACGCCACGCCACGCGCCAGCTCTGACCGTGTCCAATGCGAGGCACGACCCATCGTTTACGGTCCACCGCATCTTCTACTGTCCACCGCATCTCCCCATTGCGCAGCGCCTGCCACGTGGCCAAAATGGCAGAATGGGGTGGACTGCGGCAGAATTCAGCGGCAGAAACGGACGAGTCGCGCCAAAAACCAATCCATCACGCGAAACGGACGACGACGACGACGACGACGACGACGATGGCGGCGGCGACGGCGGCGGCGACGGCGGGCGCCGCAGCGGCGGCCCCGACCATTACCCTCACGCAGGGCACGGCCGGTAATGGCGCCTACCCACCCGCTCGCCCTCGTCACCGCTCGTGCGCTCACGCCGACCGCACCAGGCCACCTGAGGCGCGGGCCGTGCCACGCAGGCGGCCCGATCGCGATGCCCGCGGTCGGCCTCGGCACGTGGAAGAGCAAGCCCGGCGAAGTCAAGGCCGCGGTCAAGGCCGCCATCGCCGCTGGCTACCGCCACATCGACTGCGCCATGGCCTACCAGAACGAGGCCGAGATCGGCCAGGCGCTCCAGGAGGTCTTTGCCGAGGGCAAGGTGCGCCGCGAGGACCTCTTCATCTGCTCCAAGCTCTGGAACACCTGCCACCGCCCCGAGCACGTCCGCCAGGCCTGCGAGCAGACGCTGAAGGACCTCCAGGTGAGGCCCCGCTGCGCGGCTCGCCGCCGGCGCGCCGGGCGCCACGCCGTGATTCACCGTGTGTTCCCTCCGCGTTGCGCGGCGGCCCCTCGCAGACCCCCTACCTGGACCTGTACATTGTGCACTGGCCCGTCGCGTTCGAGTTCACGGGCATCCCGTTCACCAAGGGCCTGGACCGCGACGAGCACGGCAACATCAAGTTCGCCAAGGTCTCGCTGCAGCAGACGTGGGAGGCCATGGAGGCGCTCGTCGACGCGGGCCTCGTCAAGGCGATCGGCGTGTCCAACTACCCGCTCATCACGCTGCTGGACCTGCTCACCTACGCGCGCATCCGCCCGGCGGTCAACCAGATCGAGGTCCACCCGTACTGGACGCGCGAGGAGCTCGTGAGCGAGTGCCACCGGCTCGGCGTGCGCGTCGTCGGCTACTCGTGCCTCGGCTCGGGCCAGGCCGGCCCGCTGCAGGACCCCGCGATCCAGGCGATCGCGCAGCGCCACGGCAAGTCGCCCGCGCAGGTCATCATCCGCTGGCTCGTCCAGCGCGGCATCGCCGCCATCCCCAAGAGCGTGCACGAGGAGCGCATCCGCGAAAACTTTGCCGTGTTTGACTTTGCCCTCACCGACGAGGAGGTCGCCGCGATCAACGCGCTCAACCGCAACCAGGCCTTTGTCGACACGCGCATCTACTGGCAGTACGCCATCACCGTGTAAGAGCGCGACGGCGCCGCGGCCCCCCTCTTGGGCGCGTAGTAAGTGCGTCGATGTATAAGCAAAACAGAGTACGCAGAAAAATTACACAGTTTGGCAAATGCTGGGTGCTGCAGCGGCGGGCCGCGCGCGCGGGGGAGGCGGTGGCGCGGACGTTGCTTTTGGGGCGTGCTTGTGTTTGTTGTCACGGCGCGGGCCGGCTTAGGTCTTCTTGTTGTCCTCGCGGAGCGTGACTGTCCTGTTGAACACGAGCGCGTCCGCCGTGGAGTCCTTGTCCACGCAAAAGTAGCCGACGCGCTCAAACTGGAACACGTCGCCGACCTGCGGTGCCCGCCCCCACCCCCCGCGCCGCAGCGAGAACGAGGCAAGGGGGTCCCGGTTAGCCGCTTTGGCCGCGCCTGCACGTTCGCCAGTCGCGCCGCCCTCCGAACGTTACCTTGGCGCCCAGCACGGAGATGTCGGCGAGCGCGGCCGGGATGACCTCGAGCGAGTTCGGGTTGATGTCGGCCAGGAAGCCGCCCGGGTTCTCGTCCGGGTTGCGCGACTTGAACAGCGGGTTGTACAGGCGCACCTCCACCGGGACGGGCGACTGGCGCGTCGGGCAGTGCGCGACCCAGTGGATGTACGCCTGCGGCTTGCGCGTGTTCGCCGGGTCGTACGTGGCCTGGATCTCGACGATCTTGCCGTTGGGCTCGCGGATGACGCGCTGGCAGGTGATGTTGTACGCGCGCGCGAGGCCGACCTCCTTGCCCGGCGCGAGCCGGTAGTAGTCCGGCGCGTCCTCGTCGCGGAAGTCGGAGGCGTCGATGTAGATGGTGTTGGTGAACGGCACCGTGTGCACGCCCTTGGCCGGCTCCGAGGGCACCTTGGGGTACGTGCGGTCCTCGATCTTGTCGGCCGGGTAGTTGGTGATCGTCACCTTGATCGGGTTCAGCACGACCTTGGCGCGCACCGCCGTCGCGTTGAGCTCGTCGCGCACGCACGCCTCGAGCATCTCGACGGGGATGGTCGTGTTGGCCGTGGTGATGCCGAGCCGCTCGCAAAAGGTGTTGATCGCCTTGGGCGGGAAGCCGCGCCGCCGGAGCGCCTCGATCGTGTAGATGCGCGGGTCGTCCCAGCCGGAGACGATCTTCTCCGACACGAGCTTTTGCAGCTTGCGCTTGGACAGCACCGTGTTGGTGATGTTGAGCCGGCCGTACTCCCACTGCACGGGCTTGTACACCTCGGCGGCGTCGCACACCCAGTAGTACGCCTCGCGCGCGAGCTTGAACTCGGTCGTGCAGAGCGAGTGCGTGATGTTCTCCAGCGAGTCGGTCAGGCAGTGCGAAAAGTCGTACGTCGGGTAGATCACCCACTTGTCGCCCGTGCGCACGTGCGCCTTGTGCACCACGCGGTACGCGACGGGGTCCCACATGTACGGGTTGCCGGACTGCATGTCCATCTTGAGCCGCAGCGTCGCCTTGCCGGCCTCGAACTTGCCGTTCTTCATGTCCTCGAAGAGCCTGTCCCACAAAGCGCGGGCAGAGAAACGCGACACGCGGTGGTCCTTTGGCTCGGGTGAGTTCGGCGCGGCGCGACGGAAAGGACGGTTTGCAATCGGCTACGCACTGCAGGTTCTCTTCGATGGGCCGGTTGCGCCACGGCGACTCGGTGCGCGGGCCCATGTTGTCGCCGCCGCTGGCGCCCGCACAGCATCCGCCAGGGTCGGCGAGCGCCGCGTTAGGGAGTGGACACGGGCGGTGCGCCGGGCCTGCTCCCGCCCGCCGACGGCCATACCGCGACTGGTGCATCTCCTCGGGCGTCTGGTGGCAGACGTAGGCCTTGCCGTTCTTGATGATCCGGATGGCCAGCTCATAGAGCTGGTCAAAGTAGTCCGACGTGGCCGTGACCTTGTACGGCTTGAAGCCCAGCCACTCGACGCAGTCCTTGATGCTGGCGAGCATCCGACCGCGCAAAACCCACAGGCACCCTGGGCACGGCGGACGTGTTAACAGGCGCGGGAGCGGTGCCGCATTCTGCCGCACGCGTGCCACACGCACCTGTCGTAGTACATCTGCTCCTCGGCCTCCGGGTTCGTGTCGTCGAAGCGCAGGTAGGTGATGCCGCCGTGCACCTCGGCGTACCGGAAGTTGAAGTTCATCGCTGGGCGCCCGCATGCGCAAAGACCGCTGGCCGCACCGCAGTCAGGTCCCCGCGCCCAGCGGCCATGCTGGCACTGCGAGTGCCGGCACGCCTACCCTTGGCGTGGCCGATGTGCAGGAAGCCGTTCGGCTCGGGCGGGAACCGCGTCACGACCTTGCCGCCCGTGGCCTTCAGGTGCTCCTCCATGAGCTGCGCCCAAGGGAGCAAGGCAGGGTCGCCCGCGCGCGCACGCCCCGTTGAGTGTCCTCCACCAACCCGGCGCGACTGCTAGGGCGCGGCAGGCCGCACCTTGGGGTTGATCTGCGGGTTCTCGCCGGGCTTGTGGAACTTGAGCACCTCGCCCTCAAAGAGGCGGTACTTGTCGCCGGCCGGCGGCGCCTCCAGCGACGACGACGCGGGCATCGCTGCGGGGCCGATGCCGCAGCAAAAAAAAAAGTGTTTCTGCGGGCGTGGTGAGTCTACGCGTCGGTCCCACCCCCAAGGGTCGGCGCACGGACGCCTACGCGTGCTGGGCGCCTTGGCCTTGGGCTCCTTCTTCTTCTGTGGAGCGGATGCGCACGCCGTGCCGGGGACGCGGCGGTGAGTGACGCTTCGTGCCGGCGCGGCCACGGGCGGCGCGTGGGGAGCGCACCTTGACGGGCTCCAGGTCGGCGGCGGTCTTGGGGCCGAGGAGCGCGGCGATCTGCTGCTCGGCCTCCTCCTTGATCACCTTGCCGTCGGCCCACTTGTACTGCTCTCGCACCTTGGCGAGCAGCGGGCCGATCGAGTAGTGGTACCGCTCGGTGATGATGGTCTCCTTGTGCAGCTCGATCTGGGCGGCGACCGCGCGCTGGATGTCCTCGCGCGGCACCTTGACGCCCACGCCGCAGTACGCCTCGAACTCGGCCAGGTCCGTCACCTCGTACTTCTTCAGGTACTCAAACGCCGCTGCAGACGACGCCAGCGCGCCGCCACGGGCGTCGCTGGAAGCGCGGCGTAAGCGTCCGCTTGGTCGACCGCGCGCGCGCCGGCCCGCGGTGGGCGCACCTTCCAGCTGCAGGGCCGTCTGGATCTTGTCGCTGGCGATCTCGTCCACGAGCAGGTCCTGGTGCATGCTCATGTCCGACATGACCCGGACGGCCGCCTGGTAGAGCAGCGTGCCGCGGCTCTTGGGCGCGCCGCTGCCCATGTTGGCCTGCGCCACGCTCGCCGCCGTTGCGCCAAACGGGCCATGGCATTGGTACCGCGCGCGGCGGCCTCGCACGTGTGCCCGCGGGGGGCCAGCGCCGTACCTTGAAGATCATGTCCTTGAAGACCGCGGCCAGGCTCGCGTTCGTGGCGGTCTCCTTGGCCTTCTGGGCCTCCAGGCCCACCGACCGGAAGAGCCGAATCATGTCCTCCATGGTGGCGGCTGCAAAGGGGGGTAGGCACCGGCCGCGGCCCTGATAACGCCCAAGTCAGTCGGCCGCCTCAGGACAGTGCGAGATAAGCACGACGTGTGGCCGCCCCTAAGGTGCCCGCTCTTGCGCAATGCCTGGCCCATGGCCGCCTCAGTAGGTAAAGGGCACGTCCGGCACCACAGCCTCACAGGGTGGCCTGCCGAAAGCCGCGGCGCTGAGGCTCCCCCGCCTCTCCTCGGGCGTCAGCACGAAAAGGCACGGCTGCGCCGTATCGGCCGGTTTCCTGAGGGCAGCCGTAGGCCGCTGGTGCATGGCGGCCGGCTCTTCCTGCCCTGTCCACGGTCACCCCGTGTCGCTTCCCTCCTTCTCCGCCACCGCCTCCTTCCTCCCCGTCGTCGTCGCACGCGCCTTCTTCCGCCGCCGCGTTCGCCAAGCCGCGGCGTTGGGCGGCCACTGCAACCGAACCGCCGCCCTCAGCCGCCTCCTTCAGTCGCCGCCGCGCTGCCGTCCGCCGCCTGCCGCCGTCCGACGCCTGCCGCCCCCCACCCTATGCCGCTCTCCGTCGCCTGCCGCCCTCCGCCCTCCGCCCTCAGGCGCCCTCCGCCCGCCCTCAGGCGCCCTCAGGCCGTCCTCAGGCGCCCTCAGGCCGCCCTCAGCTGCCCTGCGCCGCCCCTCCTCCCTCCCTCCTCCCTTCCCTCAGCCGCCCTCCCTCCGACGCACCGAGAGCGTCACGTGGCGACGGCCACGTGGATCACCTGCACTCTGAGACCCGCTGATCGGGCCCACGCGGCGACCCGATCAGCGGGCGCGTGTCGTCCGCGCCGGCCGGCGGATCGATGCACGCGGCGGGCCGACGATCGGGCACGCTCACGAGGCCGCACCCATCCACAGGACGCCGCTGCGGCACATGCTCCTAGAGTCCGTCCTGGCGGCACTACACGCCATGCCATTCGCCGTCACGGATGCAATATGGTCCAGTATTATGCATGCATAGGGCTCACGCCGCGAGCCGCGCCCGTTCAGCATGCGGGCACCAGCGCGATGCATCGAACGGGGCCCCGCCCGCCCGCGACCGGCCGGTTTATACTTTACTATGTGTACGTACAATGTCATTAATTCATACGGTGTACGCGCGGCACAGCGGATTGAGTGCATGGGTTGGTGCATTGGCGCGACAAATAAACGACAGCGAGCTAGCTAGAACCAATAGAGTGTACGTACGTACGAGACGGCGCCAACGAAGATCGATGTGTCGATCGGCGTGCATGCATCATGCCCGATCATGCATGCATACGCGCGCCTACTGTCACGGTGCATGCAATGCGGCCTAGAACTCGTCGTCCAAGAGGACCCCGAAGCACGTGTGGTAGCAAAAGGTGCCCACCGAGTTGGCGCCAAAGACGATGTAGGCCGCCGTCGTCTCGCAAGAGTTCTTGCTGCAGGTCAAATCGGCCTGGACGGTGCCGCGCCCGGTGCAGTAGACGTAGTCAGGTTCGCCGCCGCCGCCACCGTCGTCGTTGACGTCGATGCGGTAGGCACCCTCGGACTGGCCCAGGGCGGTGATGGCGTACGCGCGCACCAGCGTGCCCGGCTCGGCGCCGAGGACGAGGCTGCCGGCGGGAACGAACGGCGTGTTGAGCGGCTGGCCGGGCGTCGGCGTCGTCGGGCTCAGGTCGGGGTCGCCAAAGCACTTGTGGTAGGTTCTCCCGGCGACCGTGTCGTAATAGAACGGCTCGGCGGAGAGCTGGTGGTTGCAACCGGTGAACGACGCCGGCCCGCCGACATCCGCGTAGGTGCCGCGCACGGTGCAGCAGTACTGCATGCGATCATGGTATGAATGGGAGCGCGCGCGCATGCACCACCTGCACGGAGGATTTACGTCAACGGAACGCGGTCGAGCCATGCATGCACGCAGGCGCAGGCGCGGTCGACCCCCTTACCTCGGCGTCCTCCCACGTAACGGTCCAGCCGCCGTAGATCGTCTCGCCGACGGCGGCGTGGCAGTCGCGGAGTCCGCTTACGGGCGCGGTGAGCGCGCGCGGCTCCAAGGGATCCGACGGCGTCGCAAAGACGGTCGGACCGGCGGACGGCCCAGGGAAGTGCACAAACTTCATGCCGGAGATATTGCAGTCGTCCAAAGCGGCGGTGCTCGGCGGCCCGCAGTTGCTGCAAGCCTCGTCGGAGCAGGTGTAGGTGGTGAGGGCGCCCGCGTCGACGACAAACCTGGTGTAGGTACCGAGGTCGACGCACACGCCTTCCTTGTAGAAGGTGATGGCCCAGGGCTCCGCGTCGGCTGCGCAGTCTTCTGGCCACACATACTCGAACCGGCCGACGTAGGTCGTCGTCGCCGACTCCGGGATGGGCAGGTCGGTCAAGGGCGCTTCAACGCAGTCGTGGCGTTCGTTCCGGTCCCCGGCCGCGTAGCAAGTCGAGACATGGCCCTGGCAGGCCTCCTGGGTTTCCACTCCGACGAACCTGACGTAGTAGGGCTCGCCGTCGCACAGCGTGTCGGCACCGCTAAAACGAAGGTCGGACGTCCAGTACAGTGTCTCGCCGGAGGCGGCCAGCGCCAGCGCGGCGAGTGCGGCCGCGCCGAGCAGAGCGTATGGCGGTCGCGCCATTGGTGCTGATGACCCAGCCGGGCGGCAGAGCACGTACGGGACGAGTACGTACGCGTAGTACGCTGTCCGGCCGTCCCTGCGATTCGGCGCCGCGAACGTCTCTCGCTCCCGCGTACGCCACCCGCCGTGCGTGCTCCAACGCCGTGCGTTGGTAACTACCAACAGTTAGCTCGTGGCGAGCGCAGCCTGTCGATTCGCTGTGTCTCCTGCGCCGCTGGCGAGCTCCGGCGGGACGGAACGGGCGGCCGCAGCGACGGGCGGCGGCCAGGTGCGTTAACGGACACACACGCGAAGCAGAGAACGACGAGTCGCCCACTGGGTTCACGCACGCACGGGCGTGCCCCATGGTTTGCACGGCAATCGCGCGGGCTGCCCCTGCCACTCTGTCTCATCCTGCCGTTCCTAGACCAAGCCCTACCG
>Ga0180216_1002992_pt1 | contig 13663 bp, 9 predicted proteins | sample eDN3rd37CBELigMG_FD_128879 | JGI IMG/M metagenome (GOLD analysis project Ga0180216, IMG submission 128879) | Enriched Miracle-Growth compost microbial communities from Emeryville, California, USA - eDNA 3rd pass 37_C BE-Lig MG (version 2)... ... | reverse complement strand
TATTGCCGCGAGCCTGACCGCGAGCATACGGCTTGAACGGCGTGCGGAATTCCAAGTGCACCACGCAATCGCCGAACTTCTGTTTGCTGGTGGTGTTGGCTTCCAGGTAGCCGTCGGGGGTCATCTTGCCGTTTTCAAAGGCGTCGGCCGAGGTGCCGTCGAACAACACAATCGCGCCTTCGGGCGGCTTGGCGCCCAGCGTGGGACTCTTGCGTTCGACCTTTTCCAGCGTGCCATAGACTTTGCCTTCGGCACTGGTGGCGGTGAGCTTGCCGTCCTTGATGGTGGCGGTCCAACCTTCTTCGCCCTTGAAGCTGGCGGTGCCGTCGGCGTTCAGTTGGCCCTGCGCCTTGTGACGCTTGTCGCCGCGTTTCCAGCCATCGCCGGGCAGCCCGCCCATGTAATGGACCATTTCAAACTTGCCGCCGCCCAGGGCGATCACCTGCGCGCCGTGCTTGTTGCCAGCGGCGTCTTTGCCCAGGTATTCGCCTTGAATGGCGAAATCGGGCCCAGCCTTGGCGGGATCGGTGATGGTGAGATTGGGATTATCTTGCGCAAAGGCGGTGCCGCACCAGGTGAATCCGCCCAAGGCCACCGCAGCGGCAGCCAATGTAGACAGACAGGCTGCTGGAAATCTCATAGTGTTTGCTCCGGCGAAGGGATCTGAGGAAATCGTCCAGCGTTTGCGAGCCGCTTATTGTCGCCTGCGCCGCGGCCAGGCTCAATAGTCCGCCCCGGCTCGCCAGATTCGCGCGCAGCGATACCCAGCAGCCGCCTCAGGCGACGGTTTCCCGCGGGTGCTCAAGTGGCGTGGCTGCTGCGGCTCAGGCCGGGTGGACTTGCAGCGCAGCGTCGCTGGCGGGCGGACGCTGCCGGGCGGCGAGCCACGGGTCGAGATCCTGGAAGATGAGACCGGCATCGTCGTCAAAGAGCTTGCCGGCCAGCAGGTTGATCAGATTCAGGCGATGCTGCGGATAGTCGCGGAGAAACTCGCCGAGGCAGAAACCGTCTTGGTAGAACGTGTCGGCCAGTTTGCGGCTCCACTGGACACCTTGCTGGAAGGCAGGCACCCAAGCGCCCAATTGTTCGGCCGACAGGTCGCCCTGTTGCAGCCCTGCGATCACGCAGTCGGCAGCCATCTCGGCCGATTTCATGGCGAACAGGCCGCCGGACGAATACAGTGGATCGACAAAGCCCTGCGCATCGCCCACCAATACCCAGCCATCGCCCGCGACAGGCTCCACCATGTACCCAAAATCCTTGAGTACGCGGAAGTCGCTGAACAACTCGGCGTTCATCAGCCGTTCGAGCACGGCCGGGCACTGGCACAGTTCTTCTTCGAAGATCACCTCGGGCTTGTTACGGCCACAGAAGAGGTAATCGGTATCGGCGACCAGGCCCACGCTCACGATGTCGTCGGCCAGCGGGATATACCAGAACCAGCATCGTCGGTTGGCGGCCTGGTGGATCACGGTGGCGCCGGCGTTGATGCCGGTGTCGCGGCGGCCCCCGCGGTAATAGGCCCAAATCGTGGCTCGGCGCTGCTCCGTCAGTTCTTGCCGCAGCCCTAGCTGTGAAGCCAGCAAGGTTTGCATCCCGGTGGCATCGATCACCACCGAGGTTTGAATCGGTTGCGGCCGTTCGTCGCCGGCCTCGCGAGCGAGCACGCCCACGGCCTGGTTGCCTTCCATCAGCACGTCGATCACGCGCCAGCCCTCACGGCAGTCGGCCCCGTGCTGGCGAGCGTTCTGAAACAGCATGTTATCGAACTCGCTCCGCAGCACCTGCCAGGTTTGCGAACACTCGCGCGGGTCCGACTCGTGAAAATAGAACGGCGGGAGAGCCTGACCGGTGTGGCTGACAAACTGCACGCTGGCTTTGCACGGGTAGCGACTGTCCTTGAGCTGCGGCAGCACGCCTAACCGCTCGAGGGTCCAGTAGATTTCCGGCGCCAGGGAGCCGCCCACATGAAAGCGAGGGAACCGCTCGCGTTCCAGCAGCAAGGTCCGCAGCCCCGCCTGAGCGATGAGGGTCGCGGCCGTGGAACCGGCGGGGCCGCCTCCGATCACGATGCAGTCGAACTTTTCCATAGCGCGCTTCAGATTCGCTTGATTGACGGTTGCGCGATGAGGTTGGGGGAACCTCGCCTCGTTCCATCTGTCCGGCGTGGTGGGGTGCCCGGACGCAGCTCTACGGCCGCGACCCGAGGCTTCAAATAGGTGCCGCCCGCGTCACCAGCGCAAGGCGATGCGCTTCACGATGCCGCGGGCTTACCAGGTGGGTTGTATTGTCTGTTGACTGTGGTGTGGGGGGATATATCGGGGTGGGTATCTATGGGCGAGCCCATTGCGGGTGTGGCCGGCGGTCAACCGCCAACGAGCGGCAAGATAGCCTCAACCGTTGACGATCTCCAACAGTTCAACGGCCGGCTCGCCGTTGCAATAGATCAGGGCCGTGCGTCCGTAAACGGGTTCCACGCTGCCGGCAGTCAGGCACTGTTGCAGCACCGCGCCGGGTGTGATCTCAAAGAGCGAGAACAAGTGAACGCTGCGGAGGATGTTGTGCTGGATGAGTACCCGGCCCAGCGGCGTGCCTTCGCTCACCACTTCTTGCCGGGCCGCGAGCGGCAGCAGGTCCAGGCGAATCCGCATGATCCCGTACTGCACCACCCGGCCATCGCTTTGCCGGGTGAGCAGAATCTCGCGAGCATAGTGGGAATCGCCGGCATCGCGCCGCAGCACTTTCACGTCGACCGGGCTGCCGTGGTGCGATTCGACCGTCACGGTCATGTGGTGCTCATGCGCCAGCAGCTTGCGAAAGGGCTCGGCCATCTGGGCCGCTTCCACTTCGCGGAACGCCCCGACTTGCTGACGGTCCTCGTAGAACAACGAGATCAGCGTATCCAGATCCGGCGTGATGCGTTCCCATGTACTCACGGCTCTTCCGGGGTGGCTGGAGGCTTGATGGCGGGCGAATGAGAAGTTGCCGGGACCACCGCCTGTGGGAAGGCAGCGCTGCCAACTGGCATGAAACCCAAGCAATCTCCCGGGGCAGGAGGCGTCGAGCGCCGCCGCGGGTCGCCACGCGGCATCACGCACAACGTCGGTAAGTCTACTCAATCGCCACAAACAGGTCGAGTTTTTTTGGCCGCTGGCCGGCGTTTGATAAGCCAGGCAATTAGGCCCCTTCCGCGCGCGACCATGACACCATGGCGCTGCGAATGCCCAGCTTGGCGATGATTGCAGCCGCGATGCCGTGGTGACCGATTCTGGGCGCGCTGCAGCCAGGCTCCTCAACACCCCCACCATTGGCATGCCGATAAAACATTGCCCACCGCCCACTCCAGCCGCTACGGTATCGGAGGTGGAAGCTGGCGGCACTGCGTTCTGCACGCTGAAGGCCGTCGCGCGCGGCCACCAACCTTTCTTCGCGGCACGTTGTCCCGCTGCGGCAATGGTTCCCCCGAGCCATTGCCCACGATTGTAGCCCCCCAAAAGCATAAGGACTGTTGGCATGATTCTTGTCACCGGAGCCACTGGAATGTTTGGTGGGCGGGTCTTGGAGGCCCTGCTGGCCAGGGGTGTTCGCGTCCGCGCCTTAACGCATTCGCCCGACAAAGCCCAGCGGCTGGCGGCCATGGGGGCCGAGCCAGCGGTGGGCAACCTGGATCATCCAGAAACGCTGCCCGAAGTGCTCCAAGGCGTGGAACGCGTGTTCCTGGTGACGTCGATGGACCGTCAGATCACCAAGCGCGAGATCAACCTGATCGACGCCGCCCAGGCCACCGGGGTACGGCAGGTGGTCAAGCTGTATGGCGCCGTCCGTCACCACGGCGACGAGCTGGACCAACTGCACCTGGCGTCGATCGAGCATCTGCGGCAGTCGCGGCTGGCCTGGACGCTGATCTCGCCCAACACCGTGATGGAAACCAACCTGTTTCCCCAGGCGGCGAACATTCGCGAGCGCAACACCATGTACGGGGCGGCCGGTGAGGGCCGCATCGGCATGGTCGCCGCGGGCGATTGCGGCCTGGCCGCGGCCACCGTGCTGACAGGCGACCTGGCCGCCCATCATCAGCAGAACTACGAAATCACCGGCCCCGAAGCGATCACCTTTGGCGAGATTGCCGCGCGGATGTCCAAAATCCTGGGCCGCGAAATCAAGTACGAGGACATGGAGGTAGAGGAGTTTGGCAAGCTACTGATCGAATACGCCGGCTACTCGCGCGACACGATCGAGATCGACATCTTGTGCCACTTTCGCGCGCTCCGCCGCGGCGATGCCGACCTGGTGACGCACACCTTTGAGCAACTGACAGGCAAGCGTCCCACCAGCATCGACGAGTTCATCGAGGCTAATCGCAGCCAGTTCGAGCCAACGGCATAACAAGCGTTTGCCGATCCCCAGACAGATGCGGCTAGCGTTGCATTTTCGCGCCGGCGCTGGTCAATTGCACCACCATTGGCAGGCTGCCGCGGCCGCTGCGGGCGATGCCGCGGCTCTGCCAAGAAAGCGCGCATCGTTCTTTGCCGTTCAGAGAGAACGCCTCGACCATGGTGGATAGCCGGCCCAACATCATCTTCATCATCACCGACCAGCAGCGGTTCGATACGATCCGGGCACTGGGATTCGATTACGTCGATACGCCCAACCTGGACCGCCTGATTCACGAAGGCGTGACGTTCACCAACTGCCATATCACGGCGCCCTCCTGCGCGCCTTCGCGGGCCAGCTTGTTTACCGGCTACTTTCCGCACACGACCGGCATCCTTAAGAACGCCGATCAGTGGCGGCATAGCTGGGTCGAGGAGCTGGCCTACAGCGGTTATTACTGCGTGAACGTCGGCAAGATGCACACCTTCCCGTATGAAACGCCGCTGGGCTTTCATGAGCGGTACGTGGTCGAAAACAAAGACCGCTACCTGGAAGGACGGTATTACTTCGACGAATGGGATAAAGGGCTGCGAGCACGCAACCTCATCAAACAGCAGCGTGAACTGTACCGCAAACTGCCCGACTACCACGAGCGGCTAGGCGCCTTCGAATGGGAACTGCCGGAGGAAACCCATCCGGATTTCTTCGTGGGCGACATGGCTTGTTGGTGGCTGGATACGCACCCGGTGCAGCAGCCGTTGTTCTTGCAGGTCGGCTTCCCAGGGCCGCATCCGCCGTATGATCCCATCCCGCGGTATGCCAAACCGTACATGGAGCGCGAGCTGCCGCTGCCGGAAGTTACCGAAGAAGAATTGGAATCGCAGCCGCCGCCGTTCCATGCGATGCGGGTGCACAACACCGAGGTCGATCACGACTCCGTGGTGCACGTGCTTAATCCGACACGCGAGCAGTTGCATCGCCAGCGGGCTTACTACCTGGCCAACGTGACGATGATCGACGAGAAGGTGGGCCAATTGCTGACCACCCTCGAGCGGCGTGGATACCTGGAGAACGCCGTAGTGATTTTCACCTCGGACCACGGCAACTGCCTGGGCGATCACGGCCACAGCCAGAAGTGGACGATGTACGACATCATCACGCGGATGCCGCTGGTGGTGTGGTCGCCAAGCCGTTTTCCGGGCGGCCGAAAGCTCGATGGGTTGTGCCAGTTGATGGACATTGGCCCGGCAATCCTGGAGCTGGCCGGGCTGCAACCGGCTCCCACGCTGGAAGCCGTATCGCTCCTGCCGGCGCTCAAGGGTGAGCTGTGGCCGGGCCGGCCGTACGTGTATGCCGAGCACGCCCGGGACGGCATTCTGCAAACCACGGCGTTCATGTCGATGGTCCGCAGCCGGGAGTGGAAGCTGGTGCATTTCCTTGACGAACCGTTCGGGCAGTTGTTCGACCTGGTGAACGATCCAGGCGAGGTTCGCAACCTATGGGGCGATCCGGCCGCGGCTCCGCACAAACAGGCCCTGCTGGACGAATTGCGGGAATGGCGGATCCGCAGCCAGCTTCATACGGCCGATTGGTCTAAGGCGTGGCGGTAACGCAGCGAGGGTGGCCCCCCTGCCCTGCCGCTGGGCTGCTAGCGTCCTGGGGGCTCCCTTTCCGGGTCACTGGCGTTGCTGGCAGCGGCTGCGCTATTGCCGCAGTCGGGGTGGGAACGCTCCGCAGCTAACATTTGTGGTGCTTTCTCATGTGGATTGGCGGCGTCTCCAGCTAGCATCTTCAAGCTAGGCATTTTAGCACGTTTAGGGGGATGCCCGCTTCACTGCCTGCTTAATTAGCAGGCATCATTTGCCCACATTTCTGGCAGCGCGCATAGAATTCTGCCAGCTTGTCGTGGTAGCTTTGCGCAGCGCAAGTCAAAAGCGATTAAGCATTTAAGGGATAAAGCCGATCACTAAGGCATTCGCCGTGGCACCCTCGTTGCTTTGGGGTCCCGCCGAGTTACCCAAGCGGCCCTCGCTTCCGCGCGTATCCCCCGGCGGACGGCCAGGTAAGAGCCGCGGATAACGTCCCCCGGTGAGATGCTCGGCGGGAGCGTCTCCAGCGATTGACAGTGAGTTTGAGTGAAAGGACAAAGCGCATGCCCGACAGGACACCACAAGAAGTTTTGGCGATGTGCCGTGACCAGGGGGTCAAGGCGGTAGACCTCCGGTTCATGGACTTCCCAGGCTTGTGGCAGCACTTCACGATCCCCGTCACCAAGCTCGACGAGGATACGTTTGAGAACGGCTTGGGCTTCGACGGCTCGAGCATCCGCGGCTGGCAGGCGATCAACGAGAGTGACATGCTCGTGGTGCCGGTGCCCGAAACCGCCTTCATCGATCCCTTCACCGATATTCCCACGCTGGTGATGGTCTGCAATATTCAGGACCCCATCACCCGTGAAGATTACTCGCGCGATCCGCGCAACGTCGCCCGTAAAGCCATCAATTACATGAAGAGCACGGGCGTGGCCGACACCTGTTACATCGGCCCCGAGGCGGAGTTCTTCATCTTCGACGACGTGCGGTTCGATCAGAACGCCCACGAAGCCTACTACCACCTGGACAGCATCGAAGGCGAGTGGAACCGGGGCCGCGTCGAAGGCCCGAACCTGGGCTACAAGCTGCGGTACAAGGAAGGCTACTTCCCGGTCCCGCCGGCCGACCAGTTCATGAACCTCCGCAACGAGATGATGCAGACGCTCATCGATTGCGGCATCGACGTCGAAGCCCAGCACCACGAAGTCGCCACCGGCGGTCAGGCCGAAATCGACATGCGGTTCCAGGAACTGGTGCTGATGGCCGACCAGATGATGATCTACAAGTACATCATCAAGAACGTCGCCAAGAAGTACGGCAAGACCGTCACCTTCATGCCCAAGCCGCTGTTTGGCGATAACGGCTCGGGCATGCACACCCACATTTCGCTGTGGAAGGACAACAACCCGCTGTTCGCTGGCGGCGGCTATGCCGGCCTGAGCGACATGGCGATGTACGCCATCGGCGGTATTCTGAAGCACGCCGCGGCGATCCTGGCCTTCACCAACCCGACCACCAACAGCTACAAGCGGTTGGTACCCGGCTACGAAGCCCCGGTGAACCTGGCGTACTCGCAGCGTAACCGCTCGGCGGCCTGCCGTATCCCGATGTACAGCCCGAGCCCCAAGGCCAAGCGCGTCGAGTTCCGCTGCCCGGACCCGAGCTGCAACCCGTACCTGGCCTTCTCGGCGATCCTGATGGCCGCCCTGGACGGCATCCAGAACAAGATCAGCCCGGGCGAACCGCTCGACAAGGACATCTACGATCTGGAGCCGGAAGAACTGGCCAAGGTGCCCAAGGCTCCGGGCTCGCTCGACGAAGCGCTCGACGCGCTCCGCGAGGACCACGAGTTCTTGCTCCGCGGCGACGTCTTCACGGCCGACGTGATCGACACCTGGATCTGGTACAAGAAGACCAAGGAAGCCGACGCCGTGCGGATGCGGCCGCACCCGTACGAGTTCTGCTTGTACTACGACATGTAATGCGTCCGGCCTTGGCGGTCTGACCGCCAGGACGCTACCGACAACGTGAAGGTGATCCTCCAGGCCCGCCGCAGCCGGCAACGCGCTGCGGCGGGCCGCTTTATGTCCTGGCCTGCGTGCCACGGCCGCGGGGTGAGCTAGATTGTCCCCACTGTGGGGGTTATATTTGCGCCCGGCCGACTGCCGTACCATGCCCCCCCTGCCGCCGGCATACCGCTGCGCTTGCCGGGGAGGTTCGCTTGGGGAAAACGCGGCGGCCGGCCGCATCGCGGGCAATCTCTTCAGCACCCCCACAGGCAGCGGCACCGCACAGCGCGCCGCTCAGGTCAGCGAGAGCACGATTCCCATGCCCATCATCAACTTCGTCAACGAAAAGAAGCAGATCCAGGTGCCCCCAGGCGCCAACCTCCGCAAAGAAGCGCTGAAGGCAGGCGTCGAGGTCTACAAGGGCATCCACAAGGTGCTGCACTGCCCGGGTATCGCCCAGTGCGGTACGTGCCGGGTGTTGATCACCAAGGGCATGGAGAACACCAATCCGCGTACCCTCCTGGAGCGGATGCGGATGAAGTTCTCATTTGCATATATTGGGAACGAAGACACGATGCGGCTGTCGTGCCAGACGCAGGTCAACGGCGACATCGACGTGGTGACCACCCCGCCGATGAACCTGTACGGCGAGAACTTCTTCAGCTAAACCAGAAGAGGCGGTTAGGGGCAGACCTGCGGCAGGCAGCCTGGCACGCCACGCATGGCCGTGGCCGCGCCGGCGTTGCCCGGACGCGCAGCTTGATTCACCCATGCTTTGATGTAACTGTTCGCGAGTAGCACGTTGGCCGTCAAACAGATCATCGCCGTAGTGAAGCCGTTCCTGGCCGAGAAGGTGATGGAAAGCCTGCGGCTGGCACCGCTGGAAGCCTGCACCGCCCGCGAGGTCAAAGGCTTCGGCCGCCAGAAGAGCTATCTGGACGAGTACGGCGACAGCGAGTACTCGCTGGCCTTCTTGCCCAAGGTGGAAATCTCGCTGTGGGTCGATGAAGCCTGGGTGAACGACGTGGTGCGCAAGATCGTGGCCGCCGCGCGGACCGGCCGCATGGGCGACGGCAAGATCATGGTGCTGCCGTCCTCGCCCGATCACGACGTGATCGATTTCTGAACCAACCGGTGCGGTTCTATCTCGCGCCGCATTTCTGCGGATCGCCCTTTGGGTGGCGTGCGCGCGCGGTTTTGGCCCGCCCCCTAACAATCGGCTTGGTTTGCCGGCAACCGTGGTATGATGGGGGCTGCGGCCGACAATTTTGGCCTTGACTTGAGAGCGGCTTTTCGCCGCGTTTGAGGCCGTTTTTCCGGCCGCCGCGCACTGTTTGCAAGCTATGCCACTGCAAGCACTTGCAACATTTGGCGCGGCTCAGATCTCCGTGTTGACCCCAAATGGAGCCACCCCTATAATCCCGCTCCGCATTGGGGACGCCGCCGGGCGTGTAGCAGGCGGCCCGTGGTTTCATCCCAGTTGAAATCACCCCCAATTTGCGGCGTGGCGCGACGAAAGAACCCCGCACCTTTCGACTGCCCACTGGAGTTGCAGTGTCGTTTGACGCGCTTGATGCGAAAGAACAAGTCCGCCAGGCGGTCGATATTGTCGACGTCGCCGGGGGGTACCTTCAATTGCGCCGGGAGGGCCGCCACTTCAAGGCCTTATGTCCCTGGCACGATGACGCGCGCCCCAGCCTGCAGATCAATCCGGAGCGGCAAAGCTATCGCTGCTGGGTCTGCGATATCGGCGGCGACGTCTTCAGCCTGGTGATGCGAATGGAAGGCATCACCTTCCCCGAGGCTCTGGCCCAATTGGCTGAACGGGCAGGCATCACGCTCACCCAATCGCGTGGCACCTCGGAAAAGTTTCGCCAGAAGCGCGGCCTGTACGACGTGCTGGCCTGGGCGGCCCAGCAGTATCACCGCTGCCTGTTGCACGCCCCCGAAGCGCAAGTCGCCCGCGACTATCTCACCGAGCGCGGCATCAGCCAGGAAAGCTGGAAGCAGTTCGTGCTGGGCTATGCGCCCCTGTCGTGGGACTGGCTTCAGCACCGCGCGCGGCGCGACGGCATCAGCACCCAGCAACTCGAAGAAGCCGGCGTGATCGCGCTGGGGCGGCAAGGCAACCGGTACTACGACCGTTTCCGCGGCCGCGTGCTCTTCACCATCCGCGATGTCCAGGGCCGCCCCGTCGGCTTTGGGGGCCGGGTCATGCCGGGTCCCGACGCCGACCGGGCCGCCAAGTACATCAACTCGCCGGAAACGCCGCTGTTCTCCAAGCACAAGCTGCTGTATGGCCTCGACCAGGCGCGCGACGCCATCAGCCGCAGCCGAACCGCCCTGGTGGTCGAAGGCTACACCGACTGCCTGATCGGCCATCAATACGGCATCCGCAACATGGTGGCCGTGCTGGGTACGGCGCTGGGCGAATCGCACATCCGCACACTGAAGCCCTACACCGACAAAATCATCCTGGTGCTCGACGGCGACGAAGCCGGCCGGCGACGAACCAACGAAGTGCTGCCGCTGTTTCTGGCGCAACAGGTCGACCTGCGGATCCTCACCCTGCCCGACGACCTGGACCCCTGCGATTACCTACTCAAGTACGGCGCCGAGGCGTTCAACGCGGCGGCCGAACGTGCGGAAGATGCGCTCGCTCACAAGTTCCGCGCCATCCGCAGTAACCTCAGCGGCGGCGTCCACCAGGTACACCAGGCACTGGAAGACGTCCTCAAGACCATGGCGGCCAACCCGACCCCCTCAGGCGAAAGCCAGATCCGCGAGGGCGGGATTCTGGCCACCTTGGCCAACTTTACCCGCGTGCCGGAGGAAACCCTCCGCAAGCGGCTCGCCGAGCTGCGGCACGGCGGTCGAGGGCAAGGTAAGCCCACGGACAGTTACGAACCGCAGCGCAGCAAAAGCCGCGGCAGCAGCGAGGGTGCTCCCAGCAACTCAGCCAACCAGGCCACGGTTCCCGGCGAACCCTGGGAATCGCAGCTCTTGGAACTGACGCTGCTGTACCCGGAATTGTTCGAGCAGTTTCGCCTGGCCGTGCGTTCCGACCAGTTCCGGTCAGCGGTACTGCGGGCCATCTTTGTGGATGCGGCCTCACTGTGCGAGGAGGGCCGGCTGCCCAGCCTGGCCAACCTGCTGTTGGTGGCCGAGGACGAACGGCTGCAAAGTCGGTTGGTGGCCCTCGATGAATCGGCGCACGAAAAATATGGGCAACGCTCGCATCAGGAGCTGATCGAAGTTGCCCAGCAGTTGATTCATCATCTCTCGTGGCAAGAATTAGAACGCGATCGGCGGCAGGAAGCCGCCCGCCTACAAGACCGAAATCTTGATGCCCAACACGCGGAACAGATCCTGAAACAAATCTTGGAGCAAGAACGCAGCCGACATGGTATTTCCCTGCCCACGGAGGGGTAGGACGTCGGGCTGCATCGGTCCCACTTCCCGCGAGCCGCTCCTTGAATGGCTCTGGGGCCGGACCATAATCGTAAGGCCGCATTGACGCGCCGGAGGATTAACGTGGACGCATTCGACTTGGATCTCCAGGAGCTGATCGCCAAAGGTAAGTCGCAAGGCTATTTGACCTACGACGAAGTCAACGCTTATCTGCCCGACGAGGCCAATAACGCCGATAAGCTTGACGACCTGTTGGTGGCCCTGGAAGACGCCGGGATCGACATACTCGACGAGCCGCCCGCTCCCAAAAGCAAGGCGACCGACGCCGAGCCCGAGGTGGAGTCGCCGCTGGACGTGTTGGCCGAACTGGAGAAGGAGCTGCCCGCAGCCCCGGCCCGCAAGAACGGCCACTCCAGCCTGGCCAACGACAACGTTCGCTGGAGCGACGACCCCATCCGGATGTACCTCACCCAGATGGCGGAAATCCCCCTGCTCACCCGCGAGCAGGAAATCGCCCTGGCCAAGAAAATCGAAATCACCCGCAAACGCTTCCGCCGTTCGCTGCTGGCCTGCCATTACGCCATGCGGGCGACCGTGGAAACGCTCGACAAGGTACACCGCGGCCAGCTTCCGTTTGATCGCACGATCAAGGTCTCGCTCACCGAGCAACTGACCAAGGAACAGATCCAGGCTCGCATGCCGCACAACCTGCAAACCCTCAAGCGGTTGTTGCAGGAGAACGAGCAGGACTTCCGCACCTTCATCAACAAGCGGGTTGAACCGGCCCAGCGCCGCGCGGCCCGGCAGCGGTTCTTGAACCGTCGCCGCCGGGCGCTTGTACTGGTCGAAGAACTGAGCCTGCGCACCCGTCGCGTGCAGCAGTTGATTCGCCCGCTGGAAGAGTTCTGCCAGAAGATGTGCGAACTCCAGCGTCGTCTGGAAGCTCTGCCGGACACCACCGCCACCAAGGACGAGCGGGCCAACCTGCGGCAAGAGCTGCGCGATCTGATGCAGATGACGCTGGAAACGCCCACCACGCTCAAGCGGCGGCTGGCCAAGGTCCGGCAGCAGTTCGAAGAGTACGAAGCCTCGAAGCGCGAGCTCTCCGGCGGCAACCTGCGGCTGGTGGTTTCGATCGCCAAGAAGTACCGCAACCGCGGCCTGAGCTTCCTGGACCTGATCCAGGAAGGTAACACCGGCCTGATGCGGGCGGTGGACAAGTACGAGTACCGCCGCGGCTTCAAGTTCAGCACCTATGCCACGTGGTGGATTCGCCAGGCGATCACCCGGGCCATTGCCGACCAGGCCCGTACGATCCGGATTCCGGTCCACATGATCGACGTGCTCTCCAAGCTCCGCAACGCTTCCAAGCGGCTGCTGCAAGAGTTTGGCCGCGAGCCGACGACGGAGGAAACGGCCGAATACGCCGGCATCAGCCTGGAAGAAACCCGCCGCGTGATGAACATCGGCCGCCAGCCAGTGAGCCTGGACCGTCCGGTGGGCGAGAGCGAGGATTGCAGCTTCGGCGAGTTCATCGAGGACCACACCAGCGAGAGCCCGCTCAACGAGGCTTCGCGCGGTATGCTCCGGGCCAAGATCGAAGACCTGCTGAAGACGCTCACCTGGCGCGAGCGCGAGATTATCAAGCTCCGCTACGGCCTGGGCGACGGCTACACCTACACCTTGGAAGAGGTGGGCCGGATCTTCAAGGTGACCCGTGAACGCGTCCGCCAGATCGAAGCCAAGGCTGTCCGCAAGCTCCAGCACCCCGTGCGGAGCCAGCAGTTGGAAGGCTTCCTGGCAGGCTTGGCCGCTCCGGCTGAGAACTAAGCCGTAGTCCCCGCACGGCAACCACTCGCAAATCAGCCAAGTACCCAGCCGGCCGCCGGCTCCCCCCATCACGGAGTCGGCGGCCGTTTTTTGCGCGCGATCAAGGACATGGTGCGAGGCAACTGGCGGCGCGCCGCTTGCTCCCCAGTTAGCCGTTACCTGTCACATGCGATGCTACGACCGCGCTATCGGCAGCCAAAGCAGCGGAGGCGTTCGTTGCGCACAGGTTGAATACCAATCGTGGCCGTGCGCCCCCAGGCTGACTGGGCCGCTGCCGACCAGCTTGGCATTCCTTGCGCAGCCGGCACGGTCGTCTTGACGCGCCCGGTAGCTTTTCCACAATGGACCAACACTTGTGCATGGATGTAAGCCCTGGCGAGTTAGCAAGTTGCCTCTGGGGAAGCCTGCGGAGGAGAAAGGCGCTCATGGCTAAGGAATCGTCCTCTC
>Ga0180216_1002990_pt1 | contig 13666 bp, 10 predicted proteins | sample eDN3rd37CBELigMG_FD_128879 | JGI IMG/M metagenome (GOLD analysis project Ga0180216, IMG submission 128879) | Enriched Miracle-Growth compost microbial communities from Emeryville, California, USA - eDNA 3rd pass 37_C BE-Lig MG (version 2)... ... | reverse complement strand
TCTCGAGGCAGCTGGATGCGGCGCGGAGATCGTCTGGACGGACGACTGGATTGCGTACTGCAACGAGTGGCGCTCCGGATTGCCCGATGGCGCCGGCATCTCTCAGATGAGCTGGGGAATGTCCTGCGACGTTTGGCTGGAACAGGTCCTGCATTCGCGTAACAGTTCACCGTTTGGATTCAACGCAGGATACTACGCCAATGCTGTGGTGGACGAACTGTTGGACAAAGCGCGGAGAGAACGCGACCATGGCGAGCGCACCCGCCTTTACCGTGAAGCCAACGAATTGATTATGCGGGATCTCCCGGTCCTGCCCATGCTCAACCTGCGTACTGGGGCTGTCTGCCACCATCCTCGCGTCAAGGGCCTGCGCAACCCGAGTCAAAATTGGCATTCCTTCGCCAATGTCTGGATTGATCCGGCCTAGAGCTGCAAAAAAAGGCCTTTGCCGATCTTCGAAGTGTTCGGCAAAGGCCTTTGGCTCACGTCGGTTCCCACCGCCAGGTTGTCATCGCAGGGTCATGGCTTGCGGGCCGAAACCATGAAGTAGTGTCCGTACCATATTCCCAGGCTGAGCCGCTCTTTCAGCGACATGTGTTTGCGCTGCTGGGTCCAGATGCTTTCTAGAGAGTTGTGCTGCACGTCCACAAATCCCGCATCGCGTAGCATCTGCGAGATGCGTTCGATGCGCAGTCCCTCGTTAAAATAGACACGCTTTATGATGCTTGCGTGCGCGTCCTTGTCATAGAGAGGCTGCGTGCCATCCAGCTTGTTCCAGAAGTTGATGATGGCGCGTTTTACCCGCGCGTCCCAACGCTGCGGTACGGTAACCCAATCGCCATCCACCACGACGAGAACGCCGCCGGGCTTCAGCGTCCGCTTCCAGTCTCGCAAAGCAGCCTCAGGGTCGAGCAGCGTCCATACCAGGTGCCGCGTGCAGACGGCGTCAAACTGTTCGTCGACCATCATGGTGTTCTCCGCGTCGCCTAAGTAGAACTTGACGCGGTTCGCAAGGTCTCTGTGCTTGTTCGAGGCAATTTCAATCATCTCTTCGCACAGGTCGAGACCTGTCACGGACAGCCCCATCGAGAGGAGAACGGCAGTGATTTGTCCGGTGCCGGAAGCCAGCTCGAGGACATTCTTCACGTCGGCGCCTCTGAAGTGCCGGGCAAACAATGCTGCCCAGGCTTCTATTTCATCGTCGGATCTCATCCCGTGGCCAGGCGATTGATCGAACGTGGCTGAACGTTCTGCCCAGTAAGCGCGAATTTCGTCCTTGAGAGTGAAGTTTTCGATCGTCGTCATAGTGCCGTTCTCCCTGCCTCATCGTTTCGAATTTCTGTAGCGCAGCCAACTTGCGAGATGTCGTTGGTCACGGCTCTCACCAAATCGAGGTCATGGCTCACCAGGAGGATGCTGAGCGATCGCTCGGACACGAGACGGACGATGAACGACATGACTTTCATCTGCGTGATCTGATCCAGTCGCGAGGTCGGCTCGTCAGCGAACAACAGGAGCGGCTCGCAGAGCATCGCGCGCACCAAACTCAGTCGTTGCAATTCGCCACCCGAAACCTCGGTGGGCTTACGCTGAAGAAGGGACCGGCTGAGATTCACTTCACGCAGCAGCGGTCGAACCTCCTGCTCAAGAGACGACTTTATTTTGCCACTGCCGGCGAGCGCGTCTGACAGGGTGTCGGCGATCGTGCGCCACGGCGCAAATGCGGCGTCGGGATTTTGGTAGAGCTTCTGGAACTTCGATCTGTCATCGCTCGCTGCCCAATCCACACGTCCCCGCAGTGGGCGCTGTAACTTGAGCAACGTGTTTCCGATCGTGGTCTTGCCCGATCCGGAGGGCCCGACGAGGCCGACCACAGTGCGCTCATGTAGCGCCAAGCTGAGACCCTCGGCGACCACCGGCCCACGGTGTCCTCCCCTCACCGTGACGTCTTCCAGCGCGGCAACCCGATTGCCTTTGCGCCAGCTCCGCCTCGGCCAGTTATTCGGTGCCGCGCGAACGAGCAAGCGCGTATAGGGCTGACAGGGCGCTCTCAGCACATCCTGAATGCTGCCTTGTTCGACGATGCGTCCGTCGCGCAAAACGGTGATGCGTCCGCTAAACTGGTCGGCAAATGCAAGGTCGTGCGTGACGAGGAGCATCGATCGCCCTTGGTCGAGCAGCGTGCGCAGGGCGTGAGCGATCTCGTCACGCCGCTGTGCATCAAGGCCCTTGGTCGGCTCATCGACGAGAATGAGCCGTGCGGGTGCCCCCAGTGCAGTGGCAACGGCTATCCGTTGGCACATTCCGCCCGAAAGCTGAGATGGCCACTTTGCGCCATCATCGATGACCGACAATCCCAATTGGTGCAGGCGATGCCGGGCCGTCGCCAGCGCAGATGCTCGGGAAAGGTTCTGATGGAGACGCGGCATGTCAGCAACTTGCGTCAGCGCACTGCGCGACTGCGCCAAGCTGGTCCAAGGTTCCTGCGGAATGAGAAACAGCTGTTTGGCCCACAACGCCCTGCGCTCTTTAACGCTAAGGCATGTCAGGTCCTTCCCATCCAACACGATGCGGCCGCTTAACGATAGGTTGTCAGTCAGCGTCCCGGCGATTGCAGAACAAACAATACTCTTGCCCGATCCGGATTCGCCGACGAGCACATGGATGCCGCCTGCCGGGATATCAAGCGTCAGCCGATCTACGAGCGGGCGACCATCTCGGTCGCTGACCGTGACGGTATCCAGCGTCAGTCCCACCTTGCGCCCCGCGTGTTGCCAAACAGGAGTAGAAACCCTAGGACGGTGGCCAGGATTGCAAGAGCCGGCAGAAGTATCATCTGGGGCGCCTCGTGGATGTAGGGCATCCCATCGGCAATCATCGTTCCCCATTCTGGTGTGGGCGGGCGCAACCCGATTCCTAGAAAGCCCAGCGTCGCGATTGCAAGGATGGCGTGCGCGAAAGCGATGCCGATCACAGATGCCAACGCCGGCAGGATTGTGGGAAGAACCAAACGACCAACAACGAATTTAGTTGGAAGACCTACGAGGCGAGCAGCCTCGACATAAGTTCCGCGGACAGCAGCTTCCGTCGTCAACAATATGAGGCGGCAAGGCTCTACCCAGGCGGTCAGCGCAATAGCGACCACGATCGCCACGGGTCCGATGGCTAAGCTCGTGGCGATGAGGAAAGTAATGAGGAAGCCTGGGATCGATTGGACGACGTCGATGACCCATCGCACTACGACGCCTAAAGGCCGTATCGTCCCGCCCAACACGCCGAGCGGAGTTGCTATCAGCAGGGCGAGACCCATGGCGGCGGTTGCTATGCCGAGTGAATATCGCGCTCCCATGGCCAATCGGACGGCGGTATCTCTCCCAAGGTGGTCGGTGCCGAGCCAGTAGTCGAGGCTCGGTGTTTCAGCAACGCGGACGAGATCCTGATCGTAGGGGTTCGAACCCAATTCGGGTGCAACAGTTGCTGCGAAAGCGATTGCAATCAGTAGGCATGCGCCGATCCATTGGTTTCGCGTCATTTGCGCCCCGACGGATCGATGTGACGAGCCAAAAGGTCCGCCGCCGTATTACAGCACAAGACCATGAACGTGATCGTCAGAGCGATGGCTTGTACGACGGGCACGTCGTGCGCCATGACAGAGTCAACGAGGAGTTTACCCATCCCCGGATAGGCGAACAAAACTTCGATGACGGCGACGCCTTCCAACAGGCTCGCAAGGCTGAAAAATGAACAGGCGACGACGGCGGGAGCGGCAAGCGGCGCGGCATGGAGCAACGCGACCTGGTGCTCGCGCAGGCCTTTCATGCGCGCGAATGCGATACTCGGATGCGTGTACGCCGCATTGATGCTTGCCGCCGTTATCAGCGCTATCCGCACAGCGCCTCGTAGAGCTAAAGTCAACACGGGAAGGGCGAGATATGCCAAACCGCCGTACCCGGCGGACGGCAGCCAACGAAGCTGCACCGCGAGCAAGAAAACCAATCCAAGGCCCAGGACGTAGGTCGGTATGCTGGATATGACCGCGGCGATACCTTGAGCGACAGCAACACCGCGCGCGGACCTGCCCAGATAGATGCCGGCAACAACTCCGAGAACTATCGTTGCGGGCCAGGCAAGCGCAACAATCGCGAAAGTCCTGAGCAATGGTGGGCCGATGGTGTCGACCACGCGCGCTTTGCTGATAAACGACCTGCCCAACTCGCCATTCAGAAGCGCGCCGAACCACAACCTCAGGCGCTCAACCGTCGACAGGTGCAGTCCCAGCTCGGAGCGGACGCTTTCTGTCACCTCGGGTGAAACTCGCTCAACATCGTAGCGGGCGGCAGCCACCTGAAACGCGATATCGTCGGGCAAAGCTTCCATCATGAAGAAACTGAGAAGCGAGACGAGAAACGCAACGCCGGCGGCTCGCGTCAACCAAGTCGCTATTGGGGAGAGAATGCTCACTCGATTACGCCCACCGCACGCGGCTTAACCGGTAGGACGTTTCGAAAGGATCGACGGTCACGCCGGTGACGTCGTTCGAATGCACGAGGTTGGATTCGTACCAGGAGTGGGGGATGATCGGCAGCTCGTCGTGAAGTATGCGCAGGATGGCAGCGCGCAAATGCGATCTGACATCCTCATTGGTAGTCTCGGAATATTGCCGTAGCGCCTGAGCTAATTCTTCGGAGTGCCATCCCACCGCGCCCCACCCGTTTGCCTCGGATGTCGGCGCGAAGTCGTCAATGAGATTGGCGACAAGATGCGGAACGAGAAAGTAGTTCCGTGCGAACAGCGCAAGCTCGAGGGTGCCCTCCCGCGCCCGCCGCACGATACGCTCCGTGTTGACGATATCCACGCGCGTGTCGATGCCGATCTTGCGCCATTGCGCCTGCATGATCTGGGAAAGCGGGGAAAGCTCGGGGCGCCAGGCGTAAGTCAGCAGCTCCAATGACAACTTCTGTCCTTCGCGCTCGCGTATGCTGCTTGCTGGATTACGATGCCAGCCGGCTTCATCGAGCAACTGCTCTGCTCTTTCAGGATCGAAAGGCAGCTTCGTCTCTCCTGCGAGACACCATTCAGGAAGAATAGGAGGAAACATCTGTGTTGCTGCGAAGCTTTGATCGCGCAGCACCGCGCGCGCAGCGCCGACACGATCCATACTCAGGGAAAGTGCGTGACGGACACGCCGGTCCCCAAGCGCTTGGTGAGACGAGTTCACCATCACGTAACGTAAGCGCAAGCTGGGCGTTGAGACGACGTTCAAGGTAGAGTTGGTACGCAGGCGCGCTGCGGTAACCGGCAGAATAGTTGAAGCGATATGCGCGCCGCCGGTCTCAACCATGCGTGCGCGTGTCTCAGCATCATCCACCACTTGATAAATTACGCGCTGTACCGACGGACCACCGTCGGCGGTGCGCCGCACAGCGACGGTTTCCAGTCGCTCACCGTCCTCAAATTTGATCAGCTGGTAAGGGCCGCTAGCGATGAGCGAGCGTACTTCGCCGTTGGCGTCGTATGAAGCGGGCGCAAGAATGACCAACGAAGATGATGCGAGGATTGCCGGCAGCAAGGCATATGGCTTTAGCAGGCCGATGACGACGGCGTTGCCCTCGACCCCAATGCTTCTAATGGGGGCCTGGCGCAGAGGAGATGCCGCGACCATGCTCGATAGTCTAAGAGAGGCCGCCGCTGTCTCCGCTGTGACGGCACTACCATCATGAAAGAAGCGACCCGGCTGTATCGGAAAACTCCAGATGGTACCGCTGCGGTCGAGCGACATGCTTGCGGCAAGACCTGGTACGATTTCTCCTTTCGGCCCTACGTCGAGCAACGTCTCGCCGATTTCGAGCCTGCGAACGAAGTGCCCGGTGTTGTGCGGATCAAATCCGATCAGGTGTGATGGCGCTACGAGTTTGACCGAACGCTCGGCGGCGTAGCCCGTGCGCATGCTTACAAGCGATGCCAATCCTACGGCAGTCGAAAGCAATGCGCGTCGGGTCAAAGCTGGCATCACGATGTCTCGGCGAGGTTACAACGAAGCGTCGTCTGGCAGACGTTCTACGCGCATGCACCGCACCGCGAGTATGACGATTATTGCTTTACAGCATACGCTGCCTCATGTACATATGCATGCCGTTGTAAAGCGTTGTGGGGTGTGTTGTGCGCGTGCGCGTGTGGCTTTGTGTGGCTGCGTATTTTGTCGTCACCGCGTGCAGCCTCGGTTGTGTCGCAGTTGCGCAAACAGCGCCAACGCAATTGGAAGCTGAAGCCGACGCGCAAAGTGAATCTGCGGCGAAGGACGTTGCGTCCGATGGCTCAGCAGCTGACACAATTTCACTGCCGGCGATGGAAGTCGCGACGACGCAGAAACCACGACGGGCTGCCCGCGTGGCCAAGCCGGGGGCTGCGCCAGGGGGAGCATCGCCGACCGCTGCTATCGACCGACAGGGCGATGATGGCGCGGCACAGGGATATTCCGCGGAAAGCACCGCGAGCGGTCTGAAGTTCGACGCGAAACTCAAGGACGTTCCTCAGACCGTCGTCGTCGTTCCCCGGCGGGTGCTGGAGGACGCTGGCGCTAAGGATGTGGGGGCCGCGTTGGACAGCGTTGCCGGGGTCAGCCGCGGCAACGCCTTTGGCGGACTCAATCTTTATGAGTTCAATTTCCGTGGGATGGCGACGAGGAAGTGGGCAAAAAATGGCATATCCGCGGGTCGAAACTACGATTCCGCGGCGGACACGGCAAACGTTGAGCGTGTCGATGTGCTGTTAGGGGCGGCAAATGCGCTCTACGGACGGAGCGACCCAGGGGGATTTTACAACGTCATTACCAAGCAGCCCCAGGACGAGCCGTTTTTTGCAACGACAGGTATGCTGGGCAGCTTCAACTTTCATCGCGCCACGATCGACGCAAATTATGCAATTCCAGAAGTCTCATCGGCTCGAGCTCGCTTCAACATGGCGGTCGAGTCGGGGGGTAGTTTTCGGGAACATGTATCCAACGATCGATTGTTTTTCGCTCCGGCGGTTCTGTGGCGACCGGATGCGAACACGCGTATTACGCTTGAAGGGGAGTTCGTTGACGAGGCGAGGACCTTCGACCGGGGTGGCGTATCCGCGGACCGCGTCGTGCGGGTCACTGACCTGACGCGCTATTTTGGCGAGCCGAACGATGGACGCATCGATATCGCCAATGCATCGGGAATGCTGCGTGTTGAGCATGATCTAGGTCGCGATTTTACGCTGCGATTTAACATTGCAGCCAGAAGTGGCCAGCTTTTTGGCTGGACAGCCGAACCAACGGCGTTGCTGGCGGATGGATATACTCTCACCCGCACGCATCAGTTGCGCGATTTCGATTGGGAAAGCCTTACGACCCAAATTGAAGCGGTAGGGCGTGCCGCCGTTGCCGGGTTCCAGCACCGCTTCTTGATCGGTGTAGAGGCGGAAAATTTCCGTGGGACGGAAATATTGAATAGATCAAATCCAGCGGTGGAGCCGTATTCTATAGATATCCGAAATCCCGTGTATGGCCAGGGCAAGCCTGCAATCACGCGCTTCTCAAATAAAATCGACAGCACCGATTCGTACTCTCTGTATCTCTCGGATCAAGTGGAAATATCCAGCCGCTTCAAGGCCTTGGTGGGGCTGCGGTGGGAGAGTCACAATCAAGTTATGACGCAGCGCGTGACGGGAGAGGAGCTGAGCCAATCGCCGGCAGTTCTCATCCCGCGCATCGGGTTTAATTACGATATCTTTCCTGGCTTGGCCTTGTTTGCGAACTATTCGGAATCCTTTAGGCCGAACCTCGATGCGGATACCGGCTTCATTGCGGGCACAGGCGGCGCCGTCTTCAAGCCGGAGAGGGGCGTATCCTACGAGGCGGGGGTAAAGTTCGACATTTTTGACGACAAACTCAGCGTTTCCGCCGCCGCATTTGAAATTACAAAAGAGAACGTTCTGACGCCGGATCCCGGCAACCCTGGATTTAGCATCGCCGCGGGAGAAGTAGGCAGTCGGGGGTTCGACATCAATGTTTCGGGCAGTATTACGAGGGAGCTCAGCGTACTTGGCGGGTATGCCTATATCGACGCTCGTGTGACCGACGATCCGCTGATACCCGTCGGGTCTTTGCTGGCCAACGTTCCGAGGCACAGCTTCAAGCTTAGGGGGCTTTATGAATTTCAGGACGGTCTGTGGAAAGGGCTGGGGGTTGGCGGGCAGGTAAGCATAGTCGGAGACAGGGCCAGCACGAGCACTGGAGCAGGTCCAATGCTGCCCGGCTATACGACAATTGATCTACTAGCTTGTTACGAGCTCGCCGACGGAGCCAAGCTGTCGTTGAACATCGATAACGTACTGGGCGAGAAGTACGTCGAAAGTGCTTTCGGTCCCCTCAGGTTGAATTATGGCGCGCCGACGTCGGCGTTGCTTACATTAGGAGCACGGTTCTGATCGGGATAGCGGGGCGCGACACGGTTCATCGTACGCGAATATGTTGATGCCTGTGCGCACGGCGGTCGCCATGGGTATGCACTTCTGTCTCGATTTCTGCCGGGATCAGAACGATCCTCCCGTGTCTTACGCCGCGCTCGGCAACGATATGCGTTGCGAAGTGTTCGACGGCGTTTGCTGCCCCCCGGAGGAGCGCGACCTCCAGGCAACTCTCATGATTAAGCGCGATGCGCATGGTTGCGATCGACAGGTCGTGGTGGTGGTGGTGCGCGTTGGCAAGTTTCTTGGATAGATCGCGCGTGCTTCGATCATAGACGTAGAGAACGCCGCCTACGCAGTCGCCGGATGATTCCGTGCTGAGGCGGGTTTGTGCGATCCCTGCCCGCACCAGATCCCGAACTGCTTCGGATCGGTTCTGATAGCCTCGGGCTGCAGCAAGTCTGTCTACCTCCTCGGCCAGATCGTCATCGATCGTGATGGTAACGCGCTGCACTTTACTTCTCCCTGTCCGAAGTGCTCTCCGCAGAGAGCTCAGTCTACACGATAGCCGATATCTATCTCGGCGGCTCTGATTGTCGTCAAAGGAACGGTCGACGTCGCCTTGGCATCGCGTGGCGCGGCTGCCTTGCGCATCTGCTCTGCACGGAGCAGGAAAATACGGCAGTACGACACAGGTGAGCTGTCGAATGATCGACTGGCGCGACGTTGGCCCACGGGCTGAGTTGCCGATGTGCGAGGCAGGTGGCGCGGCCAACAGCAGAGAAACAACGCGATGCAGGTTCGTTACAAACTCCCTTGACAGTATCTGGAAGGGATTATATCAGGTTCACGCATGCGGCGGGTTAGCCGCATTGGAATTTGGGGTATCAAAAAAGCCCCCGACAGGCGCGTAGAGCGCCGTCGGGGGCTTTTTTTGTTTTGGAGCACAGAAGCGCAATGAAGAAAACTCCATTTCACGAGTGTGGCCTCAAAAGTGGTGCCACGATGGTCGAGCTGTTTGGCTACTATTTGCCGTGGGAATACGGCGCCGGACACTCACGGGAGCATTTAGGGACGCGCGAGGACGCTTCCTTGTGCGACCTCGACTATATGGCCGAATTTGTCATTCGAGGGCCAGACGCGCTTCGCTTTATCCAAATGCTCGCGACAAACGACTACGCAAAAAAAGTGCCGGGCACCATTCAGTATACGGCGATGTGTGACGACGAGGGCCGTATGATCGACGATTGCACCATCTGGTGCATGGATAAGGATCATTACACGATTATCAGCGGGTCGGAGGACGACTACGCATGGATCGCGGAAAAGGCGCAAGCTTTCGACGTTACGGTCGAAAACATCACCGATAGCCATACAACCCTCTCTTTGCAGGGGCCGAAGGCCAAGCGCGTGCTGCAGCCTTTGGTCGACATCGACCTTTCGGCTCTGTCTTACTACCGCTTCCGCAAAGCAACGCTCGCCGGAGTAGAATGCATCATCGCTCGGATGGGCTACACCGGAGAAGCCGGATTTGAGTTGCATTTTGCATCACGCGAAGGGGCAACCGTCTGGGATGCGATAATGAAAAGCGGCGAGCCGCATGGAATCGTTCCTTGCGCCCAAGCCGCGTTGGAAAGCCTGCGCCAGGAAGCTGGATATCTGTTGGTTGGCAAGGACCATGATCGGAAGACGAACCCGTTCGAAGCGGGTATCGGGTTCACGGTAAAGTTCGGGAAGGAAGACTTTTTCGGAAAAGCGGCTCTGGAAAAGATCGTTCGCGAGGGTGTTACGCGCCGCATGGTCTGGCTGGACATTCCTTCCGGGGAGGTGCCCGAAACCGGCGATAAGATCTATGTCGGCGATAAGCAGGTTGGCCTGATTACGAGCGGCTCTTTCTCTCCGACAAGAAAGCGGGCCACCGCGATGGCCTACGTGAATCCCGCTCACGCCGTCCCGAGCTTGGACGTTCAGATCGCACTGGCAAAGGGCAACAGAGTTGGCGCGAAGGTCTCGGTGATGCCGCTGTATGATCCGGGCGACACCCGCACGAAGACTTTCGCCTGACATGGGGAGGGCTGAAAGCATCTGGCCCGTCGAGTGCTTCCAGCCCTCTTTCCTTGTTTCAGACGCCACCTGTCAGCGGTCAATGCCGCGACTGTGCCCTAGCCCGTCCTAGCACATTGCCAGAGGCAAAGCTCGGTAACCCGAAGCTTGCGTGCGGCTGGGCGACCGCATCGCCCTTTGCCGGTTCCAACCATCTCGGATGAACATGCCATGAGTGACGTTAAAAGCGACATCGACATTGCGCGCAGTGCCAATACGAAGCCCATCACCGAGGTGGCAGAAAAAATTGGTATTCCTCCGGATGCCCTTATCCCTTACGGATGGAACAAGGCGAAGGTGTCATCAAATTTTTTAAATGACATTCAGAACCTAAATGACGGAAAGCTCATCCTCGTCACCGCGATCAGCCCGACCCCCGCTGGCGAAGGGAAAACGACCACGACGGTGGGGCTGACCGACGGCTTGAACTACATCGGCAAGACAGCGGTCGCTGCGCTGCGCGAGCCGTCACTTGGTCCGTGCTTTGGCGTAAAGGGCGGCGCTGCAGGGGGCGGCTACGCACAGGTCGTCCCGATGGAAGATATCAATCTCCATTTTACGGGAGATTTCCACGCAATTACCAGCGCACACAATTTGCTGGCGGCCCTGATCGACAACCACATTTACTGGGGCAATTCTCTCGGTATCGATCAGCGACGGGTAGGCTGGAAGCGCGTCGTCGATATGAACGATCGCGCGCTCCGTTCCATCGTGTCTTCCCTCGGTGGTGTCGGAAACGGCTTCCCGCGCGAAGATGGCTTCGACATAACAGTCGCGTCCGAGGTCATGGCGATCCTCTGCTTGGCCAAAGACATCAAAGATCTCGAGCATCGGCTGGGCAATATCATTTGTGCTTATACGCGGGACAAGAAGCCGGTTCGTGCGCGTGACCTCAAGGCTGACGGGGCGATGGCCGTCCTTTTGAAGGACGCTCTCCAGCCAAACCTGGTGCAAACACTGGAGAATAATCCGGTATTCGTGCACGGCGGCCCGTTTGCAAACATCGCTCACGGCTGCAATTCGGTGCTGGCCACGAAAACCGCGCTCAAACTTGCAGATTATGTGGTGACAGAGGCCGGCTTTGGCGCCGACCTGGGTGCGGAAAAGTTTTTCGATATCAAATGCCGCAAAGCTGGCATCACGCCTTCCGCAGCCGTTGTGGTTGCGACGGTTCGCGCACTTAAGATGCACGGCGGCGTCGCCAAGGGCGACCTGAAAATCGAAAATCCCTCCGCAGTAGCTAAAGGCTGCGAAAACTTAAAGCGGCATATCGAGAACGTAAAGAAATTCGGCGTTCCCGTGGTCGTCGCCATCAACAAGTTCATCACCGACACGGATGCGGAAATTGCGGAGATCGAGCAGGCGGCAGCGAACGAAGGCTCGAAGGCGTTCTTGTGCACGCATTGGGCCGACGGTGGAAAGGGCGCCGAGCAGCTGGCGCGCCACGTCGTGGATCTGATTAGCGAAGGCCATGATAATTTCCGGCCGCTGTATCCGTCAAAAATGAAGCTTCGCGACAAGGTCAAGACTATCGCGACTGAACTCTATCGCGCTGCCGATATTGCTTGCGACGCGAGCATAGAGAACAGGTTCGAGGAGCTCGAGGTCGGCGGTTTCGGACATTTTCCAGTTTGCATGGCGAAGACGCAGTACTCGTTCTCTACCGATCCGAGTAAGCGCGGTGCGCCGAGCGGGCACATTGTTCCGATCCGGGAGCTGCGCCTTGCGGCTGGCGCCGAATTCATCGTGGTGGTCACCGGAGAAATCATGACGATGCCGGGCCTCCCAAAAATTTCATCTGCCGAGGCGATACATCTTGATGAACGCGGATTGATCCAAGGGCTGTTCTGAAGCTGCGCGTCGCTGGTCGAGTAGAGTCGCAACACCCTGGGGCATCGCAATGTCAGCTACGATCATTGATGGAAAAGCCGTCGCAGCGAGCGTTCGCAACGAATGCCGGCAAAGTGTCGACGATCTGCGCCGCCTGCACGGGGTCACGCCTGGCCTGGCGGTCATTATGGTGGGGAACAATGCCGCCTCGGCGGTATATGTCAGGAACAAAATTCAGGCATGCGCCGATGTAGGAATTCAGTCCCATAAATATCTGTTTCCCGAGGACGCGGCAGAGCACGAGGTAATCGGAAAGATTCGGGAGCTGAGTGCCTCTGCGCACATCCATGGCATCCTGGTACAACTGCCATTGCCGAAGCATTTCGATCTGCGCGCCATCCTGGGGGCTATCGACCGGGAGAAGGACGTAGATGGCTTCCATCTTTACAATGTCGGCGGGCTAGTCGTCGGCGACACGGTCTTTCCTCCATGCACGCCTCACGGCGTGATGCGGCTGCTCGACCACGCCGGAGTCGAAATAGCCGGACGCAACGCAGCTGTCGTCGGGGCAAGCAATATCGTCGGCAAACCGATGGCGCTAATGCTCATGCAGCGTGAGGCGACGATCTCGGTTTGCCATGCGAAGACCCGTGATCTCGCGCAATTCACTATCCTGGCTGACATCCTCGTGGTTGCCGCAGGCTGTCCAAATCTCATCACGGGGCCGATGGTCAAAACGGGCGCAGTGGTCATCGACGTGGGTATCAACCGCCTGCCGAATGGTCAGCTCGTGGGTGATTGCGATTTCGAGGCAGTGCGGCGCCGCGCTTCGATGATCACCCCGGTCCCAGGCGGTGTAGGACCGATGACCGTAACAATGCTTCTGGTCAATACGATCGCATCGGCTGCCCGATCGGTAGAAAGAAAGCGAACTTGCGTGCCTTGTGAGCTCGACGTGTGAGCACACGGGCGTAGCGGCGGCTTGCTCGCAAGCGGTGCGCAGTCGGGGCAAGAGCACCCATCGAGGTTTCGAGGTCGTCGAACGGAGCGATGGGGACGTCTGCAAAAAAATTAGCAGGTGAGAATGATGGTCCAGCATCGGAATGCAGGCACAGGCAGGGACGAGGCTGTGGATTGTGACGTGATCGCGCGGATAATCGCGCGCCATGCCTCGCGCTCTGGGCCGCTGCTGCCGATCCTGCACGATCTGCAGCATGAGTTCGGCTACGTGCCGGAATCCGCCATCCCCATGATCGCGGACGCGCTCAATCTGTCGCGCGCGGAGGTGTGGGGCACCTTC
>Ga0180216_1002989_pt1 | contig 13667 bp, 7 predicted proteins | sample eDN3rd37CBELigMG_FD_128879 | JGI IMG/M metagenome (GOLD analysis project Ga0180216, IMG submission 128879) | Enriched Miracle-Growth compost microbial communities from Emeryville, California, USA - eDNA 3rd pass 37_C BE-Lig MG (version 2)... ... | reverse complement strand
GCGCGCGGCGGCAGATATTCGCCGCTGAAATCGATGCCGGCTTCCCACAGCGGGGCCTGTTGCTGCGCGCACACGGCGCGGATGACTTCGCGCGGTTCGTCGTCGGTCACGCCGCTGACCACTGGCACGCCCTGCTTGATGATGCCGGCCTTCTCGGCGGCGATGGCAGCCAGGGTGGTGCCCAACAGTCGCGTGTGATCGAAGCTGATGGTGGTAATCGCGGCCACAGTCGGCTGGCACACGTTGGTGCTATCGAGGCGGCCGCCCAAGCCCACTTCCACCACGGCCACGTCGGCACCGCTTTGGGCAAAATTCAGAAAAGCCAGGGCGGTGGTCAGTTCGAAAAAGGTGAGCGCATCTCCGCCTTCCATCGCCGCGGCAGCGCTGCGCACTTGCTCGACCAGGCTTACAAACTGCTCGGCTGAACACTCCGCGCCGTCAACCGTGAAGCGCTCTTCCAAGCGGCTCAGGTGGGGCGAGGTGCAAAGCCCGGTGCGGTACCCGGCGGCCGTGAGCGTGGCAGCGGTCAGGGCGGCGGTGGAACCTTTGCCCTTGGTGCCAGCAATATGCACGACCGGCACCCGCAGATGCGGGTCGCCCAGTTGGACGAGCAGTTGCCGCATGGGAGCCAGGCGGAAGCTGTCGGGGCGGGCCGACTCGGGCGGCTTGCGCTCGTAGTTCACCCGGTCGAAAAGATATTGCAGCGCGTCGTCACGCTCCATATTGAACTCTTTCGCTCCTGCAGCGACCGCACCGGCCGCACCGGCATCCCAGGCAAATGGTTTGGGCCGCGCGGCGGGGAGCCAAGTGCTCAATGGGCGGGGGCGGGCGGCCAGTGCAAAGCCCCACCCAGCATGCAGCCTACAAATGTCGGCTGCCAGGCGGCTCTGCACGCCGGTTTTTGAAGTCTACCCCGAAGCAGGTGTGTTGTCGCGGGGGGCGAGCAAATGGGGGCGGGCGCAACCCGCGCCAAGCTGCCGTGGTTACTGCTGCGAGGGGCCGATCCGCAGATTGCGGAACCACACTTCCTCGCTGTGGTTCTGCAGGCCCAGGTAGCCTTCGGTGAGCCGCTGGGCCAGCTCTGGAAACTCCTTGGCGTCGGCATCGACGATCACCACGCCGTTGAGCGTGATGCGGTAGCGAGTGCCGCGGCAATCGATCTCCATGCTGTTCCATTGCCCTGCCTCGCGGCCCACGCGCTGCGTGCTGGGGGCGATGGCATAGACACTGCCGCAGTATTGATAGTCCTTGAGGTTGGTGTAGCGGGGTGACTGGTCATCGAGAATCTGAATCTCGACGCCGGCCACCTTCTGATTGGCCGACGCGCCACGGTGATCGCCGTTCTTCGGCACCCGGACATACACGCCCGAGTTGCCGCCGGGCAGCAGCTTGTAATCCAGCCGCATGTTGAAGTCGCCGTACTGCTCGCTGCTGCGGAGCCAGGGGCCCTTCTTGCCGTTGCACACCAGCAGGCCGTCTTCGACCGTCCAGCTCGTGGCCTCGGTGCCGGCGCCCGGTTCCCAGCCAGTCAGGTCGCGGCCGTTGAACATCGAGCGGTAACCCAGCTCGGTCACTTGCAGGTCGCGGAACGCCACGGGGCTGCCCTCGGCCACTTCGGCCTGCAGGCCCAGATGCCCGGCCGGCACGGTTACGCCGCTGACCTTCCAAGCCGGCTGACCGTTGATGTCGAGGTTGATTTGCTTGCCCGTCACGCTCAGCCGCAGGGTGTTCCACTGGCCGGCTTTGACCAGGTCGGGCCGAGCCTTGGCGTCTTCCAATCCGGCTACCGCGCCTTCTTCACCCGGCTTGAGGCTCACGACATAACTTTTGCCTCCCGCCTTGCTGGCCAGGTCGGCGCCAAAGACGACGCCTGCCGCGGAGCCCTTGTCCTTGCCCGGCTTCCACTTCAGCTCCAGCACGAAGTCGCCGTAGCGGTGATCGGTGCGCAGGACGCCATTACCTTTGGCCAGCTTGAGCGTGCCATCGGCCACCTGCGCTTCGCATCCGTTGGCGTGCCAGCCGTAGAGGTTTTCGCCGTTGAACAGGCTGACGGTGTAGCCGGTTGCCTCGTCTTTTTTCTCGGCCACGGCATGCGTCGCACTGACAAACCACGCGGCAGGCAGCGTCAAGGCAGCGATCAAAACCGACAGAGTGCGTCGCATGGATACGGTTCCTCTACGGCAGGCGAACTGGCGGCAGGAAGGTTGGACGGTCGGGCAGGTGGTACCCCGCAAGCTGCGGGGCAAGATGTTGCCATCATAGCGAGCCCTGGGCGGCCGTACCGCAAAAAAGTGTGCGGGGTAGCAGCCGGCGCAGGGGAGCAGCGCACCCCCGCAACGGGGCCGGGCTACTGCGGCCAAGTGTAATCGGCGGCGGGGCCGATTCAATTACCGGCGGAGAGACCGGCCAGCACCTTCTCGACCTCGCGCATCATGGTCACATCTTCGCGCGTGGCGATGATCAGGATGCGGCCGGGCGAGGATGCGGTAGTAATATCGGCGTCGGGCTTGGAGGTGAGATTCGCCTGGGCATCGAGTTCCAGTCCCAGGCATTGCAGCCCTTGGCATACGGCTTCGCGAATGGCCGAGGCGTGTTCACCCACGCCCGCGGTAAAGACCAGGGCGTCGATGCCGCCCATGGTCACGGCGTACGCCCCCACGGCTTGCCGGATGCGCCGTGTATAGATGGCCAGGGCCAGGGCCGCCCGGGCGTTGCCGTCCGCGGCGGCGGCCAGGATCTCGCGCATATCGGCCGAGAAACCGGTGATGCCCCGCAGGCCCGATTCGCGGTTCAGGGCCTGATCCAACTGCTCGGCGGTGAGACCGTACTTCTGTTGCACGTGCAGCAGGATGCCGGGGTCGATGTTGCCGCAGCGGGTGGCCATCATCAGGCCTTCCAGCGGCGTGAAGCCCATCGTGGTATCGACCGACTTTCCGCCTGCGACGGCCGCGGCCGAGCAGCCGTGGCCCAGGTGGCAGATCACCAGCCTGGGCCACGTCGCCGGCTTATTCGTTAGCGTGCCGCGCTGCGCGAGCATTTCGGTTGCTCGCTGCGCGCAGTACGCATGACTGAGGCCGTGAAAGCCGTACCGGCGGATGCCCCATTCCTTATGCCAGGCGTAGGGCAACGGATAGATGTAGGCTTCCTCGGCCAGCGTGGCGTGAAAGGCCGTGTCGAACACCGCGATATGCGGCAGGTGCGGCAGCTCGGCCTGCGCCGCTGCCATCGCTTCCAGAGCGGAAGGATTGTGCAGCGGCGCCAGTTCGACCGTCTGGGCAATACGGGCCTGAACCTCGGGCGTGATCCGCACCGAGGCCGTGAACGGTCCGCCGTGGACGACCCGATGGCCGATCGCGATCAGGTCGCTTTCGGCAACGATGGCCGCCGGCGCAACGTGTTCCAGATCGTGCAGCACACGCCGCACGGCCTGGGTTTGCCCACGCCACGGCACCTGCTCGTGAAGTACGGGGCCGCCGCTGCGCTGGTACTCGTAGCGGGTGGTTTCGCCGGCCCAGTCGGCCAGGGCTTGCGCCACCACCTCGCCGGTGCCGCGCCGCATGAGCGAACACTTCAGGCTGCTGGAGCCTGCATTGAGAAGCAACACGTTCATCAGTTAGCCCGTTGCACAACGAAAGGAAGGCGGGGGAGGCGGCTACACGTTATCGCCTTCGGTCGAGGTCCGCGCCACCGGCCCGGCTCCCGAGCTCGACCACTGCCAGCCGCGCACATCCGGCATGTCGTCGCCGGTATCGCGGATGTACAGCTTGTGCTCGATCAGCTTCTCGGTGATCCACTGCTTGATGTAGGCAGCCCGCGAACCCAATTGCGGCAACCGGTCGATCACATCGCCCACCAGGTGGAAGCGGTCCAGGTCGTTGAGCACCACCATGTCAAACGGCGTGGTCGTGGTGCCTTCTTCCTTGTAGCCGCGCACGTGCAGGTTCTTGTGGTTGGTCCGCCGGTAGGTCAGGCGATGGATCAACCACGGGTAACCGTGGAAGGCGAAGATGATCGGCTTGTTGGTCGTAAACAGGGCATCGAAGTCGCGGTCCGACAGGGCGTGCGGATGCTCGTTCGGCGAGGCCAGCCGCATCAAATCGACCACGTTGATCACACGGACCTTCAACTCCGGCAGATGCTTGCGGAGCAGGTCGGCCGCCGCCAGGGTTTCCAGGGTGGGCACGTCGCCGCAGCAGGCCAACACCACGTCGGGCTCGCAGCCCTTATCGTTGCTCGCCCACTCCCAGATGCTGACGCCGGCCGTGCAATGCTTGATGGCCTGGTCCATGGTCAGCCACTGCGGCGAGGGCTGCTTGCCGGCCACGATCACGTTGACGTAATTGCGGCTGCGGAGGCAGTGATTGGTCACGCTCAACAGGCAGTTGGCATCGGGCGGCAGGTACACCCGCACGACCTCGGGCTTCTTGTTGACCACGTGATCGATGAAACCGGGGTCCTGGTGGCTGAACCCGTTATGGTCCTGCCGCCACACGTGCGAGCTGAGCAGGTAATTGAGCGACGCGATGGGCGCCCGCCAGGGGATGTCGTTGCACACCTTCAACCACTTGGCGTGCTGGTTGAACATCGAGTCGATGATGTGGATGAACGCCTCGTAGCACGAGAAGAACCCGTGCCGCCCGGTCAGCAGGTAGCCTTCCAGCCAGCCCTGGCACTGGTGTTCGCTGAGGACTTCCATCACGCGGCCATCCGGGCTGAGCTTGTCGTCGTCCGGATAGATCTCACCCATGAAGCAGCGGTTGGTGACCTCCAGGATGTCCTGCCAGCGGTTGGAGTTGTTCTCGTCCGGACTGAAGATCCGGAAGTTCTTGCTCTCCAGGTTGGCCTTCATCACGTCGCGGAGGAACTTGCCCATCACCCGCGTGGCTTCGGCCGTGACCGAACCGGGGCTAGGCACGTCCACGGCGTACTTGCGGAAGTCGGGCATCCGCAGATCGCGCAGCAGCAGGCCGCCGTTGGCGTGCGGGTTGGCGCTCATGCGGCGATGGCCCTTGGGCGCCAGCTCGGCGTACTCGGCGCGGAAGCGGCCCTGCTCGTCGAACAGTTCCTCGGGCCGGTAGCTCTTCATCCAGGCTTCGAGGATCTTGATGTGTTCCTCGCTTTCCATGTCGCCCATGGGCACCTGGTGGCTGCGCCAGTAGTCCTCGCACTTCTTGCCGTCGATCTCCTTGGGGCACGTCCAGCCCTTGGGCGTGCGGAACACGATCATCGGCCACATCGGCCGCTTGAGGTTGCCGTTGACGCGGGCGTCGTGCCAGATCTCCTTGATGCGGGCAACGACCGTATCGAGCGTGCCGGCCAATTGCTGATGGACATCCTCGGGGTCGTGGCCTTCCACAAAGTGCGGCTCGTAGCCCATCCCCTCGAAGTACTTTTGCAGTTCGTCGCGCGGGATGCGGGCCAGGAAGCAGGGGTTGGCGATCTTGTAGCCGTTGAGGTGCAGGATCGGCAGCACGCAGCCGTCGCGGGCCGGGTTCAAGAACTTATTGCCTTGCCAACCGGTGGCCAGCGGGCCGGTTTCGGCCTCGCCATCGCCCACCACGCAGGCCACGATCAGGTCGGGGTTATCGAAGGCCGCGCCAAAGGCATGGCTCAGCGAGTAGCCCAGCTCGCCGCCTTCGTGGATGCTGCCGGGCGTTTCGGGAGCGGCATGGCTGGGAATGCCGCCGGGGAAGCTGAACTGCTTGAAGAGCTTCTGCATCCCCTCTTCGTCTTCGCTGATGTTGGGATACACCTCGGTATAGGTCCGCTCCAGGTAGGCCTGGGCGACCGGCGCCGGACCGCCGTGGCCGGGGCCGGTGATGAAGATCATGTTCAGGTCATCGCGTCGGATCACCCGGTTGAGATGCACCCACAGAAAGTTGAGCCCCGGCGTGGTGCCCCAGTGGCCCAGCAGCCGCGGCTTGATATGTTCGCGTTTGAGCGGCTGGCGCAAGAGCGGGTTGGCCAGCAGATAAATCTGCCCAACGGAGAGATAATTGGACGCTCTCCAGTAGCCGTCGATCTTCGCCAGTTCATCGGCGGTCAGCGGCCCCTTGGCCTTGGCGCTTTTAGCCCGTTGTTGCACTTGGCTGTCGACCGTGGTCATCGATCCTTCTCCTTCCTCTCAAGAGGGATTCCTGCTGATAGGGGCGGCGAATGTGCCGACGTGACGCGCAGGTCGCGCGGGGGCGCGGCATGCCGTGAGGTTCTCGACGGCCTCTGGCAATCATCGTGCCGCGATAAGTCCGCGCTACAATTACCGTGGTTATTTTCAGGCGGCGGTGTCCAAATCGAGATGCCGTTCAACCGCCAGAGCGATGCTGCCAAGCCGTGTGTGGGTGCTGTTTCATGTGATTCACGCGGCCTGCGACCTTGGAAGCGCCACCGATAGGCTATAGCTTCCCCCCACTACTGGCAATCTTTCAGGCAGACGATCGGCACATCGCAAATGAACGACCGATTGCGGGGTGCCAGCGTGCGGCTTCGCACGGCGGGTGTGCTGAACATATAGGCGGCAGCGCAGCATCGAGCGCTGAAGCTAATCGAGCGATGTTAGCGCTTTGACCACCTTCAGCTTTTCTTGGCTCAGGTCGATGATCTGAGGATCGTCCAGGCGGCGGTGACGCCAGCGGGCTTCGACAATCGGCTGATCGTAAGCAGGGCCATTAGCGCGGATCACCTTGCCGACCATGCCGTTGTCCAGCTCGACGTAGGAGCCAATCGGGAACAGCGAGATCGTGTGCAGCAGAGCCCTCACCACGGTGGAATCAAATAGCCCACCCTTCACGTCCTGGAGCATCTTGGCCATGGCGTGATAAGGCAACATGGCTGGGCGGTGGGGACGTTCCGAAACCAGGGCCACGTAGGCATCGGCCACGGCGCCAATCTTGGCCAGCGGGTGGATGCGTTCGGCGGTCCAGCCGCGTGGATAGCCGCTGCCGTTGCAGCGTTCGTGCATCTGATAGACGATCATGCGGACGCCCAGCGGCACCCGTTCCATGCGTTTGTAGAGCATGTCGGCCGCGATGATCGGGTGCCGTGTGATCTCGGCGAACTCGTATTCGCTCAGCACGCTCCGCGACAGGTAAACATCGTTGCGGAGGTGCATCATGCCGGCATCGTGCACCAGGCAGCCGGTGCCCAGGTCGCGGAGCGATTCGACATCGAGCCCCAAGGTGGCCCCCAGGGCGACGGCCAGCGTGGCCACGTTGGTGGAATGGGCAAATATGGAGTTGCTGTCCACGGGGTTGATGCCCATGGACACAAACAAGTCCATATCGGCTGCGGCCTGGATCAGGAAATCGTGCGAGATCTGGTGGACGGCTTCGGCGGCGATGTTTTCGCCGTCGGCCAGTTGCTGCATCAGCGATTGCAGGTGATCGGTCGAGGCGCGGTGGGTGGCCAGCACGCGCTGAATCATCCCCTCGTCGTAGCGCGTCGCGCCCCGGGGCAGGATGTTCTGGAAGTACGGATTCTCCGAGGGCAGCACGGCGTTGCTGGCCGGCCGGTTGATGATCTCATCGAGTTCGCTGGTCGCCTCGCGGTTCCAGTCGGTCTGCACGCCGCTGCGATGGGGCAGGGCGTTGCGGGCGCGGCCCTTGGACGAAAAGGCAGTCAGCCGGGTCCAGTCGTACTCGTCCATGGCCACGGTACGAATGCCGCGGCGGTGCAGTTCCAGCAGGAACTCCTTGGTAATGGTAATGCCAGGGCCCAACAGCAACCGATGCTGCGAATCGTGGATCGGGGAGCGCAGCACGGTGCCCACCTCAAGCAACGCGAGCGGTGCGCATCTGTACATCGATCGTCCTCGGCACGCGGTGGCGCGGAGATTCTCCTGGGTTAGCTGTGCTCAACCATAGGACGCCACTTACGGCGTGCGCGCGGCGTGGGGAAAGCCCTCCCCCCGCATGGCCGGCAGGGATGTACCGCCGGTGACACTTGTGCCAGGTGGGGGGGCCAGCGGCCCGGCCCGGCGGCGGCAGGGGCCCGGCCTTTGCAAACCCTATCGCCAGCGATACATTAAAAGCTTGGTTTAATGGCGGAGCTTTACGCGGCACTGGCGCGGCTGCTTGGCCTGTGGTCCCACCGCCGTGGCGGGCAGGTGGCTCGCCGGTGGCGCCGCAGCACTTTTCGGGAGAGATCGGTCAATGGCATCCAGCGTTTCGGTGGATATCAAGGAACTGGTGCTGGCCAACAACACGTTTGGACCGAACGAGGTCCAGGCCATCATCCGGGGAATCGCCGAGGATGGCGGCAATCATCGCGCCCTGCGTGAGGCCGTGCAGTCGCTGGAACAGCGGGGCGATCTGACGCCCGCCATGAAGGTCCGGCTGGGCGTGTGCTACTACCTGCTGGGCCGCTACCCCAAGGCCGTGGAATACCTGTCCAAGGCCGACGGCGGCGCCCTGGCCCTGTTCTACCTGGCTAAGACCTACCACGCCCAGGGCGAGTACGAGAAGGCTGTCAGCCAGTACGCCTTGGCCGCCCAGGCCGGCTACGCCGCGGGCGATTGTGCCTTGGGCAAGGCCGAGTCGCTCCGCTGCGGCGGCAAGGTCCAGGAATCGCTGGCCGTGCTCGATGATCTTTCCGGCCCAGTCGAGCAGACCGCCGAATACCTGTACCAGCGCGGCGCGACGATCGCCGCCATCGGCGGCAATCCCGACGAAGTGGTCGCCCTGTACGAACGGGCGGTCCAGGCCGACGGCTCCCACCAGGGCGCCCTGTTTGGCCTCGCTCTGGAAAACGACCGCCGCGGCAACGACGAAGAAGCCATGTCGCTGTACGAGCGGGCGGCCCGGCAGCTCCCGGCCCACGTGGGCACGCTGCTGAACCTGGGCATTTTGTACGAAGACCACAACCGCTTTGAACTGGCGGCCCGCTGCTACCAGCGGATCCTGGACGACTACCCGGGTCACGCCCAGGCTCGGCTGTACCTCAAGGACGCTCGGGCTTCCACCGAACAGGATTACGACGAGGACGCCGTCCGCCGCCAGGACCGGCTGATGCAGGTTCTCAACATCCCGGTCACCGACTTCGAGCTGTCGGTCCGCAGCCGCAACTGCTTGCAGCGGATGGGCATCCAGACGCTGGGCGATCTCACCAAGATCACCGAACAGCAGTTGCTCGCCAGCAAGAACTTTGGCGAAACCTCGCTGGTCGAAATCCGCGAGATCATGCAGTCCAAGGGCCTGGAGATCGGCCAGTTCGCCACCGAGCGGACCCAGCCCGACTACGGCATCGACACCGAAAGCCTCAGCCAGGAAGAACAGGCCCTCATCAACAAGCCGGTTTCGGACCTCAACCTCTCGGTCCGTGCCCGCAAGTGCATGATCCGCCTGGGCATCCAGACCATCGGCGAGCTGATCCGCCGCACCGGCGACGAACTGCTGGAGTGCAAGAACTTCGGCGTGACCAGCTTGAACGAGGTCCGCGAGAAGCTGGCGGCCCACGGCCTCAAGCTCCGCGGCGACTGAGCCTGGAAGCCCGCCCCGCTGCCCTAAGGGGCGAATCACAGCAAACACAGCACAAAGCGGTGCCTGAGCTACATGCTCCGGCACCGCTTGCTGGTTTTAGGGAGCAGCGTGCCGAGTTTGCTGCGGCCAGCGTGTACGCGCGGCGTGCGCGGAAGAATGCCGAACCAAGTTTGCTAGGCGGCCGCAAACTACCGCGACCAGGGTTCGGTCCCGAAGTCGATCTTCAACTGCGGGTCGTGCTCGGCGTCGGGGTTCAGCTCTTTGTAGAGCAGGCTCGGTTGAATGTCGGCGTTGTGCTGGTACTTGCTCTTGTACTCGGTGTAGTCGCCGCGGATCTCGTGGAAGAAGAGCTGGCAGATCTGCACGCCGGCGTAGATCCGCACCGGCTGCACGGCGAACATTTCCAGCGTCCAGTAGCCGCAAAAGCCGACGTCGCCAAAACCGGCGGTTACGTGCACAAACAGCCCCAGCCGGCCAACCGAGGAGCGGCCTTCGATCATCGGCACGTAGCCAAAGGTCTGGGTGCGTTCGACGGTGCGGCCCAGGTAAAGCTGATTGGGCGCCAGCACTAGCCCTTCCTCGGGGATCTCCAAACGCCGCACCCGGTTGGGCTTGCGCATGTCGAGCACCACTTCCTCGTAGGTCAGCAGTTCCCGGTGCAGCGTCAGGTTATAGCTGTTGGGGTTGAGGTTCTCCTCGCGAAACGGATCGATATGGATCTGCTTACCCAATTCGCGGCGGATTTCGTGACCCGAAAGAATCATGGGTTCGCTTCCTGATGATGCTCGCGAAAGAAACTCAAGTTGCTTGCTAGCGTCTGACCCGTTGTGCCTGGTACCTCTGAGGGAACGCCGCTATCGTGCCTCGCGCCGGGCCGATCGACCGCGGCCTGCGGCTTTCTTGGCGGGCCGGCCGCTGGCCTTCGCGGCTGCTTTGCCCGCCCGCTTGCCGGCCGAGCGGGCCTTGGTACCGCCGCCAGAGCTGGCCGCTGCTGTCTTGGCCGCCTTACGGCGCGTGGTTGGCTTGATCGGCCTGCCTGCCGGCTCGTCGTCCAGGGCGCCGTACTGCACGCCGATCTTGGGGCAGATGTCGTTCAATGGGCATTGCCCACACAGCGGCTTGCGGGCCGCGCAAATCCGCCGGCCGTGATGAATCATCCGATGGCTGAAGTTCACCCACTCCGAATCGGGGAGCAGCGCCATCAGGTCTTGTTCGATCTTCTCGGGCTGGGTGGCCCGGGTAAGCCCCATCCGTTTGCTGAGCCGGGCGACGTGTGTATCGACGACCACGCCCGAGGCGATGCCGAAGGCGGTACCCAACACCACGTTTGCCGTCTTGCGGCCCACACCTGCTAGCTGCACCAGGCTATCGAGGTCGCGGGGCACCTCGCCGCCGTGCTTTTCGACCAGGTCGCGACAGCAGGCCCGAATGTTCTTGGCCTTGCTACGGAAAAAGCCGGTGGACTGGATCTCTTGTTCGAGATCTTCCTGCGGCACGTCAGCCAGAGCCTTGGCAGTGGGGTATTTGGCAAACAGCCCCGGCGTGACCATGTTGACCCGGGCGTCGGTGCACTGGGCCGAAAGGATGGTCGCTATCAACAGTTGCAGCGGGTTCTCGTGGATCAGGGCGCACTCGGCGTCCGGGTATGTCGCCGCCAGAACCTCGACGACTTGGGCGGCGTGACGCCGGGCTTGCGGGCTTTTCATGACGGCGCGAGCGTACGAGTTTGCCACGGCAGGGGGGGCATGCGCAGCGGCGCCCCCGGCGATGCCTGACACCACGTGGGGGCGAACTGGAAAAAAGCCAGGAGGCGGCGAGCGCTGAAGGTCTAGGGATTCTCCGGCAGCTAGCTAAGAGTGTCAAGCACAAAGGGGGAGGGCTCCCGTCGTCGCTGCTACCACAAAGGAGCGCGCGGCCCCCGCGGCCGCCGACTCGTATTGTTTCCCCAAATTATCACGGCTAGAATCCCCCCTCCGACGTCACCCGCAAAGCGGCAGGGAGGCCGCACGGCTCAAGCCACGGATATGGCAATCGAATGACTGAGGATCGGACTCCTGCCGCCACGCACTCGTTGCTGGAGCGCCCGCTGATGTGGGCAACCCGCCTGGTGCTCAATCAGCCGGTGGCGATTCTGGCGTTGGCCCTGGGGGCGGCAGCCCTGTCGCTGACGTACGCCGGCACGCGGATGGGCTTCCACACCAGCCGTAACGAGCTGGTGAACCCGGCCAGCGACTACAACCAGTTGTGGGCCGACTACATCAATGAGTTCGGCGACAAGGACGATGCGCTGCTGGTCGTCGAAGGTCCCAGCCGCGACGCCGTGGTGCCGGTGCTGGAAGAGCTTTCGCAGGTTCTGGCCCGCGATGAGCACCTGTTCCAGGCCGTGCTGCACCAGGTCGATTTATCCAAGATTCGCTCCAAGGGCCTGCATTACCTGGGCGAGGCCGAAATCCAGGCCACCGATCACTTTACCGCCCGGCTCGAACCGATCATCAAGGGCGACTGGTCCCGCCTGAACGTGGGCCAGATGGTCGAATCGCTCCAGCGAGGCTTGGGCCAACTGCCGCCCGAAGCCCATGGCACCGTCGAGGCTCAGCAACTGCTGCTGGAAGCCACGCGGCTGGCCGAGGGCCTGCTGATGGCGTTCAGCGACCGCAGCAGCTACCGTTCGCCATGGCCGATGATGCCCCAGGCAATGGCCATGCTGAGCGAATTGGGCTCCGAATACCTGCTTACCAACGAAGGCCGGCGGGGCATCGTGATGCTCAAGCTGGCCGACCAGGAAAGCGATGGCTTTGAACGCGGCCGCGAAGCCATCACCGCCCTCCGCAAGCTCATCGCCACGGTCAACGCCCGGCATCCCGAGGTCAAAATCGGCCTGACCGGCGTGCCGGTGCTGGAATACGACGAGATGCGGACCAGCAGCGAGTCGATGACCCAGGCTACCATCCTGTCGCTGGTGGGCGTGGCCTGCCTGTTTCTGGCAGGGCTGGGCGGCATTCGTCACCCGATCATGGCCGTGTTCGCCCTGCTGCTGGGCATGGCCTGGTCGTTCGGCTACCTGACCGTGGCCGTTGGCCATTTGAACATTCTGAGCGTGTCGTTTGGCGTGCTGTTGATCGGGCTGGGGATCGACTTTGGCATCCACTACATCGCCCGGTACCTGCAAGTGCGTCCCAAGGCACGCGATGCCCGGTCCGCACTGCTGGAAACCTCGGCAAGCGTGGGGCCCGGCATCCTGGCCGGCGCGCTGACCACTGCCCTGGCGTTCTTCTCGGCTGGGCTGACCTCGTTTACCGGCGTGGTCGAACTGGGCGTCATTGCCGGCGGCGGCATCGTGCTCTGCGTGATCGCGGCCCTGCTGGTGCTGCCGGCCATGATCAGCCTGTGGGACCGCCGCAAGCTGGGCGAGCGTATCCCGCAACCGATCGACATCAGCGTGGCCGTGAGGCCGCTGATGCGGGTGGGCGCCGTGAAGTGGGTGATTGCCTTTTCGCTGATTGCGACCGCGGCCGCCGGGCTGGGCATGCAGCACCTGTGGTACGACCACAACCTGCTCAACCTGCAACCGCGCGGGATGGAAAGCGTTGAACTGGAGCGGAAGCTGCTTCGCGACGCCGACCAGAGCGTATGGTACGCCCTTTCGATTGCCGAGAGCCGCGAGGAACTGCTGGAACGCAAGCAGAAGTTTCTGCAACTGGCATCGGTGGAGCGGGTTGAAGAAATCGTGTCGCTGCTGCCGGTCGACCACGAGCGCAAACAGCCGCTGATTGAGCAGATTCACCGGCGACTGACCTATCTGCCGGAACGTCCGCCGCGGATCGCCGTTGATTCGCCTGACACGCTGGGCAGCCAACTGGGCATGCTCCAGCAACTGGTAGGAACGGGCCCGGCGGGGCAGCGTGCCCAACGGGCATTGGAACAGGTGCGCGACGCTCTGCGGCGGCTGCCGCTGGCCGAGTGCTACGAACGCCTGACCAGCTTCCAACAGCAGATGGCGGGCGACCTGCTCAGTCGGCTGCATATGCTCCGCAGCATTTCCAATCCCGAACCGCCCAAGTTCGACGACCTGCCGACCGGGCTGGTCACGCGGTTCGTCGGCAAGACCGACCGCTACCTGCTCAAGGTGTACGGCAAGGGCGATATCTGGGACATGGCGACACTCGCCGAGTTTGTGGCCGATATCCGCACCGT
>Ga0180216_1002984_pt1 | contig 13688 bp, 13 predicted proteins | sample eDN3rd37CBELigMG_FD_128879 | JGI IMG/M metagenome (GOLD analysis project Ga0180216, IMG submission 128879) | Enriched Miracle-Growth compost microbial communities from Emeryville, California, USA - eDNA 3rd pass 37_C BE-Lig MG (version 2)... ... | reverse complement strand
TTCGCTGCGGCCGCCCGCTCCGCCCGGCCCCGCTTTGGCGCCGGAGGCACGGCCACCAGAGGCCACCTTGGCCGCCGCCAGCTTGGTGGCCGGGGACGCCGCCGGCACAGTCGGCGTGCGCCCGGCGCCGCTGTGCGCCGCGCTGCCGTGCGTGGGCGAGCCGTCGTCCGAGTCGCTGCTGACGTCGGTGGGCACCACCGACGGCGCTTTCCGCGTAGATGATCCATGGCCGCCGTTGCCGTTGCCGTTGCCGTTGCGCCCTGCCGGCGAACCCATCGCCACCAGACCATCACCTCCGCCGCCGCGGCGGTTAGCTATCTTGCTAATGGTTCGCGATGGGTGTCTCACTCTGTGCGCCGCGGACCTGCGCCGCTCAGGCCCTTCTCCGCCTCGTCCAAGCTGGCGCCGCCATGGTAGTAGCCCTGTCGCCGTGGCGCGCGCTCGACCGAGAGCGCACGGTCGCCGGAAGTCAGCACGGAGCGCGCTGCCGCTCACGCTGCACAACTGGCGCGCTTGCGTACCTTCAGGTTGCGAATGGCCCGCAGCCGGCTGCGGAATACAAACAGGGCCACCACGGTCACGGCGAACGCCGCGCCCACCGTCACGCGCGAGACCCACATCGACGTTGTCTCGCTCGCGGCACCGTGCGGCACGTCGTCGTCGTCGTCATTGTGGATCGTCACTGTGCGTGCCGTATGGGCAACCAAGCCACGCATCCAGCGCACCGCGGTTAGCCCCACGCACGCTGATTGGTGGCCACCGCGCGATTAGCTACTAGGCGTTACCGGAAATGCGCTTGGACTGGGCTTGCGGGTGCGTCGCCGCGTACACGCGCTGCCACTCATTGTACGCCTCCTTGGACGGCTCGCGGTTGTTGGCCAGGAGCCACTTGATGTACGCCTGCGCCGGCGAGTCCGCGCCGTCCGCATCGCCGCCGTCATTGTACTGCACCGCGGCCTCGTCGTTGCCACTCGCCGGCTGCGCCTGGCCTTGGCCAGCCGGCCACGGCTGCTGCTGCGCCTGGCCTTGGCCAGCCGCCCACGGCCGCTGCTGCGCCTGGCCTTGGCCGGCCGCCCACGGCTGCTGCGCCGCCCCGTCGACCCCGCGCACGTCGCCAGCGGGATCGGCGGCGGCACCGCGCCCCGCCTGGTCGGGCCGCTCGTACGCGAGCTTGGCTTCCTGGTATGCGGTGAACGCGTCGTCGGGGATGCCGTTGGTGCCCAGCGAGCGCAGCCACTCGTCAAACTTTGGGAACGGCGGCCGCGCCGCGGCCTCGCCCTCGGAGCCGTCGCCGCCCTCGCCGACGTCGTTGCCGTCGCCCTCGCCGACGTCGTTGCCGTCGCCCTCGCCGATGTCGCTGCCGTCGGCGCCGGCGCCGGCCCGGCCGCCGAGCCAGTCCTTGTTGCTGGCGTTGGGGTCGGCGTTGCCTGCGCCATCGTCCCGGCTCGGGTTGCCGTCGCCGGCCCACTGCGCCCACGCGTCCATGGCCGCCGCGTCGTCGCCGCCGGTCACGGCGTCCTGCGCCGCAGCGACGGCGGCGGCCGCCGCCATCGCCTCGGCTTCCGCCTCGCGCTCCGCCTCGGTCGTTTCCGCCATCATCGCTATCAGACGCTCCGGGTGGTTCTTTAACAGTTCGCTGTAGAGGTCGAAGCTCTGCTGGCTGTGCTCCAGGTTCGCCTTCTCCAGCCAGTCCGAGTAGCTCGGGATGAGCCCAGAGTTGCGCACCACGTCTGCACCGGTCTGGCTGCCGACGGCCGCGTCGCCGTCGGCGCGGTCCTCCAGCTCCTTGTGCGCGCCGCCGTCGTCCTGCTGCTGGCTATAGCCGTCGCTGTCGACGTCGCCGTCGCCGTTGTTCGCGTTCCCGGCGGCACCCTCGGCAACGTCCCCGGTGCCGTCTTCGGCGCCGTCTACGGCCGCCGTGTCGCCGGCGAAGCCTGCGTCGGTGCGCTGGAGGCCGTCGTCGCCGGCGGTGGCATCGTCGGCCGCGTCGTCGCCGCTGCTGCCAGCGTTGCCGTCTTCATCGGTGCTGGCTGCCGCGGCGGACTCGTCTTGGCCGTTGTAGCGCCCCGAGATTGCGTTGAACAGCTCCAGGTTGGCTGAGCTCGCCTGCAAGCCCTCCGCCGCCAGCCACTCCTCGTAGCTGAGCCGCGGCGCCGCCGCAGCCGCGCCCGGCATGTCGTTTCCTTCGTCGTCGGCGTCGACGCCCGCACCGCCGTTCGTCTCGTCCGCCGCGACCTCCGCGCCGGCGGCGCGCCCGGTCGCCACCGCCGGCCGCGTGCCGTCGGTCGCAGCCGCGCGCATCGCGGCGCCGATCGCGTCCTCGAGGCTGCTGCCGTCCCGGAGTGCCGTGAACATGGCCAGCGACGCCGGCGACCGCCACCGCCCCGTCGAGATGAGCCAGCTGTCGTAGGACGACTCGGAGGTGACCGACCACTGCAGCTCGCCGTCCGTGGTGTCGTCGTTGTCCGCGCTGGCCAACTCCCGCGCGACCTCGACGGGCGTGGACGCCCACAGGGCATCCACGTCGCCAAAGTGCACCAGCTCGTTGTAGAGCTGCCGCGCCGTGGGGGACGGGATGCGGCCCGTCGCATCGATCCAGCCCTCGTACGACGGCACGAACGGCTTGCCCAGGCGGAGCGCCACGGTGCGGCGGTACGCCTCCAATGCCATGGGCGTGTCTGGCCGCCGCGTGTCTTCGCGCCACATGGCGTAGTCGGCCGCGTCGACGTCGTGGGCCGACTGCGGCGCAGCCGCCGCGTCGCGCTCGCCGGCAGCCGGCTCGTCGCGCGCCGGGGCGTCGTCCGCCGTGGTGGCGCCGCCCGAGCGCGCCAAGGCGGCCTGCACGACCTCCGCGTACACCTGGGAGGCCCTGGTCGAGTGGCTAAGGCCATTGAACGCGAGCCACTCCTCGTACGGCGGCGGCGTCGACTTGGCCGGCGCCGTCGGCGCGGGGGGCGTCGTGGGAGGCGTCGTGGGAGGCGTCGTGGGCACCGGCTCGTTCCAAACGTCCTGGCGGTACAGGCTGTACGCCTCGGGCGACGGCGACCGTCCGGTCAGCCCGAGCCAGTCGGTGAAGCTGAGCCGCCGTGCCGTAAGCGTGGGGTGCGGCGCCTGCGTGGCGGTGCCGGCGGCCGCGCGCTGGCGCAGCTGAAGGTACAAAAAGTAGCTGTCGTCGTTGTCGGGGTAGTTGTAGCGCCGCAGCCATTCCGTGTAGGCCGGCAGTGTCGTCGTCGGCGCCGCGGTAGCGTCGGCAGCGCCGCGGCCGCCGTTCGCCAGGCGTTGGTACAGCTCCCATGCCTCCGCCGAGTGCGCGCGCCCGCTCAGCTCCAGCCACTCGTCGTACGGCAGAAACGTGGGCGCCGGGGTGGCGGCGGCCGGCGCGGCCGGACGGCGGGGCCCTCTCGCGCCCTCTCCAGGCGCCAAGTTCAGCAGGTCGTCGTCGTTGCTGTCGCCGCTCGTGGTGGCGGCCGGCGGGCTCTCGCCGCGCTCGAGCGCGCGGAAGAGGCGGTAGTCGGCGTTGGTGTCGTCGCGGAAGCTCACCTGGAGCCATTCCTCGTAGGTGAGCCCGTTCACGCCACCGGGGCGCGTCGGCGCATTGCCGCGACTGCTGCCGCCAGCGTTCGTCGTGGCCGCGGCAAGCGCCGCCGCTGACTCGTCGGCGGTATCGTCCGCCGTCGTGCCGTCCACGCCCAGGCCCGCGCCCGCGCCGGGCATGCCGTCCTCGTCGAGGTCCTGGGCATCGCCGTCGACGCCGTCGGCGGCAGCCGCCTCGGACTGCCCCGCCGTGGTCTTGGGCGCCACGTAGGTGCGGTAGGTATCGTACAAGGTCTGCGACACGGGCAGCTTCAGTGCTCCGGCCCAGCGCAAGAACTCGCCGTCCTGCAGAATCTCGGGCGGCAGCTGCTCGGCCGCCGCGTCCGAAACGGGCGTGTCACCACTGGCAACCGTAACGGCAGCCGCAGCGGTAGGCGTCGCTGGCGTGGCCGCGGCAGCGCGCGCCGCCTTCCACACGCGATGGCTCTCGAGGTCAAACGGCACACCGGCCGCAGCGACCCACGCTTCAAAGTCGGCAAACGCCGCCGGGGCCGGCGTCGGCGGCGCGGTGCGGCTCGGCGTGCGCTCGGCCGGCTCGTCAGCGCGGGCCGGAGCCGGCGTGGCCTGGGCCGCCGTGGGCGCTGGCGTGGTGGGCAGCTCCTTGGAAGCGGGCGCCGGCGTGCTCGACAGCTCCTTCGGCTTGCCGGAGCCGCTCGAGGATGTCTTGGCATCCACCTTGTCGCTGCCGCCCTTGGCCCAGTCGTGGCGGTCTGCGTCCTTGCTGCCGGTCTTGCCCTTCTCTTTGTCGTTGCCTTTGTCCTGCACCTTGCCCTTGCTCTGCTCCTTGCCCGCGGCCAGTGCGTCCACGCTGCCGCGCTTGGCCAGCGGCCGGCCGCCTTCCTCGGTGTGGCCAGCGCCGGCAGACCGCGGCTCCACGGCCGCCAGGTCCGAAGCAGTCTCTACCAGGACGATGCCCGCACGCGCGCGCGGGCCGCTCACCTCCCAGGGCGATAGCGTGAGTGCCGGGTTTCCCCCCCTCTCGGCGTGATCAAGCTGGGCCATTCGTACCGCCGTCAGGGCTGTTCTCGGCATGGCGCTCCTCCAGCGCCGCCGCCAGGATCTTTTGCTGCTTCTGCTGCTGCTGGTACGCGGGCTGCGTCGACGCCGCCGTCGTCGCGTTGCGCGCCGCAGTGGGCACGGCCGAGGCCTTGGGCGTCGGCGCGGCGTAGGCAGCGACGGCCGCCGCCAGGAGCACCGTCCATAGCGCCCGCAGGAAGGCGCGGGTCGCCGCCATGGTCCGCGTATTCCCGTCGCGCAGGGCGCGTCTCCTCGTCCAGCCGCGGCTAGGCCGGGTACGTGCCCTCCGGCTGCTGTCGCGTGCGCGCCAACGTGGCAGGTGCGTGGCGCCGCGGCGTCGGCCAACGCGCCGGCGGATCGCGAGTTTCGGCGGCCCCGCCTCGTGCCCAAGGTTACGCCGTTGCCTCGTCCTCGTCCTCGTCCTCCTCCTCCTCCTCCTCGGACCTTCCGCGGTGCTACGCCGTCTATCCTGTCCCTCCGCGTTCGATGATGCGTCCAATGCGCGTCAGGTGGCCGCCCACCGCCAAACGACCGAGCCGCGGGGTTTCACGCCTCACTCGTGTGTGTGTGTGTCTTCTTCCTCTACCAACCTCCCGCTGTCAACCCCCCACGTCGTCGGCGTCGTCGTCGGCGTCGTCGTTGGCGTCCTTGCCTCCAGCGTCCTTGTCTTCAGCGTCCTCGTTTTGCCGCCGCGTGTTCTTCGGCACCCTCATCCGCGGCTTGTGACCCCAGCTCCAGCGTCCTCCTCTTCCTTCTCCTCTTCCTTCTGCTTCAGCGTCCTCCTCGTCTTCTGCTTGAGCGTCCTCCTCTTCCTTCCCCGCTTCCTTCTTCCCTCCTTCTTCAGCGTCCGCGTCCTCTGCCTCTTCAGCGTCCGCGTCCGCGTCCGCTGCAGCTGCCGCGTGCACTTTTAAACTGCCCCGCAAATAAAACTGCCCCGCAAGTGTGATGCGATTGTTGGCGCCAACTGCCCCGCAAGTAAAACTGCCCCGCAAGAACTGCCCCGCACGTGCGATGGTGGCGCCAACTGCCCCGCAAGTAAAACTGCCCCGCAAGTGTGATGCGATTGTTGGCGCCAACTGCCCCGCAAGTGTACTGCCCCGCACGTGCGATGGTGGCGCCAACTGCCCCGCAAGTGCGATCGCCGGCGCGCGCACGCCGGCCGCCCGCGACGAGACGACCGTGACGACGCGGGCGACCTGGACGAGCAGAGCGGGCAAGGAAACAGAGCGGGCGGCGGGCACGGGAGCGGCCGCAGCCGCAGGGAGGGTTCGAGGGGGGTTAGAGCAAGGAGTCCCAGAGAAAAGCAAGGAAACAAAGGCGCAGGTGAACGAATGACAAATCGGCTGGGCGACCCACTGGCGAACCGGTGTAGATCCGCAGATCTCTGTAGCGCCCTAATTAAGAGTAATTAAAGCACCATGCGGTTGCTCTTCACGGCTGCTGCCACCGCCGCCGCGGCGGTGCTGGTTGCCGCCACCGGTGCCGCCGCTGCCATGGCGCCGTTCGCCGCCGAGTGCCCCAGCGTGTACTTGGCCGAGTACGGCGCGGCGCACGCCGCGTACGTGCGGCAGTTTCGCGACGCCGCCGACGGCGAGTGGGACGCCGGCCCGCGGCCGCCTGCGCTGCAGCTGAACGGCACGCTCATCTACTACAGCCGCGGCGGCGGATTTGGCAACCGCGTCCGCGCGTGGACGACGCTCTTTTACCTGGCGGTGCTCCTGCGGCGCGCCTTCTTCGTGCACTGGCCCGAGCCGACCGTCGTCGACACGTACTGGGAGCCGACGGCCTGGTTCGACTGGCGGCTCAGCGCCGCCCCGCCGGCGCTGCGGCGGGCCGTCCACACGGCGCTCGACCGGCCGCACCACTGGCGCCCCGTCGGCGACCGCGCCGGCGCGTGGGACCCGCGCGCCTTCTTTGCCAGCACCGACTTTGCCGCGGTGCTCACCCACGAGCACGAGGCCGTCACGCTCATCCACGACGGCGCGCCACTGCTGCTGCGCAACCCGCACTTGGCGGCGGCCACGGACCGGTGGCTGGGCGACCTGCAGGGCGCCCACGCGGCTAGCGGTCAGCCGGACGCGCTGCTGCGCGGCCGCCTGTTTGCGTGCGCATGGCACCTGATGGTGCAGCGCACCGCGCACCTGGACGCCGTCGCGGCCCGCGCCGTCGCCCAGTGGCTGGCGCCGGCCTCCGAGTGGCGGCGCAACGCCACGGGCGCCGCTGCCGCCATCGACACGGCCGACGACGGCGCCGCGTCGTGGCCGGCGGGCCCGCCCGCGAGCGCCACCTTCCCGGTGGCGATCCACCTGCGCTTCGGCGACCAGGCGGCGCTGCCCACCACCGAGGCGATGCGCCGGCAGCTGGCGGTCCACCTGTACGCGGCCCTCGCGGCCGCGCGGCTCGCGGGCGTGCCGACGGCGCCGATTTTTGTGGCCACGGATCACCCGACGCTGGTGATGCAGTGGGCGCCACCGGCCCTGGCGTCGCACGTGTACGCGCAGCGGCTCGCGCCCAACTTGACCATGGCGACGGGCATGCACGTGAACGTGCACCCGACCGCCGCGGGCGTGGAGCGCGCCATGGTCGACTTTGCCCTCCTTGCCGACGCGGCGGTGCTCGTGCTCGACCTGCAATCGTCGTTCTCCATTGCCGCCGCTCGCTGGAGCTGGCTGGCGCCCGACCGCAACCAGACCGTGTACCGCATCGAGCCCTGCCGCAACCGCGTGGCGGCGCAGCAGCACTTGGCGTGCCCCGTCGTGCACTTTAGCAAGCAGACCGCGGCGCTCCCCACCACTGCCGGCAGCGCTGGCTGAGGGCCGCGGTCCCCTCGTCGCGGGGGGTCCTCACGAACGATTCTGCCTCGCCGCGGTGGGCACACCAACGACCGCACCGCCGTGCGGTGCGCCGCCGGACGGCGCCTGGACCAGCACGCCAAGCACGCAATCTATGTACATGGAAACCTGTACAAGTCGCCAGCGGCGCTCAGGCCGTCTGCCACGCGGCCGAGTACACGCCGTTCTCGCCAAACAGGACCGTGGGCACGTTGACGTTGACCGGGGTGACGGCCTCCTTGCTCGGACGCTTCATCTCCCGCTCAAACATCTGCGTCGTGGTTGCGCAACAGGGCGGGGCCAGACCGCTGAACACGGTCACGCATGAGCAAGCGGGTCCACCAGAGCGCACGCCTGCGCAACACCCCCGCACCGTGGGGTACGCCAGCGTGAGGTAGTACTCGAGGTCCTGCGGCAGCGGCCGGAAGGGCTGCTCAAAGAGGCCGGCCATCCGCGCGACGGCGGGGTCGTAGTGCTGCATGAGAACCTGGGATCCTCGCCAGCGCAGGAGACAAAGAACGAGGGACGTCAGCAAGCGAGCGAACCCCGTTTTCTCCATTCCGTGCATAGTCTGGTTGGGAGATGGACGGCATCGGATGACAAGAAATTAGGATCGGTACGACCACAGCGGGCGCCGCAGCGCCGTGTCTCCCTCGATACGTGCCGTCATGTGCCTTCGCCCCCCTAGGCCCATGAGGCCCGGTAACGCTGGCAGCACGCACCTGAAGCTCCCACAAGGACGACGCCAGCGCGTTGCACTTGGCCGGGTCGTTCGTGACCGGATCGAACGGATCCTGCTCGCGGTGCACCGCCTTGGCTGGAGTCGGGGCGATGTACGCGAGACACGCTGCCTAATCATGCGTCAGCTCAACGCCGTAGGTGGCACCACCGGTGTAGCGCGCCGGCGCACCTTGCGCGGCGTCGCGGTGGATGAGGACGACGCAGGCCGGGTGACGCAGGATCAGGTTGTAGATGAGCGCGAGGTTGGTGAGGATGGCCGGCGGCGGCGCCACCAAGGCCAGCTGCGCGAGCCGCTTGATGAAGGCCGCCACCAGGTACGCCGGCAGCAGCGGCGACTGCAGAAACTCGTCGGTCAGGCGGAAGAAGCGCGCGCGGTACTTGACAAACATGAGGGACGGCTCCAGAAGGCTGTACAGCTTGGGGAAAAAGTCCGGGTAGTCGCTGCACGGCCCGCCCGGTGCAACGATCCAACACAGACGGCGTGAGCAGGCCTGCAGCGCGGTACGTCAGCGACCGCGCCCTTCGACCGCGATCACGCACAGGTTGCAGTGCCGAATGAGGTAGTACAGGCCGTTCAGCGCCAGAATGCTCGTCACGCCGCCTATCCACATACCGGCCGCACCCACGCCGCGTGAACGCGCCGTTAGCACTGGTCCCGGGCGCGAGGAAGCTTGGGGGGCGCCTCTCACCGCACCAAGGTTGTAAGCGTCCGTCAAAAAGTCGATCAGCAGGGCCGGGTTGGCCAGGTGCGGCACGACGTCGCGGTCCAGGTTGACCAGCATCCGTTTCACCATGGCGTCCGGGTGCGGCTGCCGCAGAAAGGTCAGCCAGCACGTGCTGAACTCGCGGCGGTGCTGCGGCAGGGAGAGCAGCGGGTGCGCCTCGCCGCCGCTGGCCGCCGCCGGCGGCTGCCCGCACAAGAACGAGTCGAGCTCCTCCGCTTTGGTGGCCATGTTGATCTCGGCCAGCAGCGCGTAGGCGCGCTCGTGCCACGACGGTGTGAGATTGGCGGGCACCGCGCCCTGCTGCATCATCTTGCTGCAGGACGGCCCCTCCGCCGCAAGACGGTGCGGGATGCCCACCCCCCGGCTCATCAGGCGACTGCCCCAAACCCATACACGTGTGCGGCGGCGGCGGCCCGTACGCGAGGTTGCGGTAGGTGTAGAAGCGGACGTCGTCGTGGGTGTTGGCGTACTTGTCCAAGAAGGCGCCCAGCAGCTGGTCGTTCCAGTTCCGGCTCTCCAGCAGCGCCCGCATCACGCCGGCCAGGAGCTCGTTGGCGACGGTGTGGCTCTTGTCCTGGGCGGACAGCCACCGCGACTCGGCCGCCACGATCTGCATCAGCAGGTCCAGAGCGGGTACCTGGGCGACCACGGGCAAGCGGCCGGGCGTGGCGTGGCTGCATTGTGAGTGCTCCACGACAGCGGGGCGCCTGGCGCAGGCGCGCGGGCGACGCGGACCTGGATGCCGGGCTCGACGTGCGAGAGCTTGTCCAGCAGGTCGTCCACGTAAAAGGTGAACTTTTCGCGCATCCAGCGCTGGACTACGGTCGCGGCTGCCGGCGCCGGCGTCTTGTCGGCGGCGGCGCCCGCGGCGGCACTGGCGGCCGCGCCGCGGAAGGCGGCGCCGCTCTCCATGTACGGCTGGAAAACGCGGTACGCCGAGTGCATGGCGGCGTGCGCAACCTCGTCCTGCGACGACTGTGGACCGACCGGCAGCGAGAACGGCACGCAGACAGCGGGTGAGCTCTTACGCCGTCGTGCTATGGCGGTTTGGAGCGCAGGACGTACCGCCAGGTACTCGAGCAGCTGCGGCATGTCGTTGAGGTGCTCCACGCCGCTGCGCAAGCTCCGCTCCAGCGCGCGCACCGTCTCGACCGTCACCTGCGCCTCGGGGGTGGCCGAGGCCTTGGCCTTGCCGCTGGCCGCCTTTGCCGCCGGTGCTGCGGGCTTGGCGGCCTTCTTTGCCGCAGCCGGTGTCGCAGCGGGCTTGGCCGCCGCCTTGCCGAGCGAGGCGACCGGTGCCGCAGCCGCCGGCGCCGGCGTCGCCTTGCCGGCCTTGCTGCTGGCGGCCTTACCGAGGGACGACGGCGCGGGCCCTGTGGCCGGCTTGGCCGCCGACTTGGTGCCGGCCATGGTCGCGATCGGCATCCTGCTAGCAGCGAACGGTTGTAGCCAACTGGGAGACACCTCTCTGTCTGGCTCTGGGCGTCCAGTGATGGCGGCTGGCGTCCGTCTCTTCGGCCGTTCTGTCCACCTTTCTTGGCTGTCCTCGTCCCGTTCCCCGTCCTCCTTCTCGTCGTCTTCGTCTTTCTCTTCCGCGTCGTCCTCTTCTGCGTCCTCGTCCTTCTTCTGCGTCGCCGTCGTCCTCCTCCTCGTCTGCGTGCTCGTCTGCGTCCTCGTCCTCTTCTGCGTCGTCCGCTGCGCCGTCCTCCGCCTCTTCTGCTTCGTCCTCCTCCTCGATCGTCCTCCTTCTGCTTCGTCCTCGTCTGCTTCGTCCTCGTCTGCGTCGTCCTCGTCGGCTTCGTCCTCGTCTGCTTCCTCGTCGGCTTCGTCCTCGTCGGCTTCGTCCTCGTCCGCTGCGTCCTCGTCACGGCGGCGCCACGTGGTCCCCTCTCACAAATGGGGACCCCCACAGAATCATCACCGTGGGGATCACTCGATGGCAGGGAAGAAAACCGTTACAAAACTGGCGTTGGCGCGCAAAATTTTCAAACGGACGACGACGACGACGACGACGCCAAAGAAGAAGAGGAGGAAGAGGAGGAAGAAGAATAAGGGCGAGGACGCAGGACAGCCGGCGTAGGAGAGCAGGCGTAGGGGAGAGCAAGCGGACGCAGGACGACGTGAGCGAGCACAGCAGGGACTGGCGGACGACGACTGCGACGCATAGACGGGCGGATCCGTTTCCCAGCCGACCCCACGATGGCGGCCGCCGTGGAGCTGCCGACGTACGAACGAGGCGACGGCCAGGTGTACCAACAGCAAGGCTCGCTGAGGAACTGACGAGCAGGGGCACCGCTCGCCCGGGGGACGCGTTCCGTACGCGCAGGGTGGACCAGCTGTTCCAGGAGGCGCAGGCGGACGCCGGCTGCCACCGCAAGAATGCCCTCACGCTCAAGAAGCACCTCAAGACGCGGCCCGCGGCCGACGTCTACGCCGACGTCGTGCAGTGCCTGAACAAGCTGCTCGCCGTGAAGAAGCGCGAGCGCTGCGTGGACCTGTCGCTCGAGTTTCTGACGGGCGCCCTGCCGCTGCTCGAGCAGGGCACGCAGAGTGCGTCCCCGTCCGAGGTCGGCGATGGAGAAGGGGGCTGCCAGGGCTGACGCTCGGCTGTCCCGACGACTCGTGCTTGTGTGTGCGGCGCGCCAGACGAGCCGCCCGCCGATGCCAATGTGGCCGCCCCGGAACCGGCGCCGGCTGCGAAGAGGCGGGGCGGCAAGGCCGCCGCCGCTGCTGCCGCCAGCGCTGCGCCGGCGGCGCCCGCAACGTTGGCGGAGCACCTGCTCCTGCACCTGCTGCAGGGCATGCAGAGCCGCGACAAGGGCGTTCGCGCGCGCAGCGCTGCTGTCACCGTGCGCATTCTGTCCAAGGTGCCCGACCTCAGGTATGCACTGCGTTCTGCACGTACTTGGGACACGGGCGCGCGACGGTTGCTAACGCGAGCAGCCCGGTCGAACCTCAACACCGTCGGGCTCCCAGTGACGACGTGCGCCGCAAGGTGTTTGAGCGCATCCAGGACCGCACGAACGACAAGGACCCCGCCGTGCGCGGGCAGTGCGCGCAAGCGCTCTGCCGGCTCCAGGTTCGTGTTGTGGAGGGAGGCGCCCGAGCCGCCATTGATAGCACCAGCGCTGATGGCCGCTCAGAGCTCGTCTTGACCTGCGTTTTCGCGCTGGTCAGATGATGCCGAACCGCGCCCTCGCGGCCCAGGTGCAGGAGCTGCTCTGCAGCCTCGTCCAGTCGGACCCGAGCGCGTACGAACGTCACCACCGCTTCCCAATGGACTCTGGCCGTATGTGTCCACCCCCCCGCGGGCTAACCACGGGATGTTCTGCGTTTGCACCCGGCTGCGGCACCCCCAGCGACGTCCGGCGCGTGGCCCTGGCGGGCGTGCACATCGCCGCCGAGCCGGCCGCGGCGCGGCCCGTGCTCGAGGCGCTGGTGACGCGGTCCCGCGACGTCGATCCGGCTGTGCGTCGCGCGCTGTACAAGCGCCTCTCGGAGCTGCATGGCGGCTACGAGATGTTGTCGTGCGAGATGCGTGAAGCCGTCCTGCTGGACGGCCTGCGCGACCGGTGCGTGACGCGCAGCAGCGACGGCGGTGAGCCGACGAGTGTGGCTAACGGCGAGTGGCGACCGAACGTGTTCTATATGAAGGACGTAGCGATGACACGGTCGTCAAGGCGTGCACCAAGCTGCTGATGGAACGCTGGGGCCGGCAGTGCAGCGGCGACGTGCTGGAGGCACTCGCCAAGGTCGTGGACAGCGTGACGAACCCGGCCGCGGCCGAAGAGCTGGTCAAGGCGTGGTTCCAAAAGCCCAAGGCGGCGGCCTACCCGTGGGCCGAGGCGGCCTTTTGGGAGGCGCTCACGCCGGAGCGGGCCATCGCCGCGCGCGTCTTTGCCGAGGTCTGCGTCGAGGCCAAGGTACGCCTGCCCTCGGCGCGCTCGTTGGCGCCCCACGGACGGGTTGCTCAACCAGCGCGGGGCAAGCAAGACGACGCGAGGCCACGCTGGACGCGCGCGTAGTTGGACGACCTGCTGGACCAGAACCTGCCCGAGATCACGCGGCTGGCGCTGTACATCCAGAACGCGTACAACAAGCTGCAGGAGCAGCTGAGCGCGCCGGAGCCTGAGGAGGAGGCGGTGGAGCTGCAAGAGTTCATTGTCCTGCAGCTCCTGCTGCTGGGCAAGGTGCGCGCTGCCTGGCAGCAGAGGCAACGTTGAGCGCTCCTCCGTCGCTAAGCACATGTCTTGGCTGGCGCGGGCGAGCGCGGCGGGTGGCCCGCAGACGCTGGACTACTCGGACGAAGTGGGCCGCCGGCGCATGCTGGCGCTGTGCCGTATGCCCGCCGGCCGTTGATGGGTGGTGCTGGCTGGAGAGCGCCCGCTGACGACAAGCTACCGGCGCGCTGAGTGCTCTCGACGTTTGGCCAACGTCCAGGCGAGATGCTTCTGCATCCGGACCCGCAGGAGGACTTGCTGCCGGCCATTGTGGACATTGTTCGCAAGCTCGCGGCCAGCGAACACGACTTTGTGCGGATCCTCGTCGAGCTCATCGCCGACCGCCGCGACCCCGGCGAGCAGGCTAGGCAGGCGGGCGAGGCTGGCGTGCCGAAGATGGCCAGCGACGCCGACGTGCGCAACCACCTCCACTGCCTGGCGATCGCGCGGCTGCTTTTGGAGCGGATCCACGAGGTACGCCAGTGCCGAGGGGGGGGGGGGGGCCGGATATTGTTGTGGGGGTAAGAATTAATAAACTTTTGCTGGCGGGGGGATGCTCA
>Ga0180216_1002983_pt1 | contig 13689 bp, 9 predicted proteins | sample eDN3rd37CBELigMG_FD_128879 | JGI IMG/M metagenome (GOLD analysis project Ga0180216, IMG submission 128879) | Enriched Miracle-Growth compost microbial communities from Emeryville, California, USA - eDNA 3rd pass 37_C BE-Lig MG (version 2)... ... | reverse complement strand
TTCAAAACACAAATGCCAGAGGCGGATGCCTCTGACATTTGCGTGAGCGGATCACAGCGGCGGCCTCGCCGATAACCCCGGCACGAAGCCGTCGCCCAGACCTCAAATCGTCATGCGTCAGACCGGCGCGGTCTTCTTGTTCTGACGATTGCTGACGAGATCATCGACCACGGTCGGATCGGCGAGCGTCGTGGTGTCACCGAGGCTGCCCGGCTCATCCTCGGCGATCTTGCGCAGGATGCGGCGCATGATCTTGCCCGAGCGCGTCTTCGGCAATCCCGGCGCGAACTGGATCAGGTCCGGCGAGGCGATCGGGCCGATGTCCTTGCGTACCCAGGCCACCAGTTCCTTGCGCAGCTCCTCGGTCGGCTCAACGCCGGTCATCAGCGTGACATAGGCATAGATGCCCTGTCCCTTGATGTTGTGCGGATAACCCACCACCGCCGCTTCCGAGACGGCTTCGTGCGCAACCAGCGAGCTTTCGACCTCGGCGGTGCCCATGCGGTGGCCGGAAACGTTGATAACGTCGTCGACACGTCCGGTGATCCAGTAATAGCCGTCGGCATCGCGCCGGCAGCCGTCGCCGGAGAAGTAAAAGCCCTTGTAGGTCGAGAAGTAAGTCTGCTCGAAGCGGGCGTGATCGCCGTAGACGGTGCGAAGCTGGCCGGGCCAGGAACGCGCCATGCAGAGATTCCCCTGGCATTCGCCTTCCAGCACCTTGCCGTCGGCATCGACGATCGCCGGCACCACACCGAAGAACGGCTTGGTGGCCGAACCCGGCTTCAGCTTGGTTGCGCCGGGCAACGGCGCGATCAGCGTGCCGCCGGTCTCGGTCTGCCACCAGGTATCGATGATCGGGCAGCGGCCGTCGCCGACGACGCGGTGATACCACTCCCAGGCTTCCGGATTGATCGGCTCGCCGACCGACCCGAGCAGCCGCAGCGACTTGCGCGAGGTCTTCTTCACCGGCTCGTCGCCGGCCTGCATCAGCGAGCGGATCGCGGTCGGAGCGGTGTAGAAGATGTTGACCTGATGCTTGTCGACGACGTTCCAGAAGCGCGAAATGTCCGGATAGGTCGGGATGCCTTCGAACATCAGCGTGGTCGCGCCGTTCGCGAGCGGCCCGTAGATGATGTAGCTGTGGCCGGTGACCCAGCCGATGTCGGCGGTGCACCAGTAGATATCGCCGTCGTGATAATCGAACGTGTATTTGTGCGTCAGCGAGACGTGCAGCAGATAGCCGGCGGTGGTATGCAGCACGCCCTTCGGCTGGCCGGTCGACCCCGACGTGTAGAGCAGGAACAGCGGGTCCTCGGCATTCATCGGCTCGCACGGACAGTCCACGCTGACCGACTTCACCACCTCGTCATAATAGACGTCGCGACCGGCCTGCATGTCGACCTTGCCGCCGGTGTGACGCACCACGATCATGGTCTTGACGCCGCCGGCCCGTTCGGCCGCCGCGTCGGCGTTCACCTTGAGCGGCACTTTCTTGCTGCCGCGCAGGCCTTCGTCGGCGGTGATGATGACGGTTGAGGCGGCATCCTTGATGCGGCCGGCCAGCGAATCCGGCGAGAAGCCGCCGAACACCACCGAATGCGGCGCGCCGATGCGCGCGCAGGCGAGAATCGCATAGGCCGCTTCCAGGATCATCGGCAGATAGATGGTGACGCGATCGCCCTTCTTGACGCCATGCGCCTTCAGCACGTTGGCGAACTTGCAGACTTCTTCATGCAGTTGCCGATAGGTGATCTTCTTGCTGACGCCCGGATCGTCGCCTTCCCAGATGATCGCGACCTGATCGCCGCGCTTGGCGAGATGCCGGTCGATGCAATTATACGCGACGTTGAGAACCCCGTCTTCGAACCACTTGATCGACACGTTGCCGAGCTGGAACGACCAGTTTCCGGCCTTGGTCGGAGATTTGATCCAGTCAAGAGTCTTGGTCTGCTCCAGCCAGAAGCCGTCAGGGTCCTTGACCGAGCGCGCATACATCTCGTTGTACTTGGCCTCGTCGACATAGGCCCGTTTGGCCCAGTCTGCCGGTACGTCGTAAACCTTGTCGGACATCATCTCCTCCACGCTACGCCGCGATGGCCCGGACCGACGTCCGGCACGAGGCGGCCTTCCGAAATTTTGGTGTTGTCGTCATTATGCGTCCACGCGATGAATGGCTACAAGCCGAAAGACATAGGACTTTTGGCGAGCCGTTGCGTCACTTCTCCAACTGCATCCGGATGCCGCGCGTGCCTTGATCCGGCAACGTCTCCTAAATAGCTGAAACAGAATGTGATTTCTACGCCGCCTGGTTGGTCTGCGGATCGACCTCGCCGAAGGTCCAGACCGCCGTGCGCTTGATGGTATTGTCCTCCAGTTCCCGCGTCACCGAGACGCGATATTCGGCCAGCTTGGCGAGATGCGTCGTCGGCAAATAAGCGCGGCCCGGATCGCCGATCAGGATCGTCGCGCCGCGTTCGGCATGCCATGCGAGAAACGCAAAGACGCGCTCGGCCGTTTCACGTTCGTAGAAGATATCGCCGGCAAGAATGACGTCCCACGCGCGGTCGTCGGGCTTCTCCAGCAGATTGTCGGAAGTCACCGACAGCGATGTTGCGTTGATCGCCGCATTGAGCCTGATCGCCGCACAGGCGAACGCATCGATATCGGCGGCGCGGACCTCGCGCGCGCCTGCCTTCATCGCCGCGATGCCGACGAGTCCCGAGCCGGACGCAAGATCGAGAACGGACTTGCCGCGCACGCAATCGGCATGATCGAGAACATACCGGGCGAGCGCCTGTCCGCCGGCCCAGGCAAACGCCCAGAACGGCGGCGGCAATCCCATTTCGCCGAGTTCATCCTCGGTTCGCTGCCACAGCGGCACCGCCTCGTCGGCGATATGCAGCGAAATCTCCGGCACCAAGGGCACCGGCCGCAGCCGGGTATTGGCGAGGATGAAAGCTGTCTGATCGGAAATGCGCGCAGCGTCCATTTGTCCGTCATACGCGGGCTCAACCCATACTGCCGCGTTGCTTCGCATCAACCGCGAAGCCGGGTCAAGCCCGATCATGTCGCAGGCGTCAGAGTCCGCCGAGTTTGCAGACGATCTTCCATTCGTCGGCCGTGACCGGCTGCACCGACAATCGCGACAACTTGATCAAGGCCATCTCCGCCAGCCGCTTGTCCTTCTTCACGGCCTCCAGCGACACCGGCATCTTCAGCGGCTTGTCGGCGGCGATATCGACGCAGACGAACTTGCCGCTCTTGTCGGTCGGGTCCGGATAATGCTCGCGGATCACCTCGGCGATGCCCACGATCTCCTTGCCCTCGTTGGAATGATAGAAGAAGGCGCGATCGCCTTTCTTCATCTTCATCAGATTGAGCTTGGCGGTGTGATTACGCACCCCCGTCCAGGCCTCGCCCTTGGCGCCCTTGGCCACCTGCTGGTCCCACGACCACACCGATGGCTCCGATTTGACCAGCCAGTAATTCATGACGCTCACATTTCTTGCCCGTCACCACCGGACATCGCCGTTCGAAGAACGGCGCCGCTTCGCCCGCCCAAAGCCTGCATCCGTCTTCACTATCAAGACGTGGATGCCCGCGACAAGCGCCGGCATGACGATGGCTCATCCTTCCGCGCGGAACGGCCGCGCCAGCAACTGCTGGATGGCCGCATCGATGGTCACCGTTCCGGCCAGGATCGCCGCGACCGCGCTCGCGACCGGCATATCGATGCCGTTGGCTGCGGCCAGTTCGGCCAGGACCGGCGCGGTAAACTCGCCTTCGCTGAGTTTTTCGCGAGACGGCGGCTCGCTGCGGCCGAGGGCGACGCCGAGCGAGAAGTTGCGCGACTGCGAGCTCGAACAGCTCAGGATCAGGTCGCCCAGTCCCGACAGGCCGGACATCGTTTCCGTCCGCGCGCCGCAGGCGAGACCGAGCCGCATCAATTCGGCGAAAGCCCGCGTCGTCAGCGCCGCGAGCGCCGAAGCGCCGAGCTGCCGTCCCGCCACGATTCCCGCCGCGATCGCCAGCACGTTCTTGGCGGCGCCGCCGATTTCGACACCGCGAATGTCGGTGGTGTGATAGGGCCGGAATGTCGGCGAGCCCAGCGCGTGAACCAGCGCCTGCGCGATGCTTTCGTCCTGCGCCGCCAGTGTCACTGCGGTCGGCAGACCGCGCGCGACATCGTCAGCGAAGCCCGGTCCGGACAGAATCGCCGGCATGGCCTGCGGCACCGCCTGCGCGATCACCTCGGTCATGAACAGGCGGCTGCCGCGCTCGATGCCCTTGGCGCACGCCACCACCGGCGTGTCGCGCCGCAGATGCGGCGCCAGGATCGCGGCGGCATCGCGCGTCGCCTGCGCCGGCGCCGCCATCAGGACGATATCGGCCTGCGCCGCGCGAGCGATATCGCTGGTCACCTCAATGGCGGCATCGATCGCCATGCCCGGCAGCCGCTTGTTCTCATGCGCGGTCTGAATCGCTTCGGCCTGCGCCGGATCGCGCGCATACAGCAGCACGTCGCGGCCGGCGCGCTTCGCCGCGCTGGCGAGCGCGGTGCCCCAGGCGCCGGAGCCGATCACCGCGACAGAACGATATGAATCTGGCGCGGCCATGCGTCAGCTATTGGCGCGCGTGTTGGCGAATTGCGGCGGGACCACCGCGTTCTCATCGAGACGCCAGCGTGCGCGCGGCGCCGTCCCGAGCGCATCGGTAAGCCCGAGCGCCAGCCGCTCTGCCCCGGCCCAGGCGATCATCGCGCCATTGTCGGTGCAGAGCGCCGGCGGCGGCATGATCAGCGGCGTGTGCGCCGCGTCCGCAACGCTCTGGAGGGCGCCGCGCAGCGCCTGATTGGCGGCGACGCCGCCGGCCGCCACCAGCGCGGTCGGCGCGCCGAACTGCTCGGAAAACAGGCCGAGGCCGACGCGGAGACGGTCCGCCATCGACTCCAGTACCGCCACCTGGAAGCTGGCGCAGAGATCGTTGATGTCCTGCTGTTGCAGCGGCGTCATCCGGCTCGCCTCGTTGCGCACCGCGGTTTTCAATCCGGACAGTGAGAAATTGGCATCGGCGCGCCCCATCATCGGCCGCGGAAACTGAAAGCGCGTCGGATCGCCCCGCTGCGCCGCGCGCTCCACCTGCGGGCCGCCGGGATACGGCAGCCCCAGCATCTTGGCGACCTTGTCGAAGGCCTCGCCGATCGCATCGTCCACCGTGGTGCCGAGCCGGACATAGTGGCCGACGCCCAGCACCGCGACGATCTGGGTGTGACCGCCCGAGGCGAGAAACAGGCAATAGGGAAACGCCAGCGCGTCGGTGAGGCGCGGCGTCAGCGCGTGAGCCTCGAGGTGGTTGACCGCGACCAGCGGCACGCCGCTCACCAGCGCGATGGCTTTCGCCGTGGTGAGGCCGACGATCACGCCGCCGATCAGGCCCGGCCCGGCCGCGGCGGCGACGCCGGACAGCTTGTCGAAATCGACTCCGGCCTCCTGCATGGCGCTGGCGACGATCCCGTCCAACACATCGACGTGAGCGCGCGCCGCGATCTCGGGAACCACGCCGCCGAACGGGGCATGTTCCGCAATCTGCGAGCGCACGATGTTGGACAGCATACGGCCGCTGCCGTTGCTGCGGCGCTCCACCACCGCTGCGGCGGTTTCGTCGCAGGTGGTTTCAATTCCCAGCACCAGCATCGACGTGTCGGCGGTCAATTTCAGCCCTTGCGTTCGCCGCCAAAGCGGCGTTTGTCTGTCCCGGCCCGAAGCGGCCTGCGGCGCCTGGAACGACGTGCCGCCGAAAATGCTTCACATGACACGTCGAGCGTCGTTCCGCGCGCCGGACCAGCCGCTCCCGTGAAGCGGATCCGACATGCGCATCCCGTCGCGCCGCTGGCGCGTCGGCGAAGGTCGAATCCAAGGCTCCACTAGCAACTTATATCTGCTAGTGGTTCTTTGATTCCAACGGTTGCAACGACGCCTGCCGAGACGCGATGCGCTGCTGGAGCCGAACCACTAGCATTGCGAGGCCACCCGGTGCAATCTTCCGACGGACAATCCTCCCGCTCCGGCGACATCCTGGCGACGATCGGGACGCGCGGCAGCCCGCTGGCGCTGGCGCAGGCCCATGAAGTGCGTGATCGCCTCGCGCGCGCCCATCACGTGGACGCGGAGCGGATTGCCATTCGCGTCATCCGCACCACGGGTGATGCGATTCAGGATCGCGCCTTGTCGGAATCGGGCGGCAAGGGTCTCTTCACCAAGGAAATCGAGGAAGCGCTGCTGGCCGGCAGCATCGATCTCGCCGTGCATTCGTCGAAGGATGTGCCGACCTTTCTGCCGGACGAAACCTGGCTCTCCGCCGTGCTGCCGCGCGAGGATCCGCGCGACGTCTTCATCAGCCACAAGGCGTCCTCGCTCGCCGATCTCGCACCCGGCGCGGTGGTCGGCACGGCGTCGCTGCGCCGTCAGGCCATGGTGCTGCGGCTGCGGCCCGACCTCAAGGTCAGCGTGATGCGCGGCAATGTCGAAACGCGGCTGCGCAAGCTCACGGAAGGCGAGGCCGATGCCACATTGCTGGCGCTCGCCGGTTTGCGGCGGCTTGGCCTCGAGGACAAGGCCACGCGCATCTTCAGCATCGACGAATTTCTGCCGGCGGTCGGACAGGGCGCCATCGCCATCGAGTCGCGGCGCGACGACGATCGAACCAACGCGCTCGTCAAGGCCATCACCGATACCGATGCCGAGGTGGCGTTGAATGCGGAGCGCAGTTTTCTCGCCTTGCTGGACGGCTCCTGCCGCACGCCGATCGGCGGCCACTGCCGCGTCGACGGCGACCGCATTCACTTCCGCGGATTGATCATCTCGCCCGACGGCGGCGAGAGCTACGAGACCAGCCGCGACGGCGCGCGGGCCGACGCGTCCGCGCTCGGCGCCGATGCGGCACGCGAATTGCGCGAACGCGCCGGCGAGCGTTTCTTCACGCTGTTCTCCGGCGCTGGAAACTGACGTGGCTATCCTCGTCACACGTCCCGCTCCCGATCACATCACCACGGCGGCGGCATTGCGCCGCAAAGGCTACGAGGTGCTGGTTGCGCCGATGCTGCGCTATGAGCCGGTCGTCTTCGACGTCGATTCCGATACACCCGTCGACGCCCTGCTGATCACCAGCGCCAATGCCCTGCGCGCGCTGGCCGAGACACCGGCGCGGAACCAATGGCTGACGACGCCGCTCTACGCCGTCGGCCAGCGTACCGCGCAGGCCGCGCGCGATCTCGGCTTTCAGAACGTGACCGCCGCGAATGGCGACGGCGCATCGCTGCGCGACCTCATCGTGGCGCAGGCAAACGCCAATATGCTGAAGACATCGGCACGGTTGCTTTATCTCGCCGCGGCCGACCGCGCCGTCAATCTCGACGACGAGCTCGATCCGCTCGGCTTTCACGTCACCACGGTGACGGCCTATCGCATGATCGCGATTCCCGATCTGCCGGCGGATGTCTGCGACGCCTTTGTCGCCGGGCGCATCGATGCCGTCCTGCATTACTCGGCCCGCAGCGCCCGCAGCTTCATTGCGGCGATTCAATCCGCAGGGCTGGAAATCACCGCGCTCGCCGTCCCTCACTGCTGCTTCTCCCACAACGTCGCCGCCGCGTTGCGCGAAGCCGGCGCAACCCAGGTTGCCGTGGCGCGCGCGCCGGAAGAAAATGCACTGCTCGAGGCCTTGGACCGTGCTTTGCAGCCGCAATCGCGCTAAGCAGGATTTCGCCGAATCGAGCCGCCGTCATCCGGAGTTGAGGAAGCACCACGATGGTCGATGACCAACCCGACGCCGCCCCAGCATCCGCGGAGACCGGCCGGCCGAAACGCCCGCCGCCGACGATCGATCTGGAGGCCACGGAAATCCCGCGCGAGCCCGCAGAGACGTCCGCCGCGACGGCGGATGCGGACGGTGATGCGTCGCGCCCGAAGTCTAATGCCGACGCGCCGGCGAACGGCGATGGCGTCTCCGCCGCCGCCCGGCCGTCGCAGGCCGCAACGGCGGTGATCGCCGCACTGGTCGGCGCGCTCGCCGCCTGCGGCGTGATCGGCGCTGCGGCATGGGCGGGCTGGCCGGCGACGGCAGCCTCCGACGCCGCAACGATCGACGGTCTCACCAAACGGCTCGCCGCGCTGGAGGCGCGTCCCGCGCCGTCCCCGTCTGCCGCGCCCGACGCGTCGCTGGCGCCTCGGCTCGACGCGTTGGAGAAATCCGCGGCCGCGCTGCGCGGCGACGTCGCCGCTTTGCAATCGCAAATGGGTCAAATGAACGCGGCGATCGGTGAGTTGAAGGCCGCGCCACGCGAGACCACCGCCGCGGTGGATCTGACGACGATTACCAATCGTCTCGGCCAGCTCGAAAATGCAACGCGCACGCTGTCCGCCGAGGCCAAGCAGCAGCAGGCGGCGCCCGTCGACGACAAGCTGCTTCGCCGCGTCGTCGCCGTCACGCTGCTGGACCGCCTGGTGCGGCAAGGTGACTCCTATGTCGCCGCGCTCGCCGCAGCCAAGCCGCTGGTGCCGCAGCCGGAAGCCCTTGCGCCGCTCGAGCATTTCGCGGCGTCCGGCGTGCCGAGCGCCAACACCCTGAGCAAGGATCTGCTGACGCGGATTGCCAGCATCACGCCGCCCGAGCCGCAGCCCGCGGAGGGATCGGGTATTCTTGAGCGCTTGCAGGCCGGCGCGGAGCGGCTCGTCCGCATCCGCCGGATCGAGACACCGGCCGGCGAAAGTCGCAGCGCCGTGATCCGCCAGGCCGCGGCCGCCGCGCGGCATGACGATGTCGCCACCGCGCAGCGCGAACTCAGCACGCTGTCCGGTGCCGATCGCGCGCCGTTCGAGTCTTGGATCGCGCTGGTGGATGCGCGCCATGCCGCCCTGACCGCGTCCCGTCAGCTTGCGACCGATGCCGTCGCGGCACTTGGCAAACCTGCGCCGTAGGTCGTTCGATGATCCGCATCATCCTTTTCCTGATCCTCATCGCGGCGATCGCCTTCGCGGCCACATGGGTGGGCGATCAAAGCGGCGAAGTCACCCTGTCGTGGAACGGCTGGCGGGCCGACACCTCGCTGCCGGTTTTCATCCTGGGCCTGACGCTGCTGGCGCTTGCCGCCATCGCCGCATGGTCGGTGCTGCGCAACCTCTGGCAGGCGCCGCAGCGCCTGCAGCGGCGGCGGCGCGAACGCCGCATCGCGCGCGGCCGCAACGCGGTCACACAGGGATTGCTGGCGATCGGCCAGGGCGATCACATCGCGGCCCGCAAGCAGGCGGCCACGGCCAAGCGGCTGGCGCCGCACGATCCGCTGACCTTGCTGCTGCATGCGCAGTCCGCACAGATGGATGGCGACCGCGACGGCGCCCAGCGCGCCTTCCGCGCGATGACCGAACGCAAGGACACGCGCCTGCTCGGGCTTCGCGGATTGTTCATCGAGGCGCAGCGCGCCGACGATCCGCACGCCGCCATCGAAATCGCGCAGGAAGCGCTCAAACTGTCGCCCGGCTCGACCTGGGCCTCGCAGGCGGTCCTCGGCTTCCGCTGCGCGCAAGGCGACTGGACCGGCGCGCTCGCGATCCTCGACAACAATCTAGCCGCCGGCCTGCTCGACAAGACGCTGTACCAGCGCCAGCGCGCCGTCCTGCTGACGGCGCGGGCGCTCGACCTCGAAAGCGCCGATCGCGATCGCGCCCGCGAAAGCATCATGGAAGCGGTGCGGCTGGCCCCGACGCTGGTGCCGGCCGCCGTGCTTGCCAGCAAATTCCTCAGCGAATCGCAGCAGATCCGCAAGGCGATGCGGATGATCGAAACCGCCTGGGCGGCGCAGCCGCATCCCGATCTCGCCGACGCCTATGCGCATGTCCGGCTGGGAGACTCGGCGCGGCAGCGGCTCTCCCGCGTCGAGACGCTGGCCGCCAAAACGCCCGGCGCTATCGAGGGCGCGCTGGCGATCGCCCGCGCCGCGATCGATGCCAGCGAATTCGCGCGCGCGCGCAAGGCGCTGGCGCCGTTCCTGGCCGCGCCGACGCAGCGCGTGGCGATGCTGATGGCGGAGATCGAGCGCACCGAGCATGGCGACGGCGGACGCGCCCGGGAATGGACCCTGCGCGCCGTGCGGGCCTTGCCCGATCCGGTCTGGACCGCCGACGGCTATGTCTCGGATCAATGGCGGCCGGTGTCGCCGCTCACCGGCCGCCTCGACGCCTTCCAGTGGCAGATGCCGCTTGCGGCGCTGCCCTCCGATGCCGCCCCGGTGGTCGATGCCGCCACGCCGGAGCCGGCTCCCGCCGAACCGCCGGCGGCGTTGCCGGCCGCGGCCGGACCGGAGCCATCGGCTGAAGGCCTGCCGGCTGCCCAGCGCCCCCCGGCGGCGCCGGCGCCCGAGGCGCAGACAGCCGCAGCGGCCGGCCCCGGCCCCTTGTTCCGCTCCCGCCAGATCGCCGAAAAGCCCAGCACCGCCAATATTCCGCCGGTCATCCCGCTGATCCGCGCGCCGGACGATCCGGGGGTCGAGGAGGACCTTGCTTACGACGAATACGGGGAACCCGGCGCCCCGCCGGCGGCGCAGGCCGGCGGCTGGCGCGGATTCCTGTCCCGTCTGGGGCGGTAGGGTCGATCCCGGATTTCGCTCCGATCGCGGGTCGAGCACACCGAAGTGGCCCCGCATTGCAAATGTCGGGATCAGGTTCTTGCCAAGCGGCATGCTGCCCGATATCAGGTGCTCCTGCGTGGCCGCGCCTGTCCGCCACGCCAAGTCCGCCGCAATAGCTCAGTCGGTAGAGCACATCATTCGTAATGATGGGGTCGGGGGTTCGAATCCCTCTTGCGGCACCACTCTCACTGTGTCCGCTCCGAACACATCGGTTTTTTTGATGCCGACGGTCGGGCTGGCGAAGACCTGACTGAGAACCACGGCTCGCTCCGTAGGTCGGCCAGCCGCTCTCCGATCATTGCACCGCCTGCATCGCTCGCGGACACACCTGGATACGGCAACCCGCATCACCCTTTGTGGCTACAGGATGTCATTTATTTGACGGATGCGGCCCACCGCCGAAAAGGTACTTTCCCTGCGCCGTTGGAGGAAAAACGGGCAACCGGGAGCGGTAGCGCATGTGCACCTGCAGCCGTAACGCTGAATCCGATCGAACCGATGAGTCTGCCAACCTCTTCGCCTGGCAGTCGCCACCGAAAACACCGCTCGACCAGGGCGGCCCGATCGACCGTCCCTTTACGCCGATGGGGGATCGCTTCGCCGAGGAGTCCGTCATTGCTCATCTCGACAAGGTCGTCGCGCGATATCCGGACAAGCTCGCGATCAGCGATGGCGATGTCGATCTGACCTACGCCGAATTGCGGACCGCGGTGGCCGCCCTCGCGCAATGCATCGCTGCCGTGGTCCCGAAGGAGGCCGCCGTCGGACTGCTGCTGGGCAATTCCGCATGGAATCCCGTTGCCATGCTGGCGAGCATCGCGTGCGGACGTCCGTGCATCCAGCTCAATCCGCGCGATCCGGTGCTGCGCACCGCGGGCATCATCGAGGAAGCACGCATGCCGGCGGTCGTGGCGATCAATCCGACCGCCTCCACCATTCACGCCGAATTCGCCGATCTCGTCTGGATCGATCCAAGGCGCGCGCGTGAGACGCCGCAACCGGTGGCCTGGCCGACGGTTGGCGAGGCCGGGTCGGTCGATGCGCCGGCCGTCATCCTCTACACGTCGGGCAGCACCGGGCGGCCCAAGGGGATCGTCAACAGCCAGCGCAGCCTGCTGCAGCGCGTCCAGCAATATGTCGATGCCTGTCATATCAATGCCGACGACGTTCTCATGCCGCTTAGCGGGGCGACGACGATCGCCGGCTGCCGCGAGATCATGACCGCGTTGCTCACGGGAGCGACATTGCGGCTCATCGATGTCGAAGACGCCGGCCTGCGCCGGGTTCGGCGGCAGCTGGAGGATCTCCGCGTCACCGTCATCTACATCGTGCCCGCTTTGCTTCGCGCGCTCGCGACCCTGGGAGATGCCACCGAGGTCACGTCGCTGCGCATGATCCGCATCGGTGGCGAGAAGGTGCTGTGGACCGATGTCGACCTGATCCGCAGCGCGCTGTCGCGCAACTGCCTGATCCAGGTCGGGTACTCGTCCACCGAAACCACGGGCACGCAGTGGTTCGTGCCGGCCGACGGCGATCGGGAGCACCTCTCGCCCCCCATCGGCTGCGTCCTTCCGGGGATCGATTACGCAATCGTCGACGACGACGGACAGCCGCTGCCTCCGGGAGAAGCCGGCGAGCTGCTGGTGCGGAGCATGTTCGTGGCGCTCGGCTCGTGGGAAGGCGGACGGATGGTCCGCAACGAGGCCGATCCGTCCGACCCGCGCAAGCGCATCTTCGCGACCGGCGATCTTGTGAAAATCGATGCCGATGGCGTTTTGCGCATCGTCGGACGCAAAGGACGGCAACTCAAGATCAACGGCAAGCGCATCGAGCCGGCCGAGCTCGAAGTCGCGCTGCGCGGGGCGCCGGGGGTCACCGACGCCGTGGCGATTGCATCGGACGCGAACGAGTTGGTCGCCTTCGCGGTCGCGGGCGCTGACGCGGACGAGACATTCATCCCGGCGCTGCGCGAGACTGTGCGGCAGTCGCTGCCGAGCGTGCTGCATCCCACACGCTTGCACAGGCTCGATCGCATTCCGCTGCTGCCGGGCGGCAAAGTCGATTACACCCTGCTCCGCGATCTGGATCGGGCGATGCGCGCCGTCGTGCCCGGCTCCGGTCCGGTGGCGTTGGCGAATGCGACCGAACTCGGGAAAATCGTCGAGCAGACCTGGCAGAGCATTCTCGGCAAGTCTTCCGAATCCGGCCGCTGGGACGAAGCCGGAGGCGACTCGCTCAAGCTCCTGCGCTGCGTGATGGAATTGGAGGATTCGATCGGACGCGAGCTCAGCATGGAAGCCTTCACCGTGGACATGACGGCGGCTGAGATGATCGCGGCCATCGCCACCGCGCCGGAGCGCGTCACCTCGGAGGCCGTCCGATCGCGCGCTCTGCCGCCGGTGTTTCTCCTGCCCGGCTCGATCGGCCACGGTCCCAGCCTTGCACGGTTCGGGGCCGACATCAGCGACGTCGCCCGTGTGATAACGCTCCGCTATCCCGAACTCGTCGGCACGGGCAACTGTGACGATGCCTTCACGGCGGTCACGGAAGCCGCGCTGCGGCAGATCGCTCTGGCCCAGCCTGAAGGAGATATCCGGCTGCTCGGCTATTCGCTCGGCGGCGGCGTTGCCTTCGAGGTTGCGTCACGGCTGATCGCCATGGGTCGAACGATTCGGTTTGTCGGACTGCTCGATGTCAGCATCGAAGGCGTGAAAGAGCATGTCGGCGACATATTTTCACGCACGGTCCAGCGCATCGGCGGCCGCCGCGTCACGCTCCACCGCATGGGCTGTCGCGCCGTGGCGAAATGCGCCGTCTCGTTCGGTTGGCAGAATTGGTTCGGGGCTTTCATCTCCCGCGACTGGCACGGCCGTCTCGCGGCCACGCAGTTTCTGCTCAGGCTGGAGATGGAGGAGGTGTTGCGCATGCACGCCTTCCATCGCTGGATCGGCATGCCGAAACGCAAGCTGCCGATCGCGGGCACGCTGTTTCGGTCCACGCAGCGCATG
>Ga0180216_1002982_pt1 | contig 13689 bp, 5 predicted proteins | sample eDN3rd37CBELigMG_FD_128879 | JGI IMG/M metagenome (GOLD analysis project Ga0180216, IMG submission 128879) | Enriched Miracle-Growth compost microbial communities from Emeryville, California, USA - eDNA 3rd pass 37_C BE-Lig MG (version 2)... ... | reverse complement strand
TGATGGCTTCCCTGCCTTCCATCTTCGAGACCTGCAAGCCCCGCGCGGACGTCGAAAGCGGCACGACGAAAGACGAGCAGTTCGCCGCCGACCTGGCCCAGGTCGTCAATGGGACCGCCCCGGCGGAGTACGCCAACGCGGCAGTGTTCTTCCGCCACAGCTACCCCACGCGCGGGATGAAGGAGCTGCTCAAGGCGGTCTGCAAGCGGCTGTCGGGCCAAGGGGGCGAGATCGCGTCCATCATCCGGCTGGATACGCAGTACGGCGGTGGTAAGACGCACGGCCTGATTGCGCTGACACATGCCGTTCGGGGGATGCAGGGCGTGGAAAACGTCGAAGAGTTCATCGACCCCGCCCTGCTGCCCAAGCAGGAGGTTCATGTCGCGGCTCTGGACGGCGAGAACGCCGACCCTGCCGATGGCCTCACCTTGGAGGGCGACGTCAGGGCCTATAGCCTCTGGGGCGAGTTGGCCTACCGCCTGGCCGGCCTGAAGGGGTATCGCCGTGTCGAGAACGCCGACAAAAACCATATCGCGCCCGGCGCTGAGACCCTCCGCGAACTCTTTGGCGGCAAACCAACACTCATCATGCTGGACGAAGTCTCGGTCTACCTCCGCAAGGTAGAGGAGGCCCGCCCCGGAGCCAGCCAGCAGTTCACCGCCTTTGTCCAAGCCCTGTTCAAGGCGGTCGAGTCGTCCCCGCAGGTGGCCTTGGTGATGACGCTGGCCGTCGGTAAGGACGCTCAGGCGAGGGACGCCTACAAAGTGGAGCACGAGCGGGCGCTGCAAGCGCTGGCCGAGGCCGAATCGGTCGTCGCGCGCAAGGCCACCCTGCTCAACCCTACCGAAGAAGACGAGACGGCCGAGGTCCTCAAGCGACGACTGTTCGAGAAGGTGGACACCCAGGCGGCAGACGCCGTAGTGGCCGAGTACGTCAAGGTTTGGTCGCAGAACCAGGAATCGCTGCCGCCGGGCGCGACAACAGTAGAAACCAGGGAGCTGTTTCGACGGGGCTATCCGCTCCACCCGGAAACGCTCAACGTGCTCACGGAGAAGCTCGCGTCGCTCAATCAATTCCACCGCATCCGGGGCATGGTGCGGATGTTGGCCCGCACCGTCCACAAGCTCTGGAAGGATCGGCCCGCCGACGCCCTGGCCATCCATCCCCACCACATCGACATGGGCTTTGGACCGATCCGCGACGAGGTGACCGGCCGCCTGGGCCAGGGTGACTACGCGCCCGCCATCAAGGCCGACGTGGCCGCCGTCCAAGGCGACGACCCCGCGACCTCGCAACTGCTGGATGCTAAGTTCTACCCGGGCCAGTTGCCCATCACGTCCTACATCGCCCGGACGGCATTCCTGAACACGCTGGCCTACGGCGACTCGGCTAAGGGCATCAATCCGGACCACCTCAAGTTTTCAGTCTGCTCGCCGCAGATCGAGCCCAGCTTTATCGAGCAGGCCCGAGTCCGCTTCCTGCAGGAGGCCTTGTATCTGGACGATCGGCCTGGCGCCCCGATGCGGTTCATGGTCGAGCCCAACTTGGAAGCCATGATCCGCCGCATCATGCGGGACGAGATCGACAGCACCGAGATTCGGGCTCAGCTCCAGGAGCGCATCCGCGAACTCTTCGGAGCGGGCAAGGGCGACTTTGAACTGGTGCCTTTTCCGGCCGGCTCCTACGAGGTGGACGATACGGTCGGTGACGGCCGGCCCCGCCTGGTCGTGCTGCACTACGAGGCCCTGTCCATTTCCGACGAGCCCCAGAAACTTCCCCCGATGGTCGAAGAGATCATGCGGCATAAGGGGGCCGACCAGAAGCTCCGCGACCTCCAGAACAATCTGGTGTTCGTTGTAGCCGACCAGCGGGCCATTCCGAACATGCAGGATCGGATCAGCCGGGCGTTGGCCCTCAAGGAACTTCAGAAGCCCGAGCGCATCCGCCAACTGGCGCCCTACCAACAGGAGCGGGTGAAGGAAGAAGACAAGCGGTCTTTGCTATACGTGGCGGAGTCCATCCTTCAGTGCTACCGCCACCTGTTCTTCCCACACCACCACGCGATGGCTGGCTCCGAGCTCCCGGTGGCACATGCCGTCATCGAGGTTCACAACGCCAGTTCCGATCCAGGCAATGGGCAGATTCATGTTGCCCGTGTCCTGCGGGAGCATCGCAAGCTGCTGGGCGATGGAGATGCGCCCGAGGCACCGACCTACGTGCGCGATCAGACACCCCTGAAGCAGAAGGGTGAAATCACCACGCTGGACCTGCGTAACGAGTACCGGCGGGCTCCCAAGCTGTCCATGCTGCTTACCGATGCGCCGCTGCTGGCCTGCATCCGCGAAGGGATCAATAGCGAAGTCTTTATCTATCGCGAAGGCGAGCAGGTCTGGGGCAAGGGCGATCCGGCCCCCGTCATCCAGATCAGCGACAATGCCTTCGTTCACACGCTGGCCGATGCCAAGAAGAAGCAGCTCTGGCCTCGACCAGAGCCGATGGCCATCGACTTCAAGGCGAGTCCCGAGCAGATCGAGATCGGCGGGCAGGCGGAACTAACGGTCGCCGTATCAGGCGGCAACCCGCCCTACACCTACTCCGGCAGCGATCCCGGCTTGCACGCAGCCAACACCACGCAGACGGTTCTCCGCTGCACGGTCTCGCCGGCCAGCACGGAAACCTACCAAGTCGAGGTCAAGGACAGTCGCGGCCAGCGCCAGACGGCCACCGCCAAAGTATCCGTCGTCGACACGGGCAAGTTGGCGGTTCGGGCCTGGGCCAATCCCACGCAGATCACGCTCGGCCAGGCGGTCACGCTCAACGTCAGCATCCACGGGGGCAAGGCTCCCTTTACGCTCAAGAGCAACCTGCCTGAGTTCACACACAGCAAGACAACGGAAACCGCCTTCCAGTGCCAGCAGTCGCCGCCGGAGACCACCACCTACACCGTGGAGGTCACCGATGCGGCTGGAGCGACCGCTGCTGCGTCGATCTCGATGACGGTTGTCGTTCCCAAGCGGCCGGAACTCTCGGCCGAAGGCCCGCTGACCCAGGCGCTGGTGGAACTCTGGGAGAAGGCCCGCAACGCCAAGGTGGAGCAGATCGAGTCGCTGGTCATCCGGTTGTTCGATGCCTCCGCCACCTGGAAACTGCACCAGGCACTGGCCACGCTCAATAATTCTGCGGTCAGCTGCCAGTACGAAGTGGACCTGTCGGCCGACGGCGTGGAGACATTCCAGATTGAGTTTGCTGGACAGCTCGCGAAGGCGAACGCGCTGAAGTCGTTCCTCGACCCGCAGCTCAGGACCGCCTCCGAATACAACTTTGATAGCACCTACACGGTTCAATTCCTGACACCGATGAGTACCTCACCGGACAAGACCGACGCGCTCACCAAACACCTCACCAAGTACGGCAGTGGTGAGGCTTACGTCGAAGCCCACGCGGCCCCGCTGGAGCACGGCGCATGAGTACGGTCACCGCCTCGCGACGGGCTCGAATCAGCAACGGCCGGGCCTCAGACGATTTTGCCAACCTGCCCCGGTACGAGCTCCGCCTGATCGCCAGTAAGAAGAACGAGTACCAATTGGAAATTTGGCAGCTTCCTTCTCCGGCCACGCCGCGGCTGACGGCACCGGAATATGTGGCCAGCCTGAAGGGAGTCGCTTTACGGTTGATGGAGCCCAGGCTGCTGAAGCGACTGGCGCAAGCGAAGATCCAATTGGGGTCCATTTCCGCCGGCAAGCGGGAAGCCTGGCCCTTGAGTGAGGAGCTGGCCCTGTCGATGGGACTGCTGTTCCGAACGCTGGCCCCCATGCGGAGCATCGACCGGATCACCCAGGTGGCCAACGGCATCGACCAGATGAGTCGGGAGGAGGCCGGGTATTGGCTAGGCATGGCCATGCACCGTAAACGCCCTCGCCGCGTGCTGGCTGCCTTGCGGATGCTTTTGACGGAAGCATAAACTCTAGCCAAGTATCACCGATCAAAACTGTCAAAAAGTCGACTGCAGAGGGCAAATTCGAAACATGTGCCTGGCGTTTCCCAGTGATTGGCCTAACGGCTGTCCGCCCGAGGATGCCCAAGATGCCAATGGGACGGTTTTTCGCATTGTGAAAAACGATCCCCCGAACGACGTAGACTTTATTAGTCATTTTGAATCAGGCCGACTTCCGAAGGCCCCGCCTTGTCTGCGGTGTGGTCTATCGGTGTTTCGCGAATTGAAAGATGCCGTCCATCAAAGGCTCCTGATGCCAAAACTCGGACGCTGGATCGCCAAGGCCACCCTTGAAGCTGTGCACGGTAAGACGAAGCTAACCCAGGGGCAACAGCCCACGCACACCACGTGGTGGGCTTATGATGGTGTTCAGCGGGCCAGTCCGTTCACCGTGGTCAGCGAAGACAACTAAGCCATGTGGACCATTCCCGGTAATCCGACTGCGGCCGATCGCTTCGAGCCGTTCGAGCCAGAGGCGATTCTCTATGCCTTCGACGGACCCCGCATCTTTACGTTGCGCGACAATGAACGGGAGCTGTATCTGGCTTACTGGTCCGACGGGGATGATTCCATCGACCGCTACGTGGTCGTGCCGACGTCAGAGGCGATCCTGACAGCCCTGAAATCTGGTCGAATCAGCGTTCGGGAAGCCCTCGACCAGCCTCGCTGCTGGTTGTGCGATGTCACCTACAACGGCCAGCTCCAGGAGTGCCGACGGGTCAATTTCTCCGATATTCCCAACGATTGCCTGCCGGCGGTGGGGACGATGCTCCTGCCGGAACTGGAGCCGCTGCTGACACTTCGTGCAATTGGCGACGCGATTGTCCCCGGCCAGATCCCCAGCAGCGTCCTCAGGGCGTGTATTGAGGGGGTGCAAAAGTGCTTCAAATACCTGTCTGAGTTTGCATTGGGCAGGTTGTCCCAGCTTGGGCGTCCCAACGAAGTTCTACGCAGGCTATTTGACCTGCCCACTCAAGAGCTGGCCTTCGGAAGCCTGGTCATCTCCTTCCGGATGCCGATCGAAGAAAAGGACCTCTTTACGGCCACCGGACAGAAGTCCCCGGAAGCTGAAACTCTGGAAGAAGTTGGTCGGCTGCTCGATAAGGGCCTGCGCTGGCTGATGTCCGATGCAGGCGAAGTAGGCATCTACCCTCCCGAGGCGACCGAGGAAGGCGACGTGCTTCTCCGGGCACTCAAGGAATTGACCCCCTCCACGCAAGGTTACATTGATCAGCTCGAATTGAGCGGGCGGTTGCTGGGCTCGCGGCCCAAACCATTTACCTTGGGGCGAGAAGCCCGGCAGACGGTCAACGCGGCGATACGTTATCGCCAGCTTGAACCCAAGATCGTGAAGCTGCAGGGGCGAATCCGTGAGCTCGACAAGGACCGGATGAGCTTCGAGCTTCGCGACATGCCTGAGATGCCATTTAGCCAACGTTTCGTCTTTGAAGAGCATCTCAGGGACGATGTATTCGAGGCGTTCCAGTCCGAAGCGGTCGTTACGGTCGTAGGCGTTACGTTTCCTGTTAAGAACATCATGTTTGCCACGGTGATCAGTTCTTCAGACGACACGCCGCCGGTAGCGGCCACTACCGGTGATTGACCTTACTTCAACAACCTGGATTCTTATCTGCGACATCCCGCGCCCCGGGAATGCCCTGGGCTGCAAGCTACTGACGGACAACTGATGACGAACACCAACGGCTCGCCTTCCACCCGCCCTCGGCTATTGATCGAAGAGTGGCTGCCCATCGCGAAGCTAAGTGCAGAGGCCATACGAGAACGGACAATTTCCCTTGCCGGAAATGTCCTTCCGCCAACGACTTACCTCCATGTGTGGTGGGCGAGACGGCCGCTGGTGGCCAGCCGAGCAGCCATCCTGGCTAGCCTGTTGCCGGCCGATGCCGACCGAGAGAAGTTTCTGCACGTGCTCGGGATTCATGGCGATCCAGTAGTCGCCAAGGCTTTGATTGATGCAGCAAGAAGATCAGGTGAGCGCGTCGCAAATCCCTATGACTACGATCGGGCCTTCTCCTATAGCCCAACCAAAGAGGACACTGAGTGGTGGTCGGCTCATTCAGTATACGGCGATGGCGTAACCCCGTCGGTACTGGATCCCACGGCCGGGGGCGGCAGCATCCCCTTTGAAGCGGTCCGCCTGGGTGTTGAGGCTATCGGTAACGACTTGAACCCGGTCGCCTGGCTGATCCTTAAGGCCACGGTTGAGTTTCCAGCCAAGCACGGTGCCGCACTCCTGAAGAAGTATCAAGAGCTAGCTAAGGATTATACGAGGCGGATCAAGGAAAGGATGGCCCACTTCTTTCCTGAAGACCCTGATCCAACAAAAGAAGACGCAACTTACCTGTGGGCTCGCACCGTCCACTGCCCCTACTGTGGCGGGCTGGTGCCGCTGTCGCCCAACTGGCGGTTGGACAGTAAGGGGACTGGCGTCAGGTTGATCCCCCATACCGACGATCCCGAGCACCGTCACTGCACGTTCGAGATCGTTCAGACGGCTAAGGAGCAGAGCGCTGGGACGGTCAAGGGAGGCCAGGGGCTGTGCCCTTATCCCGACTGCGGCCGCGTGTTCGACGGCAACGAGATCAAGAGCCAGGCCCAGGCGGGCCAGATGGGCGACCAGCTTTACGCCGTGGTCTACAAACAAACGGTCAAAACTGGCACCACCAAGGCCGGCAAGGACAAGTTCAAGACCGTTCGCGGCTTCCGGGCTCCCCGCCCCGAAGACGACGTCAGCGAGCAGGTCGCGGCCGCCCTGGCGGCCAAGATGCCAGAGTGGGAAGCCAGGAATATTGTGCCGGATGAGGAGCGTTATGTCGGGCCGGCTGATCGAAGTGCGAACTATGGGGTACTTGCGCATCGCGATTTGTTTTCGCCTCGCCAGCTATTTGGTCATTGCACCAGCGTTGAGGTGTTCCATGACCTCGTGGATGAACTCCGCGAGCAGAATGGCGTTGAGATTCGGGAAATCGATAAAGCGGCCTTGGTTTACATGGCCATCGCGATCGACAAAGTGCTGAACTACAACTCCCGGATGAGTGTCTGGATGCCAACGCGTCAGGTCGTGGCCAACACCTTCAACCGGCACGACTTCGCGTTCTGCTGGAGCTATGCCGAGATGGCCCCCACCATCACCGGCCTGGGCTACGACTGGGCCATCGAACAAACGGGCAAAGCGCTCAAGGAACTGATCGCACTGAGCACGGGAGACGAAGCGGGCGAGGAACTGTTCGCGGAACGACGCGCGCCCAACGGCATCACGATCAGCCACGGTTCGGGCGATACGCTCGCGCTGGCCGATGCCAGCGTCGACTGCGTCGTGATGGACCCGCCGTACTACGACAACGTGATGTACGCGGAACTGTCCGACTTCTTTTACGTGTGGCTCAAGCGAACTGCCGGGCTGCTCTACCCGGAACCGTTCTCGGCCTACCTGACCGATAAAGACCGCGAAGCCGTCGCCAATCCGGCCAAGTTCAAGGGCCAAAAAGGCGGGGCGAAGAATCTCGCTGGCCGGGACTATCAGGAGCGGATGGCCGCCATCTTTGCCGAGTGCCGCCGCGTGTTGAAGCCCGAGGGGGTGATGACCGTCATGTTCACCCACAAGGCCAGCGGCGCTTGGGACGCGCTGGCCAACGGCCTGGTGCAGGCAGGCTTCGTCATCACGGCGTCCTGGCCGGTGAATACTGAATCGGATGCGAGCCTCCACATTCGTGAGAAATCGGCGGCCAAGAGCACGATCTTTCTCGTTTGCCGTCCCCGCGAGCAGCGCTCCGACGACGAGGTGGTGTACTGGGAAGACGTTGAACCGGTGGTGACAGCCAAGGTCCGCGAGCGGGTACAGGAATTCCAGGACGCCGGAATCGGCGGCGTCGACCTGTATCTGGCCTGCTTCGGCCCGGCCCTGCAGGTGTTCAGTGAGAACTGGCCGCTGAGGCGAGGCCGTCCCGTTCAGATGCCCAAGAAGACCAAGTTGGCCGATGGTGAGGTTTGGGACCCGTATGCGGTGAGCCCAGAGGATGCCCTCGACGCCGCCCGCCGTGAAGTGAAACGTTGGCGGATGGAGCAGCTTGCTACGGTCAAGCGGCAGCATCACCTGGACCCGCTGACCGAGTGGTACGTGCTGGCCTGGGACGCTTTCAAGGCGCCCCGCTTCCCCAGCGACGAAGCCCTGAAGCTGGCCCGCGTTGTCGGGCTGGACTTTGACCGGGACGTGAAGAACGTGGTCTGCGAGGTAAAGACCAACGACGTGATTCTCTGGGATAGCCGCACCCGGCAAGCCAAATCCAAGTTGGGACCGGTCGGCGAAGAGGTGATGCTCGATACCCTGCATCACGCCGCCCTGATCGCCAGGGACAGGAACACCGGCGCGGCCCAAGCGGTGCTGGAGGAGGCGGGGCTGTTGACGGACTCCACCCTGCTAACGGCGCTGGAGGCGCTCCTGAACGTCCTGCCGGCACCTGGTGCGGCCGCCGGCAAGAAGAAGGACGACAGCCTGGGCGGGGCGGCCAGCGACTGTGCGGCCCTAGAGAAACTCCGCCGCCTGGCCCTGGCCGACGAGGTCCCCGAACCAAAGTTCAGTCAGCAGATGATGTTCAACGAGCCCGCAGGAGACGACGAAGACGGGGAGGGATGAGCGATGCCAGACATCCGGTTGCTGCCGACGCACACCTGGGAAACCAGTTACCGGCATGAGCAGGGGGACCTGGTTCAACTGTTCTATGTGCCGGCGCTAGGCTGTGCGGTCCAGTACGATCGGATGACCGGCTACTTCACCGCCGACGCGTTAGCCCTGGCGGCCCGAGGCATCGAGAAACTGATCGCCAACGGCGGGAAGATGCGACTGCTGGTGGGATGTACCCTGGGGCCGGATGAGGTCCAGGCCATCAAGGAAGGTTACGACCTGCGGCAGAAGGTGGAAGAGCATCTCCTCAATGAGCCGCTGACTCCGCCGAACCCCGAAGCGCGGAACGGCCTGGAGGCACTGGCCTGGATGATCGGTCACGAACGGATGGAGATTAAAGTCGCCGTCCCAGTGGGGGCAGACGGCCGCCCGATCCCTGCGATCGGACTCTATCACGAGAAGGTGGGGATCATCACCGACGCAGAAGGGAATCGGATCAGCTTCATCGGCAGCATCAATGAAACCCGGGGCGGCTGGATCAACAATCGAGAGTGCTTCCACGTCCACTGCTCCTGGGAAGGCGGCCGCGAGGAGAAGCACGTACTCGACGGGGTTAAAGCCTTCGACCAGTTCTGGCACGACCAGGCAAATAGCGTGAAGGTTCTTGATGTTCCGGAGGCCGTGAAACAGCGGCTGCTGGAGTTCCTGCCGGAGGACGATGGTTTCGCTACTCCGCCGGCCGCGGGCGAGCAGCAGGGAACCGCGGCTGGTGCCGGTGTGCATGTACGAGAGGTCGTTACAGAACTGACCGAGGAACGGTCGCGTTTGCTGCCGGATGAACTGCGGCGGCTGGCCTGGACCTACCTGCGATACGCAGCCCAAATGGAAAACGGCGTTCGGGTGGGGGAAGTCACTTCTGCCATCCGGCCGTGGCCCCATCAGGTGCGGGCGTTCAAACGGCTGATAGATTCATGGCCTTGCCAGATGTTGATTGCCGACGAGGTCGGCCTGGGCAAGACCATTACGGCCGGCCTGCTGATTCGCCAGGCCTGGATCAGCCAATTGGCGAAACGGATTTTGCTGCTGGTTCCCAAGGCGGTGATGCGCCAGTGGCAGGACGAACTGTACGAGAAGTTCAACCTGAACGTACCGCTCTACGACGGCCAGAAACTGATCTGGAAGCAAACGCACGGCTGGCAAGGGCCGAGCGAACGCAAGGTCGAGCGGGACACCTGGCATCAGGAATCATTTGTCATCGCCTCCAGCCACCTGATGCGGCGGCGCGACCGGGCCAAAGACTTATTGCAGGCGGAGGACTGGGACCTGCTGGTGGCCGACGAGGCCCACCATGCCCGGCGAAAGTCGCCAGGCACTGCCCAGGAAGGCGGCCCGAACAACCTGTTGCGTCTCTTGCAGGAACTTCGGCCCAAATGCCGGTCGCTGCTGCTGTTGACGGCCACGCCGATGCAGGTCCACCCGGTGGAACTCTGGGACCTGCTCAAGCTGCTGGGACTGCCCAAACGTTGGGCCGAGAGCAAGGAGGCTTTCCTGCGGTACTTCACGACCGCGGCCGGGAACCCGAGCCACGCTGAAATGGAGTTCCTCACCCGCATGTTCCGCGAAATGGAGGCGGAATACGGAGCGGTCACGGCAGACGACGTGGCCAGGATTGCCGACGGCCTCAGTTCGCTTGGCTGCCGGAAGATTCTGAAGGCCCTTCATGACAGCAGCGGTATTCCTCTGAAACGTCTCACGGCCGACCAACGGAAAGCGGCCTTGCAGGTGCTGCGGCGGTTCAGCCCGATCCGGCATCGCATGTCGCGGCACACTCGCAACCTGCTGCGGGAGTACCACAAACGCGGCTTGATCCATACGCCGATCGCCACGCGGGCGGTACGCGACGTTGCCGTGGAGATGACCAAGGCGGAGCGGGAGCTGTACGACGCGGTCGAAGACTACATCAGCACCACGTACAACAACGCGGCAGCCGAGAAACGCTCGGCGGTTGGCTTCGTGATGACGATCTACCGCCGCCGGCTGGCCAGCTCGTTCTACGCGCTGCAAAGCACTCTGAACCAGCGGCTGGCAGGGATGCAGGGCGGTCAGGTTCAGGTGGTCGACGAAGACGTCTCACAGGATGAGCAACGCGATGAGGTCATGGACACGGACGAGGCCGAGACGCTCTCGCGCGAGGCCCTGGTGGCCGAGGAGCGGGAATCGATTCAGAGACTGTTGAAACTGATCGCCAAGGTGGGGGCCAACACAAAAGCCCAGCGGCTCGTGACAGAACTGGAAACCGCGTGGGCCGACAGATACGACTCCGCCATCGTCTTCACGCAATACACCGACACGATGGACTGGCTGCGGGGCTACCTCGCCGAACAAATGCCGGGGCAACCGCTGGCTTGTTTCTCCGGCCGCGGCGGTGAAGTGCGCGACCTGGCGGGCCAATGGCAGCCTTGCACTAAGGAGCAGATCAAGCAGCGGCTGCGCGAAGGGAAGATCAAGATTCTGCTGTGTACCGATGCCGCAGCGGAAGGCCTTAACTTCCAGGTCTGCGGGGTGCTGGTGAACTACGACCTGCCCTGGAACCCCATGAAGGTGGAACAGCGAATCGGTCGTATCGACCGCATCGGACAGAAGTATCCCACGATCCGGATCATCAACCTGGCGTACAAGGATACGGTCGAAGCGGACATCTACTTTGCGCTGGGCGAACGGATCAACCTGTTCGAGGGAATCGTCGGCAAGCTGCAGCCCATCCTGTCACGGCTGCCCAAGCAGTTTGAGCAGACAGTGCTGACGGAACGAGGAGCCCGAGATGCCGCTCGGGAACGGCTTTTGGCCGATGTGGACCAGGCGGCCGAAGAGGATACCGGCGGACTGGATATCGACGAAGTCGCCAAGGAGGCCCTGGAGATGCCCACGCTCCCGGCTCCCTCCCTGACGCTGGAGGACATCGAGCGGGTGATGAACCGTGACGACCTACGGCCGCCCCAGGTCGAGTGGAGAGTCCTGGACAACGGCAGCTACGCGTTCTCGATGCCTGGCATGCCTGAGGCGATCCGCGTAACCACCCGGGCGGAAATCTTCGACGACCACTTCGAGAGCCACGAGTTTTTGGGCCCCGGGAACCGGATCTACGAAACGCTGGTGCGGGAGATGTCAGACGGCGGCCTGGAGACTTCACCAGCCGGCTCGGATGGGGAGGCGTCGTCCTCACCGGCCTCGCGCAAGATCGAATGGGTGCCCGAATCGTGCTCGCACGTTCCGGTGAGAACCTTCAACGAGTTCCTGGCGGCCGCGGAACAGGCCGGGATCCGGCCTGTACGCGGCTAGGCGGAGGCTTGTCGCATCCGGCTGAGTCGGCGAAATCACGTTTGCGAGCAGCAGCCGATCGGTAAGCGTAATAACCTAGTCCACGAAGCAGGGGCAAACAGAGCGCGTGCGCGATCTTACGCTGCCGCTGCCTGAGCGGCAGTGGCTGGCTCCATTTCCGGAAATGGAGCTGTCACGCTGATAAACCGCTTCCGGGCGACGGCCTCGCGACGGTTCCTATGGCCGACGGCCTGCAAGAGGAGCGAGGGCGAGCGGCCTCGATCGCGCGGCTACGCTGCGGTGCCGATGCCTTCTCAGGCGGGCAAGAAAGCCTCGGGCCGTGCCAGGAGCGACCTGAGTTGGACTGTGGGCTGCTCGCCCCCCTCAGGCAGATTGAGCGTCCCTTGGGGCTAGGCAGCCGGTACCGCTAGGTCCACATGGCCTCCTGGCCTCCAAGTACCGGCCGGTCAGTCTGTTTCTTGCGCCGGGGGGTTCGCCGTGGACTGAGCTGGTCGATGACGGCGGACACCGGGGCCGCATCCGGACGTTACCAGCAAGCCCCCCAGAAACATGCGGCTGGTCGCCTCGATTGGATGGCTCATCTGCCGGCAGCTACTCTTCCAGCAGCTTCTGCCAGAACTGCTGGGCAGGCACGCCGTTGATGGTACGGAGTGTCTTGATAGCCCGCAGGGTGCCGTTGTTCTTATAGGCCGCATCTTCGCTGCAGGTCAGCTCTTCCAGCGGCAGAAACTTCAAACACGAAAGATCCTGCCAAGGCACGCCGTCGTGAAGGGCTAGCTTCTTGAGATCAGTGAACGCCATCAGAGGCGTGAGATCCGCTGCCTTATCGGTGAGATTGCATTCGACTTCGGCCAAGTGCTCGCCCTTTAGCTTGTGCTTCAAGCGAACCTGATCAGTGCCGTTCAAGTCGTCCAGCTTGGCCTGCACGGCGGCAACCTGCTTGACTGAAGGAAGCTGGGACGTTCCCGCGGCGAACGACTTGGCCGCATCGCGCCGCTGGGCCAGTTCCTGCCAGAACTCGTTAATAGGCTGGCCACCCCCAGCAGAACCGTTCACGAATCGCAGAGAAAGCGAACGCAGGACCTCCTCATCCGTTTCATCAAACAGCCGCACATCGTACTGCAAGTGCTCCAATGGCAGGGCGCGTAAAGGCCTGAGATCAGCGACTTTCGTCCGATAACAGGCTAGGTGGGTCAGACGCATTCCCACCAGTGGCGATAGATCCTTGATCGGGGTGTCCTTTACGCTGAGCGACGTCAGGCGCATGCCGCGCAGCTGTTTCAAGTCGATCGCATTGCCCCGATACGTTCCATCGCTTTGTGGAGATGCGCTCCCACGACACCACAGCAGTTGTAGTGACGGAAGTGCCCGAACTGGCCATACGTCGGTTGTTGAGCGTGTGATGCGGTCGGTATTGTATTTGAATGTAACCACTCGGCCATTAGCGACAGCCGACTCAAACTTACCGTCGTACCCCGGGTTGATCTCCATCAGCTTTTTGGCCACCGCCTCAGCCTGCTGCTCAACCGGCAGCGTGGCCACGTGATCGAAAAAGGCCTGCTGCTCGTGCGTCACGTCCCAGGGGATAGCCGGCAGCTTGGGATTGGCAAAGCCATTGAGGCCTTCGCTGGCCACATAGTCCAGGTATTCATCGGCCGGGTAACCATTGACCCGCTGCAGCGTCCGCATCTTCTTTAGCACCGCGACGTTCTTA
>Ga0180216_1002981_pt1 | contig 13695 bp, 10 predicted proteins | sample eDN3rd37CBELigMG_FD_128879 | JGI IMG/M metagenome (GOLD analysis project Ga0180216, IMG submission 128879) | Enriched Miracle-Growth compost microbial communities from Emeryville, California, USA - eDNA 3rd pass 37_C BE-Lig MG (version 2)... ... | reverse complement strand
GCTGCAAGGCTTCTCGCTGTAAAGATGGATTCTAACAAATAGCTGACTGAGCCTACAAGTCTGCTGCCTGTTACAGGAATAGATAGGGAAAGCAGCTTGCGAAGTATCGACGAATCCTTTGCTTCTATGGTCTTTGTTGTTTCCGTCTTTACTTCCACAGAAGTCGTATTCACTAATGCGGAGAGCTTGCGTTTGCGCTCTCGGTAATAGCAGAACAGCATCGTAAGTAATGAAGCCACTTCACCAATAACGACTCCAATCATTGCACCAGCTGCTCCCCATTGCAAACCGTAAGGCAAAAGCATATACGAGAGCACTAAAGAGAAAATAATGCGAATGATCGTTTCGATCGTCTGTGAAACTGCACTTGGAATCATATTCTGCTTACCTTGGAAGTAACCTCGATAAACTGCACTAACACCAATAATAACGAGTAGTGGTGTCATCACTAAAAAGGACTGATAAACTCGCGGCTCAGGTATAATGTACTTAATGATAAGCGGTGCAAAAAAAAGCATAAAGCTTGTTAGCGCAAGGGCAATCGATACACTTAGCACCATAGCTGTCCTGAAAATTCGTTTCACTCTGACCGTGTCACCGACTGACTCTGCTTCTGCAATCCATTTTGCGATAGCTAAAGGGATGCCGCCTGTAATGAAGGTTAATAAAACAATAAGAAACGGATAGCTAAGCTGATAAATCCCAACTCCTTCAGCACCGATAATACGTGGCAATGTAATTCTTGGAATAAAACCTAAGATTCGATTTATAATTCCTGCCAGCAATAAAATCATGGCACCCTTAATAAAGCTTTGCTTTGTCATTACTTACACCTCTCTTAATAAGCCTGTACATTTCATCCTATGCTTGTCATCCTCCATTCCATGTCAAAATTGATAAGCATCAGCAGGAAATATGTTATAATTAGCGAATATATAGGTTGAGCTATGCTCCCTAAGCTTAGAGGAGGTGAAGCGATTGACCAGCATCGAGTGGGATTCAGTCATTGAAGAGCTTTGCAACAGTAAGGCGGAGGAATTTAGGCTGATTGGATATGATCATGTTGAGGCATCCGAGATATGGCGCTGCGTCAGTGCGAAGTATGCTAAGCAGGGCAAGCCGGAGCTCCATCAATTAGTGAGTGATATATTGTCTTTGAAACCAACACAATTTATGAATTTTCTCATGCTAAGTGCATATAAGGGAGACTCTTTCTAATTGTCGGAAGGAGTTTCTTTTTTTGACGTGAAATTACTCGATCTGTATAATGGGAATATTGAGATTTTAAGGGGGATAACTAAAGTATGGTAATGAAAAGATTGCTAGCCTTTTCCGTTGTGGTTGTAGTACTGTTTGGCGCAATCATATGGACAAGCCCTTCAATACTAAAAGAAGTAAAATTAGGATTGGATCTTAAGGGTGGCTTTGAAGTGCTGTATGAAGCCTCACCTTATGATGAAGGTGGAGTAGTAACACCAGAAAGTCTAAAGCAAACAGCAAAAGCATTAGAAAAACGGATTGATGAATCTGGTGTAGCTGAGCCAGAGATTTTACCAGAAGGATCGAATCGTATTCGTGTACGCTTACCTGGCGTAGAGAATGAAGAAGAAATTCGCGAGATGCTTGCTAAGCCTATTAACTTAACGTTTAGAGCACCAGACGGAACGATTATGCTTGATGGAAGAGACTTTAAGGAAAATAGTGCGGGTGTAGCTTATGATAACTTTAATCGCCCTATTGTTACGATTGAATTAAAGGATGGTAATAAGTTATATGATGTGACCAGTGCATTGGTAGGACAAAAATTAGCGATTTATTTGGATGAGGAAATGATATCTGATCCTGTTGTTAATTATCCAATTTCTGGAACATCCGCACAAATATCTCTAGGTGACGCAAAGGTTGCAGAAGCTGAATATTTGCGTGATCTCATTAATATGGGCTCATTGCCGCTTAAGTTGACGGAGAAATATACGCAAAGTGTTGGGGCGAAGCTAGGTCTTGACTCCATGAAGGATACGGTAACTGCAGGCGTAATTGGCTCAGTTATTGTACTAGTATTCATGATGCTAGTGTTCCGTATCCCAGGCTTTGTTGCATCGATTTCTATTATTACTTACGCTTGGCTCCTAATTCTCGTTCATAACTGGCTTAATGCCACTCTGACATTGCCAGGTATTGCTGCTTTTGTTCTTGGTGTCGGGATGTCTGTGGATGCGAACATTATTACGGCAGAACGAATTAAAGAAGAAATTCGCAGCGGAAAGAGCATGATTTCAAGCTTGAAGGCAGGCTCCAAAAACTCATTCCGTACTATTATGGACGCCAACATTACAAGTATTATTGCAAGTATTGCACTATATGTCATCGGAGACGGTGCAATTAAAGGCTTTGCACTTACGATGATCTTCAGTATTATTGTCAGCGTCATAACTAATATTTATTTATCACGCTTCCTGCTGTCTATGCTCGTACAGAGTAATGCTTTTATGAAGCCAAAATTTTACGGCGTAAAGGAGGAAGATGTTCGTGCGCTTTGATACAAAAATACGCTATGACTTTGTGAAAAATCGTAAGAAGTTTTTTACCTTTTCTATTGTGCTTACGATAATTGGAATATTGTCACTACTGATTTTCCAGCTTAATCTCGGTATTGACTTTAAATCAGGAACGACAATGGACACCGTGACAGAGCAACCGGTTAAGCAGCAAGAAGTAATCTCCGTACTCGATGAACTTGGCTACAGTGAAGTGCCAACGGTAGGCGGCACGAACAATGATCGTATCTCTGTACGATTTGGGGATGAGCTTACCAATGAACAAACTAGAGAAATTCAAACGGCTTTCAAAGCTTCATTCGGAGAAGGGGCTTCATTCGAGGTTAACGTCGTTTCTGCGGAATTAGCTCGTGAGCTGGCTGTGAAAACGATTTGGGCGATTCTCGCTGCTTCGATACTCATTATGCTATATGTGATGGTTCGCTTCGAATGGCGTTTTGCAGTTTCTGCGAATATAGCGATTCTATACGACTGCTTTGTCGTTGTAGCACTATTTTCGATTTTCAGGCTTGAAGTTGATCTACCGTTTATAGCAGCTGTATTAACGACGCTTGGTTATTCGATTAATGATAAAATCGTTATTTTTGACCGTATTCGTGAAAATCTACGATTTAATCCAACGAGAAATGAGAAGCAACTTACTGAGCTTGTTAATGCGAGTATCTGGCAAACGATGGCACGTAACCTTTACACTGTATTAACTGTATTTATCGTGACTCTATTTATCTTCTTGTTCGGAAGTGAGTCCATCCGATTGTTCTCACTAGCTATGCTGATTGGTCTTATTAGCGGTGCATATTCTACTCTTTGTATTGCAAGCCCATTATGGTTTGAATTTAAAAAGAGAGAGAAAAAGAAAAAAACGACAGGCGGTAACGCTAGACCTACCGATCAACCTATCGTCTAAGCTTGAAGCTATACAACGTAAAATAAATAAAAACTGGCTATGGTCACGTATGAATAACCATAGCCAGTTTTTTGTGACGAGAACATCGTCATGATTGACTTTGAATATTGCAGTTTTTTTTCGAGGCTATGCTATAATAAGTTATTGTAACGTTCATAACGATTGAATCGGCATTATATGTTTAGGAGGCTATTATGTCTACTGATGTTGACAAGGGAAAGGGTCTGCTGCAGCGTCTTATTCAACGTGTCTTTAATAAGCAAATCGGTCCAAATGAACAAGGACGCTTAGAGAACAGTGAAGACATTAAAAACGTTGTGCTGCGCATGATGGGTGTTATTGCAGTTGAATCATGCGAAGCTCGAGAGCAGGGTCACTATGTGATAGCTACGTTAACGATTAATGTTAACCCGAAAATAACAGTACAGGAAGGGTATGAAATTGCACAGCGAGTTCGCTGGCTGCTGATGCATCGCTTCACTCATTTAAGTGATGCTGTCATTCATGTGAAGCCTTTCACGCCTGAATATCCTTACAAAAACAATGAATCTAGCTCCTCGGAGGAGATTTCTACAATATTACAATAGCTGCAACTTGGTGGTGAAATAGAAAGGGCTGTCGATATGGTAAACCGAAGAAATCGCTGGCAGCTTGCATCATGGTCTGACGAATTTGAGCAATTAGCCAAACGATTAAGCAAACAGCTTAGCATTCCGACTCTCGTGACGAAGCTTCTTATTCAGAGAGGCTACCGTGATGAAGCAAGCATTGAAGCATTCCTATACGGAACAACAGCGTCATTGCATGATCCGTTTCAGCTAGCGGATATGGAAAAAGCGGTGAAGCGTATTATGCTGGCACTAGAGCGAAATGAGAAAGTAAGAATTTATGGAGATTATGATGCGGATGGTGTATCAAGCACAACGTTGCTTTGCTACACCTTTGATCAGTTAGGTCTACAATATGATTACTATATTCCACATCGAATGTTAGAAGGCTATGGAATGAACCGCGCAGCGATTGATAAGGCTAAGCAAGAAGGTGTGGAATTAATTGTAACGGTCGATACTGGTATTAGTGCTTATGATGAAGTAAATTATGCCGCATCTCTAGGGATTGATGTTGTTGTGACTGACCATCATGAGCCGCCAGAACAGCTGCCGCAAGCCTATGCCGTAGTCAATCCTAAGCAGGAGCATTGTCCGTATCCTTTTAAAGGCCTTGCAGGTGTAGGTGTAGCCTTTAAGCTGGCAACTGCATTACTTGATAAGCCGCCAATGGAATGGAGCGGTGTCGTCGCTTTAGGCACCATCGCAGATTTGATGCCGTTAGAGGATGAAAATCGAATTCTTGTTTCTTATGGACTTGCAGAGCTGCGCAAGGGTGAGCATATAGGGTTTAATGCTCTCGCAGAAGCAAGCGGAGCACAGATAGAGGAGCTAACGGCTACTAAGGTAGGCTTTGGTCTTGCGCCTAGAATCAATGCTGCAGGACGACTCGATCACGCGAGTATCGCTGTTCAGCTTCTTACGTCTATGGATAAGAAGAAGGCTGAACAAATTGCTGCTCAGCTTGATGCCTTGAACAAAGAGCGACAGGAAATTGTTGAGGAAATGGTCGTCGAAGCAGAAGAGCAATGGCAAAGAAAAAAACAATTAGCGTTAGAGCATAATGAGCAGGAGCCTAGTGTTATCGTGGTTGCACAGACAGGCTGGAATGTAGGTGTAATCGGTATCGTCGCATCTAAGCTGCTTGAACGTTATTATAAGCCAGTGCTCGTGTTCGGAATTGATGGGGAGACAAAAACAGCAAAAGGCTCTGCGCGTTCGATTGAAGGTTTCGATTTGCACGCAGCGTTAAGCGAGTGTGAAGAGCTATTGCTACATTACGGCGGTCATCAGGCTGCGGCAGGGATGACTGTGGCGGTTGAAGCGTTAGAGCAGCTAGAGCAGAAGCTAAGCGGGTTAGCAAACCAGTGGCTGTCAGAGGAGGATTGGATTCCAAAGCTGACGATTGACTTATCATGTAAGCTGTCCGATGTCACACTAGATACAATCTCGCAGCTATCCTTGCTTGAGCCTTTCGGCATGAGTAACCCTTCTCCTCGTGTGCTCATTAAAGGTGCAGCAATTAGTGAGCGAAAGGCGATAGGCAAAGAAGGAAAGCATCTTAAGCTACAGCTAAAGGATCACGGAAGCAGCCTCGATGTTATTGGTTTTGGTAAGGGCGAGTACGAACGACTTCTTCATCCGTATGATCGCGTTGAAGTGGTTGGCGAGCTTAATATAAATGAGTGGAATTCGATACGAAAACCACAATTGCAATTATATGATCTTCATGTCGAAAAAGATCGATTAAAAGTATTCCCTTCGCGAGAACAATTTGGTATTATTTATCAGTACATTCGTAAACAGGGCTCCATGCACCAAAGTGAACTAGTCAAGCAATTGTGCAAGATTAGTGGACTAGGGCAAGCAGAAATCGAATTAATCATTGATGTATTCGAAGAACTAAACTTTATCGTTCGTAAAGCTTCTCATATAACAGCTGTCTCAAAACCACAAAAGCGAGAGCTGACGAGCTCTACACGGTACCATCTAGCATGGCAAGATTTTGAAGCGAATTAAGAAAGGATTGAATCTGTTGACATATTCAACTATAAATTTTAAAGACTATATCCGTGTTATCGAGGATTTCCCAACTCCTGGTATTTCCTTCAAAGATATTACGACGCTACTGCAGGATGGGCAAGCTTATAAGGCAGCCATTCATGCGCTGCGTAACAAAGTGGAGCATTACAATATTGACGTTATTGCAGGACCAGAGGCTCGCGGATTTGTCATCGGCGCACCGCTTGCTCTAGAGCTCGGCGTCGGATTTGTTCCTGTAAGAAAGAGCGGGAAGCTGCCAAGTGAAACGATTAGCGCTAGCTATTCACTTGAATACGGTACGGATCAGCTTGCTATGCACAAGGACGCTATTAAACCTGGCCAACGGGTTCTAATTGCTGATGATTTGTTGGCAACTGGCGGTACGATTGCTACCGTTGTAGATCTTGTGAAGCAATTAGGTGGAGAGGTTGTCGGTGCGGCTTTTCTCATTGAGCTTGAAGAGCTGCAAGGAAGAAAGAAATTTGAAGGCATTGAGGTTCAATCACTTGTAACATACTAGCACCGGCAAAGGGTAGACCGATTAAAGCCTGTACTTTGAAATATTCATTGTACAGGCTTTCGCGGTCTGTTTTTTTACCACATTGACACCATTAAGCTAATACATTCATTAAATATAACAAGTCTCGATAGTGGATTTCTCAATCGAGCGTTGACGTAGGATGCTCGTAGAAGGCATAATAATGAGATAATAACTTTTGAGCTCGGAGAACGAGGAATGTCTAGCTTGGAAAGGGAAAACGATCATGGGCATTGAACAATTAATTGATAAAGCATCCGTTTATATGAAAGAGCAAGATCTCATGCTTATTAGAGAAGCCTATGATTTTGCTGAACAAGCTCATAAAGGACAGGTACGAAAATCAGGTGAGCCTTATATTCTTCATCCGCTTGCCGTAGCTGATATTGTACTTGATATGCACTTGGATGTGCTATCTATCGTTACTGCGCTGCTGCATGATGTGGTTGAGGATACAAAGGTAGATTTGCAAACCATTCGTGAGAAGTTTGGCGAAACGTGTGCCATGCTTGTTGATGGTTTGACGAAGCTGGAAAAGATTCGTTTCCAGTCACGTGAAGAGCAACAAAACGAAAACTACCGTAAAATGTTTGTAGCAATGGCTCAGGATATTCGTGTCATTATTATTAAGCTAGCTGACCGCTTGCATAATATGCGAACATTAAAATACCAATCAGAGGAGTCACAGCGACGTATCGCTTACGAAACGCTGGAGATTTTCTGTCCCATTGCGCACCGTCTAGGTATTTCTGCGATCAAATGGGAAATGGAAGATATTGCTCTTCGTTATCTTAATCCACAGCAATACTATCGAATTGCTAATTTAATGAAGAAAAAACGGGCTGAGCGAGAGGCGTTTATTGATGATGTAATTAATATGATTCGCGAGAAGCTTGCTGAAATGGGTATCGAGGGTGATATCTCGGGCCGACCAAAGCACTTGTATAGCGTTTATCAAAAAATGACAACTCGAAACAAACAGTTCAGCGAAATCTATGACTTATTAGCGATTCGCGTAATCGTGGATAATATTAAAGATTGCTATGCAACATTAGGGATTATCCATACACTTTGGAAGCCAATGCCAGGACGGTTCAAGGACTATATTGCGATGCCAAAGCCTAATATGTACCAGAGCTTGCACACTACAGTGATCGGGCCGAATGGCGAGCCGACAGAGGTGCAGATTCGTACGTGGGAAATGCACCGCACGAGCGAATACGGGATTGCTGCACACTGGGCTTACAAGGAAGGTAATCTCGTCCCAGATGGGACCTTTGGTGACAAAATGACGTGGTTCCGTGAAATTTTGGAGCTGCAGCAGGAAACGAAGGATGCGGCAGAATTTATGGAGTCATTGAAGATGGACTTCTTCTCTGACTTAGTGTTTGTATTTACGCCTAGCGGTGAGGTGATCGAACTTCCTGCTGGATCTGTGCCACTCGATTTCGCGTACCGCATTCATACGGAGGTTGGTAATCGCACGATTGGTGCAAAGGTGAATGGTAGAATTGTACCTCTAGATCATAAGCTGAAAACAGGCGATATAGTAGAAATATTAACATCGAAGCATTCTTATGGTCCAAGCTCGGATTGGTTGAAGATCGCTCAATCCTCTCATGCGAGAAGTAAAATTAAGCAATGGTTTAAGAAAGAGAAACGAGAAGAAAATGTTGCGAAGGGCAAGGATCTTATAGAACGAGAGCTTAAGAGACTTGGCTTAGAGCCGTATGTTTGGATGACAGACGAGAAGATGCAGGAGGCTGCAACTAAATTCACCTTCAATGATATCGAAGATATGCTCGCTGCTATTGGCTTCCAGGGGATAACAGCAGCTCAAATCGTTACGAAGCTGACGGAAAAGCTACGCCGTGAGCAAGAGGAAGCGAGTCAAATTGAGCTGACGAACGAAGTAACAGCAATTAAGAGCAGCTCGGCACCGAAGCATAGTAAAAATAACAATAACGGTATTCGAGTGAAGGGCGTAGATAATTTACTTGTTCGATTTGCACGATGCTGTAACCCTGTTCCAGGAGATTTAATCATCGGCTACATTACGCGTGGTCGTGGTGTTTCAGTTCATCGCATGGATTGTCAGAATATTCCGTTTGGTACCGATCATGAAGAGGTGGATCGTGTTATTGAAGTGGAATGGGTGGAATCGATAAGCGCGAATTATAGCGTCGATATTGAGGTTACAGGCAGTGATCGCCGTGGACTGTTGAATGAAGTACTGCAAGCAGTGTCTGAGACAAAAACCAATATCAGTGCAGTGTCTGGACGTACCGCCAAAAACAAAATGGCGATCATTCATATGACAGTGCTTATTAACAATACGGAACATTTGACGAGCGTAGTAGAAAAGATAAAGCGTATTAAAGATATATATTCCGTTCAGCGCATTATGCAGTAGAGGAGTTTTATTAGTGAGAGTTGTTGTACAACGAAGCAAGGCAGCTAGTGTTACGGTTGAGGGTAATGTGGTTGGCAGCATTGACCACGGACTTGTTTTGCTTGTAGGCATTACACATACTGACAGTGAGAAGGATCTTACGTGGATGGCGGACAAGCTTGCAGGCTTGCGGATTTTCGAGGATGAAGCAGGCAAGATGAACCTTGATATTACGCAAGTTGGCGGTGCGATATTATCCGTCTCGCAATTCACATTATATGGGGATTGTCGTAAAGGTCGCCGGCCTAACTTTATGCAAGCGGCAAGACCAGAGCAAGCAGAACTGCTCTACAATCAGTTTAATGAACTGCTGCGTGCAAAAGGTCTTGTTGTGGAAACTGGTCAGTTTGGAGCAATGATGGATGTGCAGCTAACAAATGATGGACCGGTTACGCTAATTATTGATAGCTTAGAATGAAGGCGCGTGAGCGTTTTCTTTTTTGTAATCTAATTGTAATATTACGATAATATGCTATTAATATGACACGCCTATAATAATAGTCGACCCCCTTTTTTAATAATATATTATTAATAGCCTGTGGAGATGCCGCAGGTTTTTTTCTGTCTATTTTTCGAGATTGGCTTGTTTGCTCAATAACTTGACTTTCCATTACACGAGAAGTAAAATAGGTTATCAGATACAAGTGAATAGTTTATTTGATGATGGGAAGAAGTAACTCAGCTACCGATGTTACCAGAGAAAGATGCCTTAGGCTGCAAGCATCTAACAGCGATTGAGTGAATAACATCCTTGAGAACATAAAATGAACGGCATCGAATGATGTGCCATTAGTTTTATGCGCGTTACGGGCGATATACGTATCGAGCGAATGATGGTTATACATAATTCGGAATGTGGGTGGTACCACGGGAGATACACTCTCGTCCCTTTTGATTAAGATCAAAAGAGGCGGGAGTTTTTTTGTTGTTTAAGCCCGTCTAATTGCTAAGCTGAACAATTGCTTTCGAATTAAACTTTTCTTGCAGAGAAGTTGCTCTTAGTAGTTGAAAAGTTTTGCTTATGCTTACGATGTAACTTTACTTTCAGTGAAGTTAATCAATGAAGTTAGTAAAGTTTTTAGGAGGTTATGTTATGTCTTTCCAAAGGTCTCCTGGTACGCAGGATATTTTGCCAGGCATGGTGGAAAAGTGGCAATATGTTGAGTCAAAGGCTCGCGAGATTTGCCGTCGCTACAATTTTAGAGAAATTCGAACGCCGATGTTTGAATCAACAGAGCTATTTCATCGTGGAGTCGGTGAGACGACTGATATTGTAGAGAAAGAAACGTATAATTTCATCGATCGCGGTGACCGTAAGCTGACACTTAGACCAGAAGGCACTGCTGGAGTTATGCGTGCCTATGTGGAAAACAAGCTGTATGGCGAACCAGACGTGTCTAAGCTGTACTATATTGGCTCAATGTTCCGCTATGAGCGTGCGCAGGCCGGAAGATATCGTCAGTTTAATCAGTTTGGTGTAGAAGCTGTTGGGTCTGTTGATCCAGCACTTGATGCTGAGGTCATTGCACTAGGCTATACGTTTTACACAGAGGTTGGTCTTAAAGGCGTACGTGTAGAAATTAACTCTGTTGGGACAACCGAGGTTCGTGCAGCGTTCCGCAGCAAGCTGCTAAGCTTTTTAGAGCCGAAGCGTGAGCTGCTATGCAAGGATTGCCAAAGTCGTATCGATCGCAATCCATTGCGCGTGCTTGATTGTAAAGTAGATCAGCACCACTTTACAGATGCTCCTTCCATACTTGATAGCTTGGATGAAGAGTGCGAGCAGCATTTTAATAAAGTGAAGCAGCACTTAACTGATATGGGCATTCCGTTTGAGATTAATCACCGACTTGTTCGCGGCTTGGATTACTACACGCACACAGCGTTCGAATTTAAAGCTGAAGGCATTGGTGCAATTGACACTGTAGGCGGTGGTGGTCGCTATAACGGTCTAGTCGCTGATATCGGTGGACCAGATCAGCCAGGGGTCGGCTTTGGACTAGGCTTGGAGCGTACAATTATGCTGTTAGAGCATCAAGCGACTGAGCTGCCAGATCTAACTTCACTTGATGTATATCTCATTGCACTTGGTGAGGCTGCAGATCGCGAAATTACAAAGCTTGTCTATGAGCTTCGCTCTGCTGGAATTCGAGCGGAACGAGATTATCAGGGACGCAAGATGAAGGCACAAATGAAATCAGCTGATCGCATGCAAGCAAAATATACAGCTATTTTAGGTGATGACGAGCTTGCAAACGGAGAAATCACGCTGAAGGAAATGGCTACTGGTGAGCAGCGTACTGTAAAGCTGCAAGAGGTTGCAGCAGCTATTCATGTTAAGTAGTGACTGAATCCATAAATTAATGAGAATAAGAAAGAGGGACTTCAAATGACGACGATGTTGAGAAACACAAACTGTGGGACACTATCTCTTGCAGATGTAGGTAAAGAAGTAACACTGAATGGCTGGGTACAACGACGCCGTGACCTTGGCGGCGTATTGTTTATCGATCTACGCGACCGCACAGGTATTGTACAGATCGTATTTAACCCTGATTTTTCTGGCCAAGCGCTTGAAATTGCAGACCGTGCACGTAATGAATATGTGTTGGCAGTTAAAGGTACAGTTGTTGAGCGTGATCCAGAAACATTTAACGACAACCTGTTCACAGGAAAAATAGAAGTGCGTGTGACAGAAATCGAGATTATGAACAGTGCTAAAACGCCTCCGTTCGCAATCGAGGATGGTGTTGATGTTGACGAGTCTATTCGTCTAAAATACCGTTACTTGGATCTTCGTCGTCCGGAAATGCACAAAACGCTATTGCTTCGCTCAAAAGCGGCTAAAATTTTCCGCGATTTCCTAGATGGTGAAGGCTTTATCGACGTAGAAACACCAATTTTGACAAAGAGCACACCTGAAGGCGCTCGTGATTATCTCGTTCCTTCACGTGTTCATGAAGGTGAATTTTTCGCACTACCGCAATCACCACAAATCTTCAAGCAATTGCTCATGGTTGGTGGAGTTGAGCGCTATTATCAAATCGCTCGCTGCTTCCGTGACGAGGATCTACGTGCTGACCGTCAGCCAGAATTTACACAAGTCGATATCGAGACTTCTTTCTTGTCTCAGGATCAATTGCTAGGCATGATGGAGCAGCTTATGGCTAAGCTTCTTCGTGAAACTGTTGGTGTAGAGCTTCAGCTTCCGTTCCAACGTATCACGTACAAAGACGCGATGAACAAGTACGGCTCTGACAAGCCAGATCTTCGCTTCGGTCTTGAAATTGAAGATATTACGGATATCGTAGCTTCAAGCGATGTTAAAGTGTTCGCAACGGTTGCTTCTAAGGGTGGCGTCGTTAAAGCGCTAAATGCGAAGGGCTGTGCGAACTGGAGCCGTAAAGAGCTTGATGATCTTCAGCCGTTTGCAGCACGCTATGGCGGTAAAGGTCTTGCATGGATTCAAGTTAAGGATGGCGAGTGGAGAGGTCCAATCGTTAAGTTCTTGAAGGAAGAGGAAATCGCAGCGTTGACTGAGCGTCTGAATGTTGAAGAAGGCGACCTGCTTACATTCTCTGCTGATAAGCCAAAAGTCGTTGCAGACGTGCTTGGTAACCTACGCTTGAAGCTTGGCAAGGATCTAAACCTTATTAATGAATCTGAATTCAAATTCGCTTGGGTCGTTGACTTCCCATTGCTAGGCTATGATGAAGAAGCGAAACGCTATGTAGCAGAGCATCATCCGTTCACTCGTCCTAACGAGGATGACATTGCTTACTTTGATACAGATCCAGGCCAAATTCGTGCACAAGCGTATGACTTAGTGTTAAATGGCTACGAAGTTGGCGGCGGATCGATGCGTATCTATAAACGTGATGTACAGGAAAAAATGTTTAAGGCACTAGGCTTTACAATGGAAGAAGCACATGAGAAATTCGGCTTCCTACTTGATGCCTTCGATTACGGTACACCTCCACATGGTGGTATTGCATTCGGCTTTGACCGTCTAGTTATGCTGCTTGCAGGTCGTACAAACCTTCGTGAGACGATTGCGTTCCCTAAAACAGCTAGCGCAACGGATCTGCTATGTGATGCTCCATCCGAGGTTGAGCTATCTCAGCTTGAACAGCTTCATATTCGCACAGTTGTAAAACCGAAGCCTGTTGCAGCACAAGCTGTAGAAGCGAATCAGGAACAATAATAACTGGAACCTAAAGGAGGCAGTACAGCAGCATGCTTCATCAATTTTCTCGAACAGAGCTTGCGATCGGTCCTGAAGGACTGGAGAAGATGAAAAACAGCACGGTTGCGGTTCTAGGCATTGGAGGCGTAGGTACCTTTGCCGCTGAAGCATTAGCAAGAACAGGAGTTGGCCGCATCATATTGGTGGATAAGGATGTTGTGGATATTACGAATATTAATCGTCAAATTCATGCTCTTACGACTACAATTGGTCAACCTAAAGCGGATCTAATGCGTGACCGAATTAAGCTAATTAATCCAGAATGCGATGCGATTGCACTACGCATGTTCTATACGGAAGAAACGTACGAAAAGTTCTTTGAACAAAAGCTTGATTACGTCGT
>Ga0180216_1002980_pt1 | contig 13696 bp, 15 predicted proteins | sample eDN3rd37CBELigMG_FD_128879 | JGI IMG/M metagenome (GOLD analysis project Ga0180216, IMG submission 128879) | Enriched Miracle-Growth compost microbial communities from Emeryville, California, USA - eDNA 3rd pass 37_C BE-Lig MG (version 2)... ... | reverse complement strand
TCTTCGGTCGGAACAGTAAAAGACGTTTGTTGCTTCTCTAAATACTGTAGAAAAAGATGTTCGATATCATCCAAATATTTGTACACCTTCTGCATCATTTGCTCATGCAAGTGTGAAGGAGGAAGAAATCCATTCCGCAACAAAAACTTTGAGGATGCATGTGTTTCACATCGCTCACTATATTCCGCTAAAAACTGATAGAGCCTATCGTGTATAGGTAATGTGGTTTGAGTGGAAACATAATCTTGTATATAGCGCCTTTCATCCATGATTACATCTTCTAAAATACTTAAATACAGTTCATCTTTACCTTTAAAATGGGCATAGATGGATTGCTTTTTTATCCCCACATCATTGGCAATGGTAGCAAGAGAGGTGCCATCATAACCATATTGTGCAAATTGAATTAATGCAGCCTTTTTAATTTTTGAAGCAGACATGTTATCAACCTTCCTTACGTTCGTCAGTCTATAGTATAAATTCTCTTTTTGTGAGAGTCAATCCCTCAATTACTAGTAGGAAATAAGTAGGGTTAGTTTCAAAATACTGACATTGCTTTTTTCAGTTAGGGCTTGTTATTCTATTCAAGAAAGAATAAGAACGATAAAGTATAGGAGTAGCATCATGAAAAAATTCTACCTTAAGTATGTTCTGATTGCTTTCGTCATATGCTCATTTATATTGCCAAAAACCATGGAAGTGGATGCTGCCGCAAACATGGAGAATAAGAATTTACAGCTTTATAGTGAAGCTGTTGTTCTGATTGATGCTGATTCAGGAGAGGTCCTTTACGAAAAAAATAGTAAAGAGAAGCTTCCACCGGCAAGTATAACGAAAATTGCTACAGCTATTTATGCAATTGAAAAAGGGAATATAAATGATCTTGTGACTGTTAGTGAGAATGCAAGAAATGTGGATGGAACTAGAGTATACCTGGAAGCAGGTGAACAGGTTCCATTAAAAAAGTTAATCCAAGGCTTAGTTATTAATTCCGGAAATGATGCAGGAGTTGCGATTGCAGAACATCTTAGTGGTTCTGTTGAACAATTTACCGAAGATTTTAATGAATTTTTACAACAGGAAGTGGGAGTAGAAAATACCCATTTCTCAAACCCGCATGGACTTCATGAACCAGATCATTTAACAACAGCAGAGGATATGGCCAAAATTACGCAATATGCAATACAAAATCAAACATTTAGAGACATCTTTCAAACGAGTGAATTGAAATGGGATGGAGAGAGCTGGGATACAACTCTTATTAATCATCATGAAATGGTACGAGACAAGGAGTATGAAGGAATAAAGGGTGGAAAAAACGGGTTTGTCCAGGAAGCGGGATTTACTCTTGTCACAACAGCTGAACGAGAGAATATAAGTTTGATTGCTGTAACGCTAAACTCAATGTACAGTCAGCAATCCTACGATGACACGATCGCCTTATTGGATTATGGTTTTGAACACTTTGAAACAGATCTTGTACTAAAAAATGAAAAATTCACAGATGGATTTGATCATTCCTTCCTGGTTACAGAAGATACATCGTTTACAAAACGAAAGGGAGAAACGATTGAAAAAGAGGTAACTCCATCTGGTGAACTTATCGTCAAGGGTGAGGATCAAAGGATTATAACAGAAGTAGAACTTGATCAAGTTGAAAATGAAGAGAAAAACGAACAAATGAAAAGTGAGATCGTTACAAATGAAGAAGTGGTAGATCAGAACAAAGAACAACTTCATTTATCTATCATTGTTCCGACAGCAGTCATCATCGGTTTATTTATTTCACTTCTTTTTTATTTTCAAATCCGAAAAATCTAAAAACTTATTTTGATTCTATAATAAGATTCATTTATAATGTTAGGTAAAGTTTATCACTCTTTAAGAAAGAAGTGTGTACACATGAATTTGGGATTCGGAGAAATCTTACTTATCTTGTTTGTCGCATTATTATTATTTGGACCTAAAAAATTACCGGAATTGGGAAAGGCTGCCGGTAAAACACTTAGAGAATTTAAAAATGCAACAAAGGGTCTCATGGATGATGAGGAGCCAGTGAATAAAAAAAATAATCACTAAATGATATGGACACAGCAGACGATGCTTGTGTCTTTTTTGTTTTATAAAATATAACCTAGGAAAAGAATAAAATAAGACGATTGAATAAGGAAACAATAGATGTAAACGATTAATTGAGTGATTTTGAACAAATTTTATCAAAAAATGGGCTTTTTCATGCTTTACGATTGATTGGTGAGGGGAGTAAGATTACATTCATAAATAATATGAATGATTAAGTTAGTCGACTACTTAGTAAGAAAAGCACGTTTTCAAACAAAAAAAGAATAGATGATCAAAGATCGCTTAATCCTATAAAAATAGGAGCGGGGGACCCATGAAAGTGTCTTAACAGACTTGGGGTGAATCAAACATCTTTATAGATGGTTTGTAGGGCTACTCTTTTGCCCGAATCCGACAGCTAACTCCGCAAGCGTTAAAGGGATGACCATGTGCTTATGAAAAGACACAGGGACTCACTACCCTTGTGTCTTTTTGGGTTGTTTTGAAACTATTTGTACTCGTTGTTTTTAAAAACATAAGTAACTGACTACATTATGCATTGAAAGAAGGAATTTTTGTGAAGAAGCAATTTGCAGTATTTGGCTTAGGTCGTTTTGGTGGAAGTCTTGTAAAGGAGTTTCATGAGCTTGGAATTGAGGTTCTTGCGATTGATAAGAGTGAGGAAAAGGTCCAACAGTATGCTCCTTATGCGACACATGCAGTACGAGCAAATGCCATAGATGAAACGATCTTAAAGCAGCTGGGGGTTCGAAATGTGGACCATGCTTTCGTTTCATTTGGTGATGATATTGAAGCAAGTATTTTAACATCTCTTATTTTAAAAGATCTAGGCATTCCGCAGGTATGGGCAAAAGCTCAAAATGACTACCATCAAAAGGTATTAGATAAAATTGGTGTAAACCGAGTGATTCATCCTGAGCGGGATATGGCAAAGCGAATTGCCCATCATATTATATCTGAAAAAATGATTGATTATATTGAGTTATCAAGGGAGTACAGTCTTGTAGAAGTCGTTGCGACAAAAAAACTATGTAATAAGACAATTTATGATTTAAATATCCCTTCAAAATATGGCTGTAATATTGTTGGTATTCAAAGAGGAGAAGACATTTGTGTATCACCTTCAGATGATGAACGGATTACTGTAGGTGATGTCCTACTGATAATTGGTAAAAATAAAGATATTATTAATTTTGAAGAATCTGGTATGTAAAGTGAAAAAATTCATAAAAATGAATCCCTCACAGTTGCTGGTACTTGTTTTTGTTGTGTCGATAGCCGTAGGAACATGTGTTTTAAAGTTACCTTTTTCTACTCATGAGGAGATTAAATGGGTAGATGCATTATTCATTAGTACCTCAGCGATGACGGTAACAGGTCTTGCAACAGTAGATCCGGCTACAACCTTTACAACCTTTGGTCAGTTTATCATTGCCGTTCTTATTCAAGTTGGCGGCCTTGGAATCATGTCATTTGCCGTGTTAATTTACATGATGCTGGGAAAGAAGATAGGACTTAAAGAAAGATTGCTTATGCAACATGCTTTAAACCAAACATCTGTTGGTGGAATTATTAAGCTGGTGAAATACTTGTTTGTCTTTTCGATTACGATTGAACTGATTGCGATGATCTTCCTTTCTATTCGGTGGGTGCCGCAATTCGGATGGACTAAGGGGTTGTTTTTTAGCTTTTTTCATTCAATCTCAGCTTTTAATAATGCAGGTTTTGCACTTTGGTCGGATAATCTTATGCAATATGCAGGAGATCCTTTAGTGAATATTGTTATATCAATATTATTTATCATTGGAGGAATTGGTTTTACTGTTTTAGTCGATGTGTGGAAAAAGAGAAAGTTCAAAAGGCTATCTCTTCATACTAAATTGATGATTATTGGCACTCTTATTATTAATATTGTTGCAATGCTGTTTATCTTTTGTTTGGAATATAGTAACCCTGAAACACTTGGTCATTTCACATTAAAAGATAAGCTTTGGGCATCTTATTTTCAAGCTGTTTCACCAAGAACAGCTGGATTTAATACAATTGATATTGGAAGCATGGATGAAACAACATTGTTTTTTATCATTATTTTAATGTTTATAGGAGCAGGGAGCGGGTCTACCGGTGGAGGAATTAAATTAACAACAGCCTTAATCATAGCACTAGCAACTATAAGCTTTTTAAGAGGGAAAAATGATATTGTTATATTAAAAAGAACAATAAATACAACATTTCTCTTGAAAGCACTCGCAATTTCAATGATAAGTATCGTATTTGTTATTCTTGGTATCTTGTTATTAAATTTAACAGAAAGAGATGCTTCATTTATTGATATCATGTTTGAAGTGGTATCAGCCTTTGGTACGGTCGGTCTTTCTGCAGGGCTCACAGTGACACTATCATCTGTTGGAAAACAGCTTATTATCTTCATTATGATCTTGGGCAAGCTTGGTCCATTAACCTTAATGTTTTCTTTAGCAACACCATCAAAAGAAAAGATTCGTTATCCGGAAGAAGATATTTTAACTGGATAAATAAACTAAGGGGTTCTCCATTTTGGAGATGCCCCTTTAAACCGTTTATATGCTTGCTAAAAACAATGAAGCCAAAAGTCCTAAAGAAGCAACGAAGCCTACAACTGCACCACCTTCCTCAAATGCTTCAGGCATCATTGTTGAGGAAACCATCGCAAAAATTCCGCCAGCTGCAAAAGCAGAAATGATTGAAACAACGTGACTTGGTGCATGTTGAAGGAGTGCAAAGCCTAATAAAGAGCTAATGGATGAAAGACACACAACGATTATCCACATAAGCAATATTTTCTTACGTTTATAGCCATCATGTTTCAGTCCAATAGTACTTGAAAGACCCTCAGGAAAATTACTAATTAAAACAGCAATAACCATTAAGTAGCTAACCGTTCCCTGTTCTAGTAAACTTACTCCAATAATAATCGACTCCGGAACGGCGTCAATAATTGTCCCTATAAAGATCGATAAACCAGAATGATTTTCAGGCCTTTTTTTTGATCGCTTACGTTCACTTCCCCCTTTTTTTGAAATAATTACCTCAGAAAAAGTGAAAACTAAAGCCCCGGAAAGGAATCCAAGTGATGTTGCCCATAAACCCCCTTCATTTACTGCTTCTGTCAGCAATTCAAATGAAGCAGCTCCTATTAATACACCTGTTCCAAATGACATAATCAGTCCGGTTATCTTCTTTGGAAGATTGGTGAAAAGCCCTACCAACGCGCCAAAGAAGATGGGTGATCCGGCAAAAGCACCCCAAAAAGCTGCCTGAAGCAAGATAGCTCATCTCCCATTTTCTGTTTAAGATATTGCTATTTTCCCCTTTTTAATTAAGAAAAAACAAAAAGTTAAATATAAAAAAAGACGGCCAACATTGTTAGCCGTCTTTTATCTTATTCAGCAATCAATTTTTTTTCTATATCATCTAAAAGTAAGTTAGCGGCAATGACCCCGCCGGCAGTGTTCCAAATTGCATCATCAACTTTATATGCTTTTTCCGCTTTCACTACTTCTAGGTTTTTCCATAGAGAATCGTTTGTCCATTCTTCTTCTGTTTTAGTTGCTTCAGTATCACCGGGTGGTGCGTAGGTGAAGTAGAATAGAATATCAGCATCTAATTGTGGAATAATTTCTTTGCCAACTTCACGCATAAATAAATCATCTGGATTATCCGTAAATAACTCTTGAACCGAACCAGAATGTTTTAATCCAAGCTTGTCAAAAATGACTCCAGAAAATGTATCAGTATAATAAACTCTTGTCATACCTGCCATAAAGCGTACAACAGAAACTTCCTGATTTACTTTATCGCCAAGTGAATCCTTCAAAGATGTAATTCTTGATTCAAAATCAGAAATGACCTTTTTGCCTTCTTCTTCACGATTTAGTGCTTTGGCATATAAATGAAAGTTTTCCTGCCAGTCTCCTCTTAATGTCTCAGAGAAAACAGTTGGTGCAATTGCCTTTAGTTGTTCGTATACTTTTTCTTGACGCATTTTGTTGCCGATAATTAAATCAGGTTTTAGTGCAGCAATGGCTTCCACATTTACTTCACTCTCAGTACCAACCACTTTAACATCAGCCATTTGATCTGAAATATGATCATACCAAGGCTCACCAAGCCAAGATTGAACAGCGCCAACTGGAGTTACTCCCATTGCCAGAAGGGCTTCCGTTCCTTCATTCGTTAAGATGACTACTTTTTCAGGAGTACCAGTAATTTCAGTAGTACCCATAGCATGTTCAACTGTATATGTTTCTTCTGCAGGTGTATCACTTGCATCTTTAGCACCTTTAGAATCAGTTGTTCCTTCATTGTTGTTCCCACATGCAGCGAGAATAAGAAGAGTGAGGCTTAGTAAAAATAATGATAACCATGACTTTTTGTGTGTATTGCTCATGTTTTGACCTCCGTTATTGATAATGATTTTCATTTACATACTGAATGATAAGGTGAAGTTAAAGTGTTGTCAATAGTTAAATGAAAATGATTTTCAAAATCATCTATATTTGATAATATGAAAAAGAAGTATGGATAGTTGCAAGGAGAAAATATGATATTAAAATCAAATTATCAAAAATCAATTGGTCTTATTTTAGGTTTATCATTACTCTTGCTTTTAATGTGTGGAAGTCTTGTGTTTGGATATGCAGATACGAATTTAAAGACTGTTTATGAGGCATTTACAAGTTATAATGGCACAAATGAACATATTATCGTTCACGAGGTACGTTTGCCAAGAGCTTTGATAGGTGCTACGGTAGGAGCCAGTTTAGCTTTGGCAGGGGCCATTATGCAGGCACTAACAAAGAATCCTTTGGCATCACCAAGTGTGTTTGGCATTAATGCCGGAGCGGGATTTTTTATCGTTGTTGCGGTTACTTTCTTTTATGTTAATACGTACCAGGGATTTACACTTATTGCATTTGCAGGAGCTGCTTTTTCAGCGTTTATTGTTTATTTTGTAGGTTCCTTTGGACGGGAAGGTCTAACACCTATGAAGCTAACATTAGCAGGAGCAGCAATGGCTGCACTCTTTTCATCTTTAACACAAGGGTTATTAGTTGTTAATGAAGCTGCATTAGATCAAGTTCTTTTTTGGTTAGCAGGCTCTATACAAGGGAGAAAGCTAGAAAGTTTATTTACCGTTCTCCCATATATTTTACCTGCCATCATGATTAGCTTGATTCTTTCTCAAAAGATAAATGTATTAACAATGGGGGAAGATGTAGCAAAAGGTTTGGGGCAAAGAACCGGCTTTGTAAAGTTAACAGGTGCTTTACTTGTGATTATTTTAGGGGGAGGGGCTGTAGCAATTGCTGGTCCAATTGCGTTTATTGGGATCGTGATTCCCCATTTTGCAAGGTTTATAGCAGGAAATGATTATCGCTGGATATTTCCATATTGTGTTGTTCTCGGAGGCTCTTTACTTGTGTTTGCTGATATTCTGGCTAGATATATTGTTATGCCGGAAGAGATTCCAGTTGGTGTTATGACTGCTTTTATAGGAACTCCCTTTTTTATTTACATTGCTCGCAGGGGGTTTAATCAATCATGAAAAAATATTATAAGCTTCGCTTTGGTTCAAATAAATTCTCATTCTTAATTGATAAAAAGGCTTTTGCCGTTTCTGTTATTCTCCTTGTCGTTACATGTCTTGTATTTTTGACGAGTACAGGGGTTGGCGAAGTACTCATTCATCCACTTAATGTGCTAAAGACCTTGTTTGGATATGGGGACGAAATGGAAAATTTATTTATCTTTTCGTTTCGGCTCCCCAGAATTATGATTGCTTTACTAGTAGGAATTAGTTTAGCGGTTGCCGGAGCTATTTTACAAGGGTTAATTCGGAACCCTCTAGCTTCACCTGATATTATCGGAATAACAGGGGGAGGATCTGTTGGGGTTGTCTTATTTCTTATGCTTTTCAGTGATCAAAATAATTCTCTTTTTGTTAGTATAAAATGGATGCCTGTAGCAGCATTCATAGGTGCCGCGATCGTCGGGATTCTCGTTTATTTGTTATCATGGAAAAATGGAGCTAATTCTATTAGGCTTGTGTTAATTGGAATTGGTTTATCAATGCTTGCTCAATCTTTGACAACATTATTTATGGTGAAAGGTCCGATTTATCAAGCCTCACAAGCAAATGTATGGATTACCGGAACCGTCTATGGAGCAACATGGGAGCATGTTCGGATTTTAACACCCGTTGTTGTTATCTTACTTGTTATAAGCATCATTTCAATTCGGAATGTCAATATTCAAGAGCTTGGTGATGAGCTTGCAACAGGGGTAGGAAGTGCAGTTCAACGAAATCGTTTTTTTCTATTACTGTTAAGTACAGCACTAACAGGTAGCGCAGTTGCCTTTGCAGGTGTTATTGGTTTTGTGGGGTTAATGGCTCCACATATAGGAAGAAGACTCGTGGGATCATCGTTTGGAGCCCTTCTTCCAGTATCTGCATTAATCGGAGCGATTCTGGTCATGTTGGCTGATCTTTTAGGAAGAATATTATTTTCTCCTTTAGAGGTTCCGGCAGGAGTATTTACTGCAGCAATTGGGGCACCATATTTTATTTATTTGTTATACAAAACTAGAAACAGTTGACAATAGACCATACAAAAAGGAGTGATTTTAGAATGACAGCCATAGAAACAAGTGCTCTAACGCTTTCATATGGAGATACGATTATTATAAATGAGCTAGATGTGAAAATTCCTAAAGGTGAAATTACCGTTTTTATCGGAAGTAATGGTTGTGGAAAATCAACTTTGCTAAGGTCTATTGCAAGACTGTTAAAGCCGAAGGAAGGAACTGTTTTACTGGAAGGTACTGCAATAGCTAAATTATCAACAAAAGAAGTAGCCAAGCAGCTTGCAATTCTTCCTCAAGGTCCGACAGCACCAGAGGGATTAACAGTCCTGCAGCTCGTTAAACAAGGACGCTACCCATATCAAAGTTGGTTAAAGCAATGGTCTGAAGAGGACGAAGAAGCAGTTAACATTGCTTTAGAAGCAACTGCTTTACAGGAGCTAGCCGAGAGACCGGTTGATTCTTTATCAGGGGGACAACGACAGCGTGCATGGATTGCTATGACTTTGGCACAAAAAACAGATATTATTTTGTTGGATGAACCAACAACTTATTTGGATATGACACACCAAATTGAAATACTCGATCTGCTATTTGAATTAAATGAGCGGGAAAATCGTACGATTGTAATGGTACTTCATGATCTGAATTTAGCTTGTCGTTATGCTCATAATTTAGTAGCATTAAAAGATAAAAAGGTTTTTGCACAAGGAAAGCCAGAAGAAGTGATCAATTGTAGTTTAGTGCAAAATGTTTTTGAGATGAACTGTGAGGTAACAGTTGATCCCCTTTTTGGAACTCCACTTTGTATCCCTCATGGAAAAGGGAGATGTATTGTAAAGGAAGTTGGCGCATTAAATGGCTGAATTATCGAAAGTAGAAGAAAAAATATTAGAAAAATATCGATTATGTTTAAAAGACACTTCACCACAGGTCATGGTCAAAGGTTCTGAATTATTAAATGAAGACCGTTTGATAAGATTATTCAATGATAACTTACAAATAAAATACAATACAGATAAACAGCAGGTTTTAGGTTCGATGCTTGTAAAGAGTTATGCCTTTTTAGCTGCGCTTGTTTTATATAGTATGAGTGTATTTAATAAAGGGATAAATAGTTCCATTGACAACCTTTTTTTATACACAGAGGAAGACGATCCATTTTGGTTACCGAGTTTCCATTTTGTAAACTCGGAAGTTACCACTCCGGCTTCGAGTAGAAATGAATGGCGGGATGAAGTTTTAGAGGGTCTATTTAAACAAAATATTGCCCTTATGATTACAACTATTTCAAAAGTATCGCGTGTTGCAAAGGTTATTTTATGGGAGAATGTAGCGCTCTATATTTTTTGGATGTATGAGTCTACATTAGAAGACAAAGACTTATCGGAAGAAACCAAAGCAAGAATACGTGATGATTTTTCATATGTTGTAATGGAGGCAGCTCCTCATCTCTTTGGAGTAAAAGCTAAAAATCCACTAGCTCCATTTTTTCATGAAAAACATAATGATGTACGAAAAAGATCAACTTGCTGTTTATTTTATCTTACATCAAAAAATAATGATCGATGTAACACGTGTCCAATTGAATGCATAAGTCCGAATTAGGAGGTGTTCATGAATGGATCAAAAGTTAAAAGATCAATTTGATGGGCTCATAGAGAAGTATACAGAATTGTTATTAGGAGATTCTTCTGATGAATTGAAGGAAAAAGTAATAATGTGGGCTCTTTATTCTCACATATCAAAGTCAATGCCACCACTCACCAAACATTGGAATGCATCCTATCCTGATGCAAAAGACAACCTGAAGGTCATGATCAATGAGATAAAGGTTTTAAATGAAAAACATAGGGAAACAAAAAATCAATAAGAGGAAAGGGACTGTGTTTTGAACAGTCCCTTTCCTTTTATTGGGTCTTACCGTACGGTGATTCTTGTTGAATAGACGAAGAAAATTTTTGATAAGACTGCTGAAGCTTTTGTGTATCAGCTGCTTCAAGAGTATACCATCCGTTTTGAAACATGAAGTTATATAGATCTCTTTGAGCTTGCTGTGTTTCAGTTAGAATGGTTTGCAAGTCTTGATAAAGATTTTGATGACTTGCTTCATTTAAAGCAGTTGAATATGCGGTCGTTAAATATTTTTCAGTTGCTAAAAGATCATTTGCAAAGTCACGATCATTCATTTGTGGTCCCTGTTGAACCGGTGTCATTGATGCACTTTTTATTTGATCCATCTTGTGCTACCTCCTATTGAAGTTGTGAGTTCTGTGAAGATTGCTGTTGGGTTTGTAAATGCCCTAAAATTTTCTGATAGTGTTGTTCATGCATTTGACCGACTTTTTCCAATTGCGTTTTTACCTGTTGATTTTGGCATTGAGAAGCAAAAAAATGAGCTTTTTTCATTGCTAAAAGGTTCCAGGAAAGCATATCTGTAAGGTAAAGCTGATCCTTTGTCGTCACAACATTTGGGGGCTGTTGCATCATACCGGGTTGAGTTTGTTGTTGATAATTTTGCTGTTGCATGTTAATCCTCCTCACAATTCTTTCTTGTCTATAATTACACAATCCGCATAGCCCTATGCAAGACACTAGTGGTTTTTTAACAGTTTTATTCATCAAACATATAGTAGGAATAAGACGAATACAGATTTGATAAAGATGCAGAATTTGAATGCGTTTTCTTCCATTGTGCTTTTCTTCTGTATAAGGATGAAAGGGAGGCGGTTTAAGATGGAAAAACTTTTACGGAACTCTTTTATGTTTTTATCCAGAAATAAGATGATGACGAAGTTAGCCAAAAGATACGGCTTGCGTTTTGGGGCAGCTAGATTTGTTGCCGGTAATACGATTGATGGTGCAAAAGATGTGATTAAACAATTAAATAATAAAGGACTTGATGTAACATTAGATTATTTAGGAGAATTTATTATTGATGAAAATGAAGCTGAGGAAACAGCCAATCATTGTATAAAGGCGATTGAGATCATTGGTCATGAGCGATTAAAATCACAAGTTTCCATTAAATTAACATCGATGGGTTTAGATATTTCCGAAGAAGTCGTCTTATCGAATATGTGCCGCATCTTGGCAAAAGCAAAAAAACATGGTGTTTTTATAACCATTGATATGGAAGATTATTCAAGGTGTGAAAAAACATTGAAGATTTTTAAACACCTCAGATCTGAGTATGACAATGTTGGAACAGTTCTTCAAGCTTATTTATATCGAACGGTAGATGATGTAGAGGATTTAGGTACTTATCAAGCAAACTTAAGACTTGTTAAAGGCGCATACAAGGAATCGGCAGATGTTGCATTTCCAGATAAAAAAGATGTAGATTTAAATTTTAAAAAGATCATTAAAATGCATTTACTTAATGGTCACTATACAGCTATTGCAACACATGACGACCAGATAATTGACTATACCAAACAAATTGTAAACAAACATGGTATTCCAAAAACTCAATTTGAATTTCAAATGCTCTATGGAATTCGGCCTGAAAAGCAATTGGAAATTGTTAATGAAGGGTATAAAATGAGGGTATATGTTCCTTATGGGACAGATTGGTACGGATATTTCATGAGAAGAATGGCAGAAAGGCCTGCAAATGTAGCCTTTGTGATAAGAGGAATGATCAAACGATAAAGATGATAAAGTGAAAAAGGGAACTCTGCATCTATAGTGCTAGTCCCTTTTGGGATAGATAATATTATGAAAGTGTGTAATTAGTTTTTCGACTAGCTCCGAAACACAGGATGTGCAAGTGCAGTCAATGTGAAAGGATGTCGCGTTACTGACTGTCAGCGCCTAGCCCCTCGAGGTCATAAGCCACAAAGGAATTGAAGACAAAGAACGTCTTCTATCCCTTTGCGCCTTATTTACCCTAGGCCGATCAAGGCGCTTACGCTTTTCAACATTACATATCGTCGCTACCCATATTATGTTGTTTGTATTGTTGGTTTTGACTAGTGCGTTTCCCGCCGCCAGCTTTTTCGTTAGTAGGACCCGCATTCCCCTTTACGCTTGCAGCACTAACACCCGCTTTTGAAGGAGATTTTTTTAATCTTGCCATATTATATCACCTCCTAGAGATTAACTTGTCCAATGATTGATTTGATTATTTAGGAAAAATTGTGATAAATCTATTGAAGTCATGAGGTAAATCTTTTATATTTATAATAAAGAAACTCATTCGTAAGGGTTCATTTTTTTTGAAAAGAAAATGAATGAGTATTCATTCAAATAAAGGGGGAGAATATATGGTCAAGCGTATAAAAAGAGCGGCTGTCTTAGGATCAGGGGTAATGGGCTCTGGAATCGCAGCACACTTAGCAAATATCGGCATCCCTGTATTACTATTAGATATTGTGCCAAGAGAATTAAATGAAGAAGAAATAAAAAAAGGTCTCACACTTGAAGATAAAGCTGTTCGAAATCGTCTTGTACAAAAAGCTGTACAAAAGCTTCTTAAACAAAAGCCTGCACCACTTACAGATAAGAGTAATCTGGAACGTATTAAGGTAGGTAACTTTGAAGATGACATGCATCTTCTTAATGAGGCAGATTGGATTATTGAGGTTGTTGTCGAAAATTTACCTGTAAAGCAAAAAGTCTTTGCTCTTGTAGACCAATATAGAAAACCTGGGAGTATTATCAGTTCAAATACATCAGGTATTTCAGTAGAGGCTATGGCAGAAGGACGATCAGAAGACTTCCGAAAGCACTTTTTAGGTACGCATTTTTTCAATCCCCCTAGATACTTAAAGCTTTTAGAAGTAATTCCAACAAAAGACACCGATCAGGAAATCCTGGCATTTATAAAATCATTCGGCGAAGATGTCCTTGGTAAAGGTGTTGTTGAAGCAAAAGACACACCAAACTTTATAGCAAACAGAATTGGGACTTACGGGTTATTAGTAACCGTTCAGGAAATGATGAAGGGCGGCTATCGAGTTGGTGAAGTCGATTCTATAACAGGTCC
>Ga0180216_1002979_pt1 | contig 13703 bp, 10 predicted proteins | sample eDN3rd37CBELigMG_FD_128879 | JGI IMG/M metagenome (GOLD analysis project Ga0180216, IMG submission 128879) | Enriched Miracle-Growth compost microbial communities from Emeryville, California, USA - eDNA 3rd pass 37_C BE-Lig MG (version 2)... ... | reverse complement strand
GGGCGATCGTCGCAGCAGCAGCAGCAGCAGCGTGGATTGCGAGGATAGACCTCCGAGAAAGCCATGGCGCCCCGCCGCACGATGGCCCTGGTGGCCGCGGTGCTCGCCGCGCTGGCGGCCGCCGCGGTCGGCAAGGCCGCGCCCGCGCACCCGGCGGAGCCGACCGAGGGCGTGCTGCCCGGCCGGCTGCTGACCGCGTGGGGCGAGGACCTCGCCGCCATCCAGGAGCGGATCATGTCGACGCCCGGCGTCGCCGCCAAGATCTTCAACGGCGAGTCGCACGAGATCCTGCGCCGCAACGAGACATCGCTCTGGCTCACCATGCGCGACGGCGTCCGCCTGTGGACCGTCGTGTCGGTGCCGGAGGGCGCCACCCAGGTGGCCACGGTGCTGGAGCGCACGCCCTACTTCACCATCATCGGCAGCCCGGCCGCCCGGAAGTGGAACGAGCGCGGCTTTGCGTACGTGATCCAGGACCAGCGCGGCTCGGGCCGCTCGCGCGGCGAGGACGACTACAAGTTCTGGCGCTACTGCGGCCAGGACGGCTACGACACCATGGAGTGGATCACGGCGCAGTACGTCTGCACGGCCCCCGGCGGACAAGCGGCGGCGCTGGCGTTGGCGGGCGGCGCTAACGTGCGCGCTGCCCGCCGTGGGGCGGTCGATCGTCCGTCCGACCTGCAGGCCCTGGTCGAACGGCCAGGTGTTTGTGGTGGGCGCGAGCGCCATGGGCAACGCCGCCTTTGCGTCGGGCCTGTACGAGCCGCAGTGGCTCACCGCCATTGCCCCGACCATCGCCACCGGCTTTGGCCACGCCACCGTACGCGCTTACCCTTCGCTACGCCTGTCGGGGGTGGGGGGCACTCCGCTCACCTCTGTGCGACCGCGTTCGTGCGAGCGTCGCGAACCGCCCCGCCAGACCTTCCCGCACGGCGGCTACCGCCGCGCGCTCGTGACCAACTGGCTCACCGTCCTCGGCTTCCGCTACGTGATTGACGAGATCTTCCAGCACGAGGTGCGCGCGCCTGCTGGACCTCGTTGCCCCGCACACCAGGCAAAGCGCGGCGGATCCGCTCATCCTCCGCGCGCGCGAACCGTGCCCACGGCCCTGGGATCATGTATAGGGCTTTGACGAGTGGTGGGACCCGATCGACCTCGGCAACAAGGCCGACCGCTGCCACTTCCCCGGCGTCACCATGGGCGGTATGCACCCCCGCAGCGCACCGAGGAATTAGTAAGCACCGCCCCAGCGCATGCTGAGAAACCGCCCTGCTCGTTATTTTTCCTCTCCTTGCGTGTGCGCTTCTTGGCAGGCTGGTGGGACATCTTTGGCCGGGAGAACGTCGAGTCCTTTGAAAAGTTCCACTACGAAGCGACCGACCCCGCCTGCGAGCTCAAGCTGATCATGGTGCCCGGCGGCCACTGCCTGCCGCGCGAGGTCACCTGGCCCGACATGTCCACGAGCATCTACGACGACATCACGACGTACCTCTTCCTGCGCGAGAGCGGCGCCACCATCCCGCCCGAGCTGGAGGCGCGCGTCAACGAGGCCGACACCATCACCTTCTACGTCATGGGCGCCGACGGCACCACTGTGGGCAACTACTGGACGACGCTGCCGGCGTGGCCGACCGCCACCCGCACCAACTTTTACCTGGCGCCCAACGGCACGCTGTCGCGCACCGCGCCCACCTCGACCAGCATCGCGCCGCTGACCTACACGTACGACCCGAGCGACCCCATCGAGACCATCGGCGGCGCCGAGCTCTTCCTGCCGTGCGGCCCGCGCGACAACAACGCGCTCCTGGGCCGCGACGACATCCTCTGGTTCACGCTGCCGGCGTTCACCGAGAACACCGCCGTCGTCGGCGAGCTCACGGCCACGCTGTGGGTGTCGACGGACCGCAACGACACCGACTTTATGGTCAAGCTCTTCGACGTCTACCCGGACGGCCGCTCGATGCTCTTCCACGACGGCATGATGCGCCTGCGCTGGCGCAACGGCGGCGAGACGCCCGAGCTGGCCGTGCCGGGCACCGTCTACGAGCTCAACATCAAGATCTGGCGCACCGCCTACATCTTTGAGCCGGGCCACGCGCTGCGGGTCGCCATCCAGTCGTCCAACGAGCCGCGCTACACCGTCAACCCGAACAACGGCCTGCCGATCGGCGAGGACGGCCCGCTGCTCGTCGCGCGCAACACCGTCTACCTCGACGCCAACCGCCCGTCGCACGTCACCCTGCCGATCGTGCCGACGTCGTCGCTGCCGCGCAACTTTACGCCGTGATGGCGGCGCTCCGCTTTGGCGAGCGAGCCAGCCAGCGTGATCGTGTCTGCTCGTGAGGCTCTTTGCGTGTGCGTGCAGTCCCCGTCGTTTCCCCATTTTTTTCTGGCCTGTGCGTATCGTCCTCGATATGTCTCATGCGGCCGCGCGACATCGCGCCTGTACCTTTTTTGTGTGTGTGGAGAGCATACATAATAGGATGCATTGCACGGTGCTGAACGCACGGTATCCACGGGCGGCGGCATGGCAGCCGGCTCTGGCGCGCCTGCATCCGGTCCGCCACATGGCGCAGCGGGGGCGCTCCGCGTGGGTGTGCGGCGCGGCGCCATCGCGGCAGATTCGCGGCGCTTTTGCAGTTGGCCATCCACAACACCTCAGCGGCGCCGTCGGAAGCGCGCCACCTGCCGCCTTCGTCGCCTTGCGCCCGCCGCCCCGTGTGCGTGCAGAGCGCGCGCCCCGCGCCATGGAGGTCGTCCACCGCACCCGCCAGTGGTTCACGGGCACGTGGATCGGCCGGGTCGTCCTCGCCCTCGCCGCCTACCGCGTCTACCGCCGCTGTACGTGGCCGGACGGCGCGTCCGGGTCAGATCCTGCGCGGCGCTAACTGAGAACCCCCCGCACGCCGGCGTCGGCGCGCGACGGCCGCCCGCCCAGTCTATGCGCCGCGCAAGAGCATCGCCGGCAAGACGGTCCTCGTGACCGGCGCCGGCGGCGGCATCGGCCGCGAGCTGTGCCTCGAGCTCGCCCGCCGCGGCGCCAACGTACGCCGGCTGCCGTGGGATCCGGAATGAGAACGGGCCCACGGAGCGTGCCGGCTGACGGCCCGGCGTTGCTGCTGTGCGGCCCCCGACGCGCTACCGCAGATCGTGTTGTGGGACCTGGTGGAGGACGCTGCGCGCCGCGTGGCCGACGAGGTCGTGCAGCAGACGCCGACGGCCAAGGTGTGGACGTACGCCGTGGACGTCTCCAAGGCCGAAGTCGTCGCGGAGAAGGCGCAGCAGGTGCTCCGGGAGGTCGGCTTTGTCGCCATCCTCATCAACAACGCGGTGCGGGACGACACCGGTGGTCGGCGTGGGTGGCCCCTGAAAAGCCATTGACGCAGCCCGTGGGCCGTTGCGCGCTCCTTGCGCCCACCGCGCACAGGGCGTCGTGAACGGCAAGCCGCTGCTGGAGGTGTCCAACGACCGGATCATCCGCACCTTTGAGGTGAACACGCTGGCCAATTTTTGGACGACGCGCGGTACGGCCGCCGCCGGGCGAACAGCGGCGTCTACCCTGCCCGCGGCTAAGCTGGGCATCCCGCATGCCAGTGGGGTACCGCCCGCCCGCCTCACCAGCGTTCCTGCCAGAGATGCTCAAGCGCCGGGAAGGCCACATTGTCACGGTGGCGTCGGCCGCGGGCCTGCTGGGCGTGCCGGGCCTGGTGGACTACTGCTCCAGCAAGGTCCGCAGCCGTCGTGCACGACGCGCTGGCGCTGGAACCGTGGCTCACGCCGCCGCGTTCGTTGGCCCGGCGGCGGCGCGCCCGCGCAGTTTGGCGCCGTCGGCTTCCACGAGGCGCTCCGCGCCGAGCTGCACCGGCTCAATGCGACGTGTACGTGCGCGGAGCCGGCGTTCGCCCGCTGCGTGCCGCGTGTCAGGCTGACGCAAGGACGCCGCGCTCATCTGGCTTGTGCGTCCGCGACGGCAGTCGTCAAGACCACGGTGATCTGCCCGTCGCACGTGGACACGCAGCTGTTCAAGGGCTTCAAGCCGGCGGCCTTTACCCAGACCCTCACGCCGCAGTACACGGCCCAGCGGGTACGCGCGGCCAGCCGAGCGCTGCGAACTCTACGCATGCGCCAACTGATGCCTGCCGCCCCTTTGCCGGACGATGCCGCTGCAGATCGTCCACGGCCTCCAAACCGACGAGCCCATGGTCGCCCTGCCCGAGCTCGTGTACGCGTCCCTTTGGTCGAAAGGTACGCTCGCCGGGCAGGCATCCACGGGGCGACGGAGCGTCCCGTCCTCCTCAGGCTAACGGAGCCACGGTGCCCGTCCACGCTACGCTGGTGCGCCCCCGCGGCCAGCGGTCCTGCCGGTGCCGCTCCACGAGCTCGTCGTCCGCCTCGTGGGCATCAGCCGCGCCATGGACAGCTTTGCGGGCCAGAGCAAGTGAACGCGCCGTTGTACAGCGAGGCGATCCTTTTTTGCGTGCGTGCGTGCGTGGGCGTGCGTTTTCGCGGGACCTCATAAAGACTGAAGTGGTGTGTGGGTGTTTTTCCGCATCGCGCGGCCCCACGCGAGGCGCCGCGCTCAGCGTGGTGCATGAGAACGAGTCTAATCATCGGCCCAAACCGCCGCGCCGCCGCCGGCGTCGCTTTGCGGCCGCGCGTGCGCGCGCCGCGGCGGCTTATGGGCCGGCCAGCGCCGTTGGATATGGGCATATGGCTCCATACACACGTCTGCACGCCCAAGACCCTTGTCCACAGGCATGGTTCATGACGTCATGATGGCCGCTCCAACAAGCGTTGGGCGTTTGTGAAACACGCAGCAACTGACCCGAAGCGCCCTTGTCCTCAAAGGCGTCTATGACGTCATCGCCCTAGGCGGCGCTGCGGCCGCGCGGTGGGATATGGCCGCGATGGCGTCGCCCTTGGACGCCGCGGTGGCGCGGCTCGTGGCGGAGGCACGCAAGAAGCAGCAGCAGCCGGGGCAGCCGGGGCAGGTACGCGCGTGGGACGCGTGCGTCGTGGCTTGGCGGACCACGCAGCTCACGTTTGCTGCCGTCGAATCGCCGAGTCCTGGACCGGCAGGGCGCACCACGAGCGGCGGCGCCGCTGCCGACGCTGGCCGAGCTGCTCCTGCAGAACAGCCGAGCAGAGACGGCCAAGTACGCGCACACGTGCCGCCCATCCTGCCTGCTCGCGTTTGCGTCAGCGCCAACGCTGCAGCCGTGCACGCTTCTGCCACATGTGACCACAGGCCGAAGCGCGTCCATACGCCGCCGGTCAACAAGAACTTTCTGCTGCGCGTGGTGCAGGAGGCCGACAACCACAACGAACGCCTCCTCTACGACGAGCACTTTCGGTCGCAAGCACGGCTGAACGCCGTCGAGGACCGCTCAAGGTCGGCGACACGCCCTGACATGTGTGGCCGACGTGGCCGAGGCACTAACGAGAATGCTCCCTCCGTGTCCATGGACGGCATACGGCGGCAGCGAGTCTGAAGGCCGGGAACGCGCCGCACCGTTGGCGGAGGACACGGCACGGCGACGGCGCTCGCCCTCGCCAGATAGACGTGCTCGCGGCGCCCGGGACCGATCGCGGAGCCCAGCCGGCCGTCGCCGGTCCCGCTCGCGAAGCAAAGAACGCCTTCGCCGCCGCCGCCGCCGGTCCCAGTCGCGGAGTCGGTCGCACAGCCGGGAGCGGCGATGACGCGCTGAGCAAAGAGAAATTTCTGGATGCATTTGACGGGTCATCTAAATGTACAGCACTAATTGTACAAGCGTAGCATCGGTTAACTGGCAAGTGGGGTTGGTTTTTTGCAATCGTCTGCCCGGCCCAACAGTGGGCGGCGTGGCGACGTAGACACGGCAGTGACAGCAGACAGACGCTATTGTCGGTTAGCTAGCTCGGCTGAAGCGGGCACCGCGCCCCCCAACAAAGACGGTACGAAGAAAAAAGAAAAGAAAAACGCGGAACGCAAAAATCCCGGCGAGCACGCGCGGCGCGTCTACCAGCTGAGCAGCGCCGTGAGGAAGTCGGCGATGGAGCGCGACGCCACGGCGGTGCTGTTGCTGCCGGCGGTGGCCACGACGGGGGCGGCGCCGGCGGCGTCGGCGGCCACGGCCGAGGGCAGGTCGAACGGGTTGAGCACGACCATGAGCACCACCGCGACGATGGCGACGACGATCGAGACCAGCACGATCTTCATGTTGCGTGCGCGGATGGCGTCCTTGGCCTTCTTCTCGGGGCCGTCGGGCTTGATGAAGGTCATGGTGTACGCCCAGTAGTTGTCGAGGTAGCGCGGCCAGTCGATCTTGGTCATGTCGAAGCAGTACGTCTCGCGGTCCTCGGGCGTCATGAGCGCGGCGAGCGCCTGCGCGTTGTTGTACTCCCACCACCACGAGTGCGAGGTGAAGAACTCGTACGCGCTGGTGGCATTGCTGAGCTTGGCGTAGAGGCGGCGCATGATGGCCTTCTGGCCGGAGAGCACGAGGCCCGCGTCGACAATGAGTGCCGGGATCGTGTGCTTGATGAACGTGTCGACGGCGAGGCGCGTGCGGTTCATCTGGAAGTTGAACGACGCCGGGATGAAGGGCTGGCGGTCCTTGGCGAGCGGGTGGTGCTCGAGCGCCTGGAAGCAGTACTCGAACTGCTTGCCCCACGAGATCGGGTTGGTCGAGCCGCACGTGCAGTGGAAGACCGGCAGCTCGGCCGGCAGCTCGGTGACGGGCGTCGTGCCGAGCAGCCAGCCGATGGCGAGGATGATGTTGGCGCAAAAGTCCACCGGCACGATGTCCGAGATGGCCCACGGGTCGCCCTTCATCACGCGGAGCACGCCGTGCGCGGCGGCGATGTACAGGCCGCCGGGCCCGTTCAGGTTGTCCTGCCAGCCGGGCACGCTGCCGCCCCACGCGGCGCCGATGATGGACGGGCGCATGATGGCGACCGGCAGGCCCTTGCCGTCCTCGCGGACGATGGCCTCGGCGAGGCTCTTGGTGAAGGTGTACGTGTTGGGGCGCGCGCCGACGAGGCCCGGCGTGATGCGGTCCGCGGTCGCGTCGTCCATCGCGAAGACGGCCGCCATCAGCGCCTTGGGGTCGGTGACCGGGTCGTAGACGGTCTCCTGGATGCACAGGCGGTCGCAGTTGGAGAACGCCGTCGAGACGTGCACAAAGGCCGCGAGGTTGGCGAAGCTGCGCGCGAACGCGAGGAGCTGCTGCACCGAGAGCACGTTGAGCTGCAGCGCGAGCTTGAGCCGCTCGTTAAAGTTGACCGTGGCGGCGCAGTGGAGCACGACCGACGCGTTGGCGCGGATTTCCTCCGCCATGGCGGGGTCGAGGCCCAGGCCGGGCAGGAGCAGGTCGCCGGGCGCGATGACGAGCTTGCTCAGCTGCGCGGGCTTGTTGGCGCGCAGGTCCTTGAACAGCTGTGGGAGGGGGGGTCGACGCACCGCACGTGCGCGCAGGGCGGCGGCGCCGGTCAGCCACGTGCGCCGGGCCAGGGCGTCCGGGGGCGGCGCGTGCGGGCGTACCGGGCAGTCGACAATCTCCTTGACGCGCTCCTGCGGCGGCACGCCCTTCTTGGGGCGCACGATCAGGTACACGTTGCCGACATCGGGGCAGGTCTTGAGGAGCTGCTCCAGCAGCGCCTGTCAAGGGGTCGGGCGCGCGGCGGAAGGTCGGGCCATGGGCGTCACGTTAGCACGACGCGAACGCAGGTTCAGCGCCCGCCCGTGTCGACGCGATGCGGGCACCTTGCCGACAAAGCCAGTCGCGCCCGTGATGAGCACCGAGCGGTTGGCGTAGAACTGCGGGATGGTCGGCCGCTGGACGGTCGACGCCATGGTGGTAGAGGATTCGCCGCGCGGCGGCCCGACAGACGACACACAGAAGGCGAAGGCGAGGCACCGCAGCAGTACGCGCGCGGCGTCCGGTGTGCATGCAAAGTGCGTCCTCGGTGCAGCGGGGCGTCCTCGGCCAGTGAAAAAAATAAGCGCGCGGCGTCCGCACGTGGTCTCGTCGGTCAACTCGCTGCGTCGACTGCGACCACTCCGCTAATCCAATGACTGAATCACACACAACGACACAGCGCCACACACGCACACGCACACGAGGGTTGGCGGAGAGAGGGCCGCTGCAAACCGGCAGATAAGGGCGATCAATCAGAGGCAGCACCAACGGTGGGCGCCCGCGATCAGCTGCGACGGGCAGAACGGAGGCGGCGTTGAAAAAAAGTGGCCATGTGACAGCGGCAGAATCGCGGCAGAACACACGGCGGCGCCCTACGCCGGCCATACAAATCGCGCCCGGCAGAACCGCGGCAGAACCGCGGCAGAATCGACCATGTGACTGCCTCGGCGCGAGTGACGTCACTGGGCCGACGACGGCCATCGGACTCGCGGGGCACGAGGCGAAAAAAGGGCGCGCGCGCTCGTGCCCCGCCAGCCACAGCGATCGCTTGCGGGGCACGAGTTGGGCGGACTTTGGCCTCCGTGCGCGCCGCTGTGGAGGACGGCGACGCGGCACGCCGGGGCGGCGACTGGGCGCGCGGCCTACGGCTGCAGCAACCCCCCCACACACACACACCACCACCGCCGCCCCGCCCGGCCTCGCACGCGGCAGGAACACGCCCTGCTGCGGGAGTACGCCGTCGACCGCGCGCGAGCCCCATGACCGCCGCCGCCGCGCCGCCGCCGCCGCTGAAACCGGCAGCCATGGCCACCGCGGCAGCGCCAGCGGCCAACGCGGGCATCCGCGGCACGGCCCGCGCCCTCGCCGACACCGACGCCGAGGCCGACGCCCTCTTCCAGCAGCACTCGGTGGCAGAGATTCGCGCCATCGAGCGGCGGACCCGGTACGACCGCCCACTGGTCCGGTCTGAACCGCGCCTGCGCGCGGCCTGACACGCTGGCCATCGGCGGCGCCTGCGACGGCGCCCCCCGCCGGCACAGGGCCGAGATCGAGAAGAAGAAGCAGGAGCTGCGCGTCATGGTCGGGTGCGTGGCGCGGCCAAGATGCCGCGGCGCCGCCACTGCGCCCGGCCTAACACCCGCCCTGTCGGTCGCGGCGCGGTGCTATCGACAGCGAGCGCTACCGGGACCTCATTGGCACGGCAGACGCCGTGAAACACATGCACGAGGCCATTCAGGACGTGCAGAGCCAGCTGTACGACCTCGCCGAGCGCGTCGCCACCGACAATGTGCGGCGGCAGGCCGCGGCCGCCGGCGGCCGCCGGACGGCGAGCGCGGCCGCGGACGCCGCGGCGGCCGACAAGCGGCAGGCGACGCTCTTCCGCATTGCCGGCCAAATGAAGCTGCTCGTCGACACCCCCGAGCGGGTACCGCGGCCGCGCAGTGGCGCGGGGGGCAATGACGGCGACTGGCGCGCTAACGGTGGCGCCCACCCCTTGCGCTCGACGTTGGCGACTGCGACAGATCTGGTACGCGCTGGAGCACGAGCGGTTCCTGCCGGCGACGCTGCTGTACCTCGTGGCGCGGCAGATCTTCAACAACCTCCAGGCCAAGGACGACAGCGCCCAGCTGGGCAGCGACGGCCACGTGCTGGTGCGCCCGCGCGCGCGTGGCGACGCGCATCGGCACCACACGCACGGCGTCCCCTGATACCTACCTGGCGCTGCCTCCCCCACGTTCGCGCGTTGCCGTGGCCAGCGCCGGTTCCCGGTCATCCAGCGGCAGTGGGACGCGGTGAGCCACTTCCGTGCGCAGATCCTGAGCGGCGCCCGGCAGCACCTCCGCACGCAGGCCGACGACGGCGCCGTGGCCGACACGCTCGCCGCGATCGTGCTGCTCGACCGCCTGATGCCGGCCGCGGCGCTGGACGAGCTGCTGCGCGCGCGGCAGGCGGCGGCGTGCGCCGCCGCGGAGGCAGCGCCGACCGCGGGGGAGCCGGCGGCGGTGGCGGCGCGCCTGGACCGCGTCGCGCAGATCGTCGACGGCACCCTCCGCCAGGTGCAGGCGCTCTTCCTGCCGTCGGCGGACGCGGCGCATGGCCTGCTGGCCCAGCGGCTCGCGGCGCTGGCCGCCGGCCACGTCCAGCTAACGGCGGCGACGGGCGCCGGCGACGCGGCCCTGAGCCAGGCCGCGCCGGAGCGGTCGTTCATCGTCGACCTTTACGGCGCGCGCAGCAACGTGCACGCGTTCCTACGGCACCTGCCGGCGTCGGTGCAAAAGTACGCGCCGTACCTGGGCGCGGGTGCGCTCCACGTGGCGCCCGATGCGGTCGCGGCGGCCGCGCGAACGTGGGTCGACGGCCTGCGCGAGGCCGTCCGGCCGGGCCTGCAGCGCCAGCTGGCGGCCATTGTCCTGGGCGCGGACCTCGCCGCCGTGCGCGCGCAGCTGGCGGCCGCCGCGTGGGCACGCGAGGCCCCGCCGTCGGCCACCAGGGCCGCGCCGCTCCCCGCCAACGAGGCGGACACCGCGCGGCCGGCGCCGGCGCCGTGGGCCGACGTGTGCGCCGCCGTGCTGGGCGGGCCCTACTCGCCGTGGGACGCGCTGCTGCGGCCCGAGCTCAACGCGCACACGGAGGCGCTCGTGCGCGCCGCCATGGCGACGGTGCCAGCGCAGTTTGTGCGCGCCGTGCAGACGCAGCTGGCCGCGCCGCGCGCCGCGCCGGCGGACCTGGCCCGCTACATGTGGGCCATGCCGGCGCCGCACGCCGAGGCCGCGGGCGAGGCCGGCGCCGACGTGGCCGGCGGTGCCGAGGCCGCGGACAGCGGCGACGCGGGCGCGACCGCGTTTGCCGCCGCCATTGCCCGGCGCGCGCGCGCGACCGACCCGGCCGCGCACGCACTGCTGGCCGTTTTTGACAATGCCCTGCTGGCCGTTCAGGTGCGTGCGCGCACGCGTGCGCTGGGCTGCGAAACGGAGGAGGGTGGGCTGCTTATGTGCTTCGCCTCATTTCGCCGCTGCTGCCGGTCCGTCAGCGCGGCCTGCACGCACTGCAACAGCCGCCGCCACCCACGGACCCGCTCGTGTCGGAGAGCGCCGAGGCCGTGCTGCACCTTGCCCAGTACGCGGCGGCAGGCGTGCGGTGCACTAAGAGGCGGCACGGCGGCTCACACGGTCAATTCTCGGCGGGTCCGCTTGCAACACAGGGATCGGGAAACGCTCGCGACGGTGATCCGTGAGAGCGCGCGCGACGCGGTACTGGCCTGCCTCGCGCAGCTCAAGGGCCTGGTCGAGTCGGCGCTGGAAACTGCGTCCATCAGCGGCACGAACGCTCCGCGCCCATCTTCCAACGGTACGCTGCCCGCCGGAACCGCGCTTGGCCTGCGTACGTAAAGTGCTCAACGCCACGCCAGCTGCCCCCCCGCTTCCTGTCCACGGTCTAGGCCCGCTCGCCTCGGCGATGCTGCTGGGCCGCGTCGCGGATGCACTGGTGCACGACTCGGCGGCGCTGCGCGCCGTGCTGGGCACGGACGCGGCGGCGAGCTCGTTGGAGCTGGTGCCGCCGCCGCCACTGCGCAAGGACACGCGCACACCGCCACCGCTGGCAGCCCGCAGCAGCGCCGACGGCGCGCTGGCCAGCGACCCCGTGGGGTCGGCGCTGGTGCAGGCCAGCCTCGACACGTACCTCGCCGCGCACAAGCTCTGGGCCGCGCAGGCCGTCCAGGCCGCGGTCGCCGCTGCCAGCGCGCTCTTTGTGCCGGAGCGGTGGGCCCGGCCCGCCGACATTGCCGCGACGTGGCCCGGTGCGTGCCGCCCCCCCCCCCTCCCCGGCGCGGGCTCGGACGATGCCACTGCTGCTAACCTGCTGACCTTCTGCGTGATTGCGCCCAGTGGACGCGGCAGAGGCGACAGCGTCGTCGGCGCTGGCCGGCACGGACGCGGAGCCGCTGGCGGTGCGCCTCGTGGCCGACCCGTCGCCGCCGCTGCTCACCGCGCTCTTTACGCTGTGCCAGCACCTCCACCAGGCCGGCTCGTTCACCGTCCGCGTGGAGCTGGTGCGCGCCCTGCTCGCGAGCTTTGGCGACGCCATGCTGCCGAGCGTGGCGGCGCTGGTGGCCACCGCCATCACGTCCGACAAGGCCGCGCTGCAGCTGCTCTTCGACCTGCACTTTTTGCAGGCCGTGGTCGCGCCGGCGTGGGCCGGCACGCCGGCCGAGGCGGCCGCCGCCGAGCAGCTCCGCCAGCTCACCGCGACGCTGAGCGCCAAGGTTCGCGTTGACCGTCTGGGAGCTGCAGAACGTCGGCCGTGCTGAGCGCCTCGAACGTGGTCCTCTCTGGACGCCGGGCCCACCAGGTGGATCCGGTGGACTGGACGGTGTACGAGCCCATCCTGCAGCATAACGTGCAGCAGGCGCTGGGCCGGAGCTGGACGCTGCTGGGCCTGCTGCTGCCGCTGCACGAGCGCCCGCTGGAAGCGTGCGTTTGCGAGGGGGCTGCGGGGTCCGGCCTGGTGGTGGCAGCTAACCCCCCGTGCCCTCCCTCTTGCGTTCGCGTGGGTGCGACCCAGCCGCCGCGTCCGGATCACGCAAACGCAGCACAGCGCCTTGGCGGCCGCGCCGACGGCCAAGCGTTTCCCGTTCCTGCCGATCAGCGACATGGCGCAGTTCACGCTCGCCGCCCTCAAGGCCGCTCCGCCGGCGTCCCCCAGCGGACCGGCCGCGGCGCCCGCTGCCGCAGCGGCACCGGCGACGCCCGCGGCACCCAGCCTGAAGGTAGGCGCGTCGGCGGCGGCAACGCTCGGCCAGCGGACCGGTCGCTAACGACGCGCCGCCCCAGCCTTCCATGTTCGTTCTGCGCCCAGACACCCATCGCGATCTCGCTGCGGCCGTCGCGCGATCAGGGCGCCACAGCGGGCCTCGCCGCGGTGCCGTCGCCGTCGCGCGTGGCGTCCGCGGCCGCTGCGCCCGCGGCCTCGGCCAGCGGCTTCTTCAGCGGCGTCACCGGCAACCTGTTCTCGGGCCTGTCCGCGGCGCTCGCCAGCGGCGTCGGCGGCACCGCCCACCCCGACGCGCCGACCTTTACCGGCAACCTCTAGAGCTTGATGTACAGTTTTGAAATGACATTGTACTACTACGCGAGGTGGCCAGGCGAGGACGGCACGCGGGCGGGCGGGCCCCTACGACAAGAGCATGCATACCAGGTCATAGATACGACAGCGCGGCCGCACCGGTTGTTGCGGATTTACGCTGTCGGACAGGCCACTGCAAAACCCCGTCGCACAGGCCGTGGTGAATTTATGCTGTCGGACAGGCCACTGCAAAACCCCGTCGCACAGGCCGTGGTGAGTTTATCCTGTCGGACAGGCCACTGCAAAAACCCGTCCACTGCGTTAAATTCAGCTCGGGTTGATCGCACTTTTGATGTGCATCGACGGCATTTTCGCCCAACTTGCACCCCACTTTTCAACGGTGACGTCATCCTCAAAACTGGCGCGAAACGTTTTGAAACGCGCGGGCGGCGAACGATGGCGCTCAAGGCCGCGCAGGGCGCCGCCACGGCGGTCCTCGGCTGGCTCCGCACCGACCGCGGGGCGCTCGTCGCCAACCTCGCGCTCACCCTCGGCCGCGCCGCGTTTCAGGGGCCCAGCCCGCTCTCCATCGGCGTGTCCGCCGCCGTCGCCGCGCTCGGCGCCTTTGCTCGGTTTACCAACGTACGCCGACGCGGCGCCCGCCCGGGCGGCGGGGGGCCGGGGGTCTGCCGCGGGCTGACCCCCACCTCCGGGCGCGGCGTGGGATCCCGCTTGGCC
>Ga0180216_1002977_pt1 | contig 13704 bp, 9 predicted proteins | sample eDN3rd37CBELigMG_FD_128879 | JGI IMG/M metagenome (GOLD analysis project Ga0180216, IMG submission 128879) | Enriched Miracle-Growth compost microbial communities from Emeryville, California, USA - eDNA 3rd pass 37_C BE-Lig MG (version 2)... ... | reverse complement strand
CCGTTGGCGCTGTACGTGTTGGCCGGGCACGGCGCGCAGTCCTCGCCGGTGCCCGTGGCAAAGTAGCCGGCCGGGCACAGCTTGCAGGCGGCCGCCGACGCGCTGGCGTCCGCGCCGCGCGTGTCGGTGCCGGCAGGGCACAGCGTGCAGGAGGACGAGCCCGGCGCGCTGTAGGTGTTGGCTGGGCACTTGGTGCAGCCGCCGCCCTGCACGCTGAAGTAGCCGGCGGGGCAGTCCTCGCAGGGGTCGCCGCTGCCGTTGGAGCCCTTGCCGGCGAGGCACGGCGTGCACGCAGTGCTGCCAGAGCGGAAGTTGGTGTCGGTGTTGGCCGGGCAGGCGACGCACGATGTGCTGCCGGTGCTGTTGCCGAGGTTGGCGCGGTAGTTTTCGGGACACGGCGCGCACACCTGGCCATTGCCGGGGGAGAACTGGCCCGCCGGGCAGAGCACGCACGCGAGCGAGTCGGTGTTGCCAGCGTTGGCCGTGTCGCGGCCGGCCGGGCACGGCGTGCAGCTGGCGCTGCCAGGTGCCGTGCTGTAGGAGCCGCGCGGACACGCCTGGCAGCTGTCGCCGGCGCCGGTCGAGAATGAGCCGGGCGCGCACGGCAGGCACGCGCTGCTGTGCGTGTTGGATGGGCCGACGGTGTAGTAGCCCGGCGCGCAGGGCGTGCAGGCCGTGTTGGCCGAGCCGACGGCGTAGGTATTAGCGGGGCACGACGAGCACGGCTCGCCCGTGGTGTAGCCCGTCGCGCCGCGGTAGCCCGGGATGCAGGCGCAGGTGGAGCTGCCCTCGGCCGAAGAGCTGCCGGCCGGGCAGGTCGTGCAGAACGACGCGCCGGCGGCGCTGAACGTCGTGGGACGGCACGGCAGGCAGCCGGCCTGGCCGGTGCTGTTCTGGAAGGTGCCCGGCGGGCACGCCTGGCAGTTGTTGAGGGTGGAGCCAGCGGTCGCGAGGTACGTGCCCACCGCGCACGGCTCACAGCTCGTCTTGCCGGTCTCGGTTTGGTAGCTGCCAGGCGGGCAGTAGGCGCACGCCGCCAGGAGGGACGGCCCGCCCTCGGCGATGCCGTACATGCCGGCGTTGCACGGCACACACGACGTCAACCCGGCGGCGGTGTTGTAGGTGCCCTTGGGGCATTTGGAGCAACTGGGGTTGCCGGGAGCGCTGATGGTGCCCGCCGGGCAGATCTCGCACACGAGCTCGGTGCCGAAGCCACTCTGTTTGTAGCCGCCGATGCACGTGCAGCTGTCGGACTGCGGGGCGCTCGTGCTAGCGGCCGGGCACGGCAGGCAGGCGCCGCTGATGGCCGGGCTGTAGGTGTTGGCCGGGCAGACGGAGCAGGTCGGCGCGCCCTGCGCCGCGGCGGTGCCGGGCTCGCACGGCGTGCAGACCAGCGAGTCGCCGACGCCGCTCGACGCGTAGCCCGCCAGGCAAGCGCAGGTGCTCGCGCCCTCCTCCGACGTGCTGCCCTCGGGGCAGGCACGGCACGCCGCGCCGTCCGGGCTGTACGTGTTGGCCGGGCAAACTGTTTGAATTGCACAGGCGCGCAAGAGAAAATCCTCATTGAGCGCGTTTGAATCACCTCCGTGCGCTACCTAGTGGGTACCGCCGCCGTACTGGGGCACTCAAGCATGACGCCAAAGCCGATGCCGCCGTAGCCGGGCCAGCAGGTGCAGGTGGCCGAGCCGGCAACGCTGGTGCTGTTGCCAGGGCACTCGAAGCACTCGCCGGCGCCCGCGACGCTGAACGAGTCGGCCGGGCAATCCTGGCAGGCGTTGCCGTCGGGGCTGACGGTGCCGGCCGGGCACTCGGAGCACTCAAAGTTGATGCCCGTGCCGTTGACGGCGTAGCCCACGTCGCAGGTGCACGTGGTCGACCCGGCGGTGCTGTTGCTCCGGTCGGGGCACGGAATGCACACGTCCGAGTCGCCCGGGCTGAACGTCTCGGCCTCGCACTCTGCCGTCGCACCCGCGGGCAACAAAAGTAGCACGGACACCGTTGGCGTTGTCAGAGGCACCAACGTGCACAACCGTGTTATTGCATTTGCGCTTGCTCGGTACCGATGCAGATCAGGCCCGCGCCAAAGCCTTCCGTGCGGAAGCCGCCATCGCACTTGCATGTCGGGGCGCCGCTCTCGCTGTGGCTGTTAGGCGGGCAGGTAAAGCATTCCTCGGCGCCTGGTAGGCTGTAGTAGCCAGGGTTGCACGCTGCCGACCGAACGCAAAGATTGCGCGGCGGGGCGGCCGACCCCGTCAGGGCATGTGCGAGGCCCGACGTCGACTTACGGGCATTACGTACGGATGCATGAGGTGCCGAAGGGGCTGTAGGTGCCGGGCTCGCACGCCAAGCAGTTCAGGCTTGCGCCAGAGCCGCTGACCGCGTGGCCTGGCGTGCACTGGCACGTGTCGCTGCCCGGGTTGCTCGTGCTGCCCGTCGGGCACGGCGTGCAGCCGGCCGCGCCGGCCAAGCTGAACGTGTTGGCGGGGCACACTGGCAGGTCAAGGCATGCCAGATCGCGACGGTGCGCGGTCTAAGTGGCACGACCGATGGCAGTGGTACGTGTTTCTTGCATTTAAGTGCACGGCGTACGCTCGCAGCTGAGGGCCGTGGCGCTGGTGCCCAACGTCTTGTAACCGGCGCGGCACGTGCAGATGGAGGCGCCCGACGAGCTGAAGCTGTTGGCCGGGCACGCGGTGCACGAGGGCTGGCCCTCGATGCTGTAGGTGTTGGCCGGGCAGGCTGAAGTCGGAGGCGGTCCCCCCCACCACCAACCGACCGCCCAACGTCACCGTGTTAGCCGGACGTGCACACAGTAGTGCAGGTTGCGCTCGGCGCGGGTGCCGTACCGGAGCAGAAGGTGGCGCCGGCGCTGGCAAAGGTGCCAGCGGCGCACTCTGCGGCGCCCCTCTCCGTTACCGGACGCCAGGCGACTCTCAACATCAGCGTGTGCGCACGGCACGGTGCGCAATTGTGGCCGTGCAGGCCAGCCACGTACTGGTGCAGGTCAGCGACTCGCCCGAGCCCGAGGTGATGTAGCCTGGCGCGCAGGTGCAAAAGCTGGAGCCAGGGTTGCTGATGGCACCCGCGGGGCACGGCGTGCACGCGCTCGCGCCCGCCTTGCTGTACGTATTGGAAGCGCACGCTGGTCGACGCGAAGCGCCGCGCACGGTAGGGCGCTGACCTCTCTCCCCCGTCAGCGGTGAGCCTGCCTGGCCTAAGCGCATTGCTGACCACCATACTGGTGCAGCTGCTGCCGGCCGTGCTGAACGTGCCATCCGGACAGACTGGGGGTGGGTCAGGCAAGCGCCCCGCGCCAAGCGCGCATGCCATCAGCGCAGGCCACGGCGCCGCCGCCACGCGAAAGCGCTCACTCGTACTGGAGCACTTGGTGACGCCAGTGAAGCCCAAAGTGCTGTACCCGGCGTCGCAGTTGACGCAGTCGGCTTGGTTGCCGGGCGAGTACGAGTTCTCGGCGCACGCTGGCAGGACGTCATACTTCCCGCACTCACGGCGGGCCATTGGTGAGCATGTGCGGGCCACGCGTCCGTAACGCGAGCGGAGCGGCGCTGGCCGTACGAATGCAGGCGTCCTGGTTGGTTCGCTTTGTCAGCAGGTTGGTCCAGCGGCCGCTGGGGCAGTTGATGCACGATCCCTGGCCCGGGATGTTCTGGTACGTATTCTTGGGGCAGTCTGCGGAAGGGAAACCGGCACTGCAAACAGGACGGACCCGCATGAGGCAAGACGGCGTAGGCGCCCACGGTGCGAAGTGCACGAGGGTACAAGGCCGCACCGGTGCAAGCGCCGGCACCGGCCGTGCTAAACGTGCCAACCGCGCACTCTGCGGGTGAAACGTGGGGGGAAGGGGGACGCCGTACGCAGTGGCCCGGCTATAGTTTAGCGCGAGGTGGGGCGGCACGGGTAGCCTACGCACGAAGAGGCGCCACGAACGCTGGCAGGCGCTTGCCGACGAGGAGCCCGAGTTCGGGTTGAACGTGCCGGCGGGGCAAGCTATAGGTAGACCAGCCGTGACCGCCGCTTTGGCAGGCATGCGCTTAGCTTTGGCGCACACACGGTGCACAGCAACTGCGTGTGGAGCACGGGGCCACATACCAACACACGCGGACGCACTCGTAGCCTTGGGCGTGGTGCTGTATCGGCCCGGCGTGCACTCTGGTGGTGGGCAACGACGGGGGTGCCGTTCATCATTTACAGCAGCCAACACACGTCAGGCAGCTGCGTCCTACTGGGCGCCCATGCGCCGTTCGCGCACGTACGGGTGCAGCTGCCCGATGCGGCGGCCGACCAGGTACCCACGGGGCAATCTGTGAGACGACAACACACTCCGCACGTTGCTGGTGTGAGCAGCGTGAGCGAACAGTTTTTGGTTGTCCGCGAATGTGGTACAGCGCGTGGCGTACCGCTGCAGACAGACGCCTTGGCCGGCGCGAAGGTGCCAGCCGCACAGTCTGTGGCGCGATGGGAAGAGGGGTGTACGGCGTAAACGAGACATGTGAGGGAGAGCCGTCGCGGCCGTCGCGGGGGGAACGAGGTAAGGCGCGCATACTGGAGCACGAGGTGGCGCCGGTCGATGCGGCAATGGTACCAGCCGGACAGTCTGCCAGAACGCATGCTCGAGCCCACACCGCGCATTGCCAGTTAGCGGCCAAACGTTGCGCCTACTTGCTCACAAAGCGGTGGAGAATACCGATGCAGGAGGTTTTGCCGGTCGAAGGCTGGTACGTGCCGGCGGCGCACTCTGCCACCATGGCAAGTAGCGCAAGCGGCCATTGCGCCCGGGCCGTTTTGTCAGTCCGTTTGCTGGCATCGGTCGGCGCGGCGGGCGTGGGGGGCTTGCGTACGGGTGCATGACGACTGGCCCGTCGAGCTTGTGAAGGTGCCGGCGGGGCAGGCTGTGCCGCACCGCGCCAGCAGACCGCCGCCAGCGCTCGCTGTCAGTGTCGTGCGTCCCTCAAGAGCCGACCAGGTCGGACAGGTTGGCGGGTGCATACCGGTGCACGAAGACGCGCCGGCAGCCGAGTAGGTGCCCGCCGCGCATGCTGTCGAGCGCGCACAGCCGTGCAGCGCAGGGTCGGCGGAGATGCATCAGTGGCGGCCTCCCTGCACTCCCTGCGTGCCTGCGCGGGCCGCGGTAGCACGGCGTACGCGTGCAGACGAGGTTCTTTCCGGTGGTGCCGTTGCTCGCGTAGCCGGCCTTGCACCGGCAGGTCGTGGAGCCGGTACTGGCGGTCTCGCTGTTGGCTGGGCATGCCAGGCACGCGCTGCCGGCGTCCGGCGCGTACGTGTTGACCGGGCACGCTGATCGAGCCCCCCTCCCCGCATGCCGTGATGACGTAGCGGGGACGGGTTAAGAACATGCTTGGCACCCCTCCTCGAGGGGAAGGACACCTCGGTCGCGTACCGGAGCACGTAGCCGCGCCGGGGTTGGCGGACTGCCCGACCGGACAGTCTGCGGCGTCGACGTTGCCGTAGGGACGATGGTCACGCGCGCAACACGGTCAGCACGGCATTGCTGACACGACCATGCGCCGGCCGGTGGCGCGTCGGCGCGTACTCTGGCACCCAGTCTTGGCAGCATTGGGAATCATGCCCGTAGCGCAGTCTAGAGCGGAGAGTATATCGCCACACATAGCGTGGCAATCCAGGTTAGCAGAAGCGGGCGCTGTCAAGGCCGGGCGTGCGCAACTCGACGCACTGGAGCAGCTGCTGGAACCGGCGCTGGACGAGTAGGTACCGGCAGGGCACGCTATACAGTGTCGCCGAAGCGAATGGGATTGGGAACGTCCCACTGGTTTCGTCAGCATCCCCGATGTACGGTGCGGCCATCGGCAAGAGGCATGCGTACGCTGGCAGAGACCGCCCGTGCACCGGTTGCCGGCCGCGCACGATGAGCAGGCTGTCGACCCCGCGCACAAGTGAAGCACGGCAGCGCATATCCTCAGCAGGCATGCATGCGCTGGGCATGCAGGGAATGAAAACCGGCACTGGCCGCGCGTACCGGTGCACGCACTCGCGCCGCCGGTAGAGTAGGTGTTCGTGGCGCAGGCCGTGCAGGAGCTCTTGCCCGCAGCCGAGTACGTGCCCGCGGGACAGCTTGTGCAAGCGGCCGCGCCGGTGCCGGAGTACTTTCCGGCGGGGCAGCTCGTGCAGGTCTTTTGGCAGCGCGCCGGGCCGTACGTGCCGCCGGGGCAGTCTGCCGCCGGCCACGCGCGCGCATTCCGCGGTGGTCCGCCAGGCGACGGTCAGATCATCGCGGCGGTCGGCACCACGGCACGCTGCGCGGCGCGTGTGGCGAGCGGACACGTACTGGTGCAGGTGTACGACGGCTGGTTCAGGGCATTGGTGCTGCACGTAAACGACTGGCCACCGCCGCTGGCGCAGCCGCAGTCGTTGTCGCTGCAGCCGCCGCCGAGGGACTCTGTGCGGCCCAACGGGCGATGGGCAGCGCGCGTGATAGATCAGGGCTCAGCAAAGGAACAGCGGAACGGTGCCAGCCGCAGCACGCTGCAGTCGCGTCGCGCGCGCAGACGCACCGACCGCTGGCAGGAGCGCCAGCAGAAGGAGGCACAGGGCCGCCGCCGCCACCTTCTGGCCGCGGAGCCGCGCCATCTGTGTGGTCTCACGGGGGCCTTCCGGGGGCCCCCCTAGAACCGGCGATCCGATGCTGGTTATGCTCGACGGCACGCGCGCGTCATCAACGCACAGGTCCCGCTTAGGGCCGATCGCATGGATGCACGGCGTTGGTCGCTCCGCCTCCACTCCTTGGCTACGCCACCGCTGCGCACACGCCGCGGCGCGGAGCGTGCATAGCTTGTGCGGGAGAGCCACCGTTTCGCTTCCTCCTTCACCCGCGCCGCCCCGTCCTGCCTTAGCACCTGCCCCCTCCACCGGCATGGCCAGCCGCAGCGGTAGCGGGCGAATTATTCTTAGCACGCGGCGTGGCCCCTGGCCGGCGGGCGCCAGCGCCCGCCGCGCGTCTAGATCCGCGGCGGCGCCGAGCCGGTGTCTAGACCTCCGTCAGCGGGGGCAGCGCAGGGCGTCGGCGCCTTAGCACGGTCTGCGGCGCAGGGCCCAACGCATCGGCGACAGCACGTGATGGCCATGCGGTGTCTAGACCCACTTCGGCGGAAAAGGTCTAGACATTTCGGTCTAGACGGGCCGGGTTGCGCGTCAACGCCATCCGACCCGAGGGCAAACGGTAGCGTCGCCGTGCCGGCGCCGCGGGGGGTCGGCCGCCGTACCGTTTGCCGTTCGGCCGGGTCAGCGCAGATGGTGCGGGCTGGAATGCTCCGCGATGCCCCGTTCGACAAACAGGGGCCCGATCTGGCCGCCGACGCGGAGCCCATGCGAGGCGCCCTGCGAATACGGTGACGCGCCGATGCCGCCGCGGCGGCAGGTCAGCGCCGCGCAGCCGCCAGCAGCAAGCGCGCCCCGCCAGGTAGCGCCGGCAGGGAGTGCGTGCGCATACAGCACGGCATTACGCGCAGCAGTAGCGAGCGGTTAAACGACCCGCTATAGTCACCCACCCACCGGCCGGTGCGCGGCGGCACGGGGGTGCGCACGGCGCACCCGGCATTCCACGTAACCCGCAACGCGGGGCAGCGACGGGCCACGTAGCCAATAGTTCTAGACGCATCTCTCGGGGAGGGTACGCAGGCGGGTAAATTTTCACAATGGCACTGGCACTGGGATGGCAAAATTTACCTCTGGCCGACTGCCTTCATGCGGCATGCCATCCCAGGCGATCAGAATCAGCAGCCACATGCGTGCGTCGTGCGCACGTACCGTCTATTTCGAGAAGAAAGTTCAATCACGTGTACAACACAGGCGAGCGAGCACGATCGCATATACACAGGTGTTCACTAGTTGTGCGTCATTAGTACATAGTTGGGGTGCGGGTACATGTGCCCCTGCACACTGCCAGGTGCGGGCACCAGTGGCGCCGGACCAGCCGGGCCAGGCACAGGCGGCGGCGCGCCGCCAGCGGCGCCCCCAGCGCCCGGTGGGCCGTACATTCCGGCGACCGGCGCATGCATGCCCATGGGCGGCGGCGGCGGCGGCGCGTAGGGCTCGTACGACCCGACGTCGCGCGACCGCACCGGCTGAAACGCCGAGTAGGGCCGCAGCCCGAGCTGCGGATCCACGTCGGCCGCGCCGGCCGGCGCGCCGGGGGGCCCGCGCTGCGGCTGGTGCTGCGACACCGACCAGTAGGGCGACGGCGCAGCCGGCGCGGCGCCGGCGACCGGAAAGTACGCCAGGGCGGCGACGGCGGCGGCCTCGTCCGCCTGCAGGGGCCGGTACACGGTGGCGCCCGCGAATGGCGGCGGCATTGCGGCCGGGGCCGGCGGCGGTGCCTGTCCGTGTGCCGGCGGCCCCTGCGGCGGCTGCGTGGCCGCCGCGCCCGCGCCGTCGGTCCGGGCCGTCGTTGGGGACGGCAGGTGGTCGCGGTGCTGTGACGCGATGGCGAGCAGGGCAAACAGGTAGTCCGGCCGGTCGACGAACATGGCAACAAGGCCCGCGAGCAAGCCGCGGTCCACGGGCGCGGCGTCGATCCGCGCGGCGCGCAGCCGCTCCTCGTACGGCGCCAGCACGGCCTCGCAGACCGCGGCCGGGAGCCACTCGAACCGGCGCGTGATGTCGCGCCAGGCGACGTCCGCAGCGGCGTGCACCGCGCCGGCTGGGGCGCCGGGCGGCACGCCCCCGTACGCGCCCGCGCCGTTCGGTATTGCGGGCGCCGCCGCCGGCGCCTGCGACTGCTGCTGCTGCTGCTGCGGTAGCGCCGGGGCCGCGAGGCCGCCGCGGGCGATCCACGGCGACGGGGGCCCGCCCAGCGGCACGGCCGGCGGCGGCGGCGGCGGCGCCGGGCGGCCGGCAGCGTCCAGGGGCCCGCCCATGAGCTGCTGGTGGTGCTGCGCCGCCGCCTGCTGCTGCTGGTACCGCGTGCCCGGCCAGAGGTGCATGCCGTACGCGCCCGTCATGACCGCCTGGGTGATCTTGTTGTGCATGTGGCGCCGGTTCCGAAACCATCGCTTGACGTCCGGCACCGGCAGCCGCGCGGCCTCGGCGATCCGCCGAAAGCTCTCCGGCCCGGGCCGCTGGTTCTCCGCAAAGGCGCGCTCCAGGGCCGCCTTCTGCGGCGGCTGCAAAACGCGGCGCACGCCATGCGACGCCGCCGACGGCGGCGACGGTGCGCGGCCGGTGGTGGCCGGCGGCGGCGACGGCGGCGCCGATGGCGACGATGATGCTGGCGTGGAGGCCGGCGACGGCGCCGATGCGGCCGATGCGGCCCGCTCCATGGCGGCGGCGGCGGCGACCGGCGGCGGCGGCGGCGATGGCGGCGGCTCCGCCGCCGCGGCCGTCGCGCCGTCGGGGTCCGGTGCCGCGGCGGCGGGGTCCGTGTCGCTGCCCATCGTGGCTACGACGCCGCGTGCATAGGGGGGCGGGGCGCTGATCCAGCCCGCCAGCCACCCGCGTCCGGCAGACGGCGACTGGGCGTGACGGTTGCGTGCCCCGTGCGGCTGCCCCGTGTCCGTCGGCCGCTCTCACACGCCCCGCAATAAAAAAGCCGTCACTGCGTCACCAATAAACGCAATACAATAATAAAACGCCCGGAGCTGCAGGGCCCCGCGCCAATGCGCTCAGGGGCCACACTGGGGACGGCGGCTCGCTAGTCAGCGGCGCGCCCTCGCCGTCACGTCAGGTCAAAGACGCGCCGTGGCAACAGGGCGCGCACCAGTCGCACCACCACCCTGGCGCGGCCCCCCTCCCCCCCCGCGCTCCTGCCAGCGCGCCCGCTTGCACCTGCGATGCGGCTTCCGCCAGGTGCTGTCGCTGCGGCGGCGGCCGCTGATCCCGGGGGGCGCGCTGGCGACGGCCGTGCGTGTTGGTCGATCGGCGAGCTTATTTATATTTGCGCTGTGCAATGGCGAAACAGTGCGCCGCTGCAATGGGACGAATGACGTCACCGCACGGGGCCGTCGGAAGTAAGTTCCGCAGAAATGCCGCCACATTCCTCCGAACGGGCCACTGTGGTCCCTGCGGCGGCGGTATGCTGGACAGCAGGTAGACTATTGTTATAGGCTCAGCTAGGATCAGCAGGGTCGCTGCTAGACGCGCTTGCCTGGCCACGATGGAGCGATCCTTCGGGCCCCCTAAGCAGGCGCAGCACATCGCGGATTCAGCATCGGGTGTATGCTTCCTGCATGGGTTTCGGTCCTTACTGGCTGCGTGTTAGTGCTCGGTAAATTGGGGTCAAACATGCGCCACACTGTCCTGTTCTCTTTGGCTACGCACTCTGGGCGTGGCACGACCCAAGCTCGGAACTGCGATCCCAGCGCACTGCGCGCCCTGCCGCTTCGCGCGTCGCGGTCCCGCATTCTGATGGGCTGTCTAAGTGCTCCTTAGCGCCTTATCAATGGCCGTGCAGCGCGCCGACGGGCGCCATTGGCCACAGTGTCGATGTGGACAATGTGACAGCGTTGACAGGAGGCGCTCGGCTGCCGGTGTCGGCAGCGGTCAGGCGGTCTTCTCGCCGTGGTGTTGCCGCGTTGCGCGGCCGACAACCGCCGCGGTGGCCCCTGATGACATCATAAGTTCCTCCTGAAAAACGCGGCTTTGGAACGTAGGCACCGCACAGTGCCAAGCACCGCATGGCAGGTGGGCCGTGCTCACGACAGTACACTGTCTAGACGACGCCGACGCCTATACGCTTATATGCGGCACGGGATCGGCCCTATCGCCCGCGATCCGCCCTAGGCAGCGCGCTCGCACGTTCGCCCGGGAGCGCGCGGGCATGAGCACAGCACGCCGAGATCTACGCCGGGGTGGCCGACGCGGAAGGCGCGTGGACGCCATTGCTGGCATGCGAGGCGGCGCGCGAGAGTGGCGCTGCGAAAAGAACGGCGGCTAGCAACGGCGGCCGCCTCGTACTGAGTTTTACAGAGCGCGCGTGCTCGGCATCAGCGGCGGCATCGCGTTCGCGGAGGACCGGGAGACGCAGCGGGGTCGGTGCGGTGCGCCTCCCTGGCCGTTGAAAGAGTGGCGCGTTGGTGCGGAGTCGGGACGCGGGCGCAGCATTCCGCTCGATAACGACAGCGGCGCGCCCCCCATCGTCTGCCGAGCGCGGCCGCAGGCGGCCGCCACACGTCCAGACGCAGCGCCAGGACGTGGCGGAAGGACGCGAGCGTGTGGGACGCGGCTGGCGGCAGGCGGTGCGCGCACAATCGCGCGTAGAACCGGGGCCAAGCGGCGTTTCCGTTCGAGCGGCACGTGCCCGTCTGAACAGCCCGCCGCTCTTGGAACACCGCGGACGGCGGTCGATCGACGGCACGGCACGCGCACACGCGCGACGGCGGCAGGGCGGCAGCGCGCCCACTGCGCCACGCGCACGCTCCGTCGCATATCGTCTCCCCGGCCAGGCGGGGGCGCCCCCTTCCCGCGCTGCTAGACGCGCCGCAGCGTCCCCTGTTCTGCATCGCTCGGCGGGCCCGGGGCGTCTAAACAGCCCGCCCGCACGACGGCACGCCATGGTACGTGGGACCGCCAGGACCCAGTAGAGCGCGCGCGGCGCGTGACTTAGGCGCGCACCGCTCGCTGCTTGAACCTGCGTTCGCGTCACAGGCCGGGAGCTCGGACACGTCGCCGCCGCCGCTGCGGGCGCGGCGGCACCTGACGCCCAAGCAAAAGGCCGAGCTCGTGCGCGTCTTCGCTACGAACCCCACGCCCAACGAGGACATTCTCGGCGCGCTCGCCCGCCGCACGGGGCTCGACGTCGCCATCGTCTCGCGCTGGTTCCGCAACCAGCGGCACTACCACCGCCTCCAGCGCCGCTGGCAGGTCGACGCGCTCCTCGGCCTCAACGTCGTCCCGCTCCGCGAGTCCCGGCGCCTCCACCGCGGCCTGCCCACCGACCCCAAGGCGGTGCCCACCAGCCCCATCCAGGCCACAGCGCGGCGGGCGGCCGCCGGGGCGCGCACGGCCGCGGCGGCCGAAGCGGAGGCATCGGCACGGGCGCCGGCGGCGAAGCCGGAGGAACCGGACGCCGCATCCGCCGCCGCGTCGGCCGCCGCGGCGTCGAGCGTTTCCTCGGCGCCAGCCATGTACGTCCAGACTGGCGCCATCATCCCGCCGGACCGCACGGTCTCCCCGCCGCCGTTCGGCGCGCCGCTCCCCGCCGCACCAGCGGCCGGGCCGCCCGTCGCCAGCGGCCGGCCCATCCCGCCGCCGTGCCCGCCGAGCGACCAGGCGTGGGCGGCCATCCACAGCCTCGCCGCCAAGCTGGACGGCACCTGGCAAGCCGCCGCGTCGCTGCCGTCGTACGAGCAGCTCGTCAGCACGGGCGTCGCGCCCGCCGCCGTCGACCGCCGCGTGCTCTCCCTGCTCGCCCTGGTCTTTGATCGCCACTTGGAGTACCTCATCGCGCTCGCGTACCGCGCGGGGCTCGTCGATGCGCCGACGGCAGCGCGCGCGGCGCACGGGAACCGCCACATGCTCGGCGGCGCAGCAGCAGCAGCAACAACAGCAGCCGCAACCGCAGCAGCCGCAGCAGCCGCAGCCCCAGCACACGCGCCGGCCCCTGCTGCGAGCGCTCCGCCGCCCATGATCCTCCAGCGCCCGCCGCTGCATCCCGCGCCAGCGCCGGCCAATCCCCTGCAGGCCACCCCCGCCGCCGCCGGTGCCGCCGCCGCCGGTGCCGCCGCCGCCGGTGCCGCCGCCGCCGCCGCCAGTGGGGCGACCCCGCCCGGGTGGGCGCCGCACGCGTGGCCGCCGTCCGCGGCGTGGGCGCCGGCGGTGCCGACGATGGTCTACCGACCGCAGCCCATCCGCATCTGCCCGCCGACGCACCCGGCCGCGTACCCCACGCCCCCGGCGTCGGCGCCCTCCTCGACGGTCTCCAGCGCCCGGTCGTCATGGTCGTCCCTCAGCGACTTTGCCAGCGGCGGGCCGGCCCCGCCTGTGGCCCCGATCGCGCCCGTTGTGCGCCCGCCAGCCGAGGTCGCCGGTGCGGCGGGTCCCCACGCCTACGCCATGCCGCCGCCACCGCTGGGTGCCTACCCGCCCGCTGTGGCCGCATCGTTTTCGGGTATGCTCTAACGTCGTTGTTGTTCCTTGTTGTATTTTGTCGCGTGCATTGCGTGCCAGTGATCTTTGTACAGTCCATACCATACTTGGTGTCATAGTACATACATGTCATGGTCGTCGCGTTTTCAAGCTGAGCGGCGCCAGAAGCGGACGGACGCAGTTGGCGCGCGCGCGCCAACTGCGATCTCGAGCCTGAGATGGCAGTAGGTCGCTTGCCGAGTCGTGCCGCGGGCAGCGCACGGCCAACGGCGCGCAGCAGCCCGTTGTGTATCCAGGCCCTAGCACTGGCCCGGCGCGGGTGGCTTGGCTTGTCAGGGGCGGTCTTTCGGAACCGACGCCGGCCTGCTGTTACGTCTTTGGCGACGTCACGCCTTCGGCCAGGAGCAGCTGCGCCGCGCGTCGGCGGCGGTCGGCCAGCAGACTCGCTTCATTGCCCGCCTCGCTGTTAGGCGCGGAAGGCAAAGCGGGGTCGCTCGTGCCGTCGCCGGCCTCGCTGTCGTCGCTGTCGCTGCCGTATGCGCTCAGGCCCGTGCTGGTCAGAAAGCGCACGTGGCGGTAGAACGCGTGCAGCGGGTCGTCGGGCCGCAGAAAGCCAAAGAGCGGGTT
>Ga0180216_1002976_pt1 | contig 13708 bp, 12 predicted proteins | sample eDN3rd37CBELigMG_FD_128879 | JGI IMG/M metagenome (GOLD analysis project Ga0180216, IMG submission 128879) | Enriched Miracle-Growth compost microbial communities from Emeryville, California, USA - eDNA 3rd pass 37_C BE-Lig MG (version 2)... ... | reverse complement strand
GGCCCCCCCGGCGCCCCTCACGTGACGATCGCTGCACGTGACTCCACACGCGTTTACGTCACGTGACCGACTTGGTGCGCATCCGCCCGCGTCGCAGGTCGCCGCGGGTTGGGGGCCCTCCAGCGGGCCAGCGGGGCCGTAGCGACGGCTGGGCGGGCATGCCAGCGCTAGAGGAGCGGCTAAGGAGCGTGCCAATGTAGGGGATGTGGGGATTGGTTTGATGTGGGCGGAGATCGATGCGAGCGCGCGTGATGGCCCGCGGCGCGATCTGGCGCTGCGGAGCGCCAGCAGCAGCCTGCCAGCGACCGTTTGCGCCTGACCAGCTCCCGGCACACGGCTCCTTTCTTGCCTTTGATCGGCGCAGCACTCGCCTCCCGCCGGCGACCGCCCTTCGCCACCATGGGCTACGGTGAGCAGGCTCGCCGCGGCGTCGCCGCGCCGGCCACCTCGCTGACCTCCGCGGACCCGCTCCCTGCGCGGCGAGCTGCCTGACCGCAGGGCCGTTTGAGCACATCACCGTCGAGGTCGCCCAGGGCATCCTGGTGCTGACGCTCAACCGCCCGGCCATCAAGAACGCGTTCAGCAGCCAGACCGTGCGTCTTGCTGGCAACTACCTACGCCGCGTTGCCCAATGCTAACCCCGCACGCCCGGGCACCCGCGCGCCCCCGTCCCAGTACCTGGAGGTCGCCCAGGTGTTCCGCGAGGCCAAGGCCGACGAGGAGGTCCATGTGGTCATCCTGACCGGCGCCGGCAACTTCTTCTCGGCCGGCGCCGACATGACCACGCCGAGCAACACCGCGCTGGACGAGGCCACCGACGGCTTCAACTCGGCGTTCCGCCCGGTCGGCGTGTTCATGTCCGAGGTCATGCACTTCCCCAAGCCGCTCATTGCCGCCGTGAACGGGCCCGCCGTTGGCGTCGGCGTCACCGTGCTGCTCCACGCCGACATTTCCTACTGCACCGCCGACACGTACTTTTGGACGCCCTTCAGCCGCATCGCGGTAAGCAACCCGCGGCTGAGCGAAAGGAAAGTCCTGCCAGCGCCCTTACCGCGCCGCCCGCGCGTGCGCCGCCCCGTCGGCCGGCCCGGCAGGTGGTGCCCGAGTTTGTGAGCTCGATGCTCCTGCCCGAGATCCTCGGCCCGTCGCGCGCCAACGAGATGCTGCTGGCCAACCGCCAGCTGACCGCGAAGGAGGCGCACGCCGCGGGCCTCGTCAGCGAGGTGTACCCGACCGCGGCGGAGCTGCTCGCCGCCGCCAAGAAGACGGCCGCGCACATGCTCTCCTTCCCGCTCGCCGACAAGAGCCTGCCCCTGTACAAGGTGCGTGCACCGCGGTGGCGCCGGGGCCGGGGCGCGCGGCCTTCCGTCTCACGGGCGCGCACGCAGTCCGCGCTGGGGCGGTGGCGCCTCCTCCAGCGGCTCATCAAGAACCCGCTGCGCATGCAGGCGATGGAGTACGTGCACCGCACCGAGATGGACGCGCTCACGGAGCGCATCAACAACGGCGACATCGCCACCGCCGCGATGCAGTTCATGCAGAGCCGTGGCAAGTCCGGCGCGCCCAAACTGTAATACTCACGCAGTATCCTGTACAGCGAAAAATTGTGCTTGCAAGCGGCGTTCCGCAGCACAAGGGCCGTCCGGCCGCGTCTCGCGGCGGATCGCGCTCCGTGTGCCACCTACAATGCTATGTACATCCAGCCAATCCGTCACAGCCACATGGGCAGCGACGCCGGCAGCGACTGCGCGCCCGCCCACGGCTGCGACGCGGTGAACGACTGGGAGAGCGCGTCCGAGTCGGCCGGGAGCAGCTCCTGCATGTCGTTCACGACCGCCAGGTAGATGCGCTTGAAGTCGACCGGGTCGCCCTGCCGTGGGCCACGGCCCCATTGCATCGCGCCCAAACGGCTTAGGACTGCGGGGTGGGCAGAGCTGCGGCGGGCATGACGGCGCGCGCCCGTACCCGCTTGCGTCGGAAGCGGACTTTGCACGCGTCGTCGCCGTCCGCGGTGACGTCGACCGCGCCCCCGAGGACCAGGCCGCGCTTGTACGAGTGCTGAAACGTCACCTGGCCGGGGGGGAGCTTGCGCAGTGAGCCGCCTAGAGCGGCTGCGTGAGCGCGGACGGAGCGATGCGCCGTGGACGCCCGGGAACCGGCTGCGAACCTTGTACAACGACATGTCGTACTCTGTTTCGATGCCGAGCTTGCGCAGCGCGTTCGAGATCCTGCCGGTGCTCACGGAGGAGCAGCGTGCACGCGGCTGTGTCAGCATCGACACCGGCGCGGCACGCGGCGCGGCGCCGCGACCGTACCGCTTCACCGCCACGGTGACACGCGCGTTCACACGGAACACCAGGATCTGCGCGGCCATGGCGCGCAGTGGCCCCGAAGGCCGGTGAACCTGGCCGTCCCGCCCGTGCACACATATGCTATGCGTGTTGTGCGATCAGCCCGCCCGGCACTCTAGCAAGCCGCGCGGTCGCAGGTTGGGGCTGTACCATGCTGGTGCTGCGCGCCGGGCTGTCGTAGCGCGAGGACCACTCCGGCTGCGACATGGCGTCGGCGCTGTAGCTGTCGAGGTGGCTGCCGGGCCCCGCCAGGGGCAGCGTCGGCTGCGAGAAGCCCCTGGGGTGCATAGCCACCCACAGAGTAGGCAGCCGCGCCAGGGAGCGTGAGTGCCCGGCTGACGGCGACGCCACGCTGCAGGGCGGCCCCGCGCACATTGACAGGCCGTCGTGACCGCGGTGCAAGCCCAGCGTCATCCGCAGTTGCAGCGCCAACGCGTCCGGATCCGCACACCGGCCTTCCGCTGAGGCGCACAACATTCGGATGGAGCCAGCCCGCAAGGTTGAATAAACGCAGCGGGCAGGCAAGCAGCTTTGCGTTGGCGGCGGGGTCTACCTTGGTTGATGAGCGCGCACGGCCTGCGCGTGCGCGTGCGCGATGCAAACACGACAACACGTGGTAAGTCCCCGGTGCCGCCGCCCCGCGCCCCGCCTGTCGCAGCGCGCGGACATACTCTCGGAGCCACGGGTGCTGCCGCACTTGCTGCAGCGTCCATCGCTGGGCAGGGTCGATCGTGAGCATGCCATAGACGAGATCTAGGTCGCCGATAGATGCCGCGCCTTATTCAGCAGCGGCGCGGCGTCAGCGACTGCGTATGCGCTTTCCCCCCCACTATGGCGGCGCCTTCACCCACCGTGCAGGTTGGGCGGAATCCGGTCCTGGAAGGGCCGCGACTTTCCAGCCGCGTAGCTCGCAAACATGGGGTCCAGCTCCGTCGGCTCATCCCACGGTGTGTCTGTGGGCGAACCACCCAGCGCGCGGCACAGCACTGGTGTGAGGCACACGCTTCCACTACACCAAGCGCAGACGGCGTTGCAGACGTACTCCCGACCAGCAGGACCAGCAGGATGATGCCGCAGGACCACACGTCGACCGCCTCGCCCGAGTAGCAGTCGATGATCTCCGGCGCGACGTAGGGCGGCGAGCCGCAGATCCGTCGCAGCTGCCGAACCTCGCCGTTGTAGCGATAGATGGCCGCCAGCCCAAAGTCGGCGAGCTTGGTGTTACCTGCGCCAGTTGGCCGGGAAGCGGGCAGCAGGCGCCATCCTGGTGAGCGCCTGAGAGGCCTGCAGCCACACAATGCCGAACGCGGCCGCGCACCGTATTCGTCCAGCAGAATGTTTTCCGGTTTCAGATCTGACCAGCCAGGGGGCAGCCCTGGAGCAGCGGGGCCGGCGCTTAGTTCGACGGCCTCCCCGGACCAACGTCCGCCACCGCTGCCACGCACCGCGATGGGTCACGCCGCGCTGGTGGAGATAGGCCTGGGCAATACACGAGCTTAGGCCAACGTTAACGGCGACAAATGCACGTTGTGAGCCGCGCTGCCCTAGGAGCCCCCAGCGCACGGTGCTCAGGCTGGCTGGAGACGGACCACAGCGTTCATGATTTGGATGAAGAAGAATCGCGCCAGCTCGGGCGGGACGCCCTGGTCCGGCACTGCCATGCGCCGTCCGCCGCCAGCGCACAGTGCACCGGGCACGGTGAGCGTCGAGTCGAGCCGACTGCGGCGCTAAAGAGACAGAGATCCGTACCGATCTTGTCAAAAAGGTCGCCGCCGGCCGAGTGCTCCAGCACGAGGTACTGGTGATTGTTCTCCTCGAACGAGCCCAGCAGCTGGATGATGCCGCCGTGCTTCAGGTTGCTCAGGATCGTGATCTCGCGCTTCACGTCCTTGGCCACGGCCTCGGTCAGCGGCAGGATCTGTGGGCGCCGACACGGCGGGGGCCGTCGCGAGCCGTCAGCACCGTCGTCGCCGAGGGAACGTCGCGCCAGCGAGCCCGCACCTTGATCGCAAAGTACTCGTGCGTCTGCAGGTCGTACGCCAGCTTCACCTTGGCAAAGGAGCCGCTGCCGATCGTCTCCTTGAGCACGAACCGCCCGCCGACAATGCGGTTCATCGAGTGGCTAGGCCCCGCAAGCGGTTGCTTGGGCTGCGCGACGTCCATGGTTGGCGACACCTCGCCGCCGCTGGGACGCGCGCCAGCGATATGCAATGTGCACTGGCACACCGCAGCAGCCAAGCAGACGACAGGCGCTTCGCGGGTGGCCAGTGGGCAGCGGCGTCCCGCGGTCACCGCAGTAGCGCCGAGTTCGCGCCAAGCTTTCGCTTTTTCGCGCCAAATTTTTCGCGCCAAAAAACTTTGCCGCGATGCGTGCCCGCGACCGGCGAAGCCGCAGCGATGCGTGTGGGGGGCCTACGCCGGCAACCTCCCGCGGCCAGCAATGGACGGACGTGCTGATGCGTGTGGGGGGCCTACGCCGCCAACCTCCCGCGGCCAGCAATGGACGGACGTGCTAAGCCCAAGACAGTGAGCGCCAGCAGCGTGGCTGGACAAGGTGGTACTGTCGCGGAACCTACATTCACTTGCAGTTGCTGCTCGACAACATGGGGGAATGGCAGCAAAGCACAGCACACGCTGACATGAAATACAGACAGGATGCCGCGAGCGCCGTGAAAACGCATCGATCCGGCACAAGCAATCTAGACTACACGCGGCCATCTGCGACCCAGCTGACTATCGTACAATGTGCGGCACCCCAACTCCATGCTGCGTGTGCTCTGTTCACACGGCGGGCGGCGCAGGCGGCGGCGGCGGCGGCGGCGATGGTCCTCCGGCAGCTGACCGACCGGCTTTCTCCAGCAGGGGGGGCTCGTTGGGCCGGCTCCGGCTCGGCCGCATCATTGTCAATACGGCGAGGAGGAGCACCAGCAGCAGGGCGACGTGCGTGAACGGCAGGCCGCCGTCGCTCGACGGTCCGGCGTCGGCGCGCTCGCCAAACATGTTGCGCACTGGCGGGAACCCGTTTACCTAGTCGAAGAAGCTTGCGCGCCGTTAGCGGTGGGCTCGCCACGGGCTCGCGGCGCGCGCCTGCCCAGCGCGCGTGCACGTACCGTTCTCAAAGCACTCGGTCTCGGTGCACACCTGCGAGTTGGCGCTGCGCACCTGCCCGATGAGCTGGCGCATCGTGCCCTCGTGGCTCTGCAGCCACTGGCAGAAGCACTCGTAGTAGTTCGACGCGCCGTCCATGGTCGTGGGCGCTGCCGTCCCGCGGCCGGCGGCCTGGTGACGGCGCCAGCTAAGCAGTAGGAAGCGGGTCTGACGTGGCCGAGCAGGCGGTCGCCGCGTCCGCAGCGCGTGTCGCCGCGGATGCGTCGCAGCGCGTGCGATGTGCGGTACGGTCGCTGTGCGAGTTGTTGTGGGAGGTGGGATAGGGTATGGTCGTGCCGTCGCGTGTTGGTGCGTGCCGAGCACGCTGACGCCCGTCCAGTCCGCTTCAGACAGACAGCAAAGGAAGGAAGGTTGCGCGTGCGCGACGGAAGCGCGCGAGATCAGCGCAGCCGTCCCCACTGCACGTGCCGGACGCCAGTTCACCCGCTGCCCGCCCTTCGTGAGGCCGCTTCGCAGGCCAGCGAGCGGGCGCAAGTTGGCGGGCGCGATCAGTGCAGGTCGACAACGATGCGACGCAAAGATCGTGATGCGCGTACACTTCATGCCATCGAACACTAGCAGTAGCACTAGTTCCTCACTGTCCTCGTCGTCCGCTTCGCGTCGTCCGCCCCTCTTCGTCCTTGTTGGCCCGCGTTCGTCGTCGTCCGTCGTCGTCGTCCGCCGCCTTCGCGCCAGCCACACTAACAATGGCGCGAAAAGGCAAAAGCGGCCCCGTTCTGATGCCAATCCGCCCCAAAAGTGGTCCCAAAGTCATCCACACAATGTGGGCCGTTTCTGGCCCGTTTTCGAGGCAAATGCACACCAAACACCCGCCCAACAGAAACGACGCAATGATGACATCACGTCATTGCAGCGATGACGTGGAGTGATGCCCCGCAAGTCTCGGTTTTTTGGCGCGAAAACGTGAACGCAGCGCCACGTTTGCGCCACGCGCCGCTGCAGCCGCCCCGCGATGGCGCCGCGGCCGCCGCCACCCGACGACGCGCCCGCACCACGGGAGGCGGAGGAGCCCATCCTGGCGGTCGTCGACGCGGCACTCACCGGGTGCGCGCCGCTCGTCGCCGAGGCGGCCGCCGCTCTCCGCGTCACCTTCGATGCGGGCCAGCTGACGGCGGGCGCGCCGCTGCTGCACGCGCTGCTCCGGGCGGTGGCGGCGGCGGCGGCGGCCGACCCCGCGCCCGCGGACGCCGCGCCGCTGTGCCTGGCGTTCGTGTGGGCCGTCGAGTGCGGCCTGGTGGACGTCGCGGCGGCCGTGCGCTGCCTGGCCGCGCCGGACCTCGAGGACGCTCGCCGCCTCTGCGCCGCCGAGCTGCTGCGGCCCCAGCTCGTCGCCGACAGCGGCGTCGCGCAGCGTACGCGCAGCCAAACGTTCTGCACCGAGCGTGAAAAGACGACCTGCGCGTACTCACCGCGCTGCCCTTTCTCTCGAGGCCCTCGATCCCCGCGCGCAGAGTGCTTGGTGCGGGCGCACGCCGCGGTGGTCCTGCGGCAGCTGGCGCGCCAGCGGCCGGACGAGGTAGCGGCCGCCTTTACGACCGTGGCGCACGCCGTCGCGCTCGGCGCGGCCGACGACAATGCCGCCGGCCTGCGCCACCTGTTTGCCCTGGTGGCCGGCGTCGGCGCGCTGCCCCTGGACCGCCACGCGGGCGGCAGTGTGCGGTCCCTCTTCGAGCTCCTGCTGGCCCCCTGGCTGCACGGCGGCGCGGCACCCGCCGCCGACACCGCCGCCGCCGCCGCCGCCGCCGCCGCCACCACCCACGACGGGCGGCCGGACCTGGAGGCCGCGCTGGGCGCCCTGGCGGACCGGCCCGCGGTGGCGTGGCTCGTCGCGCTGCCGCGGCACTACGACCAGGGCCACGCGCTGGACTGGCTGCTCCGCGAGTTGCCGCGCCTGCCGCCGCGCGGCGTAGGCCGCGCGCTCGCCGTGCTGGACGCCTACTTTGACGGCCCGCGCACGGCTGGCACCGTCTTCATCGACTACACCAGCGCCGCGCAGCTGGTCAAGGACGTCGCGCGGCACGCCGGCCAGCTGGCCGCCGCGGGCGTGGCGGCGCAGGCGCGCGCGCGCTGGGTCGCCGCCGTCGCGCTCGTGCGGTGGGCGCAGCAGGCCGCCCAGGCGCTCGCGGAGCGCACACCGGACCACCGCGTCGCCGTCGACTACCGCGCGTTTGTCAAGGCCGCCACCGCGCCCCTGAGCGAGCCGGGCCTCGCCGACCGCCACCGCGTCATCGCGTTCCTCATCGGAGAGCTCACCGCGCTCCTGCCGCACGACCGCGCCCAGCACCTCAAGGTGCGGCTGCGCTGCGCTGATGGCGCGTTTTGGACGACGACGACGATGACAAGGCTGAACGTGACGGTTGACCCTGCCGAGCGCAACGCGCCCTGTGGCAGGCCCACATGGCGGCCGTGAGTGCTCTGGGTGGCAGCGACGCGGGCCGGCAGTACGTGCAGCTCGCGCAGGACCGCCTCGCCGAGTCCTCCGCAGTAAGGCGCGGCGCGACAGCTTCCTAAACAGCGGCACGCTGTAGGCTCACCCTCCGTGCGCAGTTTGCGGTCGGCGGTTGGGGCACTAGGCCGGCGCGCTGGACGGCGGAGACGGCGGGGCGCTGGCGGCGGCCGCTGGCGCGCCGCCGCTGGCCGACCAGGTGCGCACCGAGCTGCAGGCGTTCGCCAGCGGCGACCGCTCCCGCCTGCCGGCGGCGCTGCAGGAGGCGTGGCTCTTCCGCCGGCCGTGGTTCGAGCGCCGCTTCCTGGTGGCGCTAGTGGGCCCGACCGACGCCGAGCTGGGCGACGAGCTCGCTGCGGCGCGCACCGCCCTGCTGGCGCTCCTGGCCAAGCAGCAGCGCCTGCCGGCCAGCCTGCCGGCGCCGGGCAGCGACGCTGCCGCCGCCGCCGCCGCGGCCCTGCTCAGCCCCGTGCGGGCGCCGCCCGCGCATGCTGCGCGGCCGTCGTCACCGGCCGCCGCCGCCCGCGAGCTGGCCCTGGACGATGGGCCACCGCCCAAGCGCCGGATGGTCGACGCTGCGCCGCCGGCGCGCCTGCTGGACCGCCGCGCTGCTGGCAGCTTGGCCGACTGGGGCGCCGCGCTCGCCTTTGCGGCGCGCGACGCGTGGGCGCCTCCCGACGGAGCGGCGGGCGCCGACGCCTTGGCCGACGGCCTGCAGCGGCTGGCTTACCTCCTGCAGCGCGTGCACCGGTGGCTCGTCCCCGCGACGGCGCCGGAGGCGCGCGCGGCTGCCGCCGTCCTGCGGCGTGCGGGCGCGGGACAGCCGTTGGCGCTCTACCGCTGGGCGGCGCTGGCCCCGCTCGCCGTGCTCGCGCCGCCGCTGGCGCCGCCGCCAACGGGCCCCGTCACGCACCTGCTCACGCCGGCCGGGCGGCAGCTGGGCGGCGCGGCCGTGGCCGGCTGGTTCGCCGCGGTGCAGGCGCACGCCGCGCACCTCGCCCGCACCGAATCCGATGCCGACGCCGCGGCGGTAGCGGCCCAGACGCGCCAGGCGGCGCACCGCGCGGCGGCCGCTGCCGGGCCGCTGCTGCCCACCGCGGCGCAGGTGGCGCTCGCCGCCGCGCTCGCGACCAAGGTGGCGGCGACGCCGCATCGAACGCCGCTGGACGGCATCGCTGCGGCCGCGTTGGCGCGAGCCTTCACCATCGACCTGGCCGCGTTGAATGTGGAGCTAACGCTGGAATCCTGAGAGGGTGCGGCGACCTGCGCCCGATCATTGCAACTTTAGAAGACCGATGGAGGCTCGGTGGCTGCCGTCGACGAGTGGTCGGACGGGGTCGGGGTCGCCTGGGGGGTGCCCACGGTGCGACGTAGGGCTTGATCCGGTTGGCTAACTATGGCACCGCGGGCCCGGTGATGGCCCGCTTGCCACTGGGCCTGGCAGGCGATTGGCAGCGTCAGGCGCCTCAACTGCGTCTTTGAGGTCAGCCGACGTGCTCTCCGCAGTAGGGAGAGGGGACGGGGAGAGCTTGATCTCCGCCCAGACGACCTGCAGGATCGCGTCGGCGCGCATGAGCGTAATGAACGGAGTAGTGGTATGGGGGCATCCCTTCCACTACCGTGGGCGCGCGAGCAGTAAATGTAGAAGATTGGCCCCCACTGTTGATATCTCGCGTACGCAATTTTGTTTTCGGCCACGACGGCAAGACGCAGCTGGACGCGGTGCTGGCCAAGTACCCGCCTTGGGACTTCAGCGGCTGCCCTGCGCGGTCGTTGCCGGACTTCTGTGGCCACATCCGGCGCATGCTGGCTCAAGACCGCGCCAAGTTCGGCGCCGACGCGGCCGTGCCCTGTTCCCACGAGACGCTCGCCGAAATCTGGGAGGCGCAGCACGGGCACTGCATGTACTGCCGCTGCCCGTGCGACGTGCCCACGTTCGACCGGCTACCGCCTCCTTATACAACTACTAACGGCCCCGACTGCAGATCGCCTGCGAACGGCCCAGCCCAGACGCCCGTGCGCTCGAACGGGACGAGGTCCCATAGGTAGCGAGCGAGCTCGGGCGGGGTCGCCGTGCAGTTGCGGTCGTCGCCGCCTGCGTCGTCGGCTGCGGCGCTGCAATGCGCAGGCTCGTCGTCGAGCTCTCTCCCTAGTACTTCCGCCGCTTCACTCGCCACGGGCAGCAGTGCCATGCATTCAGGGATCGCGGTGAGCTGTGCAACCAACAATCGGTGTTAGCCCGAAGGAGGTTGTCGTTGGTCGACGCCAGACGTGTTCATGAGCCGACGAATCGCCGTTGCGGCGTCGGCGGGCGCCTAACATTGGGCGTGGTGATCGGCGTTGACCTTGTCGAGATCGCGGAAGCGGCCGCTCCGCTGCTCCTATCCTGGTAATGAGGAACGTCGAGCCTGGGTATCCGGAACGTGTGAACTTCAGTGAGTGAATCAAATAAATCGAACGGCGTCTGTTCGAAGACAGTGCCATCCGTGCTCTGCACGTACTGGCCAGATAGTCGTCGCGAGCGCGCCGGGCGCCGTGCAAGTGCTGGCATGCCTGCGTCTGACGCGACGCCGCGTAGTTTGGGCGCGACTCCACCCTGGTCTGCACGCAATTCCACCCTTGCCAATACTACCCGTCATAATGTTTCTGCCGCCATTCCACCTTCCGCCCCATTCCACACGCCATTCCACCCTCCTGCCCATAGCCTCTTCCATCAACGCTGCCGCTATTCCACCTTCCACCCCATTCCACCCTCGATTCCACCCTTTCACTAGTCATTTCTGCCGCGATTCTGCCGGTCGGTGCGTCGCTCTGCTGCGCCGCAGCCGAGAAAAAACGGCTGCGCGCGCCAAAAACGTTTTGGCGGGAAAAAAATTAACGGTGCGTTTTCGAGCGGCGGCGGCGGCGGCGGCGGCGGCGGCGGCCGACGGACGCGCTGCTGGGCGACGCGGGCGCTGGTCAAGCCAGTGGCCGCCGGCAAAGGGGCGGACGGGACGGCGGCCGGTGTAGCCCCCCCACCCTGCGGGGCCAGCTGGATGCCTGGGTTCCGATGCCGTTTCAGACGCCGCGTCTGGTCGGCGGCTGACGGGACTGGGGCAGTGGGAAGTGGGACGGCAGCAGCGGCCAGCCAGGCACGCCGCGGGGCGGAGCGGGCCGCCGTGCGAGCGGTCCTCACGCGGGACAAGCCGGGGGGAGCTGGGACGCGGGCCGTCCCGGTCGGAACGACAGCAGTCTGGCGGCGTTGCGACAAGGCAACACGGCCGCGAGGGCGCAGCACGTAGCGCTTGGCCAGGGCTTTGGACAGCCGCGGTCAAAGGCGCGTCGCGCTCAGGCCCACGCTGTCGCCGGGAGTGGGGCCCACGGCGGTTGGAGTCTGTGCCTAGGAGGGCGCTGAAACGCGGCAGGTCGAGCTGCCGGTCCCGCTGCCGGTCCAGCGGTGGCGCTGCCGCGCGTGGGCAGCACGCCGGTCGCAGACGAGCGGAGCGGCTGGAGCAGCGATCCGCTTGTGCCCGGCCACCCTTTCACTGAGTGTTTTAGGAACCGCCGGCTAACCGTCCTGCCCCGGGTTCCCTCGGCGTCTGGTTCGCCCCGCAGCCGCCACTTCGGGCCGCGTCCCCCGCAACCACCAGCGACCATGCCGAAGGCCGACAAGGGCGCCGCCGCGGACGGCGGCAGGGGCAAGAAGGTCCGCAAGCTCAAGGACCACAACGCCCCGAAGAAGCCCGTCTCGGCCTTCATGCTCTGGAGCCAGGACGCCCGCGCCGAGATCAAGCGGCAGAACCCGGACCTGGACTTTGGCGGGATCGGCCGCAAGATGGGCGAGATTTGGAAGGACCTCGACGACGACACCAAGAACGTGCGCGGGCCCGCGCGCGCTGCGAGCCTCACCGCCCCGTGGCTTCTCGTGCTCACCCGGCCGCACCCCCGCCGTTCCTGCCGCGCTGCCGGGCCCCGCCACAGCGGTACCAGAAGCTCGCGGACGCCGAGAAGGAGCGGTACAACCGCGACATGGCGGCGTACCAGAACAGCCCGCTCTACCACGAGTTTGAGCAGAAGAAGGCCGGCCAGGGCCACAGCAGCAAGCTGCCGGGCCAGCCGAAGCGGCCAACGACGCCCTTCATGATCTTTGCCACCCAGGTGCGCCGCGCTCCCCTTTTCGGCCTGGGCCCCGCCGGTGGTGCGGTTGTTTTTGGTCCCGGCGGATGGCCAACGCAGCCCCGCGGGGGCGCGCTTCCTGGGGCGCGGCGGGTCCCGGCGCGCAGGAGCGGCCAAGGATCAAGGAGGCCAACCCGGGCATCTCGTTTGGCGACATTGGCAAGCGGCTGGGTGAGCTCTGGAACCAGCTGACGCCCGAGCAGAAGAAGATCTACGAGGATGAGGCAGAAAAGGACAAGCGCCGGTACGAGGCGGAGATGCAGGCCTTCAACGCCAAGCTCAGCGGCGGCCACGTCGCAACCGACTCGCACAACGACGAGGACGACGACGACGAGGAAGACGAGGACTAAACGCTGTAGCGGTTGCGAAAGCTCGGCCTGTAGGAGACCTCTTGTGCGTTTTCACCTTGTAACTGAAAAAGCGAGTCGGTCGGGGGCGCAGTTGGTTCCCCCCGAGGTCTGTTGTAGGGCGAACGAATTAGCGGTGCTGTTAAACGCGCTGTCGGCATTTTGATCGGCCGCGATTGGCCAAGGACGGTCAGGCGGGCAGCACAAAGGCGTACACGAACGTCATGTCTTACACGTTACAACACCGTTACATGGTACAGGGGAGATTTTCGGTCAGTCTGGTACAGGGGAGCTTTGGTCAGTCTTGAATGTCGCCGGGTTTGCTCTCGCCCGCCACCGGCGTCGCGTCGTCCGCCTGGCCCCGCTCCGCAGGGCGCACCAGTGCGTTCACCGCAGCGCCCGCGCCCGCGCCCGCCCCCACGCCGACCGTGACCAAGCCCGCAATCCACCCCGCGCTCTTGAGGCCTGTGCGCCAGCGCCGAGGGGCACACCAACAGGCACGCGCGCATGAGCGTCACCTCGCCAGGGCCCACGTCGGCTGTGCCTGGCAAACGACGTACCGAGCAGCGCGCCCGCGGGCCCGAGCACCGTGCCGCCAATCACCGCGCCGGCCAGCGGCAGCGTCACCGCCGAGGCGACCGTGGCCACGCTTCCACTCCCGGTGCCGCTGCCGTCGGCCGCGGCGGCCTCCATCGGCGGGGCGTCCGAGGACGCGGCCGCCGGCGACCACAGCCGCCGCAGGCGTTCCAGCAGCTGTGCGTGCTGCGTGGCGCTGGCCGACGCCGCGACGTCCTCGGACAGCAGCCGGTCGACCTCGTCGGCCAGCGCGTCGTCTATTTACGGCGACACCCTCTCCCGGGAGCGTCACCACCCAGCGTCAGCCGCCCGTCAAACATGCTGCTGACCACGCAGCCCACGCAGCCCACGCAGCCCACGCACCGTCAGCGTCGTCGGCCTCGCCGGCGGCGTCGGCGGCGGGCACGTGGTGGAAGAGCTCCTGCAGGCGCAGGCCCACGCGGTCGTTGGCGCGCGCGATCGCCACGAGGTCGATCCCTGGCGCGCCGGCCGCGTGGAGCTCGTGCAGCGCGCGCGTGATGCGGTTCATCTCGGACACGCGCGCCATGATCGCCTCGGCTTCGGCCACGACCGATTCGAGCACGGACGCGCGCACGTGCGTCGCACGCAGCGTGGCCAGTGCGGCCTGCGCCGATGCGCAGCGGTGCTCGATCTCGGCGTGCAGC
>Ga0180216_1002975_pt1 | contig 13708 bp, 9 predicted proteins | sample eDN3rd37CBELigMG_FD_128879 | JGI IMG/M metagenome (GOLD analysis project Ga0180216, IMG submission 128879) | Enriched Miracle-Growth compost microbial communities from Emeryville, California, USA - eDNA 3rd pass 37_C BE-Lig MG (version 2)... ... | reverse complement strand
TTCGGGTCGCGGCCGTTGGCGCCGCCGACGCGGAGGATCCCGTAGGTCCAGGGCGAGGCGTTGAGGATGGCGTGGGCTCCCTCCTCGCGGGCCATCTTCTCGAGGGCGTTGTTGAACGCCTGGACCCGGCGGTAGTAGGCCATCCTCTCCTCGTAGCTCTGCTGCGGCTGGCCGGCGACGGTCGGGGGTACGAGCCGCCAGGGTTCGTGGAGGAGGGAGTCGACGGGGATCCTGCGGTTGCGGTGGTCGAACTCCGGGCCGATCGCGGCCGGCGGCCGGGCGAGGATGAAGGTGTTCTTCAGCTTCCCCTTGTACTTGGCGAGCTCCTCGGCCGAGTCGGCCTCGATGATGATCGCGTAGCCCGAGACGAGCCCCTTGGTGCTGCCCGTCCAGGCGACCGGCTGGGCGTGGAGCGGCTGGACGAACGGCTCGACCATCCGGCCGCGGTAGGAGACCCGTTCCCAGCCGCGCCCGAACTCGCCCCACGGCTCGACGACGACGTTCTGCAGCCCCCACTCCCGGAACTTCGCCGCCGTCCATTCGTTGGCCCGCTTCATCGCCGGCGACCCCGTCAGCCGCGGCCCGATCACGTCGGTGAGGTAGCCGCCGAGCTCCTCGATCTGCGAGTTGTTGAGCCCCTCGGCGCGGATCTTTTCGATGATGCCGTAATCTATCCGCTCCTGTACGACCTGAGCGGCCGCGGTCGCCGGCGCCCAGGCGGTGAGGACGGCACCGATCGCCATGGCGCGAAGACTGGTACGCATGCGCATCTCCTTCGAACGGTTGCTGTGGTCCTGGCCGGAACACATAGAGATCCAGGCAGGTTAGCCATTGACATACGTGAGGGCAAGGGGGGCTGGACACAGCTGCGCCGTGCAGGCCTTGTAGGGTATAGGCGACGGGGTGCGTCTCAAGATTGCCGGGGTGCTGCCTTCCGGGTCGCGTCCCCGAATCGTCCGGTTTCAGCAATCAGGGAGTCTGCATGACGGATATCGTGGCCGAGAAGGCCAGCGGGGCGGAGGGGCGCGCATCGGCGGTGGTCGCTCCGGAGGATGCGGTGCGGATCGTGCGCGAGCTCCGGACGGAGGTGGCCAAGCGGGTGCTCGGCCAGGAAGAGGTCGTCGAGGAGGTCCTGCTCACTATCCTGGCCGGCGGGCACGCCCTCCTGATCGGCGCCCCCGGGCTGGCGAAGACCCTCCTGGTCAGATCGCTCGCCGAGTCGCTGGACCTGAGTTTCCGGCGGATCCAGTTCACCCCCGACCTCGTCCCGAGCGACATCACCGGTACGGAGCTCCTGGAGGAGGACCCGCAGAGCGGCCAGCGGGCGTTCCGCTTCGTGCGCGGCCCTATCTTCGCCAACATCGTCCTTGCCGACGAGATCAACCGCGCCCCACCGCGCACGCAGGCCGCGCTGCTGGAGGCGATGCAGGAGCGCACCGTCACCGCCGCCGGCCGTACGATGCCGCTGCCGCGTCCCTTTTTCGTGCTGGCGACGCAGAACCCGATCGAGCAGGAGGGTACCTACCCCCTCCCCGAGGCGCAGCTCGACCGCTTCCTCTTCGCGATCAACGTAGGCTACCCCGCGTTCGAGGACGAGCTCGCCATACTCCGCGCGACGACCGGGCGGGTGGATGGTGAGATCAACCCCGTCGCCGGGGCGGCGGAGCTCGAGGCGCTCCAGGGGCTGGTGCGGGATGTGGCGATCTCCGAGCCGGTGCTGCGCTACGTGACCGAGCTGATCCGGGCGACGCGCCCCGGCGAGCCGAACCTCCCGGCGCGGGTGCAGAAGTACGTCCGCTGGGGCGCCGGCCCGCGCGCGGGGCAGGCGATGGTCCTCGGGGCGAAGGCGCACGCGCTCCTGCGCGGGAGGATGGCGGTCGCGCCCGTCGACGTCCAGCGGGTGGCCCGCCCCGTCCTCCGCCACCGCGTCCTCACCAACTTCGCCGCCGAGGCCGAGGGGGTGCGCGCCGAGGAGCTGATCGCCGATGTACTGGCGCACATACCCGCACCCAGGAGCGATATCCGGATCTGATGTTGGACCAGCTGGCCAGCGGGGAGCTCTTCGACCGGGTGCGCGGGCTGCACTGGCCCGCGCGTCGGCTCCAGCGTGGCGCCTTCCAGGGGAGCCACCGCTCCACCCGCATCGGCCCATCGCCGGAGTTCATGCAGTACCGCGAGTACCGGCCGGGCGACGAAGCGGCGTTGATCGACTGGAAGCTCTACGGCCGGACCGAACGCCTCGCCGTCCGCCAGACCCACGACGACTCCGAGCTGCGCACCGTCATCCTCGTCGATGCGAGCGGGTCGATGGCCTTTCCGGAACCCGGTAACGACAAATGGCGGCTCGCCGTCGCGTTGGCCTGCGGGCTCGCCGCCGTCGCGCAGAACGACCGGGACCCGGTGGGGCTGGCGGTGGTCGGCGCTGCCGGCGCCGAGCTCCTCCCGCCGCGCGCCCGGCTGAGCGCCGTCGCCAATATCCTGCGGGTATTGAGCGCCATAAGACCCGCCGGCGCCACCCCCCTCGCCCCGACCCTCGCCGCGCTGCGCGGCCACCACCGGATCGCCATCATCAGCGACTTCCTCGGCGATGCCGAGGCGCTCCGGGAGGTGGCGGCGGAGCTGATCGCGGCGGGCCGGGAGATCCACGCGATCCACATCGTCGCGCGGGAGGAGCTGGAGCCGCGCGGGCTCGGGGGGCTGGTGGTCGACCCGGAGGCCGAGGAGGGGGTGCGCCGGCCGTTGGACGAGGCGGGGCTCGCGGAGTACCGGCGCGCCTTCGGCGAGTGGCGCGAGGCGCTGGCGGGTGCGTGGCGGGCCGCGGGCGCCTACTACCAGCTCGCCCTGACCGGCGAGCCGGCCGACCAGCTCATCAGGCGGATCGTCACCCCGGCCGCGACCGCCGCAACCGCTACGGCATCGTGACCTGGCTCGCCCCCGGCTTCCTCGCCGCCGCCGGCCTGATCGCGGGAGCGGTCGTCGCGATCCACCTGATCGTCACCCGCGAGCCGCGGGTGGTGCGGCTCCCCACGGCGCGTTTCGTCCCGGCCCGTCCGGTCCGCGCCCAGACCAGGCGGTTGCGGCTCCAGGACCTGCTCCTCCTCCTGCTCCGCGTCCTGGTGATCCTCGCCGTCGGCGCCGGGCTCGCGCGCCCGGTCCTCGACCCGCCGCGCCGCGCGGTCGCCAGGATCATCCTGGCCGATCACTCCCGCGCGGTCGCCGACCCGGCCGAGGTGGCGGACAGCGTACGTAACATCTTCGCCGCGGGCGACGTCGTCGTCCTCTTCGACACGGCGACCGCCGTGGTCCGCGCGGCGCCCTGGGACACGCTTGCCGTGCGCGGTGCCTCGGGTGCCCCAGGCCGGCTCTCGGCCGCGCTGGTCACGGCGCTGCAGACCGCGTCCGCCGAGCGGGCGCGCGCCGATTCCTTCGAGCTCGCCATCATCTCGCCCCTGGCCGCCGAGGAGTTCGACCAGGCGACCGACTCGATCCGCGCGCTCTGGCCGGGCGCGATACGGCTCGTCCCGGTCGCGCTGCGCCAGACTGAGCCCGCGGCGCCGCAGGGGGTCGCCTTCGCCGGCGACCCCGCCGATCCGCTGCGCTTCGCCTTCGACCGGCTGCGCCCGGCGACCGACACCGCGGTTGGTGTCAGGATCGTGCGGGGCGGGCTCACGGCGAACGACTCGGCGTGGGTGGCGGCGCGGTCGCGGGTGCTCGTGCACTGGCCGGAGACGCATGGAGAGGGTGGCTCCGCGCCACCGGTCCCGCCCGCGTGGCGCCCGCGCGCCCGGCCGGACACGATCGGCGGGGTGGGGGCGGGGGGGGAGGTGGTGGTCGCGCCGTTCGTACGCTGGGCGGAGCACGACGTCGCCTACGCGACCTCGCCAGGTGGCCCGTACCGGGTGGTGGCCCGCTGGGCCGACGGCGCGCCGGCCGCGGTCGAGATCGAGCACGGGGAGGGGTGCATCCGGAGCGTGACGGTCCCGGTCCCCGCCGTGGGCGACCTGGTGCTGCAGCCTCGCTTCCGCCGCCTGGCCGCGCGGCTCGCCGGGCCGTGCGATGGTGACGGGGCGGTCGCGACCGTGGACAGCGCGCGGCTCGCGTCGTTCATGGGAGAGTCGGCGGAGCGGTACGTGGCGGCGGGCGAGCTGCCGGCGCCGGCGTTGGTCCGCTCGACCCTCGCGCCGTGGCTCTTCGCCGCCGCGCTCGTCTTCGCCTGCGCGGCGCTGCTGCTGCAGGGGTGGGGGGCGCGGCGCGGTGGTATGGCGGCTGGAGGTGACGCGTGAAGGCGCTCTCTTCGGTGCGGCGGGCGCGCGCGGCGCTGGTGGGCGCGGTGGGGGCGGCCGCGGGGCTCTGGGCGGCGGGGGTGGGGGTGGGGGTGCTGGCGTTGGCCGGCGGCTTCGATCTCGTGGTCCCGCTACCGTACGAGGTGCGGCGGTGGGTGGTCCCGGTGGCGGTCGTGGCGGCGGTCGCGGTGGCGCTAGTCGTCGGCTGGAGGGGTCGGCGGGCAGGGTCGTTGGAGCGGGTGGCGCTCTTCCTCGAGGAGCGGCTCCCCGAGCTCGACTACGCGCTCGTGACGACGGTCCGGCCCGCCGGGGCGACGACCGAGTTGGCGCGGTCGGTGTTGAACCGGCAGCTGGAGCGGGTGGCGGTCGGGCGGGCGCTGGGGAAGCCGGTCGCGCGGGCGATCTTCCTCCCGTTCGCCCTCCTCGCGCCGGCATTAGCCGCCTTCGCGCTGCTCCCCGCGGACTCGCGCGCCAGGATCTTCGAGCCTCGCCCGGACGCGGTCGTCGCGCCTGGAGTCGTGATGGCGCCGGAGGAAGAGCTGGGGAGCCGGTTGGCGCCGCTGACGGTGCGGGTCGAGCCGCCGCGCTACGTGGGTGGATCGCCGAGCACGCTGGACGACCCCGCCGCGGTGGCGGCGCTGCCGGGGAGCCGGATCGAGATCGTGGGGCGTGGGCTCCGCTGGGGCGCGGCGGACAGCATCGTCGTCATGATCGGTAAAGCCGTGGGTGACGCGCCGGCCCGGCGGCTCACCCTCCGCGCGGGCGGCGATACCTGGAGCGTCCCGGTCACGATGCCCGCCGACCCGGCGGTCGTCCACCTGCGGGACCGCGAGTTCGAGCGGCTCCTCGTCCTCGAGCCGATCCCCGACGAGCCCCCGGCGGTCACCCTCGTCGCACCGAAGAGCGACACCACCCTCCCCGAACCGAAGGGGCGCCTAGCGATCGACGCGCGGATGACAGACGACTTCGGGCTCGCCGGCGCGCGGCTCGAGCTCCTCTACACCTCCGGGAGCGGCGAGCGCTTCGAGACCCGGACCACCGTCCTGCGCCAGGCCGCGCTCGGCGGGAGGCGCGAGGCACGGCTCCAGACTACGCTCCACCTCGACACGATGGGGCTCCGCCCGGGCGACGTCCTCCACATCCGCGCGATCGCCCTCGACCGGAACGACATGACCGGGCCCGGCAAGGGCGAGTCGGAGACGAGGACGATCCGGATCCTCGACCCGCGCGCGGTGCCCAACGTCAATATCACCGCCGCCAGCGCCGCGGCGATCGACACCTCGATCATCAGCCAGCGGATGCTGATCATGCGGGCGGAGTCGCTCCTCGCCCGGCAGCCGCAGCTGACGCCGCAGGCGTACGCCCGGGAGTCGATCAGGCTGAGCGCGCAGCAGGGGGCGCTGCGGGGCCGGGTCGAATCGATCATCCACGAACTGGAGAACGTGGACGGCGTCGGGTTCGTGGGGGAGACGCCCAGCTCGAAGATCTTGCGCCAGGCGGCCGAGGAGATGCGCTCCGCCGAAACGGAGCTGAGTATCACGCAGGTGCCGATGGCGATCGTCTACATGCGCAAGGCGCTCGCCTTCCTCGAGCAGATCCGCGAGGCCAACCGTTACTGGCTGCGCGGGCTGTTGACGACCACGCCGGTCGACTTGGAACGGGTCCGGCTCACCGGTACCGACCCGGCGCGGGCCGCGCCCCGCACGCCCCGCACCCGGGACGACGACCCCCGCCAGGCGCTCCTCGCGCGGCTGGATGCGGCGATCGCGCTCGTGGAACGCGACCGCGCCGCCGCGGCGGACTCGCTGCAGCGCGTCTACGCCTCGGCGCTGGTCCTGGCCCGGGAGGCGGCCGAGCCGATCAGGGACGCGGTCGCGGCGGTGCGCGGGGAGGGGGACCCGACCGCGGCGTTGCGGGCGGCACGACGTCGCCTGGAACGAAGGGTCGAGGCCACGAGCGGACTCACGGACTGGTACGGCACGCCATGAGCAAGCCCTTCACCTTCGCCACCGGGATCTACGCCTCGGGTGACTGGGAGAGCGCTTCGCTCGTCCCGCAGAACGTGATCGACGTGCTCGCCAAGTACACCAACCTCGAGCTCAATCCGAGCGGGGTCAACGTCCGGATCGATTCGCCCGAGGTCTTCGAGTACCCCTTCCTCTTCCTGACCGGCCACCTCCCGGTCTTCTTCACCCCGCGCGAGCGGGCGAACCTGAAGCGGTACGTGGAGCGGGGCGGGTTCCTCTTCGTCGACGACCACAACCACGACATCGACGGGATCTTCCACCAGACGATGACGCGGGAGCTGGAACAGCTCTTCGGTCCGCTGAAGAAGATCCCGAACGACCATCGCATCTACAGCGCCTTCTTCGAGTTCCCGGACGGTCCCCCGACCACGAGCCACGAGCTGAACGGGTGGGGCGACAACATCGTCCACGACTATCTGATGGGGGTCATGGACGGGGACCGGATCGACGTCCTCTACAGCAACAAGGACTACAGCTCGGAATGGCACGTCAAGCTGACCGAGAACCGCGACCGGCGGGAGGATGACGACCCCGCCAAGATCGCCGTCAACTTCGTGGTCTATGCGCTCACCCGCTGATTCCACCGGCCGGCTCCGCCTCTGGCTCGAACGCGTGGCGCAGCTCGCCGGGCTCGCGCTGATCGCCTGGCTCCTGGCCGATTCGCTGCGCACCCCGCCGCGCGGCGTGGAGGTGCTCGGGCCGGACGCGCTCCCGGCGGCGCTCCGCCGCTGGAGCACGAGCGCCCCCGCGGAGAGGGTGCACCTGCGGGTCGACGGCGCGGTCGCCCCCGCCCACCGCGAGTGGCTGGCCGCGCTCGCCGCCGCGGGGACCGGGGTGAGCTGGGAAGACGACGTCGCCTCGCCGCTCGCCGTCGCGCTCGACCCGGCCCCAGACCCCGACGGGGGCTCGCGGGTACGGGTCGCGGCCAGGTCGGGGACGGTGGTGGTCCTCGAGGACGAGCTGGGTGTGCTCGACTCGGCGACGGCGAGCGCGGCGGGCGCGCGGTTCGTGACCAGGACGCCGCTGGCCGGGGTGCGGGCGCGGGGGGGCGGGCTCGGCGGGGAGAGCTTCCTCCGCGACTCCGTTTCGTTCGGCCGGATCCTACTCGCCGGGCGGGTGGGGTGGGAGAGCAACATGGTCGCGGCGGCGCTGGAGGAACGGGGCTGGGAGGTCGACGTCCGCCTCGCGCTCTCGCCCAAGGGGGACATCGTCCAGGGTACGACGCCGTCGCGGCTAGATCCGTCGCGCTACTCGGCGGTCGTCCTCCTCGACACGACCGCGCTGATAGAGCCGGCCGAGCTCCTCGACTATGTGCGGGACGGGGGCGGGTTGGTCATGACCGCACGGGCGGCGGAGTCGCCGGGGCTCGCGCGGCTCCGCCCGGGGCGGCCGGGGCGGGGGGTGGAGGGGGTCGAGCCGTTCGACACGACGCTGGCCGAGCCGCGCCGCGCCCTCGCCCTCACCGCGCTCGTCACCGCCACCGACGCGGTCCCGCTCGAGCTCCGGGACGACCTGGTGGCGACCGCCGCCCGGCGAGTCGGCCGGGGTCGCGTCGTCATGACGGGCTACGTCGATACCTGGCGCTGGCGGATGGCCGGGGGCGACGATGCGCCGGAGGCGCACCGGGACTGGTGGGCCGACCTCGTCGCCGCGGTGGCGCGCGTCGAGTACCACCCCCGCCCCCTCCCCCGGCCCGCGGACGAGGCACCCTTCGCCGACCTCGTCGAGCTCCTCGGCGAGCCCACCCCCGCCCCTCCCACCGGCCAGCCGGCCGCCGAGCCGCCCTACGGCTGGATCCTCGCCGCGCTGTCGCTCCTCCTCCTCGCACCGTGGCTCTCGAGGCGGCTGCGCGGGGCGCCGTGAGCGTAGATGTAGGGCCGCGCCGCTCCGCTGCGTCTCCATCCCCGGGGTCCGACCGCCGGCTCCCGCCGTAGCGGACCACCGACCCCGGGCGGCCAACCGGCTGACGCGCGCAACGCGCACCGCCCGAGTACACGACCGTAGGACTGATTATGCCTGTTCCGTTCCGCCGATTCCGTTTCCTCCCGCTACTCCTGCTCGCCCTACCCGCCAACCTGGCCGCCCAGTCGGCGGCCGAGGTGGCCACGGGCGACAGGGGGTCCGCCGCCGACTCCGCGCTCGCACCACTACCGATCGACAGCGCGGTCACGATCGGGACGTTGCCCAACGGGATCCGGTACTACATCCGCGAGAACGCCGAGCCGGAACGGCGCGCGGAGTTCCGGCTCGTCATCAAGGCCGGCTCGCTCCAGGAGGACGACGACCAGCGTGGGCTCGCCCACTTCCTGGAACACATGGCCTTCAACGGGACCAAGAACTTCGAGAAGCAGGAGCTGGTCAAGTACCTGGAATCGATCGGGATGAGCTTCGGCGGCGACCTGAACGCCTCGACCACCTTCGACCACACCCTCTACAAGCTCACGATCCCGACCGACGTACCGGGAGCGATCGAAACCGGGTTCCAGATCCTGGACGACTGGGCGCGGGGGATCACCCTCGACCCCGCGGAGATCGAGGCGGAGCGCGGGGTGGTCATCTCCGAGTGGCGTGCGCGACTGGGGGTGGGGAGCCGGATCCGGGCGCGGACCGACAGCATCATGCTGGGCGGGTCGCGCTACCTCGAGCGTCAGCCGATCGGGGTGCCGGAGCGGATCGAGAGCGCGGACCGGGAGACGTTGCTCCGCTTCTATCGCGACTGGTACCGCCCCGACCTGATGGCGGTCGTGGTGGTCGGCGCGGTGGACAAGGACCGGATCGAGAAGCTGATCCACGAGCATTTCGGCACGATCGCCGGGCCGTCCAAGCCCCGCAAGCACACCGAGTACACGATCCCCGAGCGGAAGGAGCCGCGGGCGCTGGTCGTGACCGACCCCGAGCTCACCGGCTCGCGCGTGGAGCTGATCCGTCTCTACCGGCCCAAGCCGATCAACAGCGTGGAATGGATCCGCGAGGGGATGGTCCACTCGATCTTCGCCTCGATCCTCAACAAGCGGCTGCGTGACATCGCCACGACCGGCAACGCCTCCTTCCTGGAGGCCGCCACCAGCTTCAGCGGTTATCTCGGTGGGATGAACGCCCACACCGTGATCGCCGCGAGCACGCGCGACGACGCCCTGGTCGCCGGGCTGCGCGCCGCCCTCACCGAGGTCGAGCGCATCGCGCGGCACGGGATAAAGGAGGAGGAGCTCGAGCGGGAGAAGCGTTCCGCGCGCAGTCATTACACGCAGGCGCTGATCACCCGCTCCAAGATCACCTCGGATAGTTACGCCAGCTCTTACATCAACCACTTCCTCACCGGTCGTACCCCGGCCGCCGTGGAGGCGTCGGTCGCGCTCTCCCGGGCGCTCCTGGAAGGGATCACCGCCGAAGAGGTGGCGGCGGTGGCGAACGCGTGGAAGAGCCGCGAGAACCTGGCGCTCATCGCGCTGCTCCCCGAGAAGGAGGGGGTGACGCCGCCCAGCGCCGCGGAGCTCCTGGCGGTGCTAGGCGAGGTCGAGCGGGGCGAGGTGCCGGCGGAAGGGACCGCGCTGGTCGCTGCCGGCGCCGCCGGCGAGCTCCTCCCCAACCCGCCGGCGCCCGGCGCCGTGGTCTCGACGCGGGAGATCCCCGAGGTCGGGATCACCGAGTGGACGCTCTCCAACGGGGTCCGCGTCCTCCTCAAGCCGACCGACTTCTCGCCGGACCAGATCCTCTTCCATGGCTACAGCTGGGGTGGCACGTCGCTCCTGGATGGCGAGGAGCTGCGCGACGTCGCGCTGGCCCGCTCCCTCCCGGCGATCGCCGGGCTCGGCTCGCTCAACTCGGCCGGGCTCAGGGAGGCGCTGGTCGGCAAACTGATCAGCGTGGGGATCAATATCGGGAGCTACATGCAGACGGTCTCGGGCCAGTCGACCGGGCGCGACTTCGAGACCTTCCTGCAGCTCGTATATCTCCACTTCACCGCGCCCCGGCTCGACGACGAGGCGATCCGGTCGTGGAAACATCGCAGCAAGACCGCCGTGGAGGGGCGGATCGCCAGCCCGGAGGCGCACTTCGCCGATACGCTCCGGACCGTGCTCGTCGACTACCACCCGCGCAGCCGGGTGTTGAGCTCCGCCGCGATCGATTCGATCGACCCGCAGCGCGCCCTCGAGATCTACCGGGAGCGCTTCTCCGACGCGGGCGCGTTCACCTTCATCCTCGTCGGCGACTTCACGCCGGATTCGGTCCGCCCGCTGGTGGAGCGGTACCTCGGCGCGCTCCCCGACGTCCCGGGGAAGCGTGGGTGGCGTGACAACGGGATCCGTGCCCCGGAAGGGGTCGTCGAGAAGGTGTTCCGCTTCGGGCGTGAGCCGCGCGCACGGACGGCGATCGTCTTCAACGGCCGCTACGAACACCCGGACGACCAGCAATCGGCGCTCGGCGCCATGGCCAACATCCTCAACCTGCGGCTGAGGGAGCGGCTGCGCGAGGCGCTGGGCGGGACCTACTCGGTCGGCGTGCACCCCGAGCTCAGCTCGGTCCCGGAGCGGACCTATTCCATCCAGATCACCTTCGACTCCGACCCGGAGCGGGTCGAAGAGATGAGGGCGGCGGTCTTCGAGGAGGTCGAACGACTCCGCAAGGAGGGGCCGACCGAGGAGGAGGTCGCCAAGGTCCGGGAAGAGTTCGCGCGGCAGGTCGAGCTGTCGATCAAGAAGAACTCGTTCTGGCTCCAGATCATAGCGTTGCACGACCGGATGGAACGGCCGCTCGCCGGGCTCGCCGACTACGCCGAGATCTACTCGAAGCTGGAGCGGGATCAGGTGCACGAGATGGGGCGCAAGTACCTCGACCCGGAGCGCTACGTCAGGGTGACGCAGCTCCCGGCGAACTGACCGGATCGGGACTGGACCGTATGTCCGCCTTGGCAGCCGAGCGGAGTGTAGGGTTTGCCTCCCCCTGCGCGTCTCATATAGTTGGTCCACCGACCAAAAGTGTGGAACCGGTGTGTCCGCCTTCGCGTATCCCGAGGAGCGGAACCGTTGCGGCATCAGCATTTGCGCCGGTGCTGGGCAGCGGGCTACGCGTGCGTAGAATGCAGGTCTCTCTGTTCAGCTTGGAGGCTGCCATTACCTCATCGCCGAGCACTGCCTCACCCGGCAAGGAACCAGCCATGGCGGGCGACCGGGAGCTAGTCGCGCGGATCGGCGCGGGGGACATCGCTGCGTTCGAGGAGCTCTACCGCGCCCACGCACCGGCGTTGCTCTCCTTCGCGCACGCGCGGCTGCATTCCCGCGAGGTGGCTGAAGACTTGGTACAGGACCTCTTCCTGGTCCTCTGGCGCAACCGCGCGGAGTGGGAGCTGAAGGGGTCGCTTCGGTCCTACCTCTTCGGCGCGCTCCGGAACCGGATCGTGAGCTATCGGCGCGCCAGGCAGGCGCGGGAGGGCCAGCTCCGGCGCGTGGAGGAGGACGCCGTGCAGCTGGACTCCCTGCCCAGCGCCCACCGCGCCGATCACCTGGTACGGGAGAAAGAACTCGCCGCGGCGATCGAGCGGGCGATCGAGTCGCTCTCGCCCCGTAACCGCGAAACCTTCCTGCTGGTCAGACAACACAATCTGTCGTACGCCGAGACCGCCGAGATCCTCGGCATATCCGTCAAGGGCGTCGAGATGAACATGGTCCGCGCCCTCGCCGCGCTCCGCAAAGAGCTGGCGCACTGGCGCGAATGAGCCCCGGACCCGATCCGCTCGACAGCGCAGCCCCGAGACGACGACCACGAGATGTAGGGTATCGTCGCGAGCTTGCGTCATAGCCTTCGTACCTGTGACCCCACGCGGTCGACAACCTGGTGATCATATGGATTCTGCGGTACTTCTGAGGTACCTGGACGACCAGCTGCCGGCTTCCGAGCGGCAGTCCGTCGAAGCATGGCTGGCGGCGAGCGAAGCCAACCGCGCGGAGCTCGCACGGCTCCGCGCCGCCTGGGAGCTCGCTGGTCGCTCGCCCCGGCCGGAGTTCGACATCGACGCCCTCTGGGCCCGGCTGCGGCTGCAGCTGGACGACGTCGCGCCCGCGACGGAGGGGCGGGCGGAAACGCCACGTGCCGATACGGCCGTGCTCGACCCCCTGCCCGCTCGGCCCGAACCGGTGCCGGTCCGGGGTCATGACACCCCCTTCCGCGCGCGTCCGGCGCTGCGTTGGCGCTGGCCGCGGTACGCGCTCACCGGGCTCGCCGCGGCGGTCGCGCTCCTGGTCGTCGGGCGCGCCCGCCAGGGCGCGGAACAGGTCGACGACGTCGCGCGCGGCCTCGTCGCCTACTCGACCCGCCCGGGCGAGACCGCGGAGCACACCCTCCCCGACGGCACGCACGTGGTGCTGAGCGGGGCGACGACGCTGATGATCCCACCCACCTTCGGTGACGGCGGACGCGACGTCTTCCTCGACGGCGCCGCCTACTTCGACGTCACGCACGACGCGAACAACGTCTTCCGCGTCCACACCAAGCGCATGGTCGCCGAGGACATGGGGACCCGTTTCTCCGTGATCGCCTACGCCGCCGATCCGCAGATCGAGGTGGCGGTCGCGGAAGGGGTGGTCGGGGTCGCGGGGAGGGACCGAGACGACGTCGTCGTCCTCAACCCGAACGACGTGGCCCGGGTCTCCGAGACGGGTGAGGTGCGCGCGGAGCGCAACGTAGACGTGCAGCGCTACTTCAGCTGGATGGACGGGCGGATCGAGTTCGACCAGACCAGGGTGATCGACGCGGCGCGGTTGATCGAGCGCCGCTTCGGGATAGAGGTACGCGTGGCCGATGCGGCGCTCGCCGAACGGAGGTTCACCGGGACGGTGAGCCTGCAGACCCTCTACGACGACCTACGCGCGCTCGCGCTCCTACTCGACGCTCGATTCGAAAGAGAAGGTGATGGCGTCACGCTCTCAGCCCCGCGCGGGGCGCGACGCTGACGGCCGACGGCGGCCGGTAGTGCCTTTGGATTCGCGGGGATCGAATACCCGAAGCTTGGCTAACGGGAAAGATCGGTTGGTACGGAGTCACATATACCTACCCTGAGGATGGAGGCCGAGGATGCGACTAATGCTGCAGGTCTGCGCAGCGCTGCTGCTCGTCTCGAGCAGCGTGGGGCTGGCACGGCAGACGGGACGACCTTCCACCACGGCCGGAGCGCACCCGGATCAGGCGCGCAGCGTCGTGACGGCGGGCGAGTCGGGCGCGCCGCTGCTGCGCCAGCTCATCACGCTCGACCTGCGTGACGTACCGCTCGGCGAGGCGCTGCGGGAGATCTCCCGGCAGCTCGGCGGTCGCCTGATGTACGACGCCTCGGTGAACGCGCTCTCGCACCATGTCACCCTGCAGCGGGAAGACATCAGCGCCGGCCAGGCGCTCCGCGAGATCCTG
>Ga0180216_1002970_pt1 | contig 13713 bp, 12 predicted proteins | sample eDN3rd37CBELigMG_FD_128879 | JGI IMG/M metagenome (GOLD analysis project Ga0180216, IMG submission 128879) | Enriched Miracle-Growth compost microbial communities from Emeryville, California, USA - eDNA 3rd pass 37_C BE-Lig MG (version 2)... ... | reverse complement strand
TCGTCAGTGTTGAAGACACAGTACCGGGTGAGGATGTTGAGGATGGTGTGCCGGGCGAAGAAGGTCTGGGCGAAGGCGGAGAGGTCCTGGATCGGCGTGTTTGCCGCATCGGCCCACCAGGAGGTGAACTCGAAGGAATTAGAGGTCTTCTTCGCGCTCTTCTTGTCCTTCGCCTCGTTCAGATGCTGGAGTCGCGTGGTGTTGGCGTAGTATTTGGTGTGCGTGCCGTTGGAGATAACGAATATCTGGATGTATTCGAAGAGACCGGAACCAGCCCAGAACGAATCACGCTGATAGCGATTGATCTGGTTGAAGGCTTCGCGGATATCGACGCCACGCCGCTTCAACTCGACATGGACCATCGGCAGGCCATTGACGAGGATGGTGACGTCGTAGCGGGTGGCGTGGGTCGCGTCGCTCTCGCCCGGCCCGACGGCGTACTGATTGATGACCTGCAGACGGTTGTTGTGGATGTCGTCCTTGTCGATGAGGGTGATGTTCTTGACCGTGCCATCGTCGCGGTGGAGGAGCTGGAGGTGGTCTTCCTCGATGCGCCGGGTCTTCTCGACAATGCCCTCGTTGGCGCTGGCGATCTTCTCGCTGAAGAATCGGTTCCACTCACCATCGGAAAAGGCGGTGCGGTTGAGCGCCTCCAGCTGTGTGCGGAGATTAGCGACAAGGTCCGCTTCCTTGCGAATCGCCAGATACTCGTATGCCTGATGCCTGAGCAGAGTGATGAAGTCTGCTTCTAGCGCGGCCTCGGACTGGTAGGCCGCACCCGCGTCGTACGTTGCGACGTACTCGGCGACGACGGTGCTCTCCCCGCCGACGGCGACCGCTTCGTATCGATAGCCCCTGGCCCCGGCGGAGGACGGTTCGGTCATGCGGAGCACTCCTGAAAGGTGAGCAGGCGATCGCGGTAGTACTCATACTGCTTACGCCGGGCCGCGAGTTCGGCAGGCAGTCCGATGGAGAGGTCATTCACCAGCGCATCAAAGTTCCGGAGTTTGGCAGATATCGCGCGCTGTTCCTGGATCGGAGGCAGAGGGACTCGTTGCGCGAAGAAACTCCGCGAATCAACTGCTGCCATTGATCCATCTGTGCGAACGCATGTGGCGCGGATTTCTTCGCTCGCAGCCCGAAGCGCTTGGTACACGTAATCAGCATCGACGTCTTCGCGAGGAACAAGTGCACGAACATCCTGATTTATGGTCGTGGCTCTTGTTACCAGCCCAATCGGAAGCCGCCGTCTCAAGATATTGGATCGCATGACTACCACCACCGTGGGCGGAGGAATCAACCGAAGCGAGGTTTCCTCGACTGCTGCATGAGTCACGCGGCCACGAATTACATCCCCGGTCTCGCTGACATCCATTGGGGCCAGCCATGGAATGTCTCCTGACTCCCAGTAACGTGGTTCGCCCTTGGATGGAGTAGCCCCGCTATACCAGCGGCCCAGATCGCCTATTGCTAGCCAACGTTCCCTCGAATCGTCATCCTTAAGCCCGAGAAGAATCTGGCGGTAATGCACATATTGCTTGTTTCGGAGCGCGACCTCAGCTTCCAGCTCAGCTTCCAGCTCCCCAAAAGTGTCAAGTATGCGCACGATCTCTCGTTGCACGTCAAGTGGTGGAACGGGGATGCGAAACTGCTTGACCACATCATCTGGAATTGCCGGATAACTGGCACCCCGCTCATTTGCTTCGATGAACGCATAGAAATTCGCAGTGCCGAGGAAGTGGAACAAATAGTTCGAAAGAATCCGGTCAGACTTGGGACGAAGCACGCAGTATCCAGTACTTGCAATCTGCCCATCGTATGCTGCAGTAATAACCGCGTATCTTTTCAGCATTGGTCGCGTGGTGCCAAAGATCACGTCGCCATCCCGTACGATCTGTTGCGCTCGACTCGGGGCGTTCTCGGAGGTGATCATCTGCGTAGCAACGACTGCGTGGGTAACTCGATCCACGGATGTCAGGTCGATGTATTGAAACGATTCATCCGCTGCATCGGACCAACGAATCGTCTCTCCTCGGTTGACCACAGAATGAATCGGCTCAAACGGAACGCCATCCGGGCAGAGGTTGGCAATCAGATCGTCAATGCGGCTCATGATTCTACTCCCTCCGTCGTAATCAACGTACTCGCCTCATTCCATCCAAGAGCCATGATTGCTTGTGCCATCTCTTGATTATTACGAATGTTGTCGACGATGCCAAAGATGAGGCGTCGGCAAGGACGATACTTTTCCAGAGCCTGAGATTCGTTCGAATCTCCGTGAATAATCTCGCTCAACTCACTGAATAAAGTATAGCCATTGCTTGAGAATTCAATCGGCACTATGTGGCTCTGTTCGTCCACTTCCTCCAACAACGTCTTGAAATCCTTACGTCTGCCGTTCGGTCTCTTGGTCGCAATTCCAGTCGCTTCAGCCGCTTGAGTGGTCGCTATTTCGAAAATCTTCCTGAGATAGACCATGGCCCCGGCACCGAGCTGATCGTCAAAGGCAATCTGTGCTCTCTCAAAAAGATCGTCGATCTGCTCCACGCGGGGCCCTACTTTGGCAGCGGTATCACGCCTGTTCTCAGTGAACCGCTCCAAATGAACAACGGGCGAAGCGGCAGCCAACTGACCACCAACACCGACAAGAAACCATGCTTCGGTTGAAGCCCTGCATCCCGAGCATTGCAGAGTCACATCAATGCTCACCGACCTATCGCTGGTAACAAGACAGGAGAGCACTCTTCCCGAATAGAATGTTCGGATGTCGCCACATTGTGAACAGAAGTAGTTACGAATCACTCGCCCTACATCTATGTTCTTGTGTTGCCCCCATCGGACCCTACTATATCCCAGGAAGTTTTCAACCTGGGCGGTCGCAGTATCCGGTGCCTTATTGAGTACCTCAGAGAGCCTCATGATACGCCCTCCAGATCGGCAACGATGGCGTCGATGGCAAAGCGAAGTTCTGCTTGCCGGGCGACGATGCGGGCGATCTCCGCATTCAGCGCCATGATGTCGACCTTCTCGGTTGTGTCCTCCTTCTCGACGTAGGAGGAGACGGCAATGTTGGCGTCATTGGCGAGCAGGTCGGCGTTCGGCACGAGGCGGGCGACGTGGGGCACGTCCTGCCGGGCGATGAAGGCATCGAGGATCGTCTGCCGGTTGGCCGGGGAGAGCTTGTTCTTGTTGCCCTCGCGGACGAACTCGGCGGAAGCGTCGATGAAGAGCACGGCGTTGTCGGCCTTCGACTTCTTGAGGACGATGATGCAGGTGGCGATGGTGGTACCGAAGAAGAGATCCGGCGGCAACTGGATCACTGTGTCGATGTAGTTGTTCTCGATCAGGTACTGCCGTATCTTCCGCTCTGCGCCACCGCGATAGAGCACGCCTGGGAACTCGACGATGGCGGCGGTGCCCTTCACATCCAACCAACTGAGGATGTGCATGGTGAAGGCGAGATCGGCCTTCGATTTGGGTGCCAACACGCCGGCCGGGGCGAAACGGGGATCGTTGATAAGGAGCGGGTTGGCGTCGCCTTCCCACCGGATCGAGTACGGCGGATTGGAGACGATCGCCTCGAACGGCTCTTCCTCCTCGTGCTGGGGATCGGTCAGGGTGTCGCCGTGTCCGATCTCGAATTTCGAGAAGTTCACATCGTGCAGGAACATGTTGATCCGTGCGAGGTTGTAGGTGGTGAGGTTGATTTCCTGCCCGACGAACTTCTGGCGCACGTTCTCCTTTCCCAGCACCTTCGCGTACTGAAGGAGCAGCGAGCCGGAGCCACAGGCGGGATCGTAGACCTTGTTGACGGAGGTCTTGCCGACCACGGTGATGCGGGCGAGGAGTTCGGAGACCTCCTGTGGGGTGTAGTATTCGCCGCCGGACTTGCCCGCCGAGGATGCGTACATCTGCATCAGGTATTCATAGGCATCGCCGAACGCGTCGATGGTGTTGTCAGCGAAGTCGCCAAGGTTGAGGTCGCCGATCGCGTTAAGGAGGCGAACAAGCTTCTCGTTACGGCGAGCGACGGTATTTCCCAGTTTGGCGGAGTTGACATCCAGATCGTCGAAGAGACCCTTCAGGTCGCCTTCACTCTCGGTGCCGACGGCGGATCCTTCGGTGTTTTTGAACACGGCAGCGAGTGTCTCGTTCAGGTTCTCCCGGAAGCGCTCATCCGTGTTCGCCCGCGCGCGGACGTTCGCGAAGAGTTCGCTCGGGACGATGAAGAACCCCTTCTCATCGACGGTGGAAGACCGGCCCATCTCGGCGTCGACATCACTCAGGGCTGCATAATCGAAGTCTGGCGCTCCGGCCTGACGTTCCTGTTCGTTGATGTAGGCGGCGAGATTTTCGGAGATGTAACGGTAGAAGAGCATGCCGAGCACGTAGGACTTGAAGTCCCAGCCATCGACGCTGCCGCGCAGGTCATTGGCAATACGCCAGATTGTTTTGTGCAGCTCGGCACGCTGCTGTTCCTTGCTCATCATCGAGTAATCCTTGCGTAGACATGATTTGTCACCACGTCAGGTGTCAACATTCTTGGGGTGCCAAGGAAGGCCTCCCGTACTCTACCAAAACCGCTATCGAATTGGGGAGACGGGCCATTACGTTCATTCTCAAGCTCTTTCGGCGACCTGGCGCACAAATCCTTGCGCGTGATGTGGCCTTCGCGTCAGTAAACGAGGACGGATGCAACTCGGAATCTCTAGAAAAGACTATGGGGATCGTAGACCCAGCGAAGGCGAGAGTCGTCCTACGTGGCTTGGTCTCAGGGCCGTGGACACGGGTGTCTGGAGATTTAGACTCCTTGCGAGCGCCACGATCACAGGAGTGCTTGTCCCATGAAATGGCTAAAGCGATGAAATCTAGTCTTGCAGGAGCAATGCAAGTCGCCAAGGATTGGTGCAGTCAGTGAGCAGTGTCGACAACAGCGAAGACATACGCGCCTTCCTGATTGCCGAAAAGCCCATCCTCAAAATCGAGGATGCCACGATGGATGGGTACCGCCGCTTGCAGGATCAGGAGTGGGACCTCAGAGTCACAACGTTCATCGAGCTTCCCGACCTCGTCGCTGTCTGGATTCACTACTTTGATCTCTACGAGCACGCAATCGAGGCTCGAAATGCCGACGCTGCTGAAACCACGCCCACGACGCAGGAAGAAGGGTATGCGTTACAGCTCCAGTCCCGATTATTTGCACTGACTGGCGGGACGGGAAAGCTTCTGTTGGATGCAGCCTGTGCCGGACTTTACTACCAAGCATATGCGTTATGTCGCCATCTCGCGGAGTCGTGGATAACGATCGCGTACGTCCTCGCCCGCCCGGATATGGCGATTCGCTGGTTCGACGAACGTTCAGACGACCCGAGCCACGAGCCGCCCAAAAAGTCCACAATGCGTAACGAGATTCGAAAAAATGCAAGGACGAAGCACATGATTGAAGTTCTAGAGATGGTGCACTCAAATATTGGGCGCTATGACGAACTCTCCCATCCCGGACCAAAGACGCTTGAACAGACCATGACCCCACAAGAGAATCGTATTCAGGTCGGCGGCCACTTCAATCGCCGCCTCGCAATCGGCGCACTCCATGAGGGCGCCGGAGCCTTTCGGATTCTCCTCGAAGTTTGGAGAGAGATCGTGCCGCAGTCGGAAGAATGGACTGCCCACCTTCGCCAGACCGTGGAGCGCCACCGTCTCGCGACGGATAGATACACATCTGGTTACGCCCAGTAGCTGCCTGGCTGCGACCAATGCGGACGCCATACCGCTTTGCAGCGTTTCCTTAGTGACTATCTTTTCGGCCACCTTCGAACCAAGGTTGCGCACGACCTCAGTCTCCGGAACCGAGGATGCTAGCCGAGAAGGAGCACCACGCCTCTGCGTCTGATTCAAGGTGAGGATCCGCCGGAGAGGGTGCGGGGAACTGGCGTTCATAGCGCAATATGTCGGCACGAGCGCGCTGCCACACGGTCGAATCCTCGCTGTGAGAGTCCGGCAGCCGATCATCGAGTGCCAACGGCAACAGCCTACTTCGCGCGGGCGCGGCAATTTTCCTAGCTGGTCCTACGGCGCTGCATGCAAGGCCGCTCAGTACTCGGGGTCGCGGTTGCGCCAAACAAAGACGGTCTGCCGAGTGACACCGGTTGCGACCGCTTCTTCTTCGCCCGTCTTCCAGCCTAGCTCCGTCGTGAGCGCGAACCGCACTTTGTCGGTAGGCTATGGTGCACGACCGGTAGCCTTCGGTACGCTGACGTGGCTTATGGATCGAGTCATCTGTCTACTCTTCGTGTCGGGGACGATCGTCGGCAACGCAAGACGGGTGACTGAAAAGCCCAAGCTCTCCATGAGGTACTGCGCCTCTATGGGGGCATTTCATGACCCTCGTGATTCGGGTTGGAATGTCGTGTCCGCGTCGAGCCGCCATCTTCGTTCATGGGATGGCGCGTCGTTCATGAGGGCACTCGCCTGCATGCACAGCACACGCGCGGACGCTGAATTGGGATCGCATTTTGAGGTCGCTGCATCGAGTATCCTCGCCCTGATGGAGTCACCTTCGTACAGGTCGCGATCCGGATGAGGGTGTCGCCCCTGCTCAACCTCACACAACGCCCTATGTGCCTCTGTGCGCGTCCTCACCTGCTCAATGACTCTCAATACGAACACTTGTTTCCCTCCTGATGGTGGGGCAGGTAGCGCTCCACAGGGGCACGAGCGCGACGGGGTCGGAACGGCGGTAGCGAAGATGGCGCTGCGAGCCAAGCCGCCCCTCATCCGGCGGTCCCTCATCTCGTGGTTCGAGCGGGGAAAAAATAAGGCCGAGGTACTCGCGCTCAAGTTTCGTCCAGTGCACTTCCAGTCGGTCCCGCTCGGCATCCGTCGCTGCCTCGCACAGCGCCTGGCCGTGGTTCAAACGAGCGGCAAGCGTTGCCGCTGCGAGCACGGTATCCGTCGCCACAATCACTCTTGCATGCAGGTCATCTGAGGGCTGGTTCCCCTCGAACCGCAGGGTGTCATTCGGCATGGCTACGAGCGTCGCCCCAGCGCGTTCCAGGTCTTCAATCAGTTCCAGGAGCGTCTGATATCGCACCACCGCTTCGCTACAGTAATGTTGACCTTGCAGGGCCTCCGGGCACCAGCCGTACCGCGCACAGTCTTGCTCTCTCTCGCAACACGGAGGTGGCACGAAGCGCCGGGGATGCCAGTACCCATCATCCGTATCCCCAATTCGGGTTTCGGTTAGTACTTCGATCAGTTCCGGCTTGGCGGCCTTGATCTCGTCTTGGAGGTCGCCATCCACCGGCCTGCCGCGCAACAGGAGATTACCAGCTTCGGTGAGAGACACCCGACTCCCGTTCTGATACAGACGGCGCAGCAGCGCGTGCGTGTTCATATCTCCATGCTCCATTCTCCGCCATACTGAGACGGCTGCTCGCTTCGGTAATCGTCCAGACACGTCTCCGGCGCCACGTTCTCAGGCGCATCGAGAACCGGAGCCAAAAGTGTCGAAAGCTCGTCTGCTTCGCTATCAGCTGGACTATTGGCACTATTGACGCTGCCAGCCATCGGGTTCAGACAGATCACTTCCGAGGGGCGTCCTCCCGTCTTGAGCTGGCGCCTCTGGATCAAGCCATAGGATTCAAGCGTCGAAAGGGGGGCATCGAGGTCGTTCGCGCGCTCAAACCCCATGCGCCCATGCAGCTTCCGATGTACCTTGCGCTTGGTGAGCGGCTCTCCCTCCGAGGCCAGAGCCTGGATCGCTTCGAGCACCTGTCGGGCTTTCAAGTTGGCACTACGTTTCCCGAGCATCATGGAGAACATGACTCTGGCATGTGCCTCGAAATACTCGCCAAGCCGGATGGCTCGCTCCGTCGTGTCAGCTGAGACCCGCATTGCTTCGGGATGGTCGCACTCCATTAGGTGGAGCAATCCTGCGATGCGCAAGACCTGTCCGCGCAGCTTCCCACGCCACTCAGCCATTTCGGGACCGTCTACCTCGATACGGCGTTCCACATCATCCCAAAACCGGGCAAAGAGCTGTTCGGCATCGGGTGACAGCCTGAGCACCAGCGGCTCGCCTTCGTTGTGAAGTGCCAACAATCGCAGGATGGTTTCTTCCCATGCAGCGCATGCTGCGGATGGGATCGGTGCTCGGCTTCCATACGTCCGCTTCCCGACGGTGCTCACAGGAACGACGGGGAGTAGCCGGGATGACACGCCTCGACCCGTCGTCTCTGGAACTCTCCCGAGCATCGCAATGACCGCCGGTTGCACCATCACCGCGAGCGTGAGGCACGCACGCTCTACCGTGAATCCGTCACCGCCCACTCGGTGGCGGTCGAGCCGCTCTCCCGAGTAGCCATTCAAGATCAGGTCGACATTCGGGGAGTCCGAGTATCGGCCACCGATTGTGTTGGAAAGGAACGGCGATTCCGGCGAGAGGACGGCGAGTGCTCCGCCCTGCTCGTGCAACAGCCGCGCCGCCTGTTCCGGTGTCACGTCGCCTACGAAAGCCCGTGGCACAATCGGCTTGCGCTGCACATGCGCCTCGAGTTCTGCAACCGCCGCCTGCCACACGGCGACGCCATCCGTTACTCGCCCGTCTGGCGAAGCCTTGCCGCGTTCCTTCTCGGCAGCTTTCAATTGACCTTCGAGGATGCGCTGCTCAGATTCCCAGGATGCGACGAGCGGCGCGACAAGCTCTGCCTGCGCGGCTTGCCAGTCGGCAAGCGGCTTCGTGATCGCAGCGAAGATCGGCGACTTCCCGGTACTCGGGGGAGCAATCCCGATTGCCATGACATGGGCCGGTTCGTGCCACTCACCGTCCGGAGAGACAGCGAACATTCCACCTGCAGCCGCCGACACCGTCCCGAGCGCTGCGATACACGCGAGATCGACGGGCGCCTGCACCTGTTTGGCGACGCCCTCCACGATGTCCCGCATGACCGGCGGCAACGCATCCACCGGGAGTGGAGGGCCGGCAGGATCGTCCAGAGGAATCGGCTCGTCCCATTCCGGCTCGGCGTCTGGCAGAACGTCCACGATCATCGCTTCTAGGTCTGCACGGGTCAGCCCGGCCGCAAAAGCGTCGTCCAGCCCGCACTTGGAGCCGTCCGGCAGATCCGGCATCAGGCAGAACCGAACGCGCGCTCCCCGATGTTCCAAGTACTGCGCCAAGGCTTCCAGCGCTCCACGCGGACCTGCCTTACGCATCACATCCGAGCCATAGGCGAGGATAACGGTGCGTCCATTGAGGGCGATATCATCCCAGTCGGGCAGCGCCATTCGGTCTGAGCGATACATCCACACGCCCAGAACTCCGACGATGGACGGAATGCCATGACAGACGGCACTGTCGACCTTCTTGCTGCCTTCGGTGACAAAGAGAGGCTCGCCGGTAGCGCGCAGGTATGGTCGCGCAGCATCCGGCACGTCGAGGACGATGCGTCCAGCGCTCAGGTACTTCGCCAGTTTCCCTTCCTTGCTTCGCCAAGGTGCATCAGGCTTGAGCTGCCACGCGACTATCTCGCCCTGCGTGTTCCGGATCGGTATCAAGAGGCCGGGAACGCGCATCTTGCCCTTGAACGCTGTTGGGAGGAGATTTGGGTTCGTGATTGTCGCGTATCCCCGGGTATCGATCTGCTCCTGGCTGATGGCCGACGCTTCCAGCTCGTCCCGATGAGGTGGGGAAAGACGATTCCGCGCTATACTATCCATGTCAAACACTCCCAAGAGAAACACCCGGCGCGGCCAAGCGGTCCGGGTGTTTCTGCGTTCTACTTCCCCTCTGGGTCGGCAGTCTCGCCTTCGAGCCATGCAAAGGAAGGGCGCGCGGGAATAACCCACTTCGCACCGAGGCGACGAACGGGAAACGAGACTGTTCCGTTCCGCAGTCGCCCGTAGAGTTCGTTGCGATCAACGCGCAGGATGGCCGCGACTTCAGCTGGGGTGAGAACTTTGGGGGTTTCAGTGACCGTGGTAGGCATTCTTGCATCCTCCTAAATCAGTCCGGCTCGAAATCGCCGGATCTGTCCTTGAGGATGCCAGTTTCTATGGGGCTTTCAGAGTATCAAAGAGTATCAATCTCAAGTCTAATTTCGCGTACGAGTGTCCTCCAGTTGGTGTTCCAACTCTTGCAGTTTCGATTCCAAGTCGGCATAGAGATCGGAGGGTTCAGCACATCGAGAACGAACTGTTCTCGATTCGGTTTTGATTCAGAGGGGAGCGACAACAGGTAGTCGCGGAGCTGTGCCTTGACCGATACGAGCGTATGCACCCGCTTTGCCGGTACGTCAGATTTCAGGGCGGTTAGCGCAAACAGGTCTTGGCCATGTTGCTGGGTGCCGAAACCGATCACCTCCACGGACTCGCCATCGCCCCGCCAATAGATGATCGCGTGCCCAGGCAATCCAACAAAGCTGAGAGCCAATGCATGGAATTCTCGCAGGATTCCTGTACCCAGCCCACGGATCGGAAGCAGTTCGCTCGGGCAGATGTTCCGTCGTGGCAGCTTTGGCCGCAACACGAAATACTCATCAATCTGGACGAGTCGGTCTCCACTTACCCTTCCTGGACTCCGTGTGCCGCGTAGGTGGTAGAGCACGTCGTCATCTCGAATATCGACGCGACGAAGCACCCGTTTATGAAAATCAGCGTCGGGAGTGCCGCCGCAATCGATACATCGGTCAGGGACGTGCGGCTTGGGGTCGAACATCCCAATGCGCTTGTCTCGATCGACCGTGATGTTCAGCCAATTTGGCGAGATCAGCTTGACCCACTTTCCGCACGATGGACAAGGGAATCGAGTGACTGGCAGGACCACCCTCGCCGAGCGGTCATCGTCGTTGCTCATTCATTCGTGCCTGTTCGCTTCAAGCGACCGCGACCTATTACCGCCTCCATCGCTGCGACTGCCGCGCCTTGATCGCCGACAGCAAGGTGCCCATATCTATCTACCGTGGTGCCAATATCGGAATGCCCCAATCGTTGCGCGACCAGTGCGGGCGAAATCCCATTTCGGAGTAGCACCGCCGCTGCACAGTGCCTCAATCCGTGAGTCGTCAACGGTGGCACGCCAGCATTCACAATTAGTCTCTTCAAGTCTCGCTTGATCGAACTCGGTGTCACGATGGTGCCGATCGTCGTGGTGACGATGGCATCACCTGCTGACCATGCGTCCCCCAGCGTTGCCCGCTCGAACATTTGCCGGTCGCGATGGGCCTTCAGGACGCGCAACGTATCCGCTGTGAGTAGCAGACTCCGAGACGATCCCGCCGTCTTCGTCCTGTCCTGCACAAGCGCCGCCCCCCCTTTCGACAGATCGGGAACGATGGTCCTACGAACGGTCGCCACACAGGTCATTTCATTCTCACCCCATGTCAGGTCACTCCACCGAAGACCAAGCGCTTCACCTCGCCGCATACCTTCAGCGAGCGTCAGAAACCAGAACGCCGCCAGGCGGTCTGCTTCGGCAGCGATCAAAAAGCGATCAATTTGAGCGTCGCTCCATACGGTCAGTGGCTTTCGGGTCCGGGCACTCGGCTTCTCGACCCCGTCAACGGGGTTGTGAGGGATCACACCTGCGTTCACCTGTCGCTGCATCGCGGCTTTCAGGATCATCGCGCAGCGCGCCAGCAACCGAGCACCCATGCCAGAATCTCGCCATACGTTCACCTGCCGCTGCACGTCGTCGTGCGTCAGTTCGGTCACGTCACGTCCCCCAAGTGCGGGGAGTATGTGCAACCGGATAGCCGATTCGTAGCCGACAGCACTGTTCGCCGTGATCGAACCCCGCTTCGTATCGAACCAGATGGTGACGGCACTGGCCACCGTTGTCACCTTCGGCGGCTCTGCAGCCCGCGCCACCACGGGCGGTACGAATGTGCCTCGTGCTATTTGATCCTTTGCCTCGCGCTCCTTTTGCTCGGCGATGCCCTTCGTCCGATAGGTACCAAGCACAAAGCGCTTGCCACGCCCGCCACTCGGGTTCGGCACAACAACCGCCACCTGCCAGCCAACTGTGCGCCCCGCCTTGGTCCGCTTACTGATCGCCAAGCTTCAACCTCCTGCGCTGCACCAGCGCTGCACCGATACACCAGCACCAACCATGATAGAGCATCCCGGACAATGAAGAAAGTCAGAATAAACCCATATTACAGGGGATTTTGAGGAGACACGCAATGACATACCATCATAGTGCATGCTGTGGAATAAAACTCCGGAGCAAGAGGCCACAGGTTCGAGTCCTGTCGGGCGTACCACGAAAAACCCATAACGGCGCGGATTATGACCCCGGTGGATATCCACCGGGGTCTCGTCTTGTCCGTCGCGCAGGACCAGCGTAGTGCAGCACCACATCGCTCCCCGATCTCCATAACCCCGCCCGTGACGTATGATCGGACCATCTCGACGCCATTCATCGATAGGAGGTGCGCAGTGTGGGGATTGGATCCCGGGGATGGGATTGCTGTGGTCATTGGGGTGTTTGGGGTGATCGTCGGGTGGCGGGGCCTGAGAAAGGCGGGTGAAGCCAACACCATTGCCGGTGAATCGGGCACGGCAGCCCGTCAAGCGGTAGAAAAGGCAGATACGGCCAATCGGATAGCCTACGACGCGAATCGCATCGCGAATCGTGCTGTTGAGGAGGCCAAACGTTCGGCAGATGCTGCTGAGAGGAGCGTATCCCTTGGAGAAGAGGCCAACGCCATGAGTAAGAAGGCCCACCAGCTGGAGGAGGCTAGGAGAATCTCATAGGGGAGAGCCATTCTCAAAGTCGAGCCCGGCCCCAAGTTCAGCAATGACATGACTTTTGGCTTTAGGGTAACCAACGTTGGCCGAGCAACCGCTAGGTCTCTCCAAGCAACTTATGTACTGGAGAATGAGCGAATCTTGGTGGGAAGTCGAAATGTTCTGGCACATCAAGATAAACCGTTCGAAATTCTCCTGCGGTTGGGTCATCTCTATGGAAATCCTCCGCACTCCGGAAACGAACGAGAAATACCAGAGCAAACCGCTACCCTTGAAATCTCCTTCGAGGATGACAACGGTTCCAACCTGCTGTCCAAACGGATCATATGGCCAGCGGGACAAGATTTCATGGCGAAAACGATGAGATTTGAGGAGCCAGAATCTGTTCCGTCCGCCACCCCGCACACCGATTACTACCGTCCGGCGTGAAAGGGCGCAGGATTGAGCCTCGTCGGGCGTACCACGAAAAGCCTATAACGGCGAGGAAGAGGAAGAAGCGGACGCCAGCATTGGCGTCCGCTTGCTCGTTCATGGGGAGTGAACACCGGCCCGGACCAATGCAGCGCCGATCGGTATCCTGCAGGCAAAGGGGGCCGTGAAGGGAGCGCATGTCCCTCTCTCGCGAGAGCTGAGGATCATGAACCGCAGCGCCACTGCCCTCTCGACCAAGGTATCGCTACCGCTTCGGTCGCCCACGCCCCTGCCCGGGCGGAACGGGTCGGGCACAACGACCGCTCTCTGGAGAGGTGGGCTGAGAACGCCGAGTCCTCTCTCCAGGTATCGGACCCCGCCTGCGGTGATTTGTTATGTCGACCTCCAACGATTCTGACAGACGCGCACCTCTACGACCGGCACGATCACATCGCGGCGCAGGGAAGCGAGGATTGTTCGAAGTCGCCGTGTCACGACGGCAGGAGCAAGCCGTAATCGCCATCTCGCCGGCGGTAGAGGACGTTCAATTGC
>Ga0180216_1002969_pt1 | contig 13717 bp, 14 predicted proteins | sample eDN3rd37CBELigMG_FD_128879 | JGI IMG/M metagenome (GOLD analysis project Ga0180216, IMG submission 128879) | Enriched Miracle-Growth compost microbial communities from Emeryville, California, USA - eDNA 3rd pass 37_C BE-Lig MG (version 2)... ... | reverse complement strand
CCGCTGGCGCTCTGGATCGACCTCGTTCTGTCGAAACGGCGGATCCTGGAAATCTACCTGAATATCGCGGAAATGGGCCCGCAGGGGGAGTTCGGGGCGGAGGCCGGCGCCCGCCGGGCCTTCGGCCGCTCGGCGCGGGACTTATCGCCCTACCAGGCGGCCATTTTGGCGGCCTCGCTGCCCAATCCGGTCACGCGCAACGCCGGCCGGCCCGGGCCGGGGCTGCGCCGGCTCGCCGGGCTCTATGTCGCCCGGGCGGCGCAATCGCCGGGGCTGGCCGCCTGTGTCCGGTCCGGCCGCCCGTAGCCCGTCATTCCGGGCGCAAGCATCGCGAGCGAGCCCGGAAACCAGTAGCCAGAAACGGATGCCGGGCCTGCGGGTCCCGACCGTGCCGGAATGAGCCAGAGCAGGCCGCTGACCCACTAGCGTAATCGCCCCCCATCCTCTATAAGCCCGCCCAAATCCCCGAACAGATTGCCGCTTTTCAGGAGTTTCGTCCCATGGCTGTGCCGAAGAAAAAAACCTCGCCGTCGCGTCGCGGTATGCGCCGCTCGGCCGACGCCCTCAAGCGGCCGGCTTACATCGAGGACAAGGATTCGGGCGAGCTGCGCCGTCCGCACCACATCGACCTGAAGACCGGCATGTACAAGGGCCGGCAGGTTCTGAAGGTGAAGTCCGAGGCCTAAGGCCCGGGCCGCAGGTCAAGCGGGAGAAAGCTGCGCTTATGTTCGTGCTCGGCTTTCCCCTCCTGCTCGTTCCCTTCGCCATCTACAACATCATCGCGTTCCTGATGCCGGGCGTGAGCTGGACCGCGCCGGTCACGTCCGTGCACATGATGTCGGGCGCCGACTGGACCATGTCCGCCGGCGACATGCTGATCGCGTTGTCGACCCTGCTGCTGTTCGGCGAGCTGATGAAGTCGACGCGCATCGGCCTGCGCAGCGTCGTGGATCACGGCCTGTCGCTGCTGCTGTTTCTCGCGGCTTTGGTGGAATTCATCCTGCTCGGCCAGGCCGCCACCTCGACCTTCTTCCTGCTTCTCGTCATCATGTTCGTCGACGTGCTCGGCGGCTTCGCCGTGACGCTGCGTTCGGCGCAGCGCGACCTCTCGGTCGAAAGCGTCACCTCCTGACCTTCGTTCTCTCAATGTTGGACCTGCCATGAGCCGCGACTTTCAACTCCCCGGCCGTTCGCCCGTCATTGCTTCCAACGGCATGGCCGCGACTTCCCATCCGCTCGCCACTCTCGCGGCGATCGATGTGCTGCGCGACGGCGGCACCGCCGCCGACGCCGCGGTTGCCGCAGTGGCGACGCTGTGCGTCGTCGAGCCGGCGATGACCGGCATCGGCGGCGACTGCTACACGCTGGTGTCGAAGCCCGGCGAGAAGGTCTGGGGTTACAACGGTTCGGGCCGTTCCGGCGCGAAGGCCTCCTACGAGGCGGTGCTGGCGCAGGGGCTGACCGAGATCGGCACCTCGATCCATGCCGTCACGGTGCCGGGCGCCATCGATGCCTGGGAGCAGATCCTCAAGACGCACGGCCGTTTCGGCTTCGACCGCGTGCTGCGCCCGGCGATCCAATACGCCGAGAACGGCTTTCCGGTCGCGGCGCGCGTCGCGCGCGACTGGCACTATTACGCTGGCAAGCTGAAGGCCAATGCGGCCGCGACCAAGCACTACCTGGTCAATGGCGAGCCGCCGAAGGAAGGCGACGTCATCCGCTTCCCGGCGCTGGCGCAGACACTCAAGACCATCGCCGCCAAGGGCGCGAAAGGTTTCTACGAGGGCGAGATCGGCGCGGAGATGGCCGCGACGGTCGCCGCGCGCGGCTCGTTCCTGACCGCGGAGGATTTCGCCAATCACCGCGGCAACGTCGTGACGCCGATCTCGACCAACTACCGCGGGCTCGATCTCGTCGAAATTCCGCCGAACGGGCAGGGGCTCACCGCGCTGGTGATGCTCAACATCCTCGAGAACTTCGATCTCAAGTCGCTCGATCCCTTCGGGCCGGAGCGTTTCCACCTCGTGCTGGAAGCGGCGCGCATGGGCTATGCCGTGCGCGACACGCATATCGCCGACGAGCCGCATATGCGCACGCCCGTCGCGGCGCTGCTCGACAAGGCCTGGGGCAAGAAGCTCGCCGCGTTCATCGACATGAACAAGCGCGCCAAGCTGCCGCCGAACCCGGCGCCGGGCAGCAACACCGTCTATCTCACGGTGGTCGACAAGGACCGCACCGCGGTCTCTTTCATCAACTCGCTCTATTCGGGCTTCGGCACCGGCATCTGCACCGAGAAGTCGGGCATCCTGCTGACCAACCGTGGCGCCTGCTTCACGCTGGCGCCCGATCATCCGAACACGTTCGGCCCGGACAAGCGGCCGCTGCACACGATCATCCCGGCTTTGGCGATGAAGAACGGCCGCTGCGACATGAGCTTCGGCGTCATGGGCGCGCACTATCAGCCGATGGGGCACGTCCAGATCATCCTGAACATGCTCGACTACGGCATGGACGTGCAGGAAGCGATCGATTGCCCGCGCTTCTTCTTCGAAGGCGAGAAGACGGTGGTCGAGAACGGCACGCCGCAGGCCACGATCGACGGGCTCCGGGCGCGCGGCCACGATGTGGCGATGGCCGATTCGCCGTGGGGCGGCGGGCAGACCATCAAGATCGACTGGGAGCGCGGCACGCTGACCGGCGGCTCCGATCCGCGCAAGGATGGCTGCGCGCTGGGCTACTGAGCCTGCGCGCGGTCTTGGCGGACGGGTGGCAGGCTAGGCGATGAGCCTGGCCACGGCCCGGTAGGCGGCCGTGGCGTCCTGGGGCTCGGCGCGGCGGCGGGTGCGCGTCTGCGGCATCTGTGCCTTGGTGGCGATCAATTGCGCCAGGAACGGCGCGCTGCGGTAGGCCATTGGCCGATCCTGAGCGGCGGGCGCGGATTCAATCACGACAAGGGCGCGGTTCTCGTCGCTCGACGCGGGCTTTGACGCGGCCGTCCGCTGCGAGCGCTCGTCGTCGTTCGCGCTGAAGGTCGATGCGCCAATGGCGTTGATCTGCATGAGCCTGCCTGTCTCGAAACGGGACTTAATCTTCCCTTTACCTTTGACCTCGCAATCGCCGTGCCGCCACTGCCTGCGGCCGACTGTCCAGAAGTTTTTGCGTTTTTCCTGATTGTTTAAGCTTTCTTCGTAGGTTGGCTGCCGAATCTTGTACAAGGAGCAACGTCGGCTTCGGGTCGGCGTTCCCAAAAAGGGGCGGTCGTGACCCGTTTCGAACAGCCGATCAACGCGCCCGACACGGCCGAGATTCTCCGCTCGATCGGCGACGCGGCCTATCACTGGCAGCTCGACACGGACGTCCTGAGCTGGACGGACAATGCCGCGGCTCTGCTCGGCGTCGATCCGGGCGACATTGCCTCGGGCGGTGCCTATGCGCGGCGGGTGAGCGTCGAAGGCGGCCAGAGCCGCGTCGACGCCATCATGAAGTCGAGCCAGCGCGATGGCGGCGAGGGCGTCGCCTATCAGGTGCAATATGCGTTCAAGTGCGGCGACGAGACCCTTTGGGTCGAGGATACCGGCCGCTGGTTCGGCGGCCCTGACGGCCGGCCGCACCACGCGCATGGCCTCATCCGCCGCATCGACGAACGTCACGAGGCCGAGCGCCGGCTGACGCAACTCGCCAAGTTCGATCCGCTCACCGGCGAGCTGAACCGTCCGTATCTCAACGAGGTGCTCGCCGCGACGGTCGACGAGGTCGTGCGCTTCCGCGAGTCATGCGGGTTTCTGCTGATCTCGATCGACCATCTCGGCCGTCTCAACGAGGCCTATGGCTTCGACGTCACCGAAGAGGTGATCGCGCAGGTCGCCAAGCGCATCCGCGCGCGGCTGCGCGGCAAGGATCATCTCGGCCGGTTCTCGGGCAACAAGTTCGGCGCGGTCCTCACGCGCTGCACGCCGGACGAACTGGCGGTCGCCGCGGAGCGGCTGCTGGCCGGCGTTCGCGACGAGCCGATCGTCACGGCCGCGGGTTCGGTCGCCGTCACGGTCACCATCGGCGGCGTCACGGCGCCGCGCCACGCCCGCAGCGTGGCGGAAGTCGTCAGCCGCGCGCTCGATGCGTTGCATGCGGCGCGCACCAAGCGCCACGGTTCTTTCGCGGCCTATCGGCCCAATATCGAACGCGACGCCATGCGCCGCGAAAGCGCACGCGCGACCGACGAGATCGTGTCCGCGCTCAACGAGCGCCGCATCGCGCTCGCCTTCGAACCGGTGGTCGAATCCGGCAGCCGCGACGTCGGCTTCTACGAATGCCTGATGCGGGTCTATCGGCCAGACGGCGCCATCGCGCACGCCAACGAGATCATCCCGGTGGCGGAGCAGGTCGGTCTCGTCCGCATGGTCGATTATCGCGTGCTCGAACTCGTGGTGGCGGAACTCGCGGCAGAGCCGATGCTGAAGGCCAGCGTCAACGTCTCGCCGGCCTCGACCATCGACGCGGACTGGTGGACGTGTCTCGCCGGCCTTCTGCGCACCAACAGCGGCGTCGCCGAGCGGCTGATCATCGAGATCACCGAGACCGCGGCCATCCAGGACATCGATGACGCGCGCGGCTTCGTCACGCGCGTGAAGGATCTCGGCTGCCGCATCGCCATCGACGATTTCGGCGCCGGGCACACCTCGTTCCGCAATCTGCGCAAGCTCGGCGTCGACATCGTGAAGATCGACGGCGCCTTCGTGCAGAACATCGTGAAGTCGGCGGACGACCGCGCTTTCGTGCACACGCTGGTCGATCTGTCGCGCCGGTTAGGTCTGCAGACCGTGGCGGAGTGGGTGCAGGATGAGGAAGCCGCGGCGATGCTCGCGGGCTTCGGCTGCGACTATCTGCAGGGCGCGCTAATTGGTCTTGCCGCCATCGACCGGCCCTGGGTGCGCAAGAGCCCGAACGCCGTGCGCGGCTAGGAAACTGCCGTCCCCGCCTTGGCGGAGACGACGGGCACTCAACGACCGAGCGCTATTCCTTGCCGCCGAGCTTATCGAGCCGCTTCTGCATCTCGTCGAGCTGGCGCTTCAAGTTGTCCATCTCGCTCGTCGATGCGGCGGCCGCCGGCTTTTCCGGCGTGGCCGCCGGCGCGGCGCGCTGGCCGCGGGCGAAGGGCGCGAACATGGCGAATGTCTTCTCGAACATCTCCATGTTCCGGCGCACTTGCTCTTCGAGCGGGCCGAAGCCGCCGCCGAAGGCTTGCGCCATCTGCTCGCGGTACTTGCCCTGCTCCTGCGTCAGCGACTGCATGGATTGCTCGAGGAAGCGCGGCACCAGCATCTGCATGCTGTCGCCGTAGAAGCGGATGAGCTGCCGCAAGAAAGTGATCGGCAGCAGGCTCTGCCCTTCTTTGTTCTCTTGCTCGAAGATGATCTGCGCCAGCACCGTGCGGGTGATGTCCTCGCCCGACTTGGCGTCGTAGACGATGAAGTCCTCGCCCGCCTTAACCATCGAGGCGAGGTCCTCCAGCGTCACGTAGGTGCTGGTACCGGTATTGTAGAGCCGCCGGTTCGCGTATTTCTTGATTGTGACTGGCTCTTTTTCGTCTGCCATGTGGATCACACGTTCCCCTGCCCAGGCCATCAGCATAAACAGCTTCCCATTGGCAGGGCTAGCCTTTTTGTGGCGGCGCGGAAGATAGCTTGCCGCGCCGCGGCATCACTTGCACGAGGGGCCGAAAAGGGCCAATTCTCGGGGGTCAGCCGGGATGGCCGTAGTTGACCGGGGGTCCCTGTCAGGTCCTGACGATTTTGCATCGCCAACAGGCCTTTTTTGCCCCGCAACCGACCGCATGAGGAGTTTCGGATGAAAGACGACATCGTCATCGTAAGCGCCGCCCGCACGCCGGTCGGTGCCTTCAACGGGGCATTTGCGAACCTGCCGGCGCACGAGCTGGGCAAGACCGCCATCCAGGCCGCGCTCGAGCGCGCCGGTGTGACGGGCGACCGCGTCAGCGAAGTGATCATGGGTCAGATTCTTACGGCCGGTCAGGGTCAGAACCCGGCGCGCCAGGCCTCCATCGCCGCCGGTATCCCGGTCGAGAGCCCTGCGTGGGGCGTGAACCAGCTCTGCGGCTCGGGTCTGCGCGCCGTCGCCCTCGGCTACCAGGCGATCCTCAACGGCGACAGCGACATCGTCGTCGCCGGCGGCCAGGAATCGATGAGCATGGCGCCCCATGCGCAGCACCTGCGCAGCGGCGTGAAGATGGGCTCGCTTGAGCTCGTCGACACCATGATCAAGGACGGTCTCTGGGACGCCTTCAACGGCTACCACATGGGCAACACGGCCGAGAACGTCGCCAAGCAGTGGCAGATCACCCGCCAGCAGCAGGACGAGTTCGCGGCGGCCTCGCAGAACAAGGCCGAGGCGGCCATGAAGGCCGGTAAGTTCAAGGACGAGATCGCGCCTGTCACGGTGAAGTCGCGCAAGGGCGATATCGTCGTCGACACCGACGAGTATCCGAAGGCCGGCGTGACGGTGGAGTCCATCGGCAAGCTGCGTCCGGCCTTCGACAAGGAAGGCACAGTCACGGCGGCGAACGCCTCGGGCATCAACGACGGTGCCGCCGCGGTGGTACTGATGAGGGCCTCGGAAGCCGCCAAGCTCGGCAAGACGCCGCTGGCGCGCATCGTGTCGTGGGCCCATGCGGGCGTCGATCCGGCGATCATGGGCACCGGCCCGATCCCGGCCTCGCGCTCCGCGCTGAAGAAGGCCGGCTGGAAGACCGACGACCTCGATCTGATCGAGGCGAACGAGGCTTTCGCCGCGCAGGCCTGTGCCGTGAACAAGGACCTCGGCTGGGATACCGGCAAGGTCAACGTCAACGGCGGCGCCATCGCCATCGGCCATCCGATCGGCGCCTCGGGAGCGCGCGTTCTCGTCACGCTGCTGTACGAAATGCAGAAGCGCAACGCCAAGAAGGGCCTCGCCACCCTCTGCATCGGCGGCGGCATGGGCATTGCCATGTGCGTCGAGCGCTAACGAGACGCGCTCGTGATGCGGCGCCGGACGGTTCGTTCCGGCCGGCGACGCAGCGCTGAAAAGCCACACGGGCGCAACATCTCGCCGCGTCCATTGATCTGCGTCATGCCCGGCCTTGTGCCGGGCATTTACGTCTTTAAGCTGTGCGTGCTGTGGGGCACGCCGGCGTGAGGCCGGTTGATGGGCACCGGCGGGAGGGGGGGCGAGATCATGGCGCGCGTCGCATTGGTCACCGGTGGCACCCGGGGTATCGGGGCGTCCATCTGCAAGGCGCTGAAGGCGGCCGGCTACACCGTCGCGGCCAACTATGCCGGCAACGACGAAGCCGCCCAGAAATTCAAAACCGAGAGCGGCATCCCCGTTTACAAATGGGATGTGTCGTCCTTCGAGGCCTGCTCCGAAGGCATCAAGAAGGTCGAGGCCGAGCTCGGCCCGATCGACGTGCTGATCAACAACGCCGGCATCACCCGCGACGCCATGTTCCACCGCATGACGCTGGAGCAGTGGCAGCAGGTGATCAACACCAATCTCGGCTCGCTGTTCAACATGACGCGGCCGGTGTGGGAGGGGATGCGCGCGCGCAAGTTCGGGCGCGTCATCAACATCTCCTCGATCAACGGCCAGAAGGGTCAGATGGGCCAGGTGAACTATTCGGCGTCGAAGGCCGGCGACCTCGGCTTTACGAAGGCGCTGGCGCAGGAAGGCGCGCGCGCCGGCATCACCGTGAATGCGATCTGCCCCGGCTACATCAACACCGAGATGGTGCAGGCGGTGCCGAAGGACGTGCTCGAGAAGTCGGTGCTGCCGCTGATTCCGGTCGGCCGGCTGGGTGAGCCGGAGGAGATCGCGCGTATCGTCGTGTTCCTGGCCTCGGATGAGGCGAGCTTCATCACCGGTTCGACGCTGACGGCGAACGGCGGCCAGTACATCGTCTAGCCTTTCCCTCGGTCATTCCGGCGCGCGGCCTTCAGGCCGCGAACCCGGAATCCATCATCACCCGCACTGCGGCGTATGGATTCCGGGTCCGCCGTTTCGTGGCGTCGCGGAATGACTGAGGCAGGGCGACGCCACATTGTCCCGCGCGCGCGGCTCGCGTAAGCGAGAGCGGCACCTCGGATCCCGCGCATGTCGTCCTTTCGCGCCACCGTCATCGGCTTCTCTGCCATCTTGATGTGGTCGTTGCTGGCCGTGCTGACGGTCGCTTCCGGCCGCGTGCCGCCGTTCCAGCTTGCCGCCATGACGTTCGCTGTTGGCGGCGCCATCGGCGCGGCCTGGGTGGCGCGGGCGGGCGCCTGGGCGGCGCTGCGCCAGCCGCCGATCGTGTGGGCGCTCGGCGTCGGCGGGCTGTTCGGCTATCACGCGCTCTACTTCATCGCGCTGCGCCTCGCGCCGCCCGCCGAAGCGGGGCTTCTGAATTACTTTTGGCCGCTGCTGATCGTGCTGTTCTCCGGCCTTCTGCCGGGCGAGCGGCTGCACCTTCATTCGGTGGCCGGCGCGCTGCTCGGCCTTGCCGGCACGGTCATCCTGTTTCTCGGCAAGGGCCTGGCGCCGGCGCTCGCTTATCTGCCGGGCTACAGCGCGGCCTTCTGCGCCGCCTTCGTCTGGTCAGGCTATTCGGTGCTGTCGCGCCGGTTCGCGGCGACGCCGACGGCGGCCGTCGCCGGCTTCTGCCTTGCCACCGCCGGTCTTGCGGCGCTGTGCCATCTCGCGCTCGAAACAACGGTCTGGCCGGAGGACGGCCCGCAATGGGCGGCCGTGCTGCTGCTCGGCATCGGCCCGGTCGGGATCGCATTCTATGCCTGGGATGTCGGCGTGAAGCGCGGCGACATTCGCCTGCTCGGCGTCGCTTCTTACGCGGCTCCAATTCTATCGACGGTCTTCCTCGTGCTCGCGGGCTACGCCGAAGCGAGCCCGACGCTCGGCCTTGCCGCGATCCTCATCGCCGGCGGCGGCCTTCTGGCGTCGAAAGACATGCTGCGCCGGAAGCCGGCTTAGCCGCGCGGCGTCCAATCCTTCGGCGCCAGCTCGAAGGCGTTGAAGTCGAAGCCCGGCGCCACCGTGCAGCCGACGAGCGTCCACGCGCCCAGGCTCTCCGCCGCCTGCCACGCGCGCGCCGGCACGGTCACTTGCGGCGTTTCATCGTTGTGCACGTCCGGCCCGAGCCGCAGGATCATTTCCTTGACGCCGTCGACCACCGACAGCTTGAGCGGGGCGCCGGCGTAATAGTGCCAGACCTCCACCGCGTCGATGCGATGCCAGTGCGAGCGCTCACCGTGCGCGAGCAAAAACAGGATCGCGGTGGAGGCCGCGCGGCCGTTGACCTGATGCGTATCGCGGAACGTCTCGCGATAATGGCCGCCTTCGGGGTGCGGCTTGAGCTCGAGCTTGCGGATCATGTCCGCGGCGCTGGGATAGACCGTCATGTGTCATGGCCGGGCTTGCCCCGGCCATCCCGTTTGTGAGCGCACGGGCCATGCCCGCTTATGCGGGTTTGGCAGCGTGCGCGTTTCGTCCATCGACTAGAAGTTATTCTTTCGCGTCCGGATCTCGGTGAACACATCCACCGCGGGCTTGCCGGCCATGCCGATGCCGGCGGCGACTTCGGCGATGTCGGCGCGCAGGAAGCAGTTCTCGCGTTTCTCGTCGCCGATGGTCGTCGGAATCGTCGGCTTGCCGCTCTCGACCTGCTGCTTGGCCTGCGCTTCGCGCGCGGCCAGCGCCTGATTGTTCGGCTCGATGGTGCGGGCGAACTTGATGTTCGACAGCGTGTATTCGTGGCCGCAATAGATCGCGGTGTTCTCCGGCAGGTCGCGCAGCTTCTTCAGCGAATCCCACATCTGCGCCGGCGTGCCTTCGATGACGCGCCCGCAGCCGATGGAGAACAAGGTGTCGCCGACGAAGACGATGTTGTCGCCGTGAAACCAGTAGGCGATGTGGCCGAGCGTGTGGCCGGGCGTCTCGATGACATTGGCGGACAGCGAGCCGACCTTCACCTTGTCGCCTTCGCGCACCGTCTCGTCGACCGCCGGAATCTTGGCGGCTTCGCCGGCCGGCGCGACGACGCGGCACTTGTACTTGGCCTTGAGTTCCTCGATGCCGTCGGTGTGGTCGGCGTGATGATGCGTGACCAGGATGTCCGTGAGCTTCCAGCCGGTCTCCTGCAGCACCTTCTCGATCGGCGCGGCTTCCGGCGCATCGATCGCGGCGGTGGCGCCGGTCGCGGGGTCATGCAGCAGCACCCCGAAATTGTCGGATCGGCACATGAAAAGGCGGGTTTCCGCGGGCATGGATCATCCTCGTCTGTCGCAAAGAACATTAACCGTATCATGCGGACCAAGACAGGTGCACCTTGGCGCGCCGCTGCCGGTAGCATTTTGTCGCCGCGATTTGTGATAATTTGAGGCCATGTCGATCGACGTCGTGGACCTGCGCAATTTCTACGGTCAGCGCCTCGGTGTGGTGGCGCGCCGCTTCATCGGCCGCGCCATCCGCTCCCAGTGGCGGGACACCGCCGGCCAGCGCGTGGTCGGTATCGGTTACGCGAGCCCTTATCTCGGCCTGTTCCGCGAGGAGGCGGAGCGCTGCCTTGCCTTCATGCCGGCGGGGCAGGGCGTGGTGAAATGGCCGACGTCGCGGCCGGCGCTGTCGGCGCTCGTCGACGAGAATGAATTGCCGCTGCCCGATGCGGCGGTCGATCGCGTGCTGCTCGTGCATGCGCTCGAGATGACACACGATCCCGGCGCGCTGCTGCGCGAGGTGTGGCGCGTGCTCGCGTCGGGCGGACGGCTCCTGGTCGTCGTGCCGAATCGCCGCGGTCTGTGGGCGCGCATGGATACGACGCCATTCGGGCATGGCCGGCCTTATTCACGGCCGCAGATCAATCAGCTTCTGCGCGAGACGTGGTTCACGCCGACCGGATGGGACGAAGCGCTGTACGTGCCGCCGATCGAGCGCGGCTGGTTCTTGCGTTCGGCCGCGGCATGGGAGCGCACCGGCGCGACATTGTCGGCGCCGTTCGCGGGTGTGCATCTCGTTGAAGCGGTGAAGCAGGTCTATCGCGCCATTCCGGCGCGCCGGGAGAAGCGGCGGCTCGTGCCGTCCCTCGAACCGGCCTTGGCGCCGTCGCCTGGCGCGACGGCGAGAACGAAGCTCGATCCGTTATCCTGAAGCGCGGCGTGCCACGCACGCGAGCCTCAAAAAACATTCGCCCGAACGCGAAACCGTCACCCTTCGAGAGCCGCGCGTCGCGCGACCGTCTCGGGGTGACGGGATGGTCTCAGGGCGTAAAGAGATCGGAGAAGATCACTCGGCCTGCGTCGGCTCGCCGCCTTCGCTCTGGCCGGCGAAGTCCTGCCGTTCGCCACGGAAGCCGCCGCGATGGCGCCGGCGCCGGCGATGACCGAAGCGCTCGCCGCGCTCGCCCGCGGCCTGCTCATGACCGTTGCTGCCGTTCACCGGCTGCGGCTGACCGCCGCCCGTGATGAATGCGGGAAGGCCCGTCGCGTCGCCTTCGGACGGCTGCGGATAAGGCTGCTGCTGCGGCGCCTGCTGCTGCGGACGTGCATGCTGCTGCTGATCGCGCGGCGGGAAGGGCTGCGCATCGCGCGGCAGATAAGGCTGCGGCTGCGGCGCGTAGCTCGGCTCGTTCTGACCCATGAAGGTGCCCTGACCTTCTTCTTCGTCGCCGTCGAAGTCGTCAGCGGCGCCCTGCGGGGTGCCCGGCTGCTGCTGCTGCGCGTAGTAGGGATTCTGCTGCCTGAACTGCTCCTGCGCGGCGGCGATCAGGCGGAAATAGTGTTCGGCGTGCTGATAGTAGTTTTCAGCCGCGACCGGGTCGCCGGAGCTCTGCGCGTCGCGCGCAAGCTGAATGTATTTTTCAGCGATGTGAGAGGCAGTGCCGCGGATTTTAACGTCGGGCCCGTTCGACTCGTAGACGCGCGTCAAAGGATTCTGGCTCTTACGGTGGCCGCCGCCGTTATTGCGACCCCGCATGCGCTTCTGACCGTTTCTCATGATGTCCCTGTTCGCCGACCTTTCACTCTGTCGTGGCGCTCATCGCCGAATGCACGTCATTCACACCGCAAGTCCACACGTAATGTTATGGCGCAGCCGGACCTGCCTCGTGTCCGCGCCAATGGACGATTGTTTTGCGCTACCGATACCGCTTTGACCGCAGCAACCCCATAGCCGCAGTATTTCCGCGGCGTTGCCAATCTCTCGTTATGCGCATCGCTCTCTTTTCAGAATGGTGATGCGCCCAACCGGTGAAGCGTCCAGACCCGTTTTGCTGGCGGTTTTCGCTGCCGTCTTTCGCTTAAGTCGGCTTTTTCGTCATCCGCCTCGCGCCGCCGCCTCGCAGAGCCCTAGCAGCTCCGGGTTTCAGGCGATGCAACCCAACGGGTCGATTCCGTGACTGGAAGCTAGTCGTTCCGACGCGATAATCCAAGTGGTTTTTTCGCTATATCCGGAGCTCTGCATTTAAGCAGGGCGCCAATGCCGGTTCCTCATGACGCCTTTTGGGCAACCAGAGCGCGTGCAATTCCGGCGAGATCGGCGCGCGCCGGCGTCACCGTTAAGCCTGCTTGCTGGAAAAGCGCGGTAACTGCCGATTCCTGGCCGATACCGAGCTCGACGACCACAGGGGCGTGCGGCGCCAATAGACGCTGGGCGTCGCGCGCGATGGCGCGATAGGCATCCAGTCCGTCAGTACCGCCGTCGAGCGCGAGGGGCGGATCGTAGTCACGCACCTCCGGCATCAATGTCGCGATTTCCGCGTGCGGAATGTAAGGCGGATTGGACACGACGAGGTCGAACGGGCCTTCGATCCCGTCCGCCATGTTGCAGACGACGAAGCGCGCGCGCGGGGCCAATCCGTTGCGTTCTGCGTTGCCCCGCGCGACGGCGATCGCGCGCTCGCTGATGTCGCTGCCGATGCCGACGGCATTCGGCAGTTCCTGCAGCAGCGCCAGCAGCAGCGCGCCGGTGCCTGTGCCGATGTCGAGAATGCGCAGCTTCTCCTGCCGCGCGCCGGCGTGAAGGACGGTGTCAAGCGCGGCCTCGACGATGGTTTCCGTTTCCGGCCGCGGCACCAGCACGTCGGGGCTCACATAGAGATCGAGATCCCAGAACTCGCGGTGGCCGAGGATGCGCGACACCGGCTCGTGCTGCAGCCGCCGCGCCGCCAAGGCCGAAATGGCGTTGACCTCGCGCGCTTCAAGAAGGCGGTCGGCTTGCGAGAGCAATTGCGCGCGGCTGAGCTTGAGCGCATGGCCGATCAGCACGCGGGCGTCGACGAGCGCCTCGTCGATGCCGGCCAGCTTGAACATCTGCGCGACGAGTCGCACGGCCTCCTCGATGGAGGCGCCGTCTTTCAAGCCGGGAATGATGCGCATGGGTTGCTCCGCCGTACCGCCCGCGTTCTATCGGTTCGCAGCGGAAACGGCGCACCACTTCATCACGTGGCGCCTTCGGCGGCCAGCAATTCCGCCTGATGCTCGGTCACCAGCGCGTCGATCATTTCGCCGAGCGCTTCGCCTTCCATCACTTGCGGCAGCTTGTAGAGCGTTAGATTGATGCGGTGATCGGTGACGCGGCCCTGCGGGAAGTTGTAGGTGCGGATGCGTTCCGAGCGATCGCCCGAGCCGATCTGTCCACGGCGCTCGGCAGCGCGCGCGCTGTCGAGCTTGGTGCGCTCCTG
>Ga0180216_1002968_pt1 | contig 13720 bp, 12 predicted proteins | sample eDN3rd37CBELigMG_FD_128879 | JGI IMG/M metagenome (GOLD analysis project Ga0180216, IMG submission 128879) | Enriched Miracle-Growth compost microbial communities from Emeryville, California, USA - eDNA 3rd pass 37_C BE-Lig MG (version 2)... ... | reverse complement strand
GCGGGGACGGCAAGGTCAGCGCCGCCTGCAGGGCAGCCTCAGGCCACGTGCTGGAGGAAGTCCCGCAGGCGCTGCGTGGGCGGATTGCTCAGCAGGACCTGCGGATCGCCATCCTCGGCGATCTTGCCCTGGTCCATGAAGATCAGCCGGCTGCCGACCTTGCGGGCGAATTCCATCTCGTGGGTGACCACGATCATGGTCATGCCTTCCTCGGCCACGTCCTGCATCACCCGCAGGACCTCATGGCGCAATTCAGGGTCCAGGGCCGAGGTGGGCTCGTCGAACAGCATCAGCAGCGGCTTGATGGCCAGCGCGCGCGCAATGGCCACGCGCTGCTGCTGGCCGCCGGACAACTGCCCGGGATAATGCCCCGCGCGTTCGGCCAGGCCGACCTTGGCGAGCAGGGCCGCAGCCTGCTCGCGCGCCTGGGCCCGCGGCACGCCGCGGGCATGGACGGGGCCGAACATCACGTTCTCGAGCGCCGTGAGCTGGGGAAACAGGTTGAACTGCTGGAACACCATCCCCGCCTCGCGGCGCAGCTCGCGCACCTGCGCCGGGGTGCCGCGCACGCTGAGCCCGTTGACGACGATGTCGCCGCCCTGGATGGTCTCGAGCACGTTGATGCAGCGCAGGAAGGTGGACTTGCCGGAACCCGAGGGGCCCACCACCACCACGACCTCGCCCGGCTCGATCGTCAGGTCGATCCCGTCGAGGACCAGGTTGTCGCCGAAGCGCTTGGTGACGTTCTTGAATTCGACGATGCTCATACCATCCGCGTCCTGTGTTCGACGAATTTGAGGACCAAGGCGATGATGCCGGTCAGGATCAGGTAGATCACGGCCACGGCCCCCCAGATCTCGACGGCGCGGAAGTTGCCGGCGATGATTTCCTGCCCCTGGCGGGTGAGCTCGGCCACGCCGATCACGATGAACAGCGACGAGTCCTTGAGGCTGATGATGCACTGGTTGCCCATGGTGGGGATCATGCGCCGCAAGGCCACCGGCCCGATGATGTGCAGCAGAATCTTGTGGAAGGGCAGCCCCATGGCCTGCCCGGCCTCGTGCAGCCCCTTGGGCACGGACTGCAGCCCGCCACGGACGATCTCGGCGATGTAGGCACCCGAATTGATCATCAGGGTGAAGACCGCCGCCGAGAATCCGTCGATGCGCAGGCCCACGATCAGCGGCAGCGCGAAATAGATGAACATCACCTGCACCACGATGGGCGTGCCGCGGATCACCAGGATGTACACCTGGGCGATGAAGGACAGCGCCAGCGGGATCCAGGCATGGAAGCGCCACAGCAGCAGGATCAGGATGGCCAGCCGGACCGCCCACCAGGCCCAGTCGGGCACGTCGCCCAGCACGCCGCCGCCCAGCCAGAACGCCAGCCGCAGCACCCAGTAGACCGCCACCACGGCGATCGCCGACAGCAGCGCCGAGCGCCAGGTGACGGGGACCTTGACGTAGGTGGTGACCACGCCCGACAGCGCGCCGATGATCGTGCCGCCGATGAGGCCGAGCAGCGTGATCCGGATCGTCATGAGAGTGCCCTGGAGCAGATCGGGCATCGCGGCCCAGATGGCCGACCATTCAAAAGTCACGTTCGTCACCCCGTGGAAGGAGTTGGCCCAGCGGCAAAAAGGAACGGCGACCGAGTGGAGCCACCCGATCGCCGCGCGCGAGGCAGGGCGCGCCTTACTTGACCGTTTCGGCCTTCTTGCCGAACCAGGTCTCGTAGAGCTTGTCGTAGGTGCCGTCGGCCCGCAGCGCCGCCAGCGCCTTGTTCACGACCGGGACGAGCTCGCTGCCCTTGGGAAAGGCGATGCCGTAGAAGTCGCCGCTCTTGAGGGAGCCCACGACCTTGACCTTGCCCTGGCCGGCGGTCTTGGCGTAGTACTGGACGTTGGGCGTGTCGTGCACCACGGCGTCGACGCGGCCCGTGGCCAGCTCGAGGAAGGCGTTGTCGATGTTGGGAAAGAGCTTGAGCTTGGCCGAGGGCACGTTGGCCTTGAGATAGTCCACGGTCGCCGTGCCGATCTTGACCGCGACGGTCTTGCCTTCGAGGTCCTTGGCGGTCCTGATGGGGCTGTCGTTCGTGACCAGGATGGCCAGGCCACTCTCGTAGTAGGGGTCCGAGAAATCGATCACCTTGGCGCGGTCCTCGCGGATGGTGATGCCGGCCAGCGCCACGTCGAGGTTATGCGTCTGCAGCCCCGGGATGATGCCGTTGAAGTCCATCGGCTGCAGGCGGTATTTCAGGCCGGCCTGCTTGGCGATGGCCTCCCAGAGCTGGATGTCGAAGCCCGTGTACTTGCCGTCCTGCTTGAACTCGAAGGGGACGAAGGCGGTGTCGGTCGCCACGATCAGCTCTTTGTCGGCCGCCTGGGCGGCGGGCAGGGCCAGGGCCATGGTCAGGCCGAACAGCATGGCTTTGAAGGTCTTGGGCAGCATTGGGGTCTCCTTGTGGGATGGTTTTCGCTATCCGGGTTTTTTCACGTCTCATGTTAACTGAAAAAATCCGCCGCCTACGCGGTTCCGCGGACGCGGACCGGACGCGCCGGGCGCATGGCATCGCTCGGGCCACGCGCCCGCCGTTCAGGCGTTCAGAACGCCGGGACGATGGCGCCCTTGTAGTGCTCGAGGATGTACTGGCGCACCTTGGCGGTGTGCAGGGCGTCGACCAGCTTGCGGATCGCGGGATCGTCCTTGCGGTCGGCCGAGGTCACCACGATGTTCGCGTAGGGCGAATCCTGGCCCTCGATGAATAGCGCGTCCTGGACCGGATTGAGGCCGGCCTCGAGGGCGTAGTTGGTGTTGATCAGGGCCATGTCCACGTCCGGCAGCACGCGCGGCAGCGTGGCGGCCTCGAGTTCGTGGAACTGGAGGTGCTTGGGATTCTCGGCCACGTCGCGCGCGGTCGCGAGGATGTCGCCGGGATTCTTGAGCTTGATCAGGCCCTGCTTTTGCAGCAGCAACAGGGCGCGCGCGCCGTTGGACGGATCGTTGGGGATCGCCACCTTGGCGCCGTCCTTCAGGTCCTTGATGTCCTTGATCTTTTGCGAATAGGCGCCGAAGGGCTCGACGTGGACCAGGCCCACCGTCACGAGCTTGGTGCCGTGCTCTTTGTTGAAGGAATCGAGGTAGGGCTGGTGCTGGAAGTAGTTCACGTCGATCTGCTTGTCGGCGACCTGCAGATTGGGCTGCACGTAGTCCGTGAACACCTTGATGTCCAGCTCGACGCCTTCCTTGGCCAGGTCGGGCTTGACGAATTCCAGCAGCTCGGCGTGCGGCACGGGCGTCGCGGCGACCGAGAGCTTGGCGGCCTGCGCCGGCGCGGCGAAGGCCAGGGGGAGCGCCAGCGCGAGCACGGGCGCGAATTTCTTGAACGACATGGGAAACCTCCTGAAAAAAATCACTTCCTGTTCATCCTGGCGACCCAGCGATCGCCAAAGACCTGCAAAGCCTGCACCATCACCACCAGGATCACTACGGTGACGATCATCACGTCGGTCTGGTAGCGCTGGTAGCCGAAGCGCAGCGCCAGGTCGCCCAGGCCGCCGCCGCCGATCACGCCGGACATGGCGGAATAGCCGACCAGGGTGATGGCGGTGACCACGATGGCGGCGAGGATGCCGGTGGTGGCCTCGGGAATCAGCGCCCACAGCACCGTCTGGCGAGAATTGGCCCCCATCGCGCGGCAGGCCTCGCTCACGCCCGGATCGAGTTCGCGCAGCACGTTCTCGACCAGGCGCGCAAAGAACGGCGCCGCGCTGGCCACCAGCGGCGGGATCGAGCCCTGCACCCCCAGTGCGGTGCCCGCCAGCACCCGCGTGAGCGGAATCATCACGATCAGGAGGATCAGGAACGGCACCGAGCGCAGCACGTTCACGATGAAGGCCACCGTCTGGTAGACGGCGCGGTTGCCGAGGATCTGGCCCGGGGAGGTCAGGAACAGCAACACCCCCACCGGCAGGCCGATCAGCACCGTGAACAGCAGCGAAAAGCCCGTCATCAGCAGGGTGTCGATCGACGCCTGGCCGATCAGCCACCAATCCACGTTCGCAAGCATCATGGCCTCAGCACCTCGTGATCGACCCCGGCCGCGTCGAGCATCGCGTCCAGGCGTTGCAGCCCCTCGCCCGGGCCCTGCACGGCGACCACGAGCTGCCCGAACGGCGTGTCCTTGATCCGGCCCACCGAGCCCTGCAGGATGCTCAGGTCCAGCGACAGCTCGCGGCTGATCCGGCTGAGCAACGGCTGGGCCGTGCCGTCGCCGCGAAAGCTCAGGCGCAGCAGACGCCCGCTCAGGCCCTCGGCCATGGCGCGCCAGCCCTCGGCATCGATGCCGCTCTCGGACAGCAGCGATTGCGTGGCGTCGTGCCGCGGATGCAGGAACACCTCCAGCACCTCGCCGGACTCGACGATGCGGCCTCCCTCGATCACCGCGACCCGGTCGCAGACCGCGCGGATCACATCCATGCTGTGGGTGATCAGCACGATGGTCAGGCCCAGGCGCCGGTTGATGTCGCCCAGCAGGCGCAGGATCGACTGCGTCGTCTCGGGATCGAGCGCCGAGGTCGCCTCGTCGCACAGCAGCAGCCGGGGCCGGCTCGCCAGGGCGCGGGCGATGCCCACGCGCTGCTGCTGGCCGCCCGACAGTTGCCCGGGATACTTGTGCGCATGGTCCGACAGGCCCACCAGCGCCAGCACCTCGCGCGCCCGCGCCAGCCGCGCCGCGCGGGCCATGCCGGCGAGACGCAGGGGAAAGCAGACATTGTCCAGGACGGTGCGCGAGCGCAGCAGGTTGAAATGCTGGAACACCATGCCCACGCCCCGCCGGTACTCGCGCAACTGGGCGTCGTTGAAGGCCGTGATGTCGCGCCCGTCGACCCGCACCACGCCCTCGGTGGGGCGCTCGAGCAGGTTCAGCATGCGGATCAGCGTGCTCTTGCCGGCGCCCGAGCGGCCGATGATGCCGAACACCTCGCCCTGGCGGATCGCCAGATTCACGCCGGCCAGCGCGTCCACGGCGCGCCCTCCGGAATGATAGGTTTTACGGATGTTCTCGAGGTCGATCAAGATACATAATCACTCATGAAGGCCGCCCACCGGTCGGGCGAACGGCGACGCACAATTTAACATAGCCGATTCAATGAAAAATCAACTAGCTTATTTTCATCGGTTATATGTAAACCCGGCGCCCCATGTGAAAACGCCAGCCCTCGAGGGGCTGGCGCCTGCATTCCTGGTGGGTCGTGCGCGGCTCGAACGCGCGACCAACGGATTAAAAGTCCGGTGCTCTACCGACTGAGCTAACGACCCAACATAAGCCTTTTATTATCGCTTTCACAAGAAATCCTGTCAAATCAAGGGAGTCAGCGCCCCATGAACAACTCCAACCTGCGCCTCCACATCCTGTCGGACCTGCACCTGGGCGTCCAGGGCATGCCGCCGCCCGAGGTCCGCGCGGACGTCACCGTCCTCGCGGGCGACATCGCGCGGCCCCAGGCCGCCATGCAGTGGGCCGGATCGCTGGGGCGCCCCGTGCTCTACGTGCCCGGCAACCACGAGTTCTACGGCGGCGACATCCCCGGCACGCGCCGCCAGTTGGCGGACCTCGCCGCCGAACGGGGCGTGCACCTGCTCGACCAGAACAGCGTGGTGCTGGGCGGCGTGCGCTTCCTCGGCGCCACCCTGTGGACGGATTTCGGGCTGTTCGGCCCCGAGCTGCGCGCCTCGGCCCAGGAAAAGACCGCGGCCTTCATGCGTGATTTCCAGGTGATCCGCAACGCCGACGGCAGCCGCTACACCCCGGCCGACGCCTGCGCGCTGTTCGAGGCCCAGTACGATTGGCTCGACCGGGCCCTGGACGAGCCCTTCGACGGCCCGACGGTCGTCATCACCCACCACGCCCCCAGCATGCGCAGCGTGCACCCCCGCTACGCGGATTCCCTGATCAGCGCCGGATTCGCCTCGGACTGCACTTCCCTGATGGGCCGCGCGATCCTGTGGATCCACGGGCACACGCACGACAGCTTCGACTATTCCGTGCGCGGCACCCGCGTGATCTGCAACCCGCGCGGCTATTTCCGCGACGGCACGCCCGAGAATCCCGAATTCGACCCGACACTGAGGATCGACATCCCGTTGCGGCCGTGATGGGCTTCACCGCAGGGTGCTCGGGGCTGGGCCAAGTTTTGTGCAACCTTTTGGCCGGCGCCGGATGCTGACGAAGGGAGGCCGGGGGGTGTCGGCGGGCACTGTCTGAGGCCGCAGGCCGAGTTTGCCCGCCGCCCGGCCGGACGAGGCAGATCCGGGTAGTCCGGCCGTAAGGCCGGACCGCCGGACGGGTTGCACAAAACTTGGCCCAGCCCCGAGCACCCCAGCCCCGAGCACCGTGAGACGTAGAAATTATGTGACGGACATCTATCGCGCCCGCGAGATCCGTACCTCGGCGCCGCGGCGCTTGACCTCCAGCCCCTCGGAGGGCAGGATGCGCAGGCCCTCGAGCCCCTTGATGTAGCTGGACCCCTGCATCTGCATGACGCGGATCTTGTTGCGCATGACGACCGGGCTGTGCTCGGGCATCCCGAACATCCACACCTCGTCCAGGATGCGGGCCGAATTGATCTCGCCGGTATGCTGGGCGACCGGCCCCAGGCACAGCATGTGGCCCTCGCGGCCGAACACCGGCAGCGTGTCCAGGCCGGGCGCCATCGCCAGGCGCGAGCCGCCCTCGTAGCGCCAGCCCGTGTTCAGATCCCACCAGGCGTCGCCCTGCGGCAGGTAGACCTCCAGGCGGCCGCCGGGACGCATCACCGGCGCGACCAGCAGGGCCGGCCCCAGGAGGTATTGGGTATCCCAGGCATGGGCCTGCGCGTCGTCGGGAAAGGCCTGCGCCATCGAGCGCTGCACCGGCAGGCCGGTGCGCACCGCATCCTCGATGATGCCCGCCACGTACGGCACCAGCCGGTAGCGCCAGCGCAGCCAGTGCGCCACGAGCTCGCGCGTCGCCGCGTCGAAGGCGTCGGGCATCAGGGCCGGATGGCCCTGGAGGCTGAAATTGGCCGAGAACACGCACATCGCCAGCCAGCGCAGGTAGAGCTCGGCGTCCATGCCGCCGGCCGGCCGCGACGCGCAGCCCAGGCCGTGCGTCTGCACCGCGATGCCGCTGTTGCCCACGGAAAGCGCGGCGCGCAGGGTGCGCGCATAGCCGCCCCAATCATTGTCGACCTCGGGGCCGAGCTGCCAGGCGTAGCGCTGGGCGCCGGGAAACAGGTCGCGGCTGGGCAGCACGCCCTCCTGGGGCGTCTTTTGCCCGGCCACGGCGTCGAACAGCGCCCGGCGGGCGAGATGCGGATAGAGGGTGCGCAAGGCCGCGCCGGATTCCCCGCCGCGCGCCTCGACCGTATCCGGGATGTCGAATTGCGCATGGCACACCGGCGCCGCGAGGCCTTCCTCGGCGGCCTGGGCATGGCGCTCGGACCAGAGCCGGTAGACGTCCTTGTGGGTCAGGTCCAGCAGGCCGAATTCGCGCCCGTCCGTGACGGCCTGGCCGGGAAAGACCTGCGCCGCGCCGTCCTCGCCGCACAGCAGCCAGCCGCGATCCTCCCATTCGGCGAACAGCGGGGTGTCGCGCAGCACGCCAGGGTAACAGGCGCCCGCCACGTGGACGTCGAGGGCGCCGCAGGCGGACGAAAACTCGCGCCAGTCGGGCAGGCGCGGCGTCCATTCGAAGATCGGCTTGTCGTCCTGGAAACCCAGCGCGGCCGGAGGCGCCAGGCTCAGCGCGTCCAGGGCCAGGCCCTGCTCGCGCATGCCGTGGATCTGGCGCAGGGACGCGGCCGCCGCTTGGCCGGGCGCCTGCTCGAGCCAGATGCCCATGGGCCAGAGCCCGGGCTGGCCCGCCCGGCCGGTGAGCGCGGTGTACTGGTTGAGGATCTCGGCGGGCTCGCCGACGAACAGGAAGGCATCGAACTGGGCGCCGGCCGTGCGGACGCGATAGGCGTCCGCCTCGGCCGCCACGTCATGCTCGACGCGGTCCAGCGTATTGACGTACAGGCCCCAGCCGCGCGGGCTCCAGGCCAGGGGGAGGACCCGGGCGGCCGAATCGTCGGACACCAGCCGCAGGCCGCGCCGGTCGAGGTCGCCCTGGGTCTCGCCCAGGCCGAACACCCCCTCGTCCTCGCCCAGGACGAGGCCGAACCGCCAGGCCCGGCCGTCGCCCTCGCCGTCGACCTCCAGGGCCCCGGGCAGGCTCTCTACGACGAACCGATCGGCGCGCTCGACCCGCAGGACGAGGGATCCGGCCTCGAGCCGCAGCACCGCGTCGCCCTGGACGATCCGCCAGCCGGCGCCGTCCTCGAGGGGCTCGCAGGCGAGCTCGCCCACCGCCTCCTGCCGCGCCAGCAGCAGCTCGGCGTGACGCTGCGCGCGCAGGCTGGGCTTTTCGGGATCCAGCGCCCGCGCCTCGCCGCAGCGCAGCCGGAAGACGCCCGGCGCGTGCGCCTCGATCCTGAGGCGCAGATCGCCGCCGTGGAACGCGAAGTCCGCGCGGGATGAATCGGCGCTGACAAACTCCAGACCTGTTTCGAGCAATTGGCCAGCCAGTTCTGATTTGGGCGACACAGCGTGATCCCCTGGGCATGAGCCCGTGTGAGTCGTACAAAAGCCATTATTCTGACGGATTTACGCCATAAAATAAAATCCCCGGCTGAAATTCCCGGCCCTTTTCGGGCCGCCGCCGAGGCGCCGGATCAGCGCGGCCGGATGCGGTGCGCCAGTTCCCGTTCGATGGGCGCGGGCTCGGCGTCCAGTTCGGCGCCCAGCATGTCGCCGGCCAGGGCCGACCAGCTCAGGCCGCGCGAGCCATACGCACAGGCCAGCCACAGCCCCGGCGCATCGGGGATCCCGCCGATGATGGGCAGGTGATCGGCCGTGGCGGCGCGCCACCCGGCCCAGCCCTCGGGCGGTCCGCGATCCAGCCAGGGCACCGCCCCCTCGGGCAGCCAGCCGGCAATTCGGGCCCGGATGTCCCGGTGCCCCGCCGCGTCGGCCATGCTCTCGGCGGCGTCCGCGCGGTAGGTGCTGCCGGCGACTCCCCAGCCCATGCGCGGCGGCAGGCAATAGCCCTTGGCCGACAGGATGCAGCGCGGCACGTCCGCGCCCGGCGCGTCCGCCGGCACCGGGAACAGGCTGACCTGCCCGGCCAGGCGCCGCACGCCCGCGAGCCTGGGCAGGCGCGCCAGCGGATGGCAGGTCGAGAGCAGCGCGCCGGCCCCGGCGGCGTTGGCGAGGACGACGCCATCCGCCTCCTGGAGGACGCGCCCTTGGTGGTCCAGCAGGCGCCAGACGCCATCGCCGCCCGCTCGCAGGCCATCGATGCGCGCCGCATGGGCCCGCACGCCCGGCTGGCCCAGCAGGGCCGGCAGCAAGGCGCCGGGGCGCGCCAGCAGGGCCTGCGCGAACCACAGGCCGCCCTCGCGCAGCGCCACCCCGGCCCGCGCGCCGGCCTCGGCCGCATCCAGCCAGCGGACCCAATCCGGGGGAAACGCCAGGGCGTCCAGGGCGGCGCGCTGCGCCGCCGCCTCCTCGCCCGAGCGGGCGCACACCAGCGCCCCGCAGGCCTCCGGCCGCGCCACGCCCGGCAGCCCCATCCAGCGCTGACGGGCGCGCGCCAGCCCCGCGCGGCTCAAGCGCGAGCGGGTGTCGTCGTCCGGGGTCAGCGCGGGCACGAGGGCGGCCGCGCCGCGCAGGCGCAGGGCCTCGTCGTGCGCCTGGGCGAAGGCCGGATCGTAGACGTCCACCGCGTGGCCGCGCAGGGCCAGCGCCTGGGCCATGCCCGCGCCCGCCAGCCCGCCGCCGACCACGGCGATCCGCCGGGTGCCCGGCGCCGCGTGCCGCGCGCCCAGGCCGGGACGCAATGCCGCCACCGTCATGTCCCGCTTGCCGCCGAATCCGGGCGCCTTCCCGACCAGGAAGCCCGCGTCGCGCAGGTCGCGCCGCACCTGGCCCGCACTGCACCAGGTGGCGGCGGTGGCGTCCGCCGCGGCCAGGCGGCGCAATTGCCCGAACAGCGCCGGCGTCCACATCTCGGGGTTCATCGCCGGGGCGAAGCCATCGAGAAAGAACGCATCCACGCGGGCCTGCGCCTGGTACGCCATCCGGCGCACCGGCCCGAAGGCCAGCGTCAGGGTCAGGGCGCCCCCCTCGAACTCGAGGCGATGCAGGCCCGGCGTCAGCGGCGGCCATCCGTCGGCCAGGGCCTGCGCCAGGTCCGCCAGCCCCTCCGGCAGGCGAGACAGGACGCGCCGCAAATCCGCGGCCTCGAAGGGATGGGCCTCGAAGGCCAGGTAATGCAGGCGGGGGCTGCGCCGCGGATCCTCGCGCCACGCCTGCCAGGCCGCCAGGAAATTCTGGCCCAGCCCGAAGCCGGCCTCGCAAATGGCGAAGGAGGACCGGCCGCGCCAGCGCTCGGGCAGGCGGTTGCCCCGCAGGAAGACGTGCCGGGCCTGCCCGAGCGCGCCCGAGGCGCTGTGATAGACATCGCCGTATTCCGTGCTGCGAGGCACGCCCTGCGCATCGAAATGCAGGCGCGCCGGCCGCAGGGCCTCATAACTTCCCGACATGCAACACCCTCGGGGGCTCACGTACAATGCATGGGAACGCCATGGGCCGCCCCCGGCCGCCGGCGCCGCACGGGGCCTCACACGCCATGCAAGCTTCGCATTTCCTGTCCGCCGACTGTATGGACGCCGCCGTGACCGCGGCGCACGCCGCAGCCGCCATTCTACAGACCCACGCCCTGCACCGGGGGGACCTGGTCATCGACCTCAAGACGCGCAACGACCTGGTCTCGCAGGCCGATCGCGAGGCCGAGCGCGCCATCCTCGACATCCTGTCCGAACGCACCCCCGACATCGGCGTCATCGCCGAGGAAAGCGGCGGCCGTCGCGGCGCCCAGGCGACCTGGTACGTCGACCCCCTCGACGGCACCACCAATTTCATCAGCGGCATCCCGCACTACGCGGTCTCGATCGCCCTGGTCGGACACGCCGGCGCCCACGTCGAGGGGCCGGGCGTCCTCCCGGACGACACCCCGCTGATCGGCGTGATCTACGACCCCAACCGCGAGGAACTCTTTTCCGCCATGTACGGCATCGGCGCCTGGTCCAACGGCCGCCGCATCTACTGCTCGGGCACGAAGGACCTCCGCGCATCGGTCCTGGCCACCGGCTTTCCCTTCCGCGACTTCTCGTTCGAACACCAGTACATGCCCACGCTGCACGAGGCGATCGCCACCACGCGCGGCGTCCGGCGCATGGGCTCGGCGGCCCTGGACCTGGCCTGGACGGCCTGCGGGCGCTACGATGGCTACTGGGAAATGGGCCTGGCCCCGTGGGACGTCGCGGCGGGCGTCGCGCTGGTGCGCGCGGCCGGCGGCGTCTGCGAGGACATCCGCCATCGCCGGCCGTGGCCCGAGGACGGATACGTCTACGCCGCCAATCCCCGCATCGCACCGGCCCTCGACGCCATGATCGCCAAGCACCTATGACAGACGACGTTCTCGACACCCTCGGATCCTGGCATGAGGAATTCGCCGCCGTCCGCCGCGCCATCCACGCGTGGCCCGAGCTCGCCTTCGAGGAGGTGCGCACGGCGGACACGGTGGCGCGCCTGCTGGAGTCCTGGGGCATCGAGACGCACCGCGGCCTGGGCGTGACGGGCGTGGTCGGACGGATCGCCGGCCGCGCGCCGGGCGCCTCGATCGGCCTGCGCGCCGACATGGACGCCCTGCCCATGGACGAGTCCAACACCTTCGCGCACGCCAGCCGCAACCCCGGCGTCATGCACGCCTGCGGCCACGACGGCCACACCGCCATGCTGCTGGCCGCCGCGCGGCACCTGGCCCTCCACCGCGACTTCGAGGGCACCGTCCACGTGATCTTCCAGCCGGCCGAGGAGGGCCAGGGCGGCGCGCGCCGCATGATCGAGGACGGGCTGTTCGAACACCACCCCATGGACGCGGTGTTCGGCATGCACAACTGGCCCGGCATTCCGGCCGGCGCCTTCGCCCTGACCGCGGGGCCCATCATGGCCTCCAGCAGCACCTTCGAGGCCGTCGTCACGGGCCGCGGCGCCCACGGCGCCATGCCCCACCTGGGCGTCGATCCGGTCCTCGCCGCCGCGCAGCTCACCCTCGCCTACCAAGGCATCCTCACGCGCGACCTCGACCCGCTCGAGCCGGCCGTCATCAGTGTCACCCAGATCCACGCCGGCTCGGCCGACAACGTCATCCCCGACCAGGCGGTCCTGCGCGGCACCGTGCGCACGCTCTCCGACGAGGCGCTGGACGTGATCGAGGCGCGCATGGGCGAGATCACCCGGGGCCTCGGGGACGCCCTGCGCTGCGAGACCGAATTCCGCTTCGACCGGCGCTATCCCCCCACCATCAACCATCCGGCCGAGGCCGCGTTCTGCGCCGAGGTGCTGCGCGAGCTCGTCGGCGCCGAACGCGTCCGGACCGGCGTGCGCCCCTCCATGGGCGCCGAGGATTTCGCGTTCATGCTGCAGGCCAGGCCGGGCTGCTACGTCTGGATCGGCAACGGCGCCGGCGAACACCGCGACGCCGGCCACGGGCTCGGGCCCTGCACGCTGCACAACGGCAGCTACGACTTCAACGACGCCCTGATCCCGCTGGGCGCCGCCTACTGGGTGATGCTCGCCCGCCGCTGGCTCGAGCGCCGCTGGCCCCAGCCGCCCGGCTGACACGGTTTCGTCCCAAGGCTTGCCGTAAAATACGGCGACTCCCCGGGGGCCCGGCCCCGACCATCCCGCGCCACCCGGCGACCGCATCGCGAAAGGCCTCCCCATGAGCAAAGACATCATCGATACCCTGCCCGCCCCCGAGCGCCATGCGGTCCTGCGGGTCATGCCCATGCCCGCCGACGCCAACATCCACGGCGACGTCTTCGGCGGCTGGATCATGTCGCAGGTCGACATCGCGGGCTCGATCCCGGCGGCACGGCGCGCCGGGGGGCGGGTGGCCACCGTCGCCGTCAACGCCTTCACCTTCCAGCAGCCGGTGTTCGTCGGCGACCTGCTCAGCTTCTACGCCGAGATCGTCCGCACCGGACGCACCTCGATCACCATTTCGGTCGAGGTCTACGCCGAGCGCCAGCGCCTGTCGTCCGAGGTCGTCAAGGTCACCGAGGCGACGCTGACCTACGTGGCCACCGACGACCAGCGGCGCAGCCGCCCCCTGCCGCCGATCTGACGCTGGAACGACCATGCCGGATATCCAGCACAGCCCGGAAAGCACGCCGATCGTCATTCCGCGCCGCCTCGATCCCGAGGACGCGCAGACGGCGCTGCACGAGCTCCAGGCGATCCTGAAGCGCCAGGAGGTCGTGGACGCGATCGCGCAGCGCCAGCGCGAGGACGAGGACGAGGACGCCTCCAACCTGCTCGAGGGCCTGCTGCAGCGCCAGCACGAGGACGAGATCCGCCAGATCATCAACGCGCTGCATCCGGCCGACATCGCCTTCATCCTGGAATCCCTGCCGGTGCAGCAGCGCCAGGCGGTCTGGCAGCTCGTCGGCCAGGAACACGACGCCGACGTGCTGCTGGAGGTCGAGGACTGGGTCCGCGAGTCGCTGATCGAGTCCATGGACCACGAGGACCTGATCGCCGCGACCGAGACCATGGACGCGGACGAG
>Ga0180216_1002965_pt1 | contig 13725 bp, 11 predicted proteins | sample eDN3rd37CBELigMG_FD_128879 | JGI IMG/M metagenome (GOLD analysis project Ga0180216, IMG submission 128879) | Enriched Miracle-Growth compost microbial communities from Emeryville, California, USA - eDNA 3rd pass 37_C BE-Lig MG (version 2)... ... | reverse complement strand
GCTCGCTCACCACCGTCCACGCGAACTCGCCCCGCGACGCGATCGCCCGACTGGAGACGCTCTGCCTCATGGCCGGGATGGATCTCCCCTCCCGCGCGATCCGCGAGCAGATCGCGAGCGCCGTCCACCTCGTCGTGCAGACCGCCCGCCTTGCCGACGGCCGGCGGAGGATCACCTCCATCGCCGAGGTGACGGGAATGGAGGGCGAGCGGGTGACCCTGCAGGAGATATTCGTCTGGGACGGGGGGCACCGCGCCTCGGGCTTCGTCCCCTCCTTCTGCGAGCACATGCGCGAGCGGGGAGAAGGATTCGATGCGGCGATCTTCCGGACGGAGGGAGGTTGGTGACGATGAGCCGGAGCCCTCTCTTCCTCCTCCTCTCCTCCCTCGTGGCGGCGGCGGTGGCCGTCCTCGCCAGCCGGGCGATCGTCGCGAGGAGGGAGGCACCAGCGGCGGTGGTGGTCGATCCCGGCCCCGACCTCGACGAGTTCACGGCCCGGAGGAAGTCCAGCGAGTTCGCGCTCTCCCGCCTCGTGGAGGAGGGCCGCTGGGAGGCGGTCGGGGAGGAGGCGCGAACCCTGCTGGACTTCGATCCCATCAACGAGGTCGCGCGCGAAGCGCTGGAGCGGAGCCGACGGGAACTCGACGCTCGCGAGCGACTCTCCCGGGCGCTCGACCTCCTCGACGAGGGCCGCGAGGAAGCGGCCCTGCGCGCGTTCTTCTCGATTCCCGCCGGGACGGAGGCGGCGCTGCGCGCGAGGGTGGAGGCCGAGCCCCTCGCCGAGCGCGTCGCCCGCCGGGCGAAGGCCGACTGCCTCGGTCTATCGAGGGCGGGCCGACACGCGGAGGCCCTCGACCGCTGCCGCCTGCACCTGGACCTGGTCTGCGCCCGGGAGAGCGATCCCGCGATCGTCGAGCGGCTGCGCTGGCTCGAGCGGAAGACGGGAGGGGGAGGCGAAAGGGCGTGGAGCTGCCCGACCCGTGTGCCCGCCGGCCCGGAGCCGGGCGACGCGCGGGTGCGGGAAGTCCTCCGCGCCTGGGAAAGGGGGGAGGCCGGCGACCATGCCGCCCTCCGCCTGGAGCGGCTCGCCGAGCGGGGAGTCCGCGAGGCCGAGCGCCACCTCGAGCCGATGCGGCGGGCGGAAGCCCGCCTCCGCGAGGCCCTGGCGGCCCTCCTCGAAGGGGAGCTCGATCGGGCCCGGGAGGCGCTGGAGCGGGCGGCGGCGGCCGAGGCGGAGATCCTGGGCCGGAGGCGTTCGGCGCGCTTCCGGGAATCCTCCGAGCGCTACGCGCGCCTCGCCCTCGAGCGGGGATTGGAGCTGGAGGCCAGGCGCCGGTACCGCGAGGCCCGGGAGGTGCTCGCCCGGGCCGCGGAGGTCGATCCCTCGAATCCCGAAATCCTCCGCGCCCTCTGGCGGGTCGAGGACGCGAGCCCGTAGGGAAACGTCGGTACCCTCTGTTATACCGACATCATGGATTCCGGTACCCGACCCGTCCTCACGCTCATCGACGGCTCCGCCTACATCTTCCGCGCCTACCACGCGATCCGCGCGGAGCTCTCCACCTCGTCCGGGCTCCCGACCCGCGCCGTCTATGGCTTCACCCGGATGCTCCTCAAGTCCCTCCGGGAGGCCTCGCCCACCCACCTGGCGGTGGTCTGGGATCGGGACGGTCGGGCGCTTCGGCACCGGATCGACCCCGAGTACAAGGCGCACCGGTCCGAGACGCCGGACGACCTCAAGGTCCAGTTCCCCTACATCCGCCAGGTGGTCGACGCCCTCGAGGTGCCGAGCGTGGAGAAGGAGGGCTGCGAGGCCGACGACGTCATCGCCACCCTCACCCGGCGCGCGGTGGAGGAGGGCTTCGACGTGGTCATCGTCACCGGCGACAAGGATTTCTCCCAGCTCGTCGGTCCGCACGTGAAGCTCTACGACGGGATGCTCGATCGCTGGACCGGCCCGGCCGAGGTCGAGGAGAGGTGGGGAGTCCCCCCCGAACGCTTCGTCGAGGTCCAGACCCTCCTCGGCGACACCTCCGACAACATCCCGGGGGTGCCGGGGGTGGGGAAGAAGACCGCCGCGGACCTCGTCCGCCAGTACGGGACGGTGGAGGAGGTGATCGCGGCCTGCGAGCGGGGCGAGGTGCGCGGAAAGAAGGTCTCCGAGGCCATCCTCGCCGCCAAGGAGAGGTTGCAGCTCAACCGCGCCCTCGTCCGGCTGCACGACGACCTCGAGCTGGACCGGGGGCCCAAGGACCTCGAGCGGAAGACCCCCGACGCGGCCCGGGTGCAGAACCTCTTCCGGGAACTCGAGTTCTACGCGCTGCTTCGGGAGCTTCCCGCCGTGCTCAAGCAGGTGGGGGTGCCCTACGTCCAGGCCGCCGCGCCCGCGCCGGCCGCCGCCGGGGAGTTCACCCTCCCGCCGACGGAGATCGTCACCGATCCGGAGGCCTTCGAGCGGCTGCTCGCGCGCCTCCGGGATGCCGAGGACGTGGCGATCCGGCTCGCGCCCCCGGAGGAGCGGGTCCACCTGGCCTCGCCCCCCGGGATCGCCCTGGCGTTCCGGGAAGGGAAGAGCGCCTACCTTCCCTTCGCACACCAGGACCTCTTCGAGCGCGGGGCCGCGGATCCGGACGCCTGGCTGGGGGCGGTGGTCGAGGCGGTGGGCGACAAGCCCTGGTACGGCATCCAGACCAAGCGCGACCTCATCCTCCTGCTCAACGAGGGGCTCTCGCTCTCGCCGCCGGCGGGCGATGCGGAGCTGGCGGCCTACCTCCTCAATCCCGCCCGGCGGACCTTCGACATCGTCGACCTGGCGCGCGAGAAGCTGGGGGCCGAGCTTCGGGAGTACGCGGAGATCGCGGGCGCCGGCAAGGAGCGGCGGCCCTTCGCGATGCTGGATGCCCAGGTCGCGGGAAGCTGGCTCGCCGAGACCGCGGCCTGCGCCATGGCGGTGGAGGCGAGGCTGCGCCCCGAGCTCGAGCAGGCCCACCTGGATCGGATCTACCGCGAGCTCGAACTCCCCGTGGCCGCCATCCTGGCCCGGATGGAATTTTTCGGCGTGAAGCTCGACCCCTCCCGGCTGAAGGAGCTGGCCCAGGAGGTCGACGCCAAGCTCTCGGAGGTCCTCGAGGCCTGCCATCGCGCCGCGGGCCGCGAGGTGAACGTCGCCTCGCCCAAGCAGCTCGCCCAACTCCTCTTCGAGGAGCTCGGCCTCCCGGTGATCAAGAGGACCAAGACGGGCCCGTCCACGGACCACGAGGTGCTGGAGAAGCTCGCCGAGCAGCATCCCCTGCCCAAGCTCGTCCTCGAGCACCGCATGCTCGCCAAGCTCAAGGGGACCTACATCGACACGCTCCCGCAGCTCGTCTCGGAGGACGGGAGGCTGAGGACCACCTTCGAGCAGGCCGGGACCGCGACGGGGCGGCTCTCCTCGAGCAACCCCAACCTGATGAACATTCCCATCCGCACCGAGTTGGGGCGGAGGATCCGCAAGGCCTTCGTGGCCGAGGAGGGGTACTGCCTCCTCACCGCGGACTATTCGCAGATCGAGATGCGGGTCCTCGCCCACGTCACCGGGGACCCGGGGCTGATCCGGGCGCTCCGCGAGGGGGCCGACATCCACCGGCGCACCGCCGCCGAGATCTTCGACGTGGAGGAGGCGCACGTCACCTCCGAGCAGCGTGGCGTCGCCAAGATGGTCAACTACGCGGTGGCCTACGGGCTCTCGGCCTACGGCCTCTCCACCCGCCTGGACATTCCCGCCCGGGAGGCCGCGAACATCATCGGCCGCTACTTCGAGCGCTACGCGGGCGTGAAGGCCTGGATCGATCGGATCGTGGACGAGGCCCGGGAAAAGGGATTCGTCACCACCCTCGAGGGCCGGCGGCGCTTCCTCCCCGACCTGCGCTCCCGCAATCCGAACCTCCGCCAGGCGGCCGAACGGGCGGCGATCAACATGCCCATCCAGGGGACCGCCGCGGACATCATGAAGCGGGCGATGATCCGCGTGGACCGGGCGCTCGGCGAGGCGCGGAGCGGGGCCCGGATGCTCCTCCAGGTCCACGACGAGCTGGTCCTCGAGGTCCCGGTGGGGGAGGTCGACGAGGTCGCCGGCATCGTCCGCGAGGGGATGGAAGGCGCCGCCAACCTCGACGTCCCCCTGGTGGCGGAGATCCAGTCGGCCGACACCTGGGAAAAGTGAATCCGCGCGACTCGCCTCGGGGCGCCGCCGCCAGACCTCGGCGGGGCTCCCGGTCCGCGATTGCTTCGCGGATCTTGATAGCTTTCTCCACGCGGGTTTTCCGGAGGCGAGTTTCCTGAATTGGAAAGCTGGAATCGGGCTGTTGGCCGTGCTCTTCCTCTCGACAGGCTGCGAGGACTATCTGCGCTGGCTCCGCGGCGAACACGAGGGCCGGGCCTGCACGGAGGAGTGGGCTCCCGTTTGCGGTGAAGACGGCGAGACGTATTCCAACGCGTGTTTCGCGCGGGCGGCGGGCGTGCGGATCCTGCACCGGGGCGAGTGCGACTGCGGGCGCGGCCGGTGCGTCATGCCCGAGCCCGGTGATTGCATCTGCCCCGACGTCTGGGATCCGGTTTGCGATGCCCGAGGCAACGTCTACGGAAATCCCTGCGAGGCCGAGTGTGCCGGCGTGCATCGCTACGCGTTCTGTGGTCCGCACGAGGGCGATGCGCCTCCGGGCGGCGACGATTGCGGCTGCCCCCTGCTCTGGGAGCCCGTCTGCGGTCCCGATGGGGCGCAGTACGCCAACCGCTGCTTCGCCTTCTGCGAGGGGGGCACGGACGTCGTCCCCTGCGACGACGACGACAGTGGTCGCGATCGCTCGGGCGGCCGCCGGCGCTGAGAGCCCTCGAACCGGCGGGGCGCCTGTCGCCACCGAGGCGAGGGCGCCCCGATCCGCGTCGGGCCCGGAACCGTCACCTCGTCTCGCCGTGCCACGACCCCGGGGGAGACGGTCCGACTAGTGGAGGAGGCGGTTCCTGGGAGGGGGCGAGGAGAAGGGATCGTCCTCTTCCCCCTCTGGGCCGGCGTCGACCTCTTCCTCCGCGGAGGCCGGGGCCCCGCTCCAGACGGTCGGCCCCATCCTTTCCCAGGGCGGTCCGGGCGGCTCCTCGAAACGGGGATCCTCCAGGGCCTCCTCGGCCTCCATCTCCTCGAGCCGCTTCCTCCGCTTCCACTTCCTCCTCCAGGCGCCGAGCACGAGGAGGAGCGCCGCTCCCGCCCAGAGGAGTTCCGAGTCCATCAGGACCGCGAGCCAGCCGTAGCGGTGGGTGAGGCTGCGCTTCCACTCCGTCTCGAGGACGACGAGGGGCTTGCCGTAGGCTTCGTGGAGCGCCGTGGCGAAGGGAATCCCCTCGTGGAGCTTGGCCACCAACCGCCGGAGCGCGTCGCCGTTCTCGACGGAGAGGAGGTGGCCGACCATGGAGGCGCTCTGCGCGTAGGCCAGGTCCACGTCCGTGAGCGAGTGCGGCCAGTCCTCGTCCAGATCGGAGAGGGGGATGAGCGCCCGGGCCATCACCGCGCGGGCCACGACGCCGCTCCGCGTCCGGCTCCACTCCCCCGCGACCTGCAGCGCGAAGCCCTCGTTGAACCAGCGGGGGATCCGGCCCTCCGTCAGCCGACCGAGGGCGATGTGGGCGAATTCGTGGAGGAGGACGGTGCGGACGCTCCCCGCGCGGCCCGAGGCCTGGGCGTCGACGACGACGAGGCCGAGGCGGGAGAAGGCCACGCCGGCGGCCCAGCCGGGCGCGCGGACGTCGGGGGGTTGGAGGGCGTCGAAGGACTCGCGGCCGTAGGCGATGCGGATCTCGAGGGGGCGGGGATCGCTGCGACCGAGGATGGCCTCGATCCGTCTCCAATCGGCGGCGACGCTGCGGACGAGGTCCTTGGCGATCTCCTCCGCGGGACCGGCCGCGGCGACGAGGCGGAGGCGGGGGTTCTCCGGAACGGGGAGGTGGCGGACCTCGACCGCGGGGGCGAGAGGGGCGGGCTCCGGGGCTTCGGCTCCCGCGGGAGGCCCGAGGCCGAGGAGGAGGGCGAGGAGGAGCGGCCGAAACCTCATGGGAGGAGGGCCTCGGCCACGGCCCTCGCCTCGACCCCGTGGATTTCGACACTCTTTCGGCGCCCCGTCTCCCCCGCGACGATGGAGATGCCGCCCTTGGGGAGGCGGAGTTTCTCGGCGAGGTAGGCGACGAGGGCGTCGTTGGCCGCCCCCTCGACGGGAGGGGCGGCCACCTGGATCTTCAGTCTGCCGTCGTGTTCGCCGACGGCTCGGGTCCTCGAGGCCCTGGGCTGCACCAGGACCTCGATCCGCACACCCGATTCCGTCCCGCGGAGCCAGCTCGGGAAAGCGTTCATCCCCCGAGCTTAACGCAGGGAGCGCTCCGCCGCCCCTGCAACCGACCGGCCGCGGCGACGGTCCGTCGCCTCGACGGGGTCCTAGCGGATGGCGTAGCGGACCTCCACCGTGGCCACCACGCGGATCTGGCCGGGTTGCACGGGGGCGCCCTCTCCCACGTCGGCCGCCTCCATGGCCATCGCCCGCGAGAACATCGGCCGCGGGGGCTCGCCCCGGTCGAAGGAGGCCTCGCCGGCGGCGATCAGCTCACCGAGCCGCACGCCGAGCGCGTCGGCGATGGATTCGGCTTTCTGCCGTGCGTTCTTCGCCGCCTTCTCCAGGGCGAGGGCGCGCTGCTCCGTGTCGTCGGCGAGGGAGAACTGGATCCCGTCCACCGAGTTCGCACCGGACTGCACGGCGGCGTCGAGGACCGCGCCCACCGTGGGACCCTTCCCGGCCAGGTCGAGCTGCACGGTGACCGAGTTCGACGCGCGGAAGCCGGTGAGCTCGGGGGCGCCGCCGCGGTTCTGGGGGTAGGCGTAGACGGGGAAGAGATCCGCCCGGGAGGTGCGGATGCGCGCCTCGGGAACGCCGAGCTTCTTCAGCGCTCCGAGGATGCGGTTCATCTTCTCGTTCACGCCCCTCTGCGCCGCGTCGGCGGTGCGGGCCTGTTCCTGCACGCCGAGGCGGACGGTGGCGCGATCGGGGGTGGCGAAGACCTCCCCCTGGCCCGCGGCGACGATCATCGGACGACGGCCGGGCCCCTGCTGGGCGAGGGCGCCGACGGGCAGGGCGAAGGCGAGGATCAAGACCAGGGTCTGCAGTCGGAATCGCATGGGCACTCCTGGGATGCGCGGAAGGTTCCGCAACCACGAGTTGGGACGTCAGCCGATGATGAAATCTTCACGGATGAGCTCACCCTTTTCGTAGCGATCGAGGGTGAAGCGGTCGAAGATCTCGTCCTTGGGCCCGCCGGTCATCCAGATGGCCATCGCCTCGGCGACGGCCGGCGCCATCATGAAGCCGTGGCCCACGAAGCCGTTGACCTGCAGGAAGTTCGGTAGCCGCGGGGTCTCGCCCAAGATGGGGTTGTTGTCGGGGGTGACGTCGTAGCAGCCCGCCCACTGGCGGATCACCTTCACGTCGGCCAGGCGGGGGATGCACTTCAGGATGGCCCGCGAGTATCGCGCGAGGAAGCGGAGGGTGGAGCCGGTCTCGAAGCGCGCGGGCTCGAGGGGATCGCCCATGCCTCCGACGATCTCGCCGCGCATCGACTGGCTGAAGTAGAGGCCGTTCCCGAGCACCGAGACCAGCGGTCCGAGCCAGGGCTTCAGCGGTTCCGAGCTGCAGATCTCGTGGCGGTGCGGGCGGTTCGGGAGCTCGACACCGGCGAGGCGCGCGACGCCGGGGGACCAGGCCCCAGCGGCGTTCACCAGGGTCTTGCACCGAACCGTGCCCCGGTCGGTCCGGACCGCCAGCACGCGGCCGCCTCCGGTCTCGATCCCCGTCACCTTGGTGAAGGTCTCCACCCGGACGCCGAGCCGCTGGGCGCCCTGGGCGTAGCCCCAGACGAAGGGCCAGGGGAAGACCACGCCGTCGTCGGGGTTGAAGGAGGCCGCGACGATCCCCTCCGTGGCGAGTTCCGGCACGATCTCCCGCGCCCCGTCCGGCGTGAGCATCCGCGTGGCCACGCCGAGGGAGTTGTGCAGGGCGGCGTTGCGCTCCATGCGCTCGGCCTGCTCCTCGTCGGTGGCCAGGAAGAGATAGCCGCCCTGGCGGAACCAGACGTTGATGCCGTGCTCGCGGGCGAAGGCGCGGCAGAGCTCGACCGAACGCTTGGCGAGGCGCACGTTGGTCGGGGTCGACCACTGCATCCGAACCCCGCCCCCGTTCCGGCCGGAGGCGCCGCTGCAGAGGTAGCCCGCCTCGAGGACGAGGACGTCCTTCTGGCCCCTCCGCGCCAGGTTGTAGGCGAGGGCCAGGCCCATGATGCCGCCCCCGACGATCACCACCTCGGCCTCCGCGGGGAGGGGCCCCTCGGGCTTCAGGGGGTGGGAGTGGGGGAGGGGGCTTCCGTCGTCGCCCACCTGCTCGAAGGGCTCCATCGGTGCGGGGACGCCCTCGCCCGGCGGCTCCTCCTCGTCCACGGGGTAGGTGGCGAGTTCGCCGAAGGAGAGCATGCGCGTGGGGGGACGGGGCGTGAAGGGCTGCAGGGCCTCCGTGCGGAGTCCGGCTTCCCGGGCGAGGACGGAGGCGACGACCGCGGTGCAGAGCTTGCCCTGGCAGGTCCCGGTCCCGAAGCCGGTGAAGCGCTTGACCGATTCGATGTCGCGGTGGCCCTTGGCGATGGCCTGGCGCACGTCCTCGAGGGTGACGTCCTCGCAGGTGCAGACGAAACACTTGCTCACGCCGGCGCCTCCTCTCGGGCGAAGGCCGCGGCCGCGCGACCGGCGGCGGCGCCCTGCCGCGCGGCCTCCTCGGGCTCGCGGCGGCCGCTCACCTCGCCGCAGGCGAAGACGCCTCGGACCCGCGTGCGCCCGTCGTCCTCCGCGACCACGAAGAAGCCGCTCCCGTCGTGGTGGATCTCGGCGCCGGCGTGGCGGGCGAGGTCGACGAAGCCCGACCGATGGCCGGCCACGGCCATCAGGTCGATCCGGATCTTCCGTTCGCTGCCATCGGCCATCCGGAGGATGGCGCCGGCGAGCCGTCCGCGTCCCCGCGCGCGGACCACGTGGCCGCGGGGGCCCGGCTCGAGTCCCACGCTGGCGACGACCTCGCAGCCGTGGCGGCGCAAAAGGGCGCCCACGGCCTCGGCCTCCGGGCCGTCCCCCGCGACGAGCGCGTGCTCGCCGGGAACGACGCCGTCGCGTTCGACGAGGGTCGCCAGGGCCCGGGCGCCGAAGATCCCGGGGAGGTCGTTGTTGGGGAAGAGGGGAAGGAGTTCGTTCGCCCCGGTCGCGAGCACCAGGGCCCGGGGCCGGACGACGAGGAGGGTGCGCTTCGGTCCACGGGCCGCGGCCCAGGGGACCTCGGCGGGCGAGCCGTCCTCGCGGAAGAGCCCGAAGACGAAGGTGGACGAGAGGATCCGGGCCCCGTTCTTCTCCAGCTCGCGGAGGGCCTCCTCCCGCCACGCCCTGGAGGGACCGCCGCCGTGGAGGGGGGCGAGGAGCCCCGTGCCCGGCTCGGGCTGGTCGTCGAGGAGGGTGACCTCGGCTCCCGCGCGCGCGGCCTCGAGGGCCGCGGAAAGGCCCGCGCCGCCGCCGCCGACCACGAGGACTTCCGTCGAGTGCTCGGCGTAGCGCGCGTCCCGGGAATGGGCGGAGTCGGGCAGGGTCCCCAGTCCCGCCATGTGGCGCGCCACCTTCGCCACCACCTTCTCGACCACGGGGACGCCGGGGAAGAGGGAGTGGTGGTCCATCCCCCGCGGGTACATCCAGTCGATCGTGGTGAAGACGTCGTGGGTGGCGCTCGGGAAGGCGTTCTGGCGCTCGACCCGCATGCCGTCGCGCGCGGGGACCTGGCAGGCGGCGACGTTGGGCTCGCCGTCGACCCGGACCAGGCAGTGCGCGCACCGACCGGTGAGGCAGTAGGGCCCGCGGGCGCGGTGGTACTTCACGCCGCGGGAGAGGATGTCCATCCCAGCCGCCAGCAGGCTGGCGGTGAGCGGTTCGCCCTCGCGGGCGGGGATGCGCTGGCCCTCCACCTCCAGGTGGACGAGCGGCCGTGGGTCGTTCTCCTTCGTTCGCCTCGCCATTCGCGCCGGGTCTATAGCACGCCCTCGGGCCGGGCGCATCCGAGGTGCGCGGGAGGCGAGTTCAGGCGGCGAGGGGATCGATCTTCGCGGCGAGGACGAAATCGTTCTCGGAGAGGCCGCCGATGGCGTGGGTCCAGAGGGAGACCTCCACCTTGCGGTAATGCACGCAGAAGTCGGGGTGGTGGCCCTCCTCCTCGGCGAGGTCCGCCATCCGCCGGACGAAGTCGATCGCCGCGGGGAAGGTGTCGAAGACGAAGGTCTTCACCAGCTTGCCGTCGATCACCTTCCAGCCCGGCACCTGCGGAAGGAGCGCCCGCTGCTCCTCCTCGGTGAGGGGCGGGACGCCGCCTTCGCAGGGGACGCAGCGCTTGCTTCGAAGTTCCATCCCCTCAACTTGGTCCGAATCACCCGTCCGGTCAATGAAGGGGGACGCGGGACGGTCGTCGCCCGGGCCAGCCCTCCGAAGTCGTCTCCGCAGGCGGGGAGGTCGGGAGGCGAGAGGGCCGGACGGGAAAGTCGGTGCCACGTTCCGTCCCTCGCCCGCCGCGTCGGCCCGCTCGACGAGGGCGGACGGCTATTCCTGGGATTTCCGGCGCTTGGCGGGCCTCGCCTTCGTCTTGGGCCGGGCCCTCGAGGGCTTCGGGGGAGCGGCGGCCTCGCGGCGGGCGGCGCGCTCTTCCTTCTTGCGGCGCTGGCGCTCGAGGAAGCCCATCTTCGGGCGCGGCTCCGGAAGCGGTGGGGCCTTTTTCGCGAGGGGGGCGACCTCGGAGGATGGGCCTCCGAAGGCGCGGGTGAGCATCGCCTCGGCCGCGGGATGCAGGGCGCCCCGCTCCTTGGCCTCCTCCTCCAGCACGGCGAACCAGAGCAGCCGGCGGGTCACCAGGGAGGCGTAGGCGCCCGGGGGGAGGGTGAAGCCGATGTTCACCTTGTATCGACCGCGGTTGAGCTCGTCGGGCTTCGGCTTCCCCACCACCAGCTTGCTCGGGAAGATCACCACCGGGCGCTCCTCGTGCTTGAAGAACATTCCGGGGAGGTGGGGGAGGGCGAGGTCCTCCAGGCGAATCCGCTCGCGCTGCAGGGTCTCGAAGACGGCGCGGGCGGTTCGGGCGTCGTGGAAGGTCGAGTCGGGGCCGAGGAGGGGGAAGGTGCGGTGGCGGAGGTCCTCGAGGTCGGCGCGCGGCAGGCTGCGTGGGAAGAGCATGCGCCCGGCCTGATAGCGAAGGGAGATCATCTCCTCTTCCGGGAGGTAGCTCAGAAGCAGCCGACGCACCCCCTCGTTCCACAGCCAGCTCTGATATTCATACAGAAGCAGGGTTCTGTATCGCGTCTCGATGCGCAGGAAGGCGCCCGCGAAGTCCTTGGGGTTCTCCTGCAGATACAGGAGGATGTTCTTGTATTTCGCGGCGCCCTTGTATGGACACCGCCTCGACCAATCCCCCCAGTGCCGGGCCCAAAAGGCCTTGACCTTGGCGTCCTCGGTCTCGTCCAGGGGCGAGGGCTTGGCCATGTAGTGGAAGAGCGCGCGCTGCACGTCGCCGCGGATCAGATCCTTGGCGATGAAGCCCTGGCCATGCTTGACGGCGCCGAAGCGCTGCGAGTCGAAATAATTGATCACACCGACGCGGCGGACCTCGGAGACGGAGGGAGCCAGCCGGCCCACGTCCTCCTCGCTCATGTCGCGCACGGTGATGGAGAAGCGGTTGGCGGTGAGGTTGGCCGCCGAGAGGGGTTCCCGGGTGCGCCCGAGGTACTTGAGCCGGAGATCGGGCTCCTGGAGCTGCTCCTCCCTTCCGAGGATCGCGACGAGCTGCTCGGTGCGCCCCTGCTTGTCCTTGAGGCCGCAGAAGCTCACCGACTTGGGGGAGATGCGGAAGCGCCTACAGATCCGCTCCACCGCCTCGAAGGTCGAGAGCTTCTGCTTGTCCATCAGATAGACGCGCCACGGCCCCTTGGGGTCCCAATCGACGCGGTAGGCCTCGCGGACGACGAAGTCCTCGGGGCGCTGCTTGATTTTCATCTCTCGTCCTCGTCAGTCGACGTGGTGGCAGGCCACCTGCCGCGCATCCCCCAGCACCCGGAGGAGGGGCTCCTCCTCCTTGCAGCGCGCCTGCTGATTCGCGCCGAGGGTGGCGAAGCGGGGGCACCGGGGGTGGAATCGACACCCCCGGGGCGGATGGAGGGGGGAAGGTACATCACCTTCGAGGACGATGCGCTGCCGATCCGCCTCCGCCCGCGGATCGGGGATGGGGACCGCCGAGATCAGCGCCTGGGTGTAGGGGTGGGCCGGGCGGCGGTAGATCTCGTCGGCGGGGGAGAGCTCCACGATCCGCCCGAGATACATCACCGCGATGCGGTCGGAGACGTGGCGGACGGCGGCCAGGTCGTGGGCGATGAAGAGATAGGTGAGGCCGAGGTCGCGCTGCAGCTCCACCAGGAGGTTGAGCACCTGGGCCCGGATGGAGACGTCGAGGGCCGAGACGGGCTCGTCGCAGACCACGAAGGAGGGCTCGAGAACCAGCGCACGGGCGATGGCCACGCGCTGCCTCTGCCCGCCGGAGAATTCGTGGGGGTAGCGGCGGATGTAGCGCGGGTTGAGGCCGCACCTCGCGAGCATCGACTGCACGCGCTCCCGGAGTTCGGGACCCCCCAGGCCGTGGGCCTCGAGCGGCTCGGCCACGATGTCGAGCACGGTCATGCGCGGATCGAGGGAGCCGTAGGGGTCCTGGAAGATCATCTGGAAGTCGCGCCGCTTCCGCCGCAGGGCCTCGCCGCGTAGCGCGAGGAGGTCCTCGCCGTCGAAGAGGATGCTCCCCTTGGTGGCGGGGACGAGGCGCATCAGCGCCCGGCCGGTGGTGCTCTTGCCGCAGCCCGACTCGCCCACCAGGCCGAGGGTCTCCCCGCGGCGGATGGAGAAGTCGACCCCGTCGACCGCGCGGACCACTGCCGTGCGGCGCTTGAAGACGGCACCGCGGTAGACGGGGAAGTGGACCTCGAGCCCCTGCACGTCGACGAGGGGGCGGGCGGGCGCGTTCGCCTCGAGCCTCTCCTCTTTCACGCGACCCAGCATGCGACCTCCCTCTCCTCGCCCGCGGACTTCGTCTCGGGGTAGGCGGTGGCGCAGCGCGCCGTGGCGACCGGGCAGCGCGGGCGGAAGGGGCAGCCGGAGGGGAGCCGGCTCGGATCGGGCGGCTGCCCCGGGATGGGGACCAGTGCCTCCTTCTGCGCCGCGTCCAGGCGCGGCACGCTCGCCAGGAGCCCCCGCGTGTAGGGGTGGATGGGATCCTCGAAGATCGCCAGGGCCGGTCCCTTCTCCACCACCCGGCCGGCGTACATCACGGCGATCCGGTCGGCGTTGCCCGCGACCACGCCGAGGTCGTGGGTGATGAGGATGATCGAGCCGTCCATCTCGCGCTTGGTCGCCCGCAAGAGCTCGAGGATCTGCGCCTGGATGGTGACGTCCAGCGCGGTGGTGGGCTCGTCGGCAATCAGCACGGCCGGATCGCAGGCCAGCGCGATGGCGATCATCACCCGCTGCCGCATGCCGCCGGATAACTGGTGAGGATAGTCGTCGACCCGCCGTTCTGGTGCCGCAACGCCCACCGAGCGCAGCATGTC
>Ga0180216_1002963_pt1 | contig 13733 bp, 7 predicted proteins | sample eDN3rd37CBELigMG_FD_128879 | JGI IMG/M metagenome (GOLD analysis project Ga0180216, IMG submission 128879) | Enriched Miracle-Growth compost microbial communities from Emeryville, California, USA - eDNA 3rd pass 37_C BE-Lig MG (version 2)... ... | reverse complement strand
CCTCGGCCCGGCGAACGTCGCCGCGGCCGCCGACGAGGCGGCCTGGAAAGCCGGCGCGGTCGAAGTGGTCATCACGCCGGAAGAGAACATCTGGATGGCCGGATACGCCTCGCGCGACCATCCGGCCGAGGGAAAGGAGACCGACCTCCACGGCAAGGCGCTCGCCCTGGAAGATCAGACCGGAGCGCGGCTGGTGATCGTGACCCTCGACCTGATCGGCGTTCCCCGCGAGCTGCGAAAGAACCTGGAGACGCGCTGCGGCGAGGCTTACGGACTTCCTCCCGAGGGGCTTTTGATCAACGCCTCGCACACGCACAGTGGGCCCGAATTTCGGGTCGGGCGAACCCACGGCGATGATGGAGACGTGGGCCATTCCGAGGGCGGAGAGGCCTACGGCCGGCGCCTGGAGGACGCCTTGTTCGAGGCCGTCGGCCAGGCCATCGACCGGCTGGAGCCCGCCCGTCTCGGCTACACTCACGCCCGCGCCGGGTTCGCCATGAACCGGCGCCTCCCCTCCCCCGACGGCTACAGAAACAGCCCCAACCCCGACGGCCCCGTCGATCAGGCGGTGCCGGTCCTCCGCGTCACGGGCGAGAACGGCAAGCTCCGCGCGGTCCTCTTCGGCTACGCCTGCCACAACACGACGCTCGCCCTCTACGACTGGAACGCCGACTACGCCGGCTACGCGCAAACCTATATCCAAGAGTCCCATCCCGGCGTCACGGCCCTGTTCCTGATGGGTTGCGGCGGCGATCAGAACCCCTACCCCCGGGGCTCGGTGGAGCTGTGCAAGCAACACGGCCGGGCGCTGGCCAACGCCGTGGAAGTGGCCCTCGACGTCGCCCCCCGCGAGATCAAGGGGCCGCTGCGATCGGCCATCGCCGAGGTGGATCTTGATTACGCGAACGTCCCGACCCGCGATGAGTTGGAGAAGCGGATCGAGTCGGGAAGCAAGCTCGAAGCCGACCACGCCAAGCGATTCCTGGCCAAGCTCGACGCGGGCGAGAACTTGCCGACGAGCTACCCCTGCCCCGTCCAGGTGATCCGGTTCGACAACGATCTGGTCATCGCCGCGATCGGCGGCGAGACGGTCGTGGATTACTCCCTGCGACTGAAGCGAGAGTTGAGCGGCGAGGCCGCCGTGTGGGTGGCCGGCTACTCCAACGACGTGATGGGCTACCTCCCCAGCAAGCGCGTCCGCGAAGAGGGCGGCTATGAGGCCGAGGGCGCGATGCTCTACAGCTCAACCCACCCCTCCCCCTGGGCGCCCTCGCTGGAGGAGCGGATCATCGCCAAGGTCCACGAACTGAACCAGGCCCTGCTGGCCGCGGAAAAGGATTCAAACCGATGAATCGAATCTTCGCCATGACGCTGCTGGCGCTCGCCGCGGCGTTGCCGGCCTGGGCCGCGCCGCCCGAGGCGGTCGACATCGGCTCCCGGCGCGAGTTGTTCGTCGATCATCATCTGATCGACGCGCTCTCGGGCCTGGAATTGCGAATGCAACGACCCGTTGACCGTGGGCCCGCGTTCGCTTTCGACAAGCCGTGGGAGGGGCCATTCAGCGGATACGTCACGGTCCTCCATGACGGCGACACCTACCGGGCCTATTACCGCGGGATGGGCGAAAGCGACGCGGGGAAGGACTCCAACCCCGAACAGGTCGTTTGCCTCGCCGAGTCCAACGACGGCCTCCACTGGACAAAGCCGGAACTCGACCTCTTCCCCCGCAAGAGCGCGCCCAAAAACAACATCGTGCTGCGCGCCGACGCCCCGGGAGTCACCCACAACTTCGCTCCGTTCCTCGACACCCGACCGGGAGTGAAGCCCGGCGAGCGCTACAAGGCTCTCGGCGGGGTCGACGAACCGGGCCTGTTCGCCTACGCCTCGGCCGACGGCCTCCACTGGCGGCGGCTTCAGGACGGGCCCGTCTTCACGAAGCGGCAAGCTCAGGTCAACGAGGGCGAGAACGCTTACGTGTTCGACTCGCACAACGTCGCCTTCTGGTCGGAGGCGGAGGGGAAATATCTCCTCTACTACCGCATCTACAAGGACGATAAGAGGCGGATCGCCCGCGTCGAGAGCGACGACCTCCTCACATGGAGCAATCCGACCTTGATGGAATACCGCCGCGCCAACGGCGAGGCGCCGCCCATCGAGCACCTCTACACCAGCGAGACTCAGCCCTATTTCCGGGCCCCCCACATCTCCATCGCCACGGCCGCCCGGTTCATGCCGGGTCGGGTCGCCATCACCGAAGAACAGGCGAAGGCGATCGGCGTCGACCCACGCTACTTCCACGACCTATCCGACGCCATTTTCATGAGCACGCGCGGCGGCGCCATTTATGACGCCACGTTCATGGAGGCATTCGTCGCCCCCGGCGTCGGCGCGGAGAACTGGACCTCGCGAACCAACTACCCCGCGCGTTTCGTGGTCCAATCGGGGCCCGCCGAGATGACGCTCCACGTCAACCAGAACTACGGCCAGCCGACGGCCCACCTCAGGCGATACAGCCTCCGGCTCGACGGCTTCGCCGCCGTTCACGCCGATTACGATGGCGGCGAAATGATCACCAAGCCCTTGATCTTCGACGGCTCGCGCCTCTCGCTGAACTTCGCGACCTCGGCCGCGGGAGGCGTTAAGGTGGAAATCCAACGCCCCGACGGAACGCCGATCCCCGGCTTCGCGCTGGGCGATTGCGCGGAACTGATCGGCAACGAGATCGACCGCCCCGTCACCTTCGCCGGGGGCGATCTCTCCAGTCTCGCCGGCCAGCCCGTTCGGCTCCGGTTCGTGATGAAGGACGCCGACCTGTTCGCGCTTCGATTCGAGGCTGACTAACCACGCGGGGACGGGCGCGGCCGGGGGGGGGGACGGTTCCAAGTCTCCCCCCGGCTCCGTGTCGCTCAACGGCGGGCCTTCGACCGTTTGCGGCGCGGCGGGCGGCTTCCGGGAAGCCAAGAAAACTTGGCTTTCCTCGCCTTGGAGCGCCAGATCGACTGTTGCAATTTCGTTTCCTTGGATCGCCGGCGATAGACCGAGAGGATGTCGCTGCGCGTGACGATCCCAACCAGGCGGCTTGGGGAGGAGCGGCGGATCACGGGCAGTCGGCCGATGTCGTGGTTGACCATGTGGTCCGCCGCCTGCCGGGCCGTGCAGTCTTCGTAGACGAGCAACGGCGGTCGGCGAATCAAATCGGCGATCGTTTGATCGACCGGCGCTTCGGGCTTGAACAGGTCGCGCCGGGTTACGACGCCGATGGGGATCCCCCGTTCGTTGACCACCGGGAACCCCTGATGCGACGCGCCGACCGCGCCGGACTCCAGCCATTTCCGAATCTCGTCCACCCGCGCCTGGGCGGGCACCGTGACGACCTTCTTGGTCATGATGGTGGAAACCCGCGCCTGGTCCAGCAAGTCGGCCTCATAATCGGCCGGCGCTCGGACGCCCCGGCGGACGATTTTTTCGGTCATGATCGAGTTCCGCATCAGCCGGCTCGACACCAGATGAGCGGCGGCGCAACCGCCCAGAAGCGGCAGCAGGCCGAGCGGTTGCAGCGTGGTCTCAAACGCGAAGACGGCCGACGCCAACATCGCCCGCGAGGCCCCCGCGAAAATCGCCGCCATGCCGACCAAAGCCGCGATCCGGACGTCCACGCCCAGCCCCGGCGCAACGGCGTTGACCCCGGCGCCAAGCACCGCGCCCACTCCGCCGCCAAGCGTGAACAAAGGAGCAAGCGTCCCCCCCGACGTGCCGCTCCCCAGCGAGATCGACCACGAGATGAACTTCATTCCGCATAGAAACAGGATCGCCGAGACGGCGAGATCCCCAGAGAGGATATTGCTGATATTGTAATATCCCACTCCCAACGTATCCGGCGCGACGTACCCAACGGCGCCGACGACGGCCGCGCCGATCGCGGGCCACCACATCCAGTGGACCGGCAAATGATCAAAGGCGTCTTCAATCGCGTACACGGCCCGGGTCACGGCGACGGCCACCAACCCCAGGACGCCGCCAAGCAGGATGTAGACGCTCAGGGCCCCGCCGGTCGGCGCGGCGAGGTTCGGCATCGCGAAAACCGGGTCGACCCCGTCGAAGCCAATCCGCACTCCGGTGGCCGCCGAGGCCGCCAGCGCGACGGGGATGAGCGACCGCGACCGAAACTCGAAAAGCAACAACTCCACCGCCAGCAGCACGGCCGAAACCGGGCTGCCGAACGTGGCCGCCATGCCCGCCGCGGCCCCCGCCGCCAGCAGCGTCTTGCGCTCGGCCGCCGTCGACCGCAAGACCTGGCCCACGACCGACCCAATCGCGCCTCCGGTGGCGATGATCGGCCCCTCCGCCCCAAACGGGCCCCCCGTCCCGATCGCGATCGCCGAGGAGATCGGCTTGAGAAACATCAACCGCATCGGGATTCGGCTCTCATTCGTGAGCACCTGCTCCATCGCCTCGGGAATGCCGTGTCCCCGAATCCCCTTCGAGCCAAGCCGCGCCATCACCCCGACCAAAATCCCGCCGATCACCGGGATGCCGATCACCAGCAGCCCCAGATTCGCGACCGCCGGCGCCGGCGACACAAGCGAGGCGTCGAACCGCCCGTAGAACGACAGGTTCGTGATGAGCCCGATCAGCGTCATGAGCCCCTGGGCGACGAACGCCGCGGCCACGCCCAGCCCCACGGCCAGCGCGCAGATCCAGAGAGTTCGCCGGCTGATCGGCGTCGGCTCAAGCGGAATTTGCGACGCCTCGACGACAAAGTCCAATTCCGGAGAAACCGTCAATCCATCCGTCACCGGCGACTGCGAAGATTCATGTTCAACCATAAAACCGATCCGACACCTCTTGATTCGTCCCAGAGTCAACAAAGCCACGAGCGCGGCGCGTCCCCAAAGCCGGCGCGCCGACTCCATCACCCTTCGCGGACGCTCCCCGCGCGGTCTCCCGCGCCGGCGTCCGGCGCCAGGCAACTCAATCGCCCGGATCGCGAGGAAGGATGACCCTCTCCCGCGACCAAAACCGGCCCGCGTCCATTTCCAGACGCTCGGCCGCCGGCGTCCGACGATCCCGTCAACGACGCCGCTCAAAACCCGCGCCGACGATCACACTAACCAGTATATCGGCGTCAAGTTTGCCAACGCAAAGTCAAATGGTCCGCGGGAAATTGGGACGCTCTCCTCTTGCCCTCCCAGGCGAATCGGTCGACGAAGCGCGCGCGGCCTCGCGGCGGCGCCATTCCCTCGCGTCGCCCGGCCTTTCCATGTTGGGCGCCGGGCCTGGCTCCGTGTGAAGCGCTACGGCCCGAACGTGTTTATCCGATTCAACGAGCGGCCCGGGAGGTCGAGCGATTCGAGGGAGCAACTCCGGCGTCCATTCGCCGGCCCCCTGCGGGAGAGAGTTGGAAATGACGCTTCTGGAACAGGCGTGGACGAACGTGGCCGACATCATCATCACCATCGAGCGGCAACCGCGCGCCCGGTTCGTCGCCGACTTCTCGGCCGCGCGCAAGTCGCCGACCCGCGCCGCGCACACGTCGTTTCTGGCCGATGTCGGCGCGCTCGCGGCTCGTACGCCGCCGCGCTCGCGGCCGGCGTCTTGCCCTGCTTCTGAATCCACCAGCACGTCGGCGAGGCGCCGTCGCGTTCGGCGTCGAACCACGACCGGCACCCCTCCGGCGCCTGGATCCGGACCGCCTGCCGTTACGAGTGGATGATCTGGGACGCCGCCTGGCGGATGGAACAGTGGCCGGTCCAACCCGGCGAAGATTCGCCTGACGCGCCGGGATGAACCGCGTTCAACGCGACCATGAACCCGACGCGCGGAGACGCCCTCCCGAATCAAACCATCCGAGCCCCACCCCACGCCAAGCGGAGGGGGGCGGAGCCGGGGGGATCAGGCGGGGACGATGGTGTTGCCGTCGATCACGTTGCCGGCGGACTCGGCCCGGATCGCCACGCGGTTCTTGTAGAAGAGGTTGTTCACGATCGTGTTGTTCGAGGCCGCCGCCCGTAGCCACACGCCGTTGACCTGAAGCGGAGCGCGGGAGGGGTAGGTCTCGCCGCCAATCCGGTTGCCGACCACGGCGTTGTGCCGTGACGGGCCGACCATCTCAACGCCCACCTCGTAGCCGCTCATCACATTCTGAAGGGCCGGATCGGCCGCGACGTCGCCGCCGATCGTGTTGTGCTCTCCATCGACGATCCGAACCGCCGCGACAAGACGCGACTGCCCCTCGGCCTGGAAGGCGTTGCCGTCGAGGGTGACGAAGTTCGCCTGGTTGATCGTCACGCCCACCGCGACGGCCCCCTTGTTCACGAAGGCGACGCCCCGGACCTGCGACCCGCCGCCCCGGGGGTTGATCGTCAGAATCGAGCTCCCGGCGGTCGAAACAATCCGAACGCCAAGCTTGGCGTTGTTCACGGCCGGGTCGGTGGACGTATTCCGGGCCGATCCGCCCGCGGTGTAGCCGTCAATCACCACCCGACCGGTGATCGCCGGCAGCGGGGATGTGGTCGAAATCGTCACGCTGTCGGGATTCTGGAAGCCATCGAACTGAATCGTGTCGACGCCGGGGCTCTGGTTCGCCATGTTGATCGCCGCCCTTAATGTCCCCGGCCCGGCGTTCGCCCCGCTGGTGACCTGGAACACCGTCATCAACTCGCGCGATTCCATTTGCTCGATCGTCGGCTGGCGCGAACTTCGCCTCATGGTCGGCCCCTTCACCCGAAGATAGTCAGCGTGGCTTAACTAATCACGAGCCTAGGACACAATTCCACGCCACGCCAAGTCGCCGACGAGAAAAATCCAGGAAGGCAATCAAAGATGTCATCCTGAAACAATCAAAGGAATCATTCCGATTCGGGCTCCGCGGCCGGCGCGCCCCCGGCCGGCCGCGGGGTTGGCCTCACGCCTTGGGCTTGAGGAACAGGACCTCGCCGCGCTCGATCCAGCCTTTGCGGAGATCCATCCGGAACCAGCCGTCGCTGTTTTTCTCCTGGAAGCGGAGGGGCGACCGGGGGCCGAATTCGGCCAGGTCGTATTCCACCCAGGTCTTGCCCAGGTCGGGCGAGTAGGCGATCCCCGTTTTCAGGGTCGAGGCCGGGGCGCAGTGGCCGGCGAAGATCACTCCGTCTTGGATGAGCATGTTGGCCATCTCGAACGGGGCGTCGAAGAGTTGGGTGTGCTTCGATGGGTCGGCGAGGTCCGCCGGGGCGCAGCGGAAGATCCCCCGATCGTACGATCCGTCCGCCGCCGCGGCGCCGTTGGCGTCGGCCGCCCAGTAAAGTTGGCCATCGACGAAGTTGATCCCGCCCGACTTGAAGCGCGAGTTCGAGTCCACCGACACCAGGACCCGCCAGTCCCACTTATCGGCCTTCGCGTCGTACTCCCCGCGCAGCCAGTGGCATTCGTGGCGGTTGCCTTCCCGGTCGTGATCGCCGGTGCAGGCGTAAAAGGCCCGCTCGGCCGGGTGGTACGTCACGCAGTGGACGTGCCGGCAAATGACGGGATTCGAGGGGTCGCCGAGGAACGAATCGGGCTCCGCCCCCGGTTCCTGAAAGGTGGGGTTCCTGCCGAACGAATAGGCGATCTTGACCGTCTTGCCGCCGTCGGTGGAGTAGAAGATATTGACCGGAACCGCGCCGCCCAGCACGTTGCAATAGTTCCCCCAAACCAGCATCTCCCGGCCGTCGACGTCCCATGTGTGGACGCCGTTGAGCGAGTGGAAATACCAACCGGGCTGGTCCGGGTCTTTCGGCTTGTGCGGCCGGTAGTCGCGGCCGTCGCGATCCTTGACGATGATCTCATGATGAGATTTGAGATTGTCAGTGCTTAGGAACAGCCGCTCGCGGGTGGCGAAGAGGACGTTTCCGTCCTTCGTGAAGCAACTCCAGGTGATGTTCTCCGCCTCGGGAAACGACGCGCTGTGGGCCCAGGTCCGCGCGTTGTCGTCGGAGAGGAAGATCCGATCGTCCTTGAACCCGAAGGCCCGACTCCCGCGCTGCGAGTCGATGTAGGGCCCCTCCGGCGCGAGGCGATACCAGAAATGAGGGGTCTCGCCGACCTCCCCCGGCGCCGCCGCCCGCAGCCTCGCGGCCCCCGCGCCCAACACCCCGCCCGCCGCCGTCGCCGCGACGGCCGCGCCCAGAAATCCTCTCCGGTGAAGTCTCGCCTTCTCGCCCATCTTTGGAACGCCTTTCCGAATGTCGAACGGTTCATGATCCAGCTCGAGGCGACGCTCGCCCCATCGAACCACGGAAAGGCCGGAGGTTCAAGAATTCGTCAACAACTCTCCGTTTTTCCAATGGTCCGTTGGATGACGCCCATCGCGCGAGGCGACGCGCCGTCTTTTGACGCGTGGGAGAGATCATGGGATGGCGACATCCCCGTTGGAATCGGCGTTCTTGCCTGTCCCTCGTCGGGTCCGACAGGCAATCACGCCCATCATTCCGTGTTGAAGGCGGTCTACCTTTTGATCTGACTAACGATGGTCGGGTCGGTGATTCCGCGATCGTCGGCCAGCAAAAGGGCCTTGCTGAGGATGATTGAGAGGGTGCCGTCGCCCTCAAAAGGGAGGAAGACGACGCCGGCCCCGGAGGCGATGGTCGATTGTCGAGGGACAATGCAGAGGTACTGGTCGTTGGGCTCCATCAGGATGTTGCCGCTTCCCAGGTGGATCTTGTAGGTCCGCAAGTCGCCTCGGACGACGAGGAACTTGTCGGTGAACGAACAGCGAGAGGCGATCTTCAACCGGGGGACCAGCCGCTCCAGCACGGTCTTGCGCGTCTGACCGTTGGCCGTTAGATCGCCGAAGCTGTAACGGTTCCAGTAATCGACATGCCGGCCATTGGGTCCGCCGTCGGCCCAGGTCGGGTCGTTGCCGACGCTCGCCACGCCGACGAACAGGTCGACGTCCCGCAGCACTTCCGAAAGCGCCAGGGGAGGCACGCGGTCCAGGGGAACCGGTTCGGCGTCGAGGCGGTCGTTCCATCCCGTCGAATACCCGCCGCCGCCGGCGTGAGCCTCGCGCTGGGGGGCGCCAAGCTCGTAGAACCGGACCTGATCGGTGGATAGATGAAGATAAGACCCAGATTCCGTCGTGTCAGCGCCATAATTATCGCCAACGCCCTCGACCCAGAACTCGGCGCGCAGGCCCCACTCGGGCAGGTCCTTGGAGGTCGGCGGGTAGGTGTCGTCGACCATCAGCCGGAGCCGGTTCCGCCAACCCCTCGCGGCGCAGAGGGCGTGGTACTGGTGCTGCCGCAAAACGTGGGACGCGAATCGGTTCGAGTAGGTCCGGGTGCCGTCGCGCTCGGCGGCGGTCAGGACGTAAACTTCCCGGTGCGCCTGCTTGAACGGCTGGCGGACCTGGTGACGATCGAGCCAGTCTCGCCAGGCCGTCACCTCCTCGACCGATCGGTCGATCGGGTGCCAGAGACTCACCGTCGCGGCCTCTTTCAGACCGGCAAGCGGCCCGTCGTGGACATCGACCAACCGGCCGTCGAGCCAGGCGCCGTCGACCGCTCGCCCCTCATTCTCAAACCGCCAAATCAGCCGCCGGGCAATCACGCCGACCAGGGGATGATCGAGATAACGCGCGCGCCAGACCTCCAGCGGCCAGCTCTTCTTCTGAAGAAAAAGCCCGTCGATCCGCTCGCGCTGGGCGGTCAGCATCTTGCCGATGTCTTTGACCGCGGCTTGCAGTTCCTTCAACTCATCGGCGTGTTCCTTCCTGACGACGGCGGGAACCGACTTGAGGGGCTTGCCGTCGCTCGCTTTGGACCACCGGAGCGAGGCGTCGCGCCCCTCGGCAACGATCTCGGCGACATAATCCCCGAGGGTCTCGCGACGGCGCCCAACCTCCTCCATGCCGTAGGTGGGGACGGCCATCTCCTCAACCTCGTCGCGGGGCAATCCCTCGCGCTTCGCGGCGGCGTCCAGGGCCTTGTCAACCTCCTTTTGCGCCGTCCCGAACTTGACCCTCACCTTCAGCCAGGCAAGCTGGCCGATGGCGTCGAGGCCCGGCGTCATCCCCAACGCGGCGACCGCCGCGTTGCCCAGCGAGACCATCCGCGGCCCCTTGCCCGGGACCTTGCGATAGCTCGACAAGGCCAGCGCGGCGATGGCCCGCGTCAAGTCGCGATCGGCCTCCTTCGCGGCGAGCCAGGCCAACGCCTTGAGCATGTCGATGTGAATCGGCTCAAGAACGTCGTCGGCCCAGGGCTCCCACTCATGCCGCCGGGATTGGGTCCGGGGGCGGTCGACCAGGGGAAACCAGGTCAGCAAACGCCCCTTGAAGTCGTCGAAGCCAACGGCCTCCATCTTCTCCTTGGCGCTTTTCAACCATTTGGCGGTCGGCTTGCCGCACACTTCTTGACAAGCGAGCAAGAGCGCGGACCACTTCCGGCGGCGATCGGCGTCCATCGCGGCCAAATCGGCGATGGCGACGTCGGACCAGGCTTCCCCTGGAATGAGACGCGGCTCGGGATCGCGAGGGATCAACCCGGCGAGACGGAGTCCGATCTTCCGCCAACCAGCATTGTGCTGGCTGGACCGGAGCAGTCGAGCGCTCGCCTTTTCCAGGTTGGCGGCCAGGTCGTCCCCGAGCGGGCCATCGGCGGCCCGATTCTCCATGGCCGAGGCGATCCCGGCCAAGGGAAGGTTGTGAAGGCTCAGGGTGGAGGACCCGAGCAACCACCCGAGGAGAGTCTTGAGCGTCTCGTCCGAGAGGGGAAGCCTGCTCCGAAGCAGGCCCTTCAGAGCCAGTTCGGCGAGATGGAGTGGGAGATGGGCGGAGACCCAGCGCTTGCCGAAACGGTTTCCTGAGAATTCGGATGCGTCCCGCTTCAGCCGTCTTTCCTCCTCTGGCAACCGCTCCAGCAGGATTCGGACGGCCTCGGCCCGCGCGTCTCGGTCGAGCGAGAGGAGTCTGGGGCCATTCTCCGTGCTCTTCAGTTCGAGATCGTCAAGCGAGTGCTCATACGCCGCGCTTGGCTTCTCGACGAGCAGGGCGTCGATCAATGCGTTGAAGTCGTCGGCGGGAACGGTTTCCGGGGCCAGGCTCATCGGCTCAGCCCCCCACCAGCAGAGTGAGGCGGAGGAAGGTGACGACCGACTTCGGGCCGATGGTGAAGGATTCGTCGAGCGACTCGGCCTGGCGGTCGTTGATGAGGATGAGGATCTGGTTCGCCTCGAACGCCTCGACGGCCCGGTCGTATTGTTTCCTCCAGTCGATCGGCCGCGCCCGGACGTCGGTCTTGGGTCCGTTGAGGGTCAGCTCATACTCCTCGGGCTGGACCAGTCCCCGGTACGGCTCAGCCGACCGCTCCCGGGCGTTGTGGTCCTGGACCTCCTGATAAACCCGTTCACGGATCAGGTCGCGGACGGTGATCGTCTCTTCCAGGAATTCCAACGACCACTCTTGCGAAACGCCGCCGGCCGGAGTCTCGTCTCGGACGGTTAAAGTCGCCGACATCGGCATGGCCTCCCGAATGGACATTGAGGCGCGGGACGAGGGGAATCTTTGCATGATATTCCGCATCACCACACGGGAGCAACACGGTGGCAGCAATTCAACCGATCGGAGGCGTTTTCAGAACGGTCGGGTCTCTCCGTCCCCCGAGTTTATTTCGGGACACCGCGAGTGGAGATAATCCCCTCGAACCGAAGCCGGGATGCAATGGCTTATCGAAATCCGCGAATCATACCGAATCTCATCGATCCCTATCCCTTCCTCCGGCCCTTGGGACGGGCCCTTAGACCGAGCTACATCGCCAAAGGTCAGTGATTCAGGCGATTCGGTATCACAACGATTGACCGCCCGCGAAATCCGCGCGGTTTTCTCTCGTCGTCGAAATAACGTGCTATTTTAAAGATGATGGATTGTAGGCGCGATCTTTGGCAAGCTGATTTGAGGCGGGAAGCGCGTGGGGCGAGCGCGCGAGAAAATTGGCCGAACGAACCCAATCCACCCCAATCTCACCACCAACGATTGAGACGCAAACGCATCGCGATCACACAGTTGCGTCAAATCAACGGGATTCCAAGCCCGGCCGAACGAACCCAATCTCCGGAGGGAAACGGGACCGAACGAAGCCAATTCCCGGGCGGGCGACGGTCGGGCAACAAGGCCTTAGTAGGCGCTGCCGGCGAGGATGCGGACGTTGGCGTAGGGGCTGAATTCGGCGGTGCGGATGATGCCCTTGGCTTCGAGGGCTTGTTCCTTGAGTTCGTGGTGGGGGATCTCGTCGACGTCGACGTCGCCGACGGTTTTGAGGACCTCTTCGTAGAGGCGGGGGCTGTGGTCCTTGAACTCGTGGGGGACGGTGATGGCGTCGATGACCAGTTCTTCGGCGACGGCTCGGAGGACGTCGAGCAGGCGGGGGATGCCGGGGGTGAGGGTCAGGTCGATGACGTGGCTGTCGCCGGGGAGCGGAAAGGCGGCGTCGACGATCAAGAGCTCGTCGGTGTGGCCCAGCTCGGCCAGAAGTGAGCAGATCGCCGGGTTGAGGATTCCGCCCTTCTTCATGGCGCTCCCTTTTTCCTTCGTTTCCAGTACAGTTGAACCGCGCCATTCTCCGCGAGAGGGGTCTCGACAACCCCAGTATAACGGTTCGACGCCGGGGGCTCCAGCCGAGTGCCAAGGCGAGGCGAGACACAATGCAAGCTCTTTTCACGAAACGCCTTGTGTCTCGCGGCAGACTGGTGTCGGCCCTCTTGCTCGCGGTGGTTGGGCTCGCGTGCGACGGTTCGTGGCTGGGCTCCGATTCCGTCCGGGTGACGGTGGCCGTCGATCCCGAGTCGCCGCTCGACCCGAGCATCCCCCGCTCGTCGACGCCCGTCGAAATGCTCGACGACCCGCGGCTCAAACACCTGCTGGAGGCCGCCAAGGAGTGGCGGAATCGCCCGGGCCCGGCGCGCGAGGTTGTCGATCAGGTCTGCGTGGTCTCCGACTTGCCAAGCTTCCTCGCGGCGGTCTCCACCTGGGACGAGAGGCGTTTCTTCCCGGTCCTGCTGGACGACCCGGCCTGGTCGGTCCCGTTCGTCCGGGCCTTCCGCCCCGCGCGGATCGTCCGGCTTCGGGCGGTCGCTTCGGCGGGAGACCGCGAGCCCGGCGCGTTCGAGGTTTGGTCCAGGGCCCTTGAGGCCGTCGGCCGGGCCTGGGGCCGCGACGAGCCGGGAGGGCGCGCTACCCTCGCCGGGGGCGCCTTCCCCCGAAGCCTGGGACCGACATCCCCCGGCGTGGTCCTAAGCAGCCCGCAAAGCCCCACCCTGGCCGCCGCGGTGGCGCTGGCCGCCGGGCGGTTTCAGCCCCTGGTTCACCTGGAGCCGATGACCGTCGACAAGGCGCCCCTGGGTTTTGACGACGCGCCCAGCGAGGCCCAGGCGGTCGAGTTCGCCCGGGAGATCGAGGCGCGGATTGCTCCTCTGACTACCTCGTACAATCAGGGACTCGGCGACGACGTTGATTTCCTAACCCTCGCCGGTGATTGGCCTTATCGGTATCGAGCCGAGACCGGCAAGGGGATCATGAGCGGTGAGCGGGCCGTCGACGACTTGATCGGCCGGGTTCTCCCCGCCGACTCGCATGACCTGGAGCGGGCTCTGGTTCGGTGGGCCTATGTCGGTCGGATTCCGGGCGACGCCGCGGCCGGCGTTTACCGGGCGATGTGCGCCCTGTTCCTGCAACCCGAGTCGGCCCTGTTGTGGAACACCTACGGCGGGGGAGTTCCGTG
>Ga0180216_1002962_pt1 | contig 13734 bp, 17 predicted proteins | sample eDN3rd37CBELigMG_FD_128879 | JGI IMG/M metagenome (GOLD analysis project Ga0180216, IMG submission 128879) | Enriched Miracle-Growth compost microbial communities from Emeryville, California, USA - eDNA 3rd pass 37_C BE-Lig MG (version 2)... ... | reverse complement strand
GCTGGACGCAGCGGTCGCTCACCTGCACGATGCGTGCGGCGGCTACTGGCCCGGCGTGTCGCCAGACTACATTGTGGGCATGCCCGGCATGCTCTAATTGTGTGAACGCTTGAACTCTATTACTTGCACATGTACATACCGTAACGCACGCATAGTGTCGCATAAAGTACCCCGCCAGAGACGATGCTTCTGCTGTGGCTGGTGCTGTTCCGGTGCTGCGGCGCTGTGGTGGGCGCTCGCTGGGCCCGGTTTACTGGCCGGACGACGCATCCGTCACACGGACCGTCCACGTGGCCACTGTTTTGGCGCGAAAGTATTTTTTTGGCGCCACTTTTCTCAATCAAAAGTGACGGCGGCGGCGGCGGCGGCGGCGGCGGCGGCGGCGGCACCGCTGGAGGGCCCCCCGGCTGCTGGCCATTCAAGACACACGCGAGGCGGGAGGGCAAGCGTCCCGGACCGCCCTGGACAGCGTTGAAGTCGGCGAAGTTGGGCGGGGGTGCGGCCAGCGACGCGCCGTCGTGAGCGTGCCATCGCGTGGCCTAGGCAGCAGCGCCGGCGGTGTTGAGCGCCAGCGCCGCGAGGTCGGCCGAGAGGCCCGGCCACGCCGGCGGCGCCGCCATGGCGAGGCCGCCGCGGCAGGCCGCACTGCGCGCGCTGCAGCATCTCGAAGAGCACCAACCGCCCATCGACGAGGACGACGACGAGGACGCTGGGCCCGCAGGCCGCCGGCGCGACTCGCGGGTGAGCAGCGGTGGCAAGACGGCCCACCGCCTCCGCCGCGCCCGCGGCAAGGCGCTGAGTGACAGCGAGGACGAGGACGACGGCGCGGCGGATGTCACCGGGTCTGGGCGCGCGTCCCGGCGGCCCGCGAGCCGCTCGGCGGCGCGCCGCGGCCATTACGAGGACGACGATGCCCAGCTCGAGGAAGAGGACGACCACGACGATCTAGACGACGACGACGGCGCCGATTTCGCGCTGCCGTCGCGGCGGCAGATGCCGCGCGTCGCTGGCCGGCTGAACGGGACCACGACGAGCTTGGCGTCGCAGCGCCGGTCCCTGCGCAGCAGCGCCTACGCCCAAGAGGTACGTGGGCGCGTGGGGTGGGGCGCAGGCCCCCGCGCCGCGGCTGCTCTAACAAACTGGCCGAATGCGGTGCGCCGTGTGGCGCGCAGGGCGACGAGGCGTGGGCGGGGCTCCGCAGCCAGGAGACCACTACGCGGCCAGAGGCACGGCGCACGCGGGCCGCGGGCGGCGATCGGATCGGCTGGGACTCGCCGGGCAGCGTGGACGAGGGCGGCCACGGTGGCCACGATAGCAACGGCGACGACGTCGACTTGGACAAGCTGCTGGCCGAGACGCCGGGCCATCTGACTCGCCGGCAATTGCGCGACTTGCAAGGCCGGACGCCGCCCAGCGCGGACCGCGCCCCCGCGCAGTCGCCCCAGCGGGCGAGCGCCGCGGCCCGGGACCTGCTGCGGTCATCGCCGGCCTCGCGCCCCGACCGCGCGACCCCGGCGCGGCCGTCGCTGCGCCTCGTGCGGCGTACGTCGAGGCGCCGGGCAAGCACAATGGCGGCGGTCTGGTGGTTGACCGGGGTTCCGATCGGAGAAACGGATGCGCTACGCGTGGACGGCAGGGTCCCACCTGCGTCGCGCCGCGAACGACGATGCGACCCCGGCTACGTCGGACGGCGAGTCGCGGGATGACGCGGACGAGGCCGACGCCGACGCGGCCGAAAGCGACAGCGAGGCGGAAGACGAGGAGGAAGGGCCCAGCGACAACGAGAGCGGCGTCGAGGACAGCGCGGCGGACAGCGCCGCCGAGCCACAGGAAGCAGAGGAGTCCATCGCGGCCCGCTTGCGCCGCCGCCAGAAGGGCCGCGTCGCCAAGCAGCGGCGGAGCCGGCTCCCGCCGCCTGCGCCCGCGCCGCCGCCCAAGCGGCGGCGGCACAGCCTGCCGGTCGTCGAAGGCACCCTCCGAAGCGGCAAGCGCCGGCTGATCGACGTGAAGCAAGAGTCCGACTCGGAGGAGGACGACCAGGAGGGCGCTGGCACGCCGACCGCCACCGCCGGCGACGAGGACGAGGACGAGGACGGCGCCGGCCGGTACTCGCTGCGGCAGCGCAAGACGGTCAACTACCGCGTGCCGCAGATCTTTAGCAGCATGGGCGTTCGCCCGCCCACGCCGGACTCCAAGTACGGGACGCGCACGTGATCTCCGGGGACGTCGCCGACGGCGACGCTGACCCGCCCCTGGTTCACCGCGTCGTCGCCGCGCGGTGGACAGGCGCCGGCGGCGGATGGAGCTGCCGCCGTCCATGCGGCTCCGCCGCTTTTGGAGCGGCAGCGCGAGCCGCTACCTTGGCACGCCGCCGCGCCGGCCCGCGAGCCGGTTCCCGCCAGAGGCCTGGCCGTCGGCGCGCACGCCGCCCGCCCACCGCCGTCGCCACGGCGGGGACGGCAGCGAGTACGGCAAACCGCGCTTGCGCCGACGACGGACGCGAGCCGACCATGCTGACCGGCGGAGCCCGCTGTCTGTTTGGGGGGGTGTCGCCCACCAGCTCCTCGGACGACGACGCGGCGCGCCTGTCCAGCACGCGCCGGCCGCCGCCGCACGGCTGGGCGGCCGGGGCGCCGCCAAACCTGCCCGGCAACCCTGCGCTGGCGCCCCTGAACGCGGCCGCGCTCGGCTTGCCCAGTACGCCACGCGTCTGCGCGAGCAATCGGTGGTCGCCGAGATTCTGACCTCGCCGTTTGCAATTCGTGTGTAGCTGTCTTGGCCAACCAGCGGGCGGCCCGGCGCCCGGCCGCGGCTCGGCGACGCTGGCGGACGTGGACCCGCTGGCGGTCGTGCCCACCGTCAGCTTTGACGATGTCGGCGGCCTGGACCACCACATCCAGGCCCTCAAAGAGATGGTCATGCTGCCGCTGCTCTACCCCGAGGTCCCATGCGGCGGATGATGGATGTGGTTTCTCCACGCTGCCGGCTGACCTGGGACGACGGGGGCGCGCGCTTTCGGGTCTGGCGGACAGGTCTACGCCCGGTTTGACATGACGCCGCCGCGCGGCGTCATCTTCTACGGTCCGCCCGGCACGGGCAAGACGCTGATGGCGCGCGCGCTGGCCAACGCCTGCTCGACCGAGACCCAGCGCGTGGCGTTCTTCATGCGCAAGGTGCGTCCTGGCCCGTCTCGCTGGCGGGCGCGCTGGGCACGCTAACGCAGGGAGTTTAGTTCGGGTGCTGCATCCCCCCGCCTCCCCCCCGGGCCAGGGCGCCGACTGTCTCTCCAAGTGGGTTGGCGAGGCGGAGCGCCAGCTGCGGCTGCTGTTTGAGGAGGCCCGCCGGTGCCAGCCGTCGATCATCTTCTTTGACGAGATCGACGGCCTTGCGCCGGTTCGCTCGGCCAAGCAGGACCAGGTGCACGCCTCCGTCGTGTCGACGCTGCTGGCGCTCATGGACGGCCTCGACGCGCGCGGCCAGGTCGTCGTCATTGGCGCGACCAACCGCATCGATGCCATCGACCCCGCCCTGCGCCGCCCCGGCCGCTTCGACCGCGAATTCCACTTCCCGCTGCCGTCAAAGGAGGCGCGGCGGTAAGGCGGGGAGGGAGCCAAGAACCCTGCCACCAGGCCGGCGGTGGCCCGGTGCTAACCGGGCCCGCGATAGCTTGTTTCGCTGCGTCGTCGGTGTAACGTCCAGCCGCATCCTGGACATCCACACGGCCAAGTGGAACCCCCCGCTGCCGGCGACCTTGAAGGACCGTCTGGCGGAGCTGACCAAGGTGCGGCCTTCGATCACGTGTACCAATTGGCTTCCTGTGCGGCCGCTGAGACCGGGCACGCCGTGACGTCCCCTGGCCGCATGCGCGGACAGGGCTACTGCGGCGCCGATTTGCGCGCGCTCTGCACCGAGGCCGCGCTGCGGGCGGTGCGCCGGCACTACCCGCAGATCTACAAGACCAACCGGCGCCTGCTGCTCGACCCGAGCCAGATCGAGGTGCTGCCGGCTGACTTTGCGGTGGCGCACGCGGCGCTGGTGCCGGCGTCGCGGCGCGTGATGCCGCTTGCCGTCGACCGGCCGCTGCCGCTCGCGCTGCTGCCGCTGGTGAGCGACCGCGTGCAAGAGGTCCTGGCCAACGTGCACCGTCTGCTGGGCCTGGGCGGCCAGCGGCTGCCGGGCGGGCAGAGCGGCAAGGCCGGCCCCGTGGGCGCCGCGGACCGGCTCGACGAGGCCGCGGAGGCCGCGTTGGCCCTCTTGCTCGCGGACTCTGCGGCGGCGGCGGCGCCGTCAGCGGATGCCGCCGGCGCGGCAGGCCCGGTGGCGCGCCGGCTGCACTTTGATGCGCTCGCGGGCGACGGCGCGACGGGCGCGGCGCCGTTCGTGCCGCGCGTTGCGCGCGGCGTCTTCCGGCCGCGCATGCTTGTGCTTGAGGATGGCAGCCCCTGGGGCACGGAGGCCATCGTCCGCGCGGCCCTGCATGCTTGCAATGGCGTCACGCTCGTGTCGCTCGAGCACGCGGTGCTCCTGGCAGATCCCTCCCGCACGCCCGAGGTTCGTCGGTCGCAGCCCCTGCGCGCATGCGACGGCGCCTGTGATGCTGACCCGCAAACCGGTGCCGCGGGCGCGGTGGCACGGTGTGTGGTGCGCTTCCCAGCAAGCGGTGGTCGCCGCGGTACAGGAGGCATCGCTCCGCGCGCCGTCGGTGCTCTTTTTGCCGCACGCCGACGACTGGATTGCTCGGGCGCAGCCGTCCTTGCTGAACACGCTCGTCGCTGCACTGAGCGCGATCGGGACCGACGAGCGGGTCCTCTTGCTGACGACGCTGGGCGGGGGCCCGCTGTCGGACGTGCCGGAAGATGCGCAGCGTACGCGCTCATAGGACGCACGCGGTTGTGACCAGGCCGCGGCTCGCTGCCGTTGCTCACTGGCGGCGGGCGTGGACATTCGTGTGGCGGGCACACCGGTGGCTGCAGGGGAGCTGGGGATTATCGGGGCCTTTGACTCGCCGTTCGGCGGCGGCATCCAATTCAGCCGGGAGCTCCGGGAAGACGCCCGACGGGACTTCTTCGCGCCGCTGTGCGCCGCGCTGCAGGTGCCCCCGGTCGGTTACGTCGTCGACGACCAAGGTGCCGCAGCCGGCGAGCTTTTGTCGCGAACAAGTAGGTTGAGGGGAGCACTGACGAGCGGATGGCTACTGGGCAACGTTGGGGGCCGCATGGTAACCAGGCATTCTGCACGCCGCAGCGCCGTCCAGCGAAGAGGGCGTCGTCGTCAACCCCTGGCTCGCGCCGGTGCCGCGCACAGCGACGCTGGACTTGCCCGAGGCGCCCGCGGCGCCGACCACGACGGCGCGTGCGCAGTCCGAGGCTGCCCACGCCGAGGCCGTGCGGCAGTATGAGGAGCGCATGCTCGTGCGGCTCCGGCTCGACCTGCGCCACATTGTCGACGAGCTGCTCAAGGCACGGCCCACCGTGGCCCCCACATCCGTCCAGCTGCATGGTGTGCTGACGTGCGTGCGGGTTGCGCGTCGGCCGGTGTGGAGCGTGGCGGGATGGTGCGCGTCCAAAGAACCGCAAGTACTCGCCGTTTGCGCGGCCCGTCGATCCGATCGTCGTCCCGGACTACTACGACATTGTCAAGGAGCCGATGGACCTGTCGCTCATCCAAGAGAACATCGACATGGGCGTGTACCTCAGCCCGCAGCAGTTCATGAAGGACCTGCAGCTGATCGTCAGCAACGTCGTGCGGTACAACCCGCGGCACGACCCTAACCGGCTCGTGCACCGCGCGCACGCGATGTTGGTATGTGGAGGGCCTGGCTCGTGAGCCGAAAGGCAACGGCGAGGCGCTGACGGCCAGAGCCGGCAGCTGTGGCGGCCGTTCCTTCGCCCGCCAGGACGAGGCGGCGGCGTGGGTCAACGATATTGACCCGGACTTGGTGGCGGCGTGCGAGCAGCTGGCGGCTCGCCGCGTCGCCGAAGGGCAGGACCGGCCCTCGCGGGGCACGCAGGCCAGCGCGGCGCAAGCCGGGCGCCCGGTGCGCACCAGTCTGCGGCTGCAAGGTGCGGCCAAATTCGCGACCGGCCGTCGGCGACGCTGCGACGACGGTGAACTGACCCGCAGGATGTTCCGCCGGGACGCCAACGGCTGCGGCGCGCTAGGCATCGAGCCGGAACCGCTTCCGGAGCGCGTCCCTCTGACGCGGTCGCGTGCAGGGTCGGCACGTGCGCGCACTGCGAGCCCGGCGGCTAGCGCGGGCGAGACCGAGCAGCGCGACGGAGACCGGCAGCCGACGCCCGACGTCGCGCCCATGGACGTGGATGCGGCCGCGTCCGGTGTGGATGCGCAGCCCAGTGGCGACAGTTCCAGCGCCACCGATGATGCCCCGGCAGAAGCCGAGCCTGCGGCCACGACCGCCGACCGTGGCGATGCCGTGGCACCTGCCGCCGCGGAGCCGCTCGCCGACGCTGCGTCGGGGGAAGGTCCCAGCGTGGATGATGGCGATGGCAGCGGCACCGCATCTGGTCCGGCGGAGAGCGTCACGAGCCCCACCGCCGTCGCCGTCGCCGCCGCCGCCGCTGCCGCCGCCGCCGCCGCGCCGCCAACCACAGACAGCGCCGCTGTGCCCGCCGACGCACCGCCGAAAACGCCGACGCCAGCGCCGCTGGATGGTATGCCGTTTGTGCGCGAGGACAGCCCAGCGCTGCTCGAGTGGCTGGTGCGCAACACGGCGGCGTGCGACCTGGACCAGCTGTGGGCGCTCTATGTTGATCTGAGCAACACGGTGGCGGACCGCTTCCGGGACGGCAAGATGACGAGCATGAAGGAGCGCTGGCAACATGTGCTTAGGATGCACGGACTCTAGAACGGCCGCGTGCCCGTCGATGACTGGTGTATACTGCATGTACACGATACTGTACAGGTCGCAAATTCTGCTGGCTGCTGCACACCGCCCTACCTCACGCCCAGCCGCCCGCAAACGCAAAGATCTGGCCGGTGTAAAAGTCCGAGTGCGGTGACGACGCCAGAAACACGATCGTCTCGGCGGCCTCGGCGGGCGTGGCCAGGCGGCGCAGCGGCACCTTGGCTTCGATGCGTGCCCGCACGGCCGCGTCCTCCAGCAGGCTCGGCGGGAAGTAGGACGGGCTCGCGACAAAGTTGGTCGCGATCGCGTTGACGGTGATGCGCTCCGCGGCGAGCTCCTGCGCCAGCGAGCGGACCATGGCGTTCGCCGCGCCGCGCGCCGTCACGTACGGCGCGTAGTAGGGCAGCCCACGGAGGGGCGCCGCGGACGTCGCAAAGACCAGCTTGCCAGCCACCCGCTGCCGCGGCGGCTGGCGGCGGAGCTGCCGCACCACCGCGCTGGCGAGCGCGTACGGCCGCACGACGAGCGCGGCCAGCGTATCCTCCAGCAGCGCTGTGTTGCCGTCCTCGAGCGGGCTGCGGGTGGCCGGGAAGGGGTCGTTGCTCACGAGCACGTCCAGCCGCCCAAAGTGCCGGACCGCCGCAGCGACCAGCGCGTCGGGCTGCTCCATTCCTTCGGCGACGGCCGCGAGGTGCGCACCGGCCGCGGCGGCCCCCCCGCGGGCTTGAGCGAGCACGGTGGCCGTCCAGTCGCGGCGCGCCGCCTCCTGGGCGAACGACGGGTCGTGCGCGGCCACGCGGAACCCGGCGTCGAGCAGCCGGAGGACGGCGGCCGGGCCGAGGAACGCGGTGACGTGGGTCACCAGGACGACTGAGGCGCTGTCCTCAGCCGGCGTTGCAGCTTCCTCAGCGGAGGCGTCATGGCGGCGCAGAGGCAGGGGTGGTGCACTGTGCGCTTCGCGGAGCGGCCCGGGTCCTCCCAGCGTCGCCGCGAGGCGCTGGAGGCGACGTCGTGCGGCCGCGTCCATCGTCGGCGGCCTCCCGCGCCCAGTCCAGTCTGGCCCAGCCGGCTGCCGCCCGAGTTGCGTCGAGCTGCGTGGCCCTGCTTCCTCCAGTCAGCGGCGGCGGCGTCTCGATCCGAGGCGTCGCACGTCTCGTCGATCGCCGTGTGCGTCCGCTTCGTCGCGCTGTCGCGGCGTCCGTTTCGCCGCTTTCGCGCCAAAACGTTTCGCGCCAAAAAGTTTCGCGCCAAAAAACTTTGTCGCAGAACGCGTTGCCGCGCTTTTTCGCGGACGGTGCAGCGGACGGCGCAGCGGACGGCGCAGCGGACGGCGCAGCGGACGAGGAGCAGTACCGTCCAGTGAGCACAGCGCGGCCCCGGGCGACGCTACCCACCCTCCGACCTGCGCCGCGCGATTCTCCTGGACTGCAAGCGTGCCCACGCCGGTGCTGCCACCGTCGCAGCACCGCACGGCTGACGTTTGCTCGCCATGAAAAACATCGTGGTCCTCGCCGGCCGGTCGCACGTCGGCCTGGCGCAGCTCGTCGTCAGCCGCCTGGGCCTGCCGCTGGGCAAGGTGCGTTCCCCGGGCGGCTCACTGTGCGAGAAGGAAAACGGCTGATGGCAGAGTGAGCGCCGGCGCGACCCCTTGCTGCTTCGTGCCCTTCTGCTAGGTTCGGCTGGGCGAGTTCTCCAACAAGGAGCTGAGCGTCGAGATTCAGCAGAATGTGCGCGAGCAGGACGTCTTTGTGATCCAGTCGGGCTGCGGGCACGTTAACAACAACTTTATGGAGCTGCTCATTATCATCCACGCCCTGAAGACCGCGTCGGCGCGGTACGCCCGGCGGCCTCGGCGTTGCGTACGGCTGAAGAAGCGCCCGCTGACGCCGGTGGCCAAAAACAAGGTGCGGGCCCTTGCGTACACGCCGTACAGGCGCATCACGGCCGTCGTGCCGTGCTTCCCGTACGCCCGCCAGGCCGAGACGCCGTACAAGACCAAGTACGCAGCGAGCAGCACGGCCGCGCCCCAGTACGACAGCTGGCAGGCGCGCCCGGGCACCCTGGTCGCCAACATGGTACTGCGACGCCGTCTGGGGCGCGGCAAGGTTCCGGCGTCGCGCAGCGCCTTACCGGGCTTTAACTCGGATGTGTCTGCGCGCGCGGAGGCATAGTTGACGGCGGCCGGCGTGAACCAAATCATCACGATGGACCTGCACGACGTGCAGTTTCAGGGCTTCTTTGACGTGCCCGTCGACAACCTGTCGCCGGCGCCGCTCATGATCCGCTACATCAAGGACAACATCCCCGGCTACAAGGACGCCGTGATCGTGTCGCCTGACTCGGGCGGTGCCAAGCGGTGCGGCCGCCGGCCTTGGCTTGCGTGGGCACGGGCGCGGGAGGGTGACTAACATCGCGGCTCCTGCGGGGACCCCGTTCGCTTTGTGTGCGCCACACAGCGCGACGGACATTGCGGAGCGGCTGGGCCTGGACTTTGGCCTCGTGCACAAGGAGCGCCAGAAGAAGCCCGACGCCGAGCCCGAGGTCACCTTTGTCGGCGACGTCAGCGGCCGCGTACGCGGCGGAGAGAGCCTTGTGCCGCATTGGGAGTTGTGCCGTGCTCACCCGTCCAACTCCGTTGTAGGCAGGGCGCGCGTGCGCACGGTGCAGGTCGCCATCATCGTGGACGACATCATCGACACGGCCAACACGATCATCACGGCGGCCGACGTCCTCGTCAAGAACGGCGCCACCAAGGTGTACGCCATCATCACGCACGGCCAGCTCTCTGGCAACGCGATCGAGATGCTGGGGAGCTCGGTGCTGGAGGCCGTCATCGTTTCCAACTCCATCCCGCAGGAGGAAAACCTCAAGGCGCTGCCCAAGCTCCGCACCTTTGACATTGCGCCGACGTTCGCCGAGGCCATCCGCCGCATCCACAACGGCGAGTCCGTGTCGTTCCTCTTTGGCCACATCCCCATGGACTGAGCTGTAATATGAACTTGTACAAAGATCTACACACGACTCTGCTTTACAGGTATGTTGCAACCGCGCGGCGTCGCGGCTCGGCGTGACGGGTGTTTGAGAAAGCGGGCTGTGCTGGAGCTATACAGTTGGGTGATGCAGTGTGGGGGAAGCGGCTAGAATGCAGTGCCGAAGAGGCCGGGGTCGTCGTCCAGCGCGCCGACGGAGCGCAGAAAGTCGTCGATGGCCGACATGCTCTCCGCCGCCGATGCCACACCCGGCGGCGCCGCCGCCACAGCCTGCCACGATGGGCGCGTGTAGGAAAAAGAAGCACAGCTAGGCGAGGTTAGCGCAGGTTCGCCACCGACCGGCGTCCATTCCACCCGCGTCGCGCATAGCAGAAAAGAGCGAAAGGGATCAGACAACAGAACGTGAGAGAACGATTGCTTTTCTTCACCGGCATGCCGATGTTGGCAAGCTCGAAGCGAGCTGGGATTATCGTGGTCATCGCGTCGCCTTTCCTCTCCTGCACCACCCTCCCGACCCGCCGCCGCGCTCAGCCCGTCGGCGCATTTACCTGGTGACACTTGGTCGGCGAGGCCGCCTTGGCTGCTGGTGGTGGCGCACGCTCGGCAAACGGTGCGGCAGGGACGCCGCCGGCGCGCGGCACGATGTACTCGCCGAGGTCGGCGCGGTCGAATGGGAATATGCACTGCAGGCGGAGAACGCGCAGAGGAAAGCGCAATGCGCACGTTAGCTGCGTGGACGACATGGACGACGGCGGGATACAAAAAAGCGGGGAGGGGAGCCAAGGCAGTGCCCTGGGCGAGGCCAGGGATGCGACCCGGGAGCTCATATAGAAATTGTGGTCGGGGCCTTGCGGCCTCCGACGGGCGATATAGAATGAGGGAAAAAAATTGGTGTCGGCGGGGCGGCACGGAAAAAGGCAAGGCAAGGCAATAAAAATGTGCCTGCTGCCGATGAACCCACCTTGGGAAACGGGGTGTGCAAGGTTTCCCAGGACGGCCACGTTCTTGAGCCGCGAGCCGAGTGGTTTTCAGCTCACACACAGCCCGTACGGGCGTGGCTTATCTGGGCCCAGAGGGCGCGGTGCGCCAGGCCAAAGGAAAAAATCGCTGGCAGTGGTGGGAAGACAAGCGGACATCGCTACACACATCGTAGCGCGTCTCGCTGACCCCGTGTCAATACATGCCATGCATTCTCTAGGCCGTGGGTGCGCGCTCGAGCGCTCTGGCCCGCCCGCTTACCGCGCCTGCCCAGCCGCTTTTTTATCTCTGCGGCAGCAGCGATGCTTCATAGAAATTGAAGGAAGGTGGACTATCGTCGTGGTCATACCTTGCTGCAGCTGTAGATACCCTTGTCTGTGGCGAGCGCGAGGAAGGTGATGGTGGCGCGGTGGCAGCTGGGGCAGCGGTGCGGGGCGCCGCCGCCGCCGCCGCCGCCGCCACCGCCGCCGCCGCCGCCGCCGCCGCCGGTCGCCGCGGACGGCGCCATTTTTTTTTCTTTTTTTCTTTCTGGCGCCACGTGGTTCTGATTCTGCCGCGTTTCTGCCGCGGCAGAATTGGGTGACGCCCCACTTGCTGCTCAATGCATCAAGCTGAAGGGCGTACCGCCGCCAGCCGCGTTTGCAACGGTGGCCGAGTTTGCGACGCTGCCCCGGTGCCTGGAAAGCCTGCTCGCCGTCCTGGTGTCGACGTGGCTCGATTCATGCACATCGTCATTGACGGTGGCATGCGGCCACACAAGAGCGGGCGTAGAGCAATCTGTTGGTTTGATCACCATGATTTCCGACGGGGTGGACCGGGCGATCCACCATCGCGCTGTCGCAATGACGTCCGTACGCTGCGACCGGACGACCTAGCTGATCGTCGAAGCACCCATGCATGTGTAGCTTTTCAACGCCTGCCTCAATGTGTGCATGGCCACAAATGACAGGCGATTTGCCGAAGAGCTGCGTGGTGCGCACCACAATGGGCCGAGTCGGATGACACCGGCTTGGACGGCCCTCAATTAAGCTGACGAGGACGATGATGAGGGGGACATGCTCTTGTCACACCCCGGCGCGCCTGCTCGGCGCCGCAGCAACGGGATCCGTTTGCGACGCAGCTGACAATGGCTGGCAGCTCCGGCGTCCTGCAGATGGAGTGAGTTGGCTCCGCATGAGCTAAATATGCATGCATTGTGCCACTGTACGATATCCTTTACAAAAGAAAGACGCAACCTGTACAATCTAGGTCGTGCTGAGCGCCCGCTTGGGCAGGCCGACGTGATTCGGAAACGCGAGCTGCTCCCGCACAATGCGCTGGAGCTGCTCCGCAATGAACCGTTCCAGCACGCGGCTGAGATTGCGGATCACTGCCCCGCTCCGACTCAAGCCCCCATCAACGCCGCCTCTGGTCAGACACAGCACCATAACACCAGCGGCACACCAGCTCTCGCCCCCACCTTGTTTGGATGCGTCGCCCACTTGCGATTCGAGCTTGATGTCCATATGGAAGGGGGACCTAGGAGGTTCCGTCCGGCGTGCTCGGACCTCCAGACAGCCTCAGCCACGCGGACGCGCTGGGCAGCCAGCGCTGCCTTGTCGCGTACCCAGCTTGGTCGTCCTCCAAGATGGACACGTAGACCTCCTCCCCAATGTTGACCAGCAAGGCCGTGCCTGCACGTGCTGCCGGCCACGCTGGCTTGCTATCCTTAGCTAAGTACCGCTCGTCCTTGGGCCGTCACGTGGCCGCAGCAGCGGCAGCGTACCGGAGCACGCAATCTCAGTCACCGTCACCGTCACGGGGAGCGCCGCAAAGTGCTCCGTCGGGTAGTTGACCTGCAGCTCCGTGGCGACTTGGAGCGTAAAGTCGCCCTTGTATTCGAACCGCAGCGTCGCTTGCAGGTCCATCTCGCCGCGCTTGACAGGTCCGTTCGGCTGAGAAACAGCGCCAAAATCCTGGCCGCTGCAGGGGCGCGCATGAGCGCCGGCTTCCCGTACTACCGTGCAGGGACGCGGCTGTACCCCGGCCAGGTAAAAGTCGGCATAGGGCTCAGTAATGTCGACGAGCTCGAGGCTCGGCGGCACGGAGCCAAAGGAGAGCTGCTGGATCGTCACATCGCCGAGGAACGCCGGCCGCGACGGCAGGTGCTGGAAGCGCTCGTTCAGGAACCGCTGTGCGGCGGCGGCCGCAGCGTCGTCCAGCGCGTCCCAGTGAATGTCGAACGACATGGCCACAGCCTCGCCGCCATGCAGGCGCTCCAGCTCGTGGCCGTCTCACACCAGTCTCCGGCGTGCTCGTGTAAGCGGCTGGCGGGCCGTCGCGGGCCGCCGCTGGCCGCTGTCCGGTTCTCTCCTGCCAGCGCTTGCCGTCCTCTTGATCGGGGTCAGACACCCTGTATGCCGCTCTCCTGGTTCCTCCTTCTCCTGCTCCTCCTGCTCCTCTTCCTCTTCCTCCTCCTCCTTCTCCTCCTTCTCCTCCTCGTTCTCGTCGTTGTCCTCCTCCTCCTCCTCCTCCTCCTCCTCCTCCTCCTCCTCCTTTTCCTCCTCCTTCTCCTCCTCCTCGTCCTCGTCGTCCGCACCGTCCTCGTCGTTGTGCTTGGTCGTTGTCCTCCAACACCTACACCTCCTCCTTCTACTCAGCCTCTTCCTGCTCCTCCTCGTCCTCCTCCTTCTTCTCCTCCTCTTCCTCCTGCCTCCTCCTCTCCTCCTCGTCCCCCTCCTTCTCCTCGTCCTCGTTCTTCTCCTCCTGCTGCTCCTCCTCCTCGTCGTCCTCTGCTTCCAGTCTGGAGGATAGCCAGATTTGGCAAGTGCGCGGAATGCTCTAGAATCTTCCAGATAAATCTTTCAACACGTGATGGGGCCTTACTCCTGTACAAAATACGCATCATCAAGACCCAGATCG
>Ga0180216_1002961_pt1 | contig 13736 bp, 10 predicted proteins | sample eDN3rd37CBELigMG_FD_128879 | JGI IMG/M metagenome (GOLD analysis project Ga0180216, IMG submission 128879) | Enriched Miracle-Growth compost microbial communities from Emeryville, California, USA - eDNA 3rd pass 37_C BE-Lig MG (version 2)... ... | reverse complement strand
GCGTGCATGGCCGGCGTGTCCCGCCGGTCCGCCGCCGCGAGCGCCGCGGGGGCCAGCAGGGCCAGCGCCGCCGCCACCCCGGCCGCCGTCCATCGGCCGCGGTCCGAGCCCAGGAGCTGCGGCAGGCGCAGCGCCGCCTCCACGGCGACGGCCACGAGCGACGGCGCAGGTGCCGCCGCCGTCGGCGCCACCAGCGCGGCCGCCGCGGCGGGCACCGCAGTCACGGCGGCCACAAGCCAGCCCAGGGCCGCCGGCAGGAGGGTGTCGGGGGCGGCGCGGTGCCGGAGCTCAGTGGCCAGCCATGTGTTGAGCTGGGCAACGTCGTCCACGGCCGCGGTGGCCTCGTGCAGTGGCCACGCGCACACCACAGCGACCAGGCCCACGCGGCAGCGGTCGGCCAGCGCGGCGGGGTTCCGCGTGACGTCGAGGAGCGTGCTGGTGCGCGCGCTTCCGCCGCCGGCGGTGGCTGCGGGCGCTGGTTGGGCGGGCGGGGGCGCGTCGTCGCGCGGTCCGGACGCGCTGGTGGCACACCGCTCGGCCAGGCGCGCCACGAGGCCGCGCCACCGGTGCAGCAGGGCGAGCGGCGGCAGCGCGCGGATGGCGCTCTCGCGCAGCGTGCTGAACCGACCGACGCCCGCTGCCGTCAGCAGCCGCGCCAAAAAGGTGATGCCCGCCCACGCCAGCGAGGCCAGCACGTCCGCTGGCGCCACCGCCCATGCCGCCTCTGCCGCAGGGAAGCGCACGGCCAGTGCGTCAGACCGCGTTAGTCGCCGAGGCAGCCTCGTGCAGAACGGCACCTTCCCCAATACAGCGCAACGCAACGCACCGACGGCGGTGGCGAGCGCCTCGGCGAGCGGCGCAAAGCCGCCGAGGGGCCACTGCTGCTGCGCTTCGCGCTGCTGCGCCCACGCGCCCAGCGCCGCCGACGCGAGCCGCGCCAGGCCCAGGGCGAGGCGGACGCTGTCCGCCGTGGCGGTGCGCGTCGCCGTCGCCGTGTACGCAAACGTGGACAGCTGCGTGCGCAGCCAGCCAACGATGCCCTGGTTAGTCAGCAGGTCCGCCGCGGCCACCGGCACCTCCAGCGCGGCCTCGAGCGTCTGTGCCGTCCGCGTCGCAAGGCGCACGCTACGCACCGGGCACAGTTAGCGAGGCGCTGCACGTGCGCATCGGCCACCCTCCTCCGCCGCCCTCGCGTGCGGCCCGCGCACCTCCAGCACCAGACGGCGGCTGGTTTGATCATCCGCCAAGATCGACCCGTAGAACGTCAGCAGAATCTCCAGGACGCGGCGGCGCTTGTACAGCCGGTAGTCCTGTTCGTCAGGTCCACCAAATTGTCCCCATGGGGAAAAGCACACCCGCATGAGCTCGCCGTCGCCCGAGCGCTCCCCGGCCCCATGCGGCCTTGGACGGGCGCACGCACTTGTGACGTCTTGAGGCCGGACGCGAGCAGGCGGAGCATCCAGGAGCGCTCGCTGCGAAAATCGGGCTCGGGCGAGTAGAAGAGGCCGTAGAACATGGGCATGTCCGTGACGTCCATCGCCGGCCGCTGCAGGAGGAAGCGGTTCACCAGCGGGTACAGCGAGTGCTCGGGCCGCAGCAGGATGGCGAGCGCGTGCGCCACAAAAAGCGTCACCGGCACTGGCAGCCGCGCCAGCGGGTCCTCGGGGTCCAGGCCGGCCCGGAACACGTCCAGCAGCAGCGTAATCTGCTTCGTCTCGCGGAAGGTCGCCGTCTGCGGGGAGAGGAGGGACGACGACGAGTGCGGGGCGGGGGTGGGGTGGGGGCCATGGAACCACATGTGAGCCATGGAGCGGCGACGGTCGCAGCGGCCGGGCGCGGAGGCCCACCTTGAGGTGGTCGTAAAAGAGGCCGATGACGACCGAGGCGGCGTGGCGCACCTGGCGGTCGTCCACGGACAAGCACGCGACGGCGAGGCCCAGCAGGTGCAGGTCCACGATGCGGCGCAGGTCGACAGTCGGGGCGGGCGGCGCTGCGGGCGCGTGCTTCTTACCCTTGTGCGGCTTGCGGTCGTCCGTCTGTTGCGGCGCGGGCGCCGGCGGCTGCGCCAGGATGCTCGCCACGAGCGGCAGCATGAACGCCGGGTCGTACAGCCGCGCCGCCGACGTGTCGCCGCTGTCGGCACCGACGCCCAGAGTGCCTGCCCGCGCGGCGCCCAGGACGGCTTCGAACCAGGGCGGCAGCGCCGAGCGCGGCACCGCGGCCGAGGGTGCCGATGCGGCGTCCGTGCCGGCGGCCTTGGTGGGCAGCGGCGTGCCGTCGGCGGCCGGCGCCGTCAGCAGGCCCACAGCGCGCACCGGCAGGTGGAGGATGGTGTGCAGCACGCGACCGGCGTTCACGTGGGCCAGGGGATCCACCAGCGCCGCCGCCGCCGCGCCGGCGGCGTCGGCATCATCGAGGCTGCCGTCGCGCGCCGAGCCGAACAGCGTCGCCGCGTGCAGGATCGGCCGGCCGCTCTGCTCGGCGCGCAGCAGCAGGCGGAGCAGCGCCTGGTCGGCGTGGCTCATCGTGCCGCCGTAGCAACGGCCCACGGTGGCGAGTGCGCGCGCATCCAGCCACTGGCCCCCGGCGGGCGCGCGGGCCAGCAGCAGGCAGAGCCGCTCGCGCGCCGTGTACGCGTCGCCGCCAGTCTCGTCCGTGCGCGCGGGGGCGCGCGTGTCCGCCAGCACGCGCCGCGTCGCGCTGTTGCTGACGATGGCAGTGGCCAGGCTCGAGAGCAGCGTCGGCAGCGCCGTCGACCCCGCCGAGGTCTGCGACGGCGCGAGAGGGACGTCGCAAGCGCGCAAACGTGAGCGGCTTCATGGCAGCACGCCGACGATCGTTGAGGGCCGTACCCGTTCTTGGAGTAGGTTGAGCAGGCGCGCGACGGCGTCCAAGACGGCAGCGCGCTCGGGCCGCCGGGTCACGGCCGCCAAGACGACTTGCGTGAGCTGGCGCACCTCGGCGTCCGATACGGCCGCCGGCAGCAGCGCGACTGCGACGAGACGAAGCGCCACCGTAGGCGGCTACCGCACCCTGGTAAGAATCCGCGCCCTTTCGCCGGCCCGTCGAACCTGTCCGCCCAGGATGCGGTGGCGTACCGAGGGTGCCAAACACGACGGTCTCCAGGCCCGGCCGCTCGTCAGCGGCGGACAGGGAGAGCACCACGCTGAGGTCGTGCACCGCCAGCGTCCAGAGCTGCTGCGCCAGCGCCGCCGGCAGCTGCGGCCGCACCAGCGCGGCGAGCAGCATCCAGCCGGACGCCCACCGCCACCGCGTGTCGCCGCGGTCTACCAACTGCGTCCGTTGCAGCACGTCGGCGCAGGCGGCCGTGACCTCCGACGCGGCGTGCCGCGCCAGCGCCGCCGCCACCGCGAGCTCGGCCGGCGACCAGCAGACCGCCGCCGGCACAGGCGCGTGCGCGTGCGCCGCGCGGCCCGCGTCGTCCTCCTCGGCCAGCGGCGGGGGCAGCGCGCGGAGGCGCAGCAGCCGCGGCACGAGGCTAGTGGCCACCGCGCGCCACTCCGGCGCGGCCGCCTTGGACGCTGCGGCCACCTGCCACGCGCGGATGGCCTCCTCCAGCTGATCGCGGGCGCGCGCGGCCGCTGCCAGCGCCGGCACGGCCCGGTCCTGCTCGCGCAGCAGGGCCAGGGCGGCGCCGAGCGCCGCGCCGGCGTCGCGGGCGGCGTCGTGCGCGTCCGTCGCCACCACCGCCACGTGCGCCACCTGCGCCGCCAGCGCCAGGCGCCGGTCGTCCGGCGCGCCCGCGTCGTCACCCGCGTCGAGCGCCGCGCGGAGCGCCTGGAGCACCGCGTCCTGGTGCGCGAACGGCCCGGCGAGCACCGTCGCGGTGGCCAGGCACTCGGCATCGTCGGCGGGCGCTGACAGCAAGGCGGCGCGCACCGCGGCTGCGGTCACATGCACCGCCGGCGCCACGACCGCCGCCCACCGCGGCGCAGCGGCGCCCGCCATCGCGGCGCCGCCGGCGACGAGCTGCGCGAGGACCGCCGAGAGGCTGGCCGACGGCTCGCGCTCGTACAGCGCCACGAGCCGCGCCACGCCGTGCGCGCCCATACGCTGCACGGCCGCCGTCCGCGCATCGGCCGCGGTGGCTGCACTGGCGGACGACGCGCCGACGCCAGCGGCGTCCACGGCGTCGCGCAGCAGCTGCAGCCACGTCGACCGCGTCCCGAAGCGCGCGTCGGGCGCCTGCAGCAGCGCGTCGAGCAGGGAAGCGCGCTCCGCCGGCCCGAACGTCGCGCGTAGGCCGTGGAAGAGGGTGGCCGCCTCGGCGACGCGCGCCTCGCCGTCCTTGCTGCCGCTGCCGCTGCTCCCGCGCGGCGTGGCAGTGAGTGCCTGCAGAAGCACGCGGTGCACGCTCGTCCGCAGGCCCGCGCCGGCATCCTCGCCGTCGCTGCTCGCCGCCGCAGCGCCCAGCTGCTGCAGCACCGTCGCCCAGCCGGCCCGCACGGCGTCCAGCAGCGCCCGCTCGACGGGGTCGCTCCCACCGTCCTCCAAGGCCGCACACGCGCGCGTCACCAGCGGGTGCGACGCCACCTGCAGCGGCACGCCCGCGACAGCGGCGGCGGCCGCCGCACCGCCGACGCGGAGGGTGGTGCGCACCGACGCAGCAGCGAGCGGCGCCACCAGGCGGAACGCGAGCAGGACGACCGCCAACGGCGACGCGCCAGCGTCGTCGGGGGCCGGCGGGGCCAGGACCAGCCGGCACAGCCAGTTGAGCACGGCCGCGGCCGCATGGCTCAGCAGCGCCGCGTCCCCGGCTCGCTCGGCCTCGGCCGCCAACGCCGACGTCGTGGCCTGCAGGGCGCTGGCCAAGTGCAGCGCGGCGGCAGCCGTTGCTGCGCGCGCCAGCAGCGTCGCGAGCGGCGCCGGCGCGGGGTCCACGGCGGCCGCCGCAGCAGGCGACGGCCGCACGGCCGCGTGCCTCTGCAGGTCCGCCGCCAGCGGCGTGACGACAGCGGCGTGCAGCGGCGCCGCCACAGGGGTAACATCAGCGGCGTCGGTGGCGCCCGTGGCCGCGGCCACGACGGCGGCGGCGCGGTCCACCTCCGCCGCGGCGGCGGCGCCTTCGTCGCCCTCCAGGGGACCCGTGGCCGCGCCGTGCAGCGCCACCAGCAGGAACAGCGCGTTCGCCGGGCCGATGGGCGCGAGCGCGTGCGCCACGCGGGCCGTGTAGGCCGCCCACTGCGCATGCGCCTCCGCGTCCGCCGCCAAGGTGGCCGGCGCCTTGCGGAACGCCGTCTCGAGCGCGGCTAGAGCGAAGGGCGAGAACGGCGTCGTTGGTTGGATGAGCTCGCCGCGCCGCCACAGCGGCAAACCGGGCGCCGCCGCGATGGCCGCCCACAGCCGGCCGCGCCACGTGTGGGCGTGGCGCTGCGCCGCGGCGTGGGTCAGCCGCGCCAGCTCGGCGGCGCGGTCGAACCACGCGGGCAGCTGCTGCGTGCAGAGGCCCAGCACGGCCTCGAACGCCTTGAGCAGGCCGGCCGGCGCGTCCGGCGGCAGGCACCGCAGCCAGACGGCCGCTTCGGTCGGGTGGCCCGCAAACAGCCGCGAGCTGTGCAGGCAGGTGACTAGCAGCCGCTCCAGCGCGGCGTGCATCGACGCGCGCGGCGTCTGTGTGTACGCCGCCAAAAGCGGTACCAGGAAGCTGCCCTTGGCTGCCCACTGGTCCGCCGGCACCTGCTGGAGCAGCCGCACCAGCTGCAGCTGCAGCGGCGCCTCCAGCGCCGCCCACCGCGCCGGCGCGAGCTTGAGCACGTCAAACTTGGCCTCCACCAGCACCTGCGGTCGTCCACGACGCCCCCACCCACCCCATCCGCGGCCGTGACTACAGTTAGGCAAGGTGGCGCGTCATCGTTCTGTGGGCTGGTGCCAACGCGCACGCACCTCGGGCAGGAGCCGCTGGATGTCGGCCAGCAGCCCGACGACTTGGTAGTACAGGCGCGACTGCTGCGGCGCCAGAAGGCCCGCGTCGACGGCCGTGCGAAGCTGCGCGTGCAGCGCCAGCACGACCTGGATGTCCGGCAGCCGGCGGCGCACCTCGGTGCGGATCTGCTGGCGCAGCGCCGCGACGGCGGCCGGCGGCGCCACCGCGGTGAGCGGCGCGAGCGCGTCCAGCACGGTGCCCAGCTTATGGAGCGCCGTGGCGAGCACTTGCAGGACGGTGGTGCGCACGAGCGCGTCGGGGTGCTGCAGGCCGACCGTGAGCGCCGTCCGGGTGAGCCACGGCACGACGATGTTGTCCACCGCCACGGCCGCGTCCGGCAGGGTCCCCGCGGCGGCGAGGTCCGGCACGGGCAGCGCGATGGCGCGCATGGCCAGCGTGGTGTTAGCCAGCCACCGCGCCGACGGCCGCGGCTCCGCCGCTGCCTTGGCCGCCAGCCAGTACCTGCGGGCGCGTGCCGTGCACCGCGTTCAAAAAACGAGCAAACGTTGAGTCAGCTGCAGTATGCGGACGCTTTCCGGCGTTTCGGCGCGGTGCTTACGGCCGGACGAGCTCGGGGCTCGCGGCGAGGGCGGCGATGACCAGCGCGGCCTGCCGGTGGTCCTCACCAGGGGTCAGCGCCTGCAGCAGCCGCAAGATGGCCTTGTTCACCGGACCACTGCGCCGCTTGCCGGCCGCAGCGACGGCCTTGCCGGCTGGCGCGCCCTCATCGGTCGCGGCCGTCCCCGCCGACGCGGACGCTCCTCCAGCAGCCAGGCCGTCGTCGGCTGCCGTCGTCCATCTAGGAGTGGGTGCGCGGCCCAGGCGGAGGAACCACGGCTCGGGGCATGAGACCTGCAGCCGCTTGGGCTGGCTGCCCCCGACAGGTCCCGCGGCTTACCCCCGGTCAGGGAAGCAGATGCCCTGCCCCCGCACGCAGCAGGCTTTGAGCAGAAAGTCGTGCACCGCGTCGGCGATGGTCCGCGCGGCCGGGGCGTCGTCGCCCTCGTCCTCGACGGCGGGCGCCGGCGCCGTGCGACGCTCGTAGAGCTTGGCCAGCTGCTGCAGGGCCGCGCCGCTGAGGAGGCCCAGGCGGACCGCCCGCGTGACCGTCGCGTCGAGGACGACGTGCCCCAGCACCGCCGCAAACACCGCATCCACCAGCTGCCACAGGGACGGTGGGCGCACGCGCACTTTGCAACCGGATTTAGCGCAACGGGCACATTGGCAGGGCTCACAGTTGGGGCCGGGCCGCACCTCGACGGAATCCCCTCCGAGGCCCTTGAACGTGGCGCCCACCAAGTTGCCGGCCCCGAGGACGGCGCGCTTCGCGCTTGCGTCGCCGCACGCCAACCAGGCCATCAGCAGCTGCAGGTACAGTCCGCGAACAGCTAAAGCAGGACGTGGAGTACGGGGAACGGAGGCGGCGCGCCACCGTGTTTAACGAGTGCCACGCTGCGCTAGCCCGAGCACGCTGACCATCCTTTCCCGTACTCGCGTCGTAGGGGCTGGGCGGGCCGACCAGCGGCGGCGGTGGCGCGGTGCGGTTGCCGAGGAGCTTGGGCAGCGCCTGCATCGCTTGTTACGGTTCACGACATCGTTCATTCGTATGAGAATGCCGTTCGTACTGCCTCCCATCCGCATGATGTGAACGGGAAGCGGACCGCAAAGGCAAAGTTGAAGGCCTCCTGAAGCTCGCGGGCGGACGCCGAGCTCTGGCGCACGACTGCGGTGAGCAGGCGGAGCGCTGCGGCCTTGAGCTCGGCCCGGTCCTGGTTGATCGCCTGGTACAGCGGCCGCAAGTGCTGGCGTGCAATCGCGCGGCACAGCGTGATGCCTGCGGCGCGCCGGTGCGGCACCATCGTTGCGCGAATCAGGCCCTCGAGCACCTCCATCACGAGCACGTCGTTGCCGCCGGGCAGCTGCACGGAAGTTGGCACACAGGCCAGGCCCCCCCAAGCTGCGTATGAGCTATATTGCAGGCGATGCTTGGGCCAACGGCGATCGAGCCGGCCGCGCACCTTGCGCTTGGGCTCCCACAGGCGGACCAGCTCGGCGGCCTGGGGCGACGCGGCGAGGTAGTCGTCGATCAGAGCCGCGCCGCGCGACCGCTTGGCCGTAGCCGCGCCAGCGTCGGCGGCCGCGCTGGCGGCGATCTCCGCCACGAGGATCGCCCGGAACGTGGTGAGCCCTTCGCCCGCGTCCGAGGCGCCCGCGGCGTGCAGAATCGTGTGAGACTGGACCGCCCACGAGGCAGAGCGCCGGGAAGGTACTCATACCTGCCACGAGGCCGCCAATGTCGATGGCTTGCAGGCTGTTCACGAGCTCGCTGAGCGTCATAACGGGCGCGTCGCGGACCACGCCGTCGGACCGGCCGCCACCGGCGGAGTGGGCAGCACCAGCGCCATCCGCCGCCGGCGCCGCCTTGGCCCGCTTCGACGCGGACGGCATCGTCGGCGCCTTTTACCGTTCACCCGCTCTGGCTAGACCGGGCCCGCACGGGCGTCCGCCCACGCCGTCGATCTTGGCGTGTCCTGCAGCCACCCGTTTTCGGTCGCGCCTGGTCTGGTTGTGCGGGTGGGCGTGCAGATGCTCTTCCACGACCGCTCACACAGCCGCCTTTCGCCTTGTGTAGCGCCCTACTGCCTAATTTATGGCGTCTTGGGTCCCTTCCGCTTGTCTGGCGTCGCTTGGCCGCCCGCAGATCGTCCTCGTCCACCCTGGCCGCCTGCAGGACCCGCTCACGCGTCACGACGCGTCCTCGCCCTCCTCACGTTCTTCTGCAATTTTTTTTTCCCTCGCGGCCCTTCGCCACGTGCCCTGCCGCCTCCCAACGCCTCCCAGCACCTACCAAGCGCCGCCTGTCGCCCCCCGGTCGCCCCCGGTCGCCGCCGGTCGCCGCCTCTGCCGCCGCCGTCCTCTGCAGCAGCCGCCCACATGGCCCTCGATGACGTCATCAATGACGTCATTGATGACGTCATCAGAGGCGGATAAGGCGGCCGGCGCGACGCGCGCCGACGACGGGCGACGGCGGGCGGCCTGGGGCCCGTCCTGCAGCGCTGGGTTCCGGGCTGTGCGGCTGTGAGCGAGGGAGCCGAGGTGCTGTGGAAGTGCACCGCGTCGGCGTGGCGGCCGGCAGCCGATGAAAGCCCAGGCAAGGTGCGGGCTGAGGCGACCGCGATGACGGCACCGGGTCCGACTGACGATCCTGCAGTCGCGGCGCCGTCTTGCCACGCGCGGCGTGTTAGCCTTGCAGAGCAGCGGCGTCAGACGACGCGATCCGCGTGAGAGAAGGCGCCATGCCGGTCGAGCAGGCCGTGGCCGCGGCCGGGGCGGAGGCCGACGTCCGCGCGGCCATGGAGGAGCGCGCGGCCATCGAGGCCGAGCTCAGCGGGCTCGAGGCCGAGCTAAAGACGCACGGCAACGTTGGCATGAACGCGCCGCTCGTGGACGCCGAGGGCTTCCCGCGATCCGACATTGACGTGTACCGCGTCCGCGTGATCCGCAACCGCATCATCAGTACGGCGGCCGCCGCCGGGTGCGTTTCACCCTTGGTTGCCCTGGTGTTGACGGTGCCGCGGCGCCCGCTGGCACCTTGTCGTGGCCATTGCAGTGCTGCTCAACGATCACAAGGCGGTCATGAAGCGCATCGAAGAAGGGCTCGTGCGAGTCCACAGCGCGTACGCGGCGTCCCGGCCGACCCAGGCGCCGTCCGCATCGGCAGCGGCGACGCCCCCCGCCACCGGCCCGTCGCCAGCGACGGCGGCGGCCGTGTCTGCGCCTGCCCCCGCCCCCGCCGCGCGTACACCGACCCCTCACAGTTCGTGCCGCACCAGCTTGTGGCCACTGAGGCGCGGCCCCGTTCCTCACCCACGGGTACCCCTTTTCCGTAGCGCGCTCCACGCAGCGGGCGAGCCGTTTGCGTCGGTCAACTCGGTCGCCGAGGGATCGCCGGCCAGCCAAGCAGGGCTGCAGCCGGGCGACCGCATTGTGGCGTTCGGCACCGTCGACGCCACAAACGCACAGGGCCTTGAGGGCCTGGTGCGCGTCACGAACGAGAACGAGGGGGTCAGTGGCGCCCCAGCTGTAGGGTCGCGTCGCGTTCGCGCGGCGTTCTCACGCTCCGGTTCTGGCCGCGGGCGGGTTGATGCATCGGACGGCAGCGGCCGGTGACCGTCACCGTCGAGCGCATCCGCGGCGCCAGCGTCACGCGGCACGTGCTGCAGCTGGTGCCGGCGCGCTGGAGCGGCCGCGGCTTGCTTGGGTACGGTCACCGTCTGTTGATGCCCCGTCGAACACTCGCTGTTCACTGATTATGCACGGCCGCTCGCCTGGGGCGATCAACGGTCGTGGGGCGCCGCAGCTGCCACATTGTCCCGCTGTCGGCACGGCCGTAAGCGGCGAAATGGATTCGGCTAGTGTATAGGTCGCGGGGCGTAGCCGCGGGATAACGGAAGACAGTGGCAGCGGTGCCTGTACAGAGCTAGACAGACATTTGAGGGTAGAAAAAGAAACTTGATTATGTGCATGGCACCCTTATGCGGACTCGCCCTTCTTGGCAGCCGCCTGCGCTGCCAGCAGTTCGGCGATGCGGCGGTCCGCGGCCGCGATGCCTTCCATGAGCATGCCGGCCTGGCGGTCGCCCTTGGCCGACGTCGACGAGGCCGGGCGCGGCGCGGGGGTCGGCGTGACCGGCGACGCCGTGCGTGGCGGCGGCGTGGGCGCCGTGATGGAGGGCCGCGGCGCCGGCACGGGCCGGTTGACCTCGCTCGTGAGCCGCCGCGCAAACAAATCATCGTCGTCGTCGTCCTCCTCCTCCTCCTCCTCCTCCTTCTCCTTCTCGTCTTCGTCGCCACCGCCCTTCGCGGCGTCCGTGGCGGCCTTCTTGTCCGCTTCCGCTTTCTTGGCCGCCTCCGCCGCCTGAAGCTCCGCGATGCGGCGATCCGCCAGCGCGATCCCGTCCAGCAGCTGCTGCGCGCCCTGCGGCACGAGCGACGCATGCACGACGATCCTGCCGAGCGTGAGCAGACCGCGTTGACGTTCTCCAGCCGGAGGCACGGACGCCGTACCTTGTCCACGTTGGCCCGGGGGGCCGGCACGGGCGCTCGCTTGGCCTCTTCCTCGGCCTTTTTGGCTTCCTCCGCTTTCTTGGCGGCCTCGGCCGCCTGCAGCTCCGCGATGCGGCGGTCGGCCAGCGCAATGCCATCCAGCAGCTGCTTTACGTTCTGGTCGCGAACGTGAGCTCACCCGCACTCAGAAAAATAACGCGAGTGAGAACAGAACGCTCGCAACTGCCACAGAGGACGATGGCGCGTACGTTGTCTCCCTTAGACCGGGGCGGCGGCACCGGGGTTTCCTTGGCTGCCTCGGCTGCCTTTTTGGCCTCCTCGGCCTTCTTCGCGGCTTCGGCCGCCTGCAGCTCCGCGATGCGGCGGTCAGCCAGCGCAATGCCATCCAGCAGCTGCTTGACATTCTGAAGCACCATCGGCGCAAACCAATGAGAACGAGGCATTGGTGAGAATGCTAACTTCGCAATCACTGCCGCGTTAGTGTCACCTACAGTGTCCCCCTTGGACCGGGGCGGCGGCACAGGGGTCTCCTTGGCTGCCTCTGCCGCTTTCTTCGCTTCCTCGGCTGCCTTCTTGGCCTCTTCGGCCTTCTTCGCGGCCTCCGCGGCCTGAAGCTCAGCGATGCGGCGGTCGGCGAGCGCAATGCCATCCAGCAGCTGCTTGACATTCTGACAGCGGACATGAGCACCCACACTCACAAGGATAACGCGAGTGAGAACGTGACAGCGCGCCGTTGCCATAGATTACGATGTCTCGTACGGTGTCGCCCTTGGATCGGGGTGGCGGCACCGGGGTTTCCTTCACTTCCTCCGCCGCCTGCTTGGCGTCCTCGGCCTGCTTGGTGTCCTCCTCGGCCTTCCTTTTCTCTTCGGCGGCTTTCTTCGCCGCCTCGGCCGCCTGCAGTTCGGCAATGCGGCGGTCCGCCAGGGCGATTCCGTCCAGCAGCTGCTTGACATTCTGTTGGCAGAGACGGCACGACGTGCTGAAGGCAGAGAATGTCAGTTCATCCACCGCTACCGGCGTACATGGCAGTGCAGTGCGCACCTTGTCCGACTTGTCGGCCTTGCTGGCTTCCTCGGCCTGCGTGGCGTCCTCTTCGGCCTTCTTCACCTCTTCGGCTTGCTTCTTGGCCGCTTCGGCTTGCTTCTTGGCCGCCTCGGCTTGCTTCTTGGCCGCCTCGGCCGCCTGCAGCTCCGCAATCCGGCGGTCCGCCAGCGCGAGCCCGTCCAGCAGCTGCTGCAAGTTCTGCAAGCCAGTGCACGCCATAGGATGTCGCTACACGCTCTCTCAGCACGACGCCGCGCCGGCGCGCAACGCAGACGCGGGCGCCGGACCTTGTCCGGCGTCTCCGTAGTGCTGGCGGCGGGCGTCGGCGTCGTGGCCGCGGAGATCTTGCGCCGGGGCGGTGGCGGCGGCGCGTTCTCAGCGTCGGCGCTGGCGACGCCCGGCGACGGCGTGGCCGACGACGCCGTCGGCGTCGTGGTCGCGCTGCTGCCGCCGCTGCTGCCGCCAATACGAATGCGCGGTGCGGCGGCCGGGGCCGCGGCAGCATCCTCGCTGCGCACTTTGCTCAGCGGCGACAGCGCCGGTGCCGGCGCGTCGCTGCCCACCCTGACCTTGACGCGCACCGGCGCCACGGGCGCGGGCGCCGCGCCGGCCGTGTCGGGCGGCGCGGCGCTACTGGCGGTCGCCGGCGACGCGGCCGGGGTGGACGACGCCGACGCCGACGCCGACGCCGACGCCGGCTGCAGCACGGTGACAGACGACTTTTTCCGCGGCGGCGGCGGTGGCGGCGTGGGCTCCGCTGGCGTGCCGGCGTCCGAGGCGCTCGCCGTCGACGACGGCCGCGAGGACGACTTGCGCGGCGGCGGTGCGGGCGCGTCAGCCGGCGAGTCCGTGAGCGACACCGCCGAGCTCGGCCGCGACGACTTGCGCAGCGGCGGCGGCGGCGGCGTGGGCCCGGCGCTGGGCGACGCCGAGGCCGACGTTGTTGCCGATGACGACGCGTCCACGGACAGGCGCGCGGCCGACGCCTTGCGCGGCGGCGGCAGCGGCGGCGTGGGCTCGCCCGGCGACTCGGTCGAGACGGGGCGCGAGATCGACCTGCGCGGCGGCGCCGGAGGCGGCGGCGTCGGCTCGCCGGCGTCGCCGCCGGGCTCGCCCACAATCGATGTGCGCGGCGACGTCGACGCCGACGATGTGGCCGAGAGCGACTTGCGCACCGGCGGCGCCGGCGGTGTTGCGTCGCCGGTGGGGGTCACGGCGGCCGACGTCTTGCGCCGGGGCGGCGGCGGAGGCGCGGGGCCGAGCTCATCCAGCGGCAGCGATGCGCGTGCCTTGCTGCTGCTGGAGGCGCTTGGCGCGCCATTCTGCGGCGTGCCGGCATCGGCGTCGCCCCAGTCCTGCTGCTCGTCGTCGGCGGCCTCGGGCGTGGGAGGTGCCGGCGTGCTCGTGCGGCTGCCGCCCTTGCGGGGCGGCGGCGCGGGTGCCGCCATGGAGCGTGGGGGCCGTCGTCGTCGAGCGTGCCGGGATCTCCTTTGCTGGTACGCCGCCGGTGCCGCCGAAGACGCGGCGTCGCGGCGTCCCCTGGCGGTCTGCTTGCGATGGCCGTGGCCAGACGCGCTCGCTCTGCGCTGTGGTCGGTGGCGTCCACGACGGCCCCGCCCCGCCCCCGTCGCCCGCCGCCGCCGAACCAGCCGCCGCAAATCCAAAGGGCCGGGTGCGTG
>Ga0180216_1002960_pt1 | contig 13737 bp, 10 predicted proteins | sample eDN3rd37CBELigMG_FD_128879 | JGI IMG/M metagenome (GOLD analysis project Ga0180216, IMG submission 128879) | Enriched Miracle-Growth compost microbial communities from Emeryville, California, USA - eDNA 3rd pass 37_C BE-Lig MG (version 2)... ... | reverse complement strand
GCCCGCTCGTTGATCGAAAACCGCCGGCGCGCGCTTGAGCTTTCCGAGACCTGCGAGGCCGACCGGCCCATCTCAATCCAGATCTACGGCCACGTCACCCACGAAATGGAACAGGCCGCGCGGCTGGTCGAGGCGATAGGCGCGACGATCGTCGACATCAACATGGGTTGTCCCGTCCGCAAGGTCGTTCGAATCGGCGGCGGCTCGGCTCTGATGTGCCAGGCCGATCGGGCGGTCGAGCTCGTTTCGGCCGTCGTCAACGCCGTCCCGGTCCCCGTCACGGTCAAGATGCGGCTCGGTTGGGACGAGGAATCGCTTTCGGCCCCGGCGCTGGCCCGCTCGTTCGAGCGGGTGGGGGTCGCCGCGGTCATCATCCACGGGCGGACCCGGGCCCAGGGCTTCTCAGGCTCGGTCAACCGCGACGGGATCCGGGCGGTGGTCGAGGCCGTCGACTCGATGCCGATCATCGCCAACGGCGACGTCCGTTCCATCGCCGACGCCGCGTCGATGTTCGCCGAGACCGGCTGCGCGGCGATCTCGATCGGCCGCGGGGCGCTGGCCAACCCGTTCTTCTTCAGGCAGCTCGAGCACTGGACCCGCTTTGGCGAGCCCGGCCCCGACCCGTCGTTCGAGGAGCGGATCGACTTCATGAGCCGCCACTTCCACGGGCTCCTGGAACGCCGGGGCGAGCACTACGCCTGCCTCCAGTTCCGTAAAATGCTCGCGTGGTATCGACATTTCACCCGAATGCCGAAGCCGTTCTATCTTCAATTGATCAACTTCCGAAGCTCCGTCCTCTTCGACGAGGTGATCCAGGAGATCCGAGAGCAAGGCCCAACCGCGCCGTTGCCCGGCCATTTCGAGGCCCATGTGCCGGTCCCGTCGGGCCCGATCGACAAGTGGTAGCGCGTTTGGCGTCGCCGTTCGGTTGCTTGAACCCCTTTTCTCGCGGTCGTAAGATGAGGTTGGCGGCGACTCCGCCGGGCCGCCCGTCCCGGCGGCGGCATTTCCTCATCCGTCCGGGTTTCCATGAAAGGACGCGCGCATGGCCACCGTAACCAAGCCCCGCAAGAAGAGTCCCGCCTCGTTTCAGACCAAGCTGCTGATCGACGGCGAGTTTCGCGACAGCGTCAGCGGCAAGACGTTCGCCACGATCAACCCCGCGACCGAAAAGGAGATCACCCAGGTCTCCGAAGGCGGCGCCGAGGACATCGACCTGGCCGTCAAGGCCGCGCGAAGGGCCTTCGACTCGGGCCCCTGGTCGCGGATGGACGCCCGCGACCGCGGCAAGCTGATGTTCAAGCTGGCCGACCTGATTGAGAGCCGCATCGACGAGCTGGCCGAGCTGGAGACGCTCGACAACGGCAAGCCGCTCAAGGAGAGCCGCCACGGCGACCTGCCGCTGGTCATCGACTGCCTTCGCTACTACGCCGGCTGGGCCGATAAGATCCACGGCCGGACCATCCCGATCCGCGGCGATTACTTCTGCTACACCAAGCGCGAGCCCGTGGGGGTGGCCGGCCAGATCATCCCCTGGAACTTCCCGATGCTGATGGTCGCCTGGAAGTGGGGCCCCGCGCTGGCCGCCGGCTGCACGATCGTGCTCAAGCCGGCCGAGCAGACTCCGCTGACCGCCCTGAAGATGGGCGAACTGGCCATGGAGGCCGGCTTCCCGGCGGGCGTGATCAACATCGTTCCCGGCTTCGGCGAGACCGCCGGAGCGCCGCTGGTCGCTCACAAGGGGGTCGACAAGATCGCCTTCACCGGCGAGACGTCCACCGGCAAGCTGATCATGAAGAACGCCGCCGAGACCATGAAGCGGGTGACGCTGGAGTTGGGCGGCAAGAGCCCCAACATCGTCTTCTCCGACGCCGATCTCGACGCGGCCGTCGACGGCGCGATGCTCGGCCTCTACCTGAACCAGGGCCAGTGCTGCTGCGCCGGAACCCGACTGTTCGTTCAGGATTCGGTGTACGACGCCATGGTCGAGCGGCTCGCCGACGCCAGCTCGAAGCGGAAGGTCGGCGATCCGTTCGCCGACGACACGGAGCAGGGCCCGCAGATCGACAAGAGCCAGTTCAACAAGATCCTCTCGTACATCGAGAAAGGCAAGGCGCAGGGCGCCAAGTGCGTCGCCGGCGGCGATCGGCACGGCTCCGAGGGCTTCTTCATCCAGCCGACGGTCTTCGCCGAGGTCACCGACGAGATGGCCATCGCCACCGACGAGATCTTCGGCCCGGTGATGCAGGTGCTCCGCTTCAAGGAGGTCGACGAGGTCGTCCAGCGGGCCAACACGACCGACTACGGCCTGGCCGCCGCCGTCTGGTCGCGCGACATCGGCAAGGCCCATGCCCTGGCCGACCGGATCCGCGCCGGCACCGTCTGGATCAACTGCTACGACGTCTTCGACGCCGCGGCCCCCTTCGGCGGGTTCAAGTCCAGCGGCATCGGCCGCGAACTCGGCGAGAAGGCAATCGACAACTACACCGAGCACAAGACCGTGACCGTCTCCCTGCATTGAGCGTGTGAGGCGGACGCGGCGCTCGTGGTCCTTCGGGAGGGTAATACCCTCCCGAAGACCGGTCTCCGGATGCCAAAACGCCAACGGCCGGCGGAACGCTCGAAACGCTCCGCCGGCCGTTGGGTTGTCAACGTCTAATCAATCCGACCTGGTCAGGCGCCCAGCCAACCCGGCAGGGTGCCGGCCGGGGGAAGCTGGATCAGGCTAAGGCTGAGGATGTCGGGGTGTTCGCGGAGGGCGTCGAGGGCGGCTTCGTCGGGCACGCCGTCGAGGTTCACCACGCCGATGGCCTCGCCCCCGGGGCGCTCGCGGCCGACGTTCATCTGGGCGATGTTGACGCCGCGATCGCCCAGGGTCTTGCCGATGAAGCCGATCAGGCCGGGGCGGTCGTTGTGGGTGAAGACCACCATCGAGCCGTCGATCTGGGCGTCGAGACGATACGAGCCGAGTTGGACGAGTCGGAGGAACTGCCTACCGAAGAGCGTTCCGGCCGCGACGTAGGTCTTCCGCTCGGTGGAGACCTCGGCCTGGATCGAGGTGCCGAAGTCGCCGGGGGCCTCGGCGGTCTGCTCCTCCAACACGATGCCGCGGTCGCGGGCCAGCGGCAGGGCGTTGACGAGGTTGACCGTTTGGGCCAGGTTCCCCTCCAGCAAGCCGGCCGCGAAGCTCGCCGTCAGGAGCTTGGTGTTCTTCATCGCCACCTCGCCCCGATAGAGGAGGCGGGCCTTGGCGATGGTCCCCCGGTCCATCTGGGCGTGGAGCCTTCCCAGCCGCCAGGCCAGGTCGAGGTACAACTTCAGGTCCTCCACCTCGGCCCGGTCGAGCGTCGGCATGTTGACGGAGAACCGAACCTGACCGCGAATCAGATAGTCGCAAAGCAGCCGGGCGGCCTCGACCGCGACGGAGACCTGGGCCTCCTCGGTCGACGCGCCCAGGTGGGGGGTGACGACCGTCTTGGCGTTGCCGACGACCGGGTCGCCGGCCGGGGGCGGCTCGGGCTCGAAGACGTCGATGGCCGCGCCGGCGAGCTTGCCGGCGTTGAGCGCCTCGACCAGGGCCGCCTCGTCGATCAGGCCGCCGCGGGCGCAGTTGATGATCCGGGCGGTCGGCTTCATCGCGGCGATCACCTTGGCGCTGACGACGTGCCGGGTCTCCGGGGTCAGCGGCGTGTGCAGGGTGATGAAGTCGCAGCGCGGCCAGAGGTCGTCGAGCCGCTCGACGCTCTCGACGCCGTGCTCAAGGGCCTTCTCGGCCGAGAGCAATGGGTCGAAGCCGAGCACGGTCATGTCGAAGCCGAGCGCCCGCTTGGCCACCGCCAGACCCACGCGGCCGAGGCCGACGATGCCCAGGGTCTTCCCCTCGAGCTGGGTGCCGGTGAAGCTGGTCCGCTCCCACTTGCCCGCCTTGAGGCTCTCGTTGGCCTTCGGGACGTTGCGGGAGAGCGACAGCATCAGGGCCATCGTGTGCTCGGCGGTCGAGACCGTGTTGCCGCCGGGGGTGTTCATCACCACGATCCCCTGGCGGGTGGCGGCGGGGACGTCGATGTTGTCGACACCCACGCCGGCCCGGACGATCGCCTTGAGCCGGGGCTGGTCGGCGAGGACCTCGGCGGTCAACTGCGTGCCGGAGCGAATGGCGATGCCGTCGGCCGATTTCAGGGCCTCGCGCAAGGCGGTCGGGTCTTTGGCCAACTTGGCGTCGACGACGAGTTCAACGTCGCTCTCCGCCCGCAAAAGCGCCAGCCCTTCTTCGGCCAGCTTGTCGGTAACGAGCACGCGATACGGCACGCCGCACACTCCCTGGATGGTTGGAAAGCTTTGGAATGGGAAAAGAGAGGGCGGGGCGGGGTCTCTCGCCGGGTCGCCCCGGAGGGAGGACTCGGCGAGGGAACCCGCCCTCGGAAGGATCGGGTTGAGGAGTCGAAACCGGCCGACCGGCTACTTGCCGGCGGTCGCGGTCTGGCTCATGAAGACCCGCTGGGCGGCGGCGACGGCCGCGCCCGGCTCGACATCGACGCCGAGTTCGGCCAGCGTCATCTCAAGCGCGGCGAGGGCGGAGACGACGTCAAGCTCGTCGGTGTAGCCCATGTGGCCGATGCGGACGATCTTCCCCTTGAGCTTGGCCTGGCCGCCGACGGTCGCCACGCCGAACCGCTCGGTCATCCGGCCGCGAATCTGGGAATCCTTGAGCCCCTCCGGCACGCGGAACGCGGTGAGGCCCTCGGCGGGGCTGGCGCTGAAGAGTTCCAGGCCAAGGGCTTTGACGCCGGCCTGGCAGGCTTCGCTCATCGCCTTGTGCCGCTTCCAGACGTTGGCGATCCCCTCGGCTCGGATCCGCCGGAGGGAGGTTCGCAGGGCGAGGATCAGGGTGTGGGCGGGGGTGTAGGGGGTGTCGAACTCGTGGGCCTTGGTCCGCGCGGCCTTGAGGTTGAAGTAGAAGGCGGGCGCCTCGAACGAGTCGATCTGGGCCCAGCCCTTGGAGCTGACCGAGATGAACGCCAGGCCCGGCGGCAGCATCAGGGCCTTTTGCGACCCGGCGCACAGGATGTCGATCCCCCACTTGTCGGGGTGGCACTCCATGGCGCCGACGCCCGAGATGCCGTCGACGACGAAGAGGGCCGGCGTCTGGGCGACCACGCGGCCGATGGCCTCGATCGGGTGGCCGGTGCCGGTCGAGGTCTCCGAGAGCGTGCCGAAGACGGCGACCGCGTCGGGGTGCTCCTTCAGCGCCGCGGCGACCTTGTCGGGATCGACGGGCTGGCCCCATTCGGTGTCGACCGTCACCACGTTGACGCCGTAGACCTTGCAGATGTTCGCCCATCGGGCGGCGAAGTGGCCGGCGTTGAGCACCAGGGCCTTGGCCCCCTTGGGGACCGTGTTGACGACCGCGGCCTCCATGGCGCCGGTGCCGGAGGAGGTCAGGATCATCACGTCGTTCTGGGTCTGGAAGACCTCCTTGAGGCCCTCGGCCACCTCGACGATCACCTGCTTGGCCTCGTCGGAGCGGTGGTGGATGACCGGGCGGGCCAGTTCGAGCAGAACATCTTCGGGGACCATCGCGGGCCCCGGAGTCATCAATCGCGGCTTGCGCATCGACTCTTTCCTTCGGTGGCGATCAGGGGATCGCGGGAACCATGGCTTTCGCTTGGCGTATTCAAGAACCCTATTTTTACGAGGGCGAGTCGATCGCGGTAGGGGAATTCCTCCCCGGCCGGCGTCGTCGCCGCGTTTTCGCGCGGTCGATCCGCTTCTCAGGACGTTTGCCCCCGGGCCTCCTCGGACGGGGATGGGCCATAGACGGCTTCGGCGTCGAAGACGCGCCGGCCGACGATCTCCAGGCCGCCGGCGGCGTCCACCCGGCGGAAGAAGCAGTTGTGGAATCCCTCGTGACAGGCTCCCCCGCGCTGGCGGGCCTTGACGAGGATCACGTCGGCGTCGCAATCAACGAAGATGGAATCGACGACCTGAACGTGCCCCGAGGTTTCCCCCTTGCGCCACGACTTGCGCCGCGACCGGGAGTAGAAGTGGGTCTGCCCCGTTTCCAGGGTCTTCAGGAGGGCCGACTTGTCCATCCAGGCCATCATCAAGACTTCATTCGTCTCGACGTCCTGAACGATCGCCGGGATCAAGCCCTCGGCGCTCCAGGCGAGGGTCGCGAGGAACTCGGGCTCTTGGGAGGTCGCGGGGGTCATGGCTCGATTCCGATCGTCTCCAAATGGCGGGCGGCCCGCGCGGCGACTCCCCGCAGGCCGAGGGTTTCGGCGAGCCGAGCCGCGGCGCTTAGGAACGGACGGGCCTGATCGACGTGTTGGTTGTCCAGCAGGGTTTCGGCGGCGTCGAGCGCCAGGGGGGCGTCGTCGGGCGATTCGTCGATCAGGGCCTGGTACACCGCCGCCGCCTCGTCGGGCCGACCGGCTCGGGCCAGGATCTCGGCCCGCCAGATTCGGAGCGTCCGCCGCTGGTCGGCGCTGGCGAGCGGCTCGACCCGGTCAATCCACTCCAGCGCGTCGTCGGGCCGTCGTCGCCGCGATTCGAGGCGGACCAGGCCGGCGGCCAGATCCAGGGGAGAGACGCGGCGGAGACCTTCTGGGCGGCGGTCCAGCAACTCGCGGGCGAGGGGGACGATCAGCTCGTCGTCGCGCAGGCCGAGGGCCGAGAGGAGGGCGTCGACAAGCGGTTGGTCCTCCAGTTCGCGGGGCGAGAGGGCCTGGATCTCCCAGGGGCTCGCGCAGGTCGGGTCGGCCGGGTCGACCGAGGCGGGGTCGATCGGTTCGAGGCCGAGCCGGCGGCGGAGGCGGTCGAACGGGTAGCCCTGGTAGAGCGCGACCGAGCTGGGCCTCGCGCCGAGCTGCTCGCGGAGCCGGATCACCGCGGCGAGCTTGGCCCGGATCGCGTCGTCTCCCGAGCGGGCGCCGCGGGCCGCGGCCAGGGGAGCGAGGCCGTCGAGACCCTGGCGGGGAAGATGAATCCAGCGATTCTCATAGTAGTCTTCGACGACCTCGCGCGACCACCGTTCGGCGTCGGCCTGGTCGCGCCCCTCGGGAAAGCGGACGGTCCAGACGGCGGCGTCGAGGAAGGGGAGGGGCAGTGGCGCGGCGGTTCGCTCGGCCTCCGGGTCGGGGCCGATCAGGAGGCGAATCTTCTCCTCGGCCTCCTCCAACCCGTCAACTCGGGGGCTCGACAGTCGGAGCGAGCCGGGGGTGATATAGATCGTCGCCAGAACCCGGGGAAGCTCGGCGGCCGAGACCTGTTCCGGCGCGTCGGTCGGGAAGGGGTGGTCGAGCCACTCCAGGACCTCAAGGTTCGGCGCTTTGGACCCGTGGTTGGTGGGATCTTGCGGCGTCGGGATCCTTCGGATCTCGGGAAAGCGGGCCTCGAGCGTCGGGGTGTCGGCCTCGTTCCAGGAGAGGCCGCAGACGTATCGCAGGTCGTCGGCGAGGGCTTCGGCGCCTCCGCCTTGCCGGAGGATCTCGGCCAGGGTCCAGGCCTCGACGGCGCCCTCGTGGTTGTGGTCGGCTTCAAGGCCCACGACCCGGTCAAGGGCGGCGACCGCCTCGCGATCGCGGCCCCGCCAGGCCATGCAGAGGCCGAGGTTGAACCAGGCCTCGACGTCGTCGGGCGCCTCGCGGGCCAGTTCGGCGAAGACCTCGGCGGCCTCGTCGAGCTCCTCGGCCGGCGCGGAGCGGAGCAGGGCGTCCCAACGGGCCCGCCGCGCCGGGTCGCGGGGCTGGCGGAACCTGTGGGTCTTGCGGGCGGCCAGCGGTAGTTCGGGGGCCGACTCAAGCGTCGCCAGGGCGTTGCGGGCGGCGGCCGAGTCGGGGTCGATCCGCAGGGCCCGCCGCCAGGTCCCCCAGGCGGCCAGGGGACGCTGGGACATCAGGTGGTTCCATCCCTCGTGGACGAGGGCCCTCGTTGCTTCGCTTTCGTTTTGGATCGTGGAGGACATCCGGGATGATCCTTGGCGGAGAGGGAAGTCGGCGCCGGGCAGGCCGGCGGCCGAGGTCGAGGGCGTTACTGGCCTGGAAGGATGAGGCGGGGCTTCTCGCCGCCCGCCGCGGGCGCCGAGCTGGAACCGGGGGTCCAGATGCCGCCGCCGCCGGCTTCGGAGCCGGGGGTCCAGATGCCGCCGCCGGCCGAACCGCCCCCGAGCCCCTGAACCCGGGGGCCGTAGCGGGCGATGAGGTTGTGCAGCGGCGTGGGATCGACGGACATCTCGCCGGGCCGGTCGGGGTCGGAATGCAGGCGGAGCAGACCAACGCGGACCAGCCGAGACATCACCAGCCGCGTCGCCGCCTCGTTCGACTCGTAGCGCTCCATGATGGCGACGAGTTCGGGGACCCACTCCTCGGGCGAGCCGGCCACCATGCCGACCTGGATGCCGAGCATGTCCCACATGGGGGCCGTCTCGGCCCGCCGGGCCGCGGGAGTGACCTCGCGGCCCCGGGCGATCCAGGCCATCGCGGCCTCGCGGTCGCCGCGGCTCGCGTCCCTCATCGCCAGGTCGTTGACGACGTCGAAGGACAAGGGGCCCTCGCGCTCCAGCAGGCGGCGCCGCCCGGCAATCTCCAGCGCGGCGGCGCCGACGACCTCGGTGAGCCCCCAGTCGTGCCCCTTCTCATAGAGCTGAATCAGCCGATCGTCCTGCAACCCCTTGGGGTCGATCCGGTGGAGCCGGCCCAGGTGGGTCGCGTCGATGTCGACGTCGATCGGATCGAGCGCTGGTTCGTCCGGAACGCCCAGCCGGTCACGAAGGGCCGCCCAATCGGGCTCGATCGTCCAGTCCTGGCCGTCCTCCTCAAGCAGGGTGAGGGCCGCTCGCAAGGGGACCTCGAAGCCGCCGCTTTTGGCGGCCTCCAGCGGGGTCTTGCCGCCGAGGAAGACCATCGGCGTTTCCGGCCATCGCGTTTCGACCTGGCGCGTCAGCGTCTCCGACGAGAGCCGCCGCCGCTCGATGTCGGAAAGCGCGGGGGGATAGAACGGCGCGATCTGAAACACCAGCGCGCCGCGCGACGTGGAGCCGACCACCTTCGTCCGGGGATGGGCTGGAGGGATCGTCTGGCCGGCCACGGCCGTGAAGCCGTCGATCACCGCGTTGAGTCGGCCATCGTCGCGCGTGGCGATCACGACCGAGTCCGGCCCAACCACGACGTCGGCGAGGATCAGGGGGAGCTCGGACGGATCCGGGCTCTTCGCGTCGTCATCGCCCCGCGGCCGATCCAGTTGCAGGAAGAACGCCTCGTTGCCCGGGGCCTCGTCGTCGCCAAGGTCTGGACTCTCGACGAAGCGCCGATCGTCGCGGAGCAGCGTCAGCAGCCCCGCGCGGTCGCGGAGCGGCCAGGTGAGTTCGACCTCCTCAACCGGATCGTCGCCGACGGCGGGGTCGATCAACTGGCAAAGGGCTTCGAGATCCACGATGTCCGTCGAGACGGGAGAGGCGGAGACCACCCGGCGGAACGCCGCGATGGCCGCCGGCTCGTCACCGAGCCAAAGGCGGCAGAGGCCGAGGTTCCGCTCGGCGGCGAGGCCGGCGTCCTTGTCGGCGGAAAGCAGCTCGAAGGCCGCGGCGGCCCGCTCCCAGAGGCCCTTGTTCATCCAGTCGAGCGCCTCGTCGAACCGCCCGCGGATCTCGGCGTCGGCGGCCTCGGGGGTGGGGGCGGGCTTGTACGGGTTCTTCACCCAGGCCGAGGTCGCCGGGTTGGCGCGGACCGAGTCAAGCGAGTTGTCGACCCACTCGTCGGGCTCGACGCTGAGCTTCTGGGCGAGCTCCAGATGGGCCAGTCCCGACGGAATCCGGCCGATGCGCGCGAGCGCCAGCCCCGTGATCGCGGCAATGCTCGCCGGCCCGAAACCGGGCTCGCCCTCGGACGAGGAGAGGGTGCTTTGGACTTCGGCGACGGCCGCGTCGACGTCGCCCGACTCCAGCAGCAAGCGGAAATTGAGCGCCCGGGCGCCGGGATGATCCGAATGCTTCTTAAGCAACTCCTCCATACACTCGCGAGCTTCGACCGTTCGCCCCAAGGCGCTGAGCAAGGCCACCTTGCGGAACCGCGGCAGGGCGAGGTCGGGCAGCTTGCCGATCGCCTCGTTCAAGACGGCGAGCGCCGCCTCGTATTGTCCGTTCCGCTCCAGCCGTTGGGCCCGGTCGACGTACGATTCCGCCTTCTGGCAGCACCACTTGAATTTTTGACCGCTACCACAGGGGCAGGGAGAATACGCATCGACCGACGCCATCGTTATCGTTCCTCCGAGACTGAGGCGGACCTCGCGAGCATCTGAGGTCACACTAGCAAAACCCAACACGCCCCGTCTATGCTAACGCCATCGCGGTGGACGCCGCGGCGAATCCCCGAATCAAATTCCTTTGTAATGCTCACACAAGGAAATTTCGGAGTAATCCCAACATGCGAATCGGCGATGGAACCACGGGGGGAAGGCGAGATCGGGGGTGCGCGAGCCGGCGCGTCGGGTGGGTGGCGCTTTTGTTCGTCGCGCTGGCGACGGCGTCGGTCCGTCCCGCCTGGGCCTGGGGCCGCAACGGACACCGGGCCGCGGCCCGGTTGGCCGAGAGCCGGTTAACCCCCGAAGCGCGCGCGATCATCCGCGACCTGCTCGAACCCGGGGAGTCGCTGGCCGACGCCTCGACCTGGGCCGACGAGAACTCTCGGAGCATTCCCGGCAGCGGGGCCTGGCACTACGTCAACGTGCCGCTCACGGCCAAGGGCTATTCGAGCCGCGATTGCCGGGGAGGCAACTGCGTCGTCGCCAAGATCGCCGAGTTCCGCACGATCCTCGCCGATCCCACCGCGCCGAAGGCCCGCCGCCGGATGGCGCTGCGATACGTCGTCCACCTGGTCGAAGACGTCCACCAACCGCTGCACGTCGGCGACCGGCGCGACCGTGGCGGCAACGCCTTGCAAGTCCAGTTCTTCCGCGACGAGAACACCAACCTCCACCAAGTCTGGGACTCGGGGTTGCTGCGTCAGGGCTTCCGCAACGAGCGCCAAGTGACCGACGCTCTGTTCGATCTGGCTCGCGAACCCGAGGCCCAGGGATGGCTCAAGGGGGGCGTCGAGGACTGGGCCAACGAGAGCCTCGAAGCGGCCCGGCAAGCCTACGCGATTCCCGGCTCGCGGAACCAACTCCAATCCGGGGCGCGGCTCGGCCGCGAATATCAGGACGCGAACCTTCCGGTGGCGGTGGAGCGGCTCGCCAAGGCGGGGATGAGGCTCTCGGAGGTGTTAAACCACGACCTCGCGGGCCGCTGAGGCAGGGCCGCGGTTTTACGACTTTGCCTTCGACGCGCCGGGCGCCTTCGGATCGGCGGGGGCGTCGGTCTTCCTCGACGCCGGCTCGTCGGCCTTCGTGGATTCGGCTTTCGGCTCCGTCTCATCGGCGCCATGTTCAAGCGGGCGGCGGCCGAAGATCTGCTCGTGGTTCGGGAAACCGTACTTGCGAATGATTGGACCGCTCATAAACGCGCTCCCGGGGGTCGGCGGATCTTTAAACGAACGCGGCAGGATCTGAGGAGGGCGAGGCTCCCGGGTGTCCATTATAAGGAAGGGCCGCCGACTCGCAATCGCCGGCGGCCCTTGCGAACCTCGCTTACTTCTTGGCCTGTCCCTCGGCGAACGCCTGATCGAAGAGGCGGCCGGCGGACTTGAAGCTCATGTTTTCCTTGATGAACCGGACGGCCTCGGCGGCCCCGTATTCGCGGTCCATGCCGGGGTCCTCCCACTCGACGGAGAGGGGGCCCGTGTAGCCGATCTCGTTGAGGGCGCGGGCGATGGAGTCGAAGTCGACCTGGCCGCGGCCGGGGGAGCGGAAGTCCCACCCGCGGCGGTGGTCGCCGAAGTTCAGGTGCGAGCCCAGGATGCCCGTCTTGCCGTCGAGCGTCCGCGCGGCGTCCTTGACGTGGACGTGATAAATCCGGTCGGGGAAGGTTCGGATGAAGGCGACCGGGTCGACGAACTGCCAGAGCAGGTGGCTGGGGTCGAAGTTGAAGCCGAACTCCGGCCGGTTGTTCATCGCCTTGAGCGCCGTCTCGGCCGAGTAGATGTCGAAGGCGATCTCGGTCGGATGGACCTCCAGGCCGAACTTCAGGCCGAGCTTGGCGAACTCGTCCATGATCGGGTTCCAGCGGTCGGCCAGGTCGCGGAAGCCGGCCTCGATCATGGCGTCGGAGACGGGCGGGAACGAGTAGAGGAGGTGCCAGATCGACGAGCCGGTGAAGCCGTTGACCACCGGCACGCCGAGCTTCTTGGCGGCGCGGGCGGTGTCGATCATCTCCTGGGCCGCGCGCTCCTTGACGCCCTCGGGCTTGCCGTCGCCCCAGACGTGCTCGGGAAGGATCAGCTTGTGCCGCTCGTCGATGACGTCGCAGACGGCCTGGCCGACCAGGTGGTTGGAGATCGCCCAGGTCTTCAGGCCGTACTTGGCCAGCAGGTCGTGGCGGCCCTGGCAGTACTTGTCGTCCTCAAGCGCCTTGCGGACGTTGAAGTGATCTCCCCAGCACGGCAGTTCGATGCCCTCGTAGCCCCACTTGCTGGCCTTTTCGCAGATCGTTTCGAGCGGCAGGTCGGCCCACTGGCCGGTGAAGAGCGTCACGGGACGCGACATGGCGCGGTCTCCCAGGAAGTGGAGGGTGAATCAAGGCGTTGAACCGGAGAGCCGAAGATCCGTCGGCGACTCGCTCGTGGAGTCAATCGCCCGAGCGCCTTTGGACCTCGGGAAATGGCAACATTAGGGCCCAACCGAGGCCATGTCAACAATTTGACGGATCGCCGGGAGAGGGTGATAATGGATGTCCTCCATACGACTTGATTTCCTGGAACACTCGCGCGACGCCCTCTTATGGTTCCCACCGCCGTCCTCCTCGATTTTGACGGCGTGATCGCCGACGCCGAAAACCACCACGTCGCCGCCTGGCAGCGCGTGCTGATGGGGCTGGGGTGGGAGGTCCCCGACGAGGTGGCCGCCCGATCCGCCGCGATCGACGACCACCGCTTCGCCGCCGAACTTTTCGCCAGTCGCGGGATTGACGAGGCCGACATCGACGGCTGGGTTGACCGGAAGCGGGCCCTCACGCTGACGATGATCCGCCACTCGCCCCCCCTCTTCCCCGGCGCGGTGGATCTGGTTCGGCGCCTTGAGGGCCGCGCGCGATTGGCGGTCGTCGCCAACACGGCGCGGGCGATCGTTGAGGCCCTGCTCGCGGAGGCGGGACTCGCCGAGCGGATCGACGTGATCGTCGCCGCGGACGAAGTCGACGCGCTCGCGCCGGCGCCGGATTCGCGTTTGCTCGCCTTGGGCCTGCTGGAAATCCCGCCCGATCGCGCGGTGGCCGTCGAAGGTTCCCCCGACGGCCTGTCGGCCGCGCTCGCCGCGGGGACGCGCCGGGTGGCCGTCGGCCACCGTCTTCCTCATGGAGACTGGGTCGGCGACGCCCCGTTCATCCCGAGTCTGGAGCCGACTTCCGAGGTCCTCGCGCAACTCGGCTTCGGCGACGCAAACGCCCACAACGGCGATCGAGACACGCCATGACCACCTCAAACGGCCGCCACGCCGGCTCGTCCGACCGACCGGACAAATCCAAGTCCCGCCCCGGCGGCAAGCCCCGGCGAGGCGGCGGACCTCCCAGGGGCCCCGGCGCCCGCCCCGGCCCCATCGGCCTCCGGCGGGTGGAGGGCGAGGTTTACGAGTTGGTTCATCCTCCTTGCG
>Ga0180216_1002957_pt1 | contig 13747 bp, 8 predicted proteins | sample eDN3rd37CBELigMG_FD_128879 | JGI IMG/M metagenome (GOLD analysis project Ga0180216, IMG submission 128879) | Enriched Miracle-Growth compost microbial communities from Emeryville, California, USA - eDNA 3rd pass 37_C BE-Lig MG (version 2)... ... | reverse complement strand
GCGAGCCGATCGACCTCGGCGTGGTCCTCGGCAGCGAGCGCCGTAAGAAGCTGGCCGAGTTGGCCGTCGATGGCCAGGGTGCTATCGGGCCAGCCTTGTACCACGCGGTCGTACAGCCGCCGGGCGGTGGTTAGCTCATTCATCAAGCGAGCAGAGTCGGCCGCATGAAACAGCACGGCCGCTAGCAGCAATCGCTGATCGCCCTGCCCAGCAGTTTGGGCGGCGGTCGTTAATGCTTGATAGGCTTTGTCCCACTCGCCGCGTGCCTTGTAGGTGAGGCCCAGCCATAAGCCGGCTTCCACCGCCACGGCCGGGTCAGCTATCAGCGGACGCAGTAACGCTTCTGCCTGCTTGTGGCGATTCTGGTGGTGCAGGCACCGGGCCTGGCCGATCATTGCCCGGGCAGCCCAAGGGCTATCGGGATACTGATCGAGCAACCGCTGGTACTCGGCCATGGCGGTTTCGATCCGGCCGGCGGCGTACTCGCCCGCCGCCAGGCTGTACTGCGCGCGGGGCGCCAAGGGGCTGCCACGTTTGGCCGCGATGGCTTTGAAGTACAACGCCGCTTCTTCCAGTTGTTGCCGGCGCTGCAAGCAGCGAGCCAGCCCTAACCGGCACTCATCTTCCAAGGGACCGCGAGGATACTGCTCCAGGGCGCGGCGAAACGACCGCTCAGCGGCTTCAACATCGCCGGCGTTCAATTGCAACTCGGCCAGGTACGGCAATGCGCGCATCGCCAGCGGATCGCCGGGATGCTTGTCGAGAAACTGCTGCAAGTCCTGAATGGCTTGCGGGCCATCGGCCAGCAGGTAGCCGGCCTCACCGATGCGGAACCGTGCCAGCGTCACATGCCGGGTGCCGCCATCGCTGAGGTACTGGCGGTAGTCGTCGCGGGCGTCGCGATAGCGCCGCAGTTGCATGGCGCTTTCGCCGCGAAAGAAGCGGGCGTCGTCCGCCCGCGGGTGCGACCCATACTGCTTGAGAAAGAGATCAAACTCTTTCCAGGCGAGTTCCCAGCGGGCCCGGGCGTAATGGCCGGCAGCGACGTCGAACTGGTCGTCGGCCTGGTCGGCCAGCGCCGGCATGCTGGTGAGCATCAGGCATAGGACCGCCCAGCTAGCCGGCCATCGCATCGGCTTGTTCACGGGAGGCACCTCAAATCTTGCGATCACTGGTAAGCGAGCCGCTCGCGGTCCGTGGCGGGTGCCGCGAGCCTCGCTGGAGTTGGATTGATAGTGCATCCGCAGCCCCGCGCCGCGTGCTTCACGGGCGGCGCGACCTGGGACCGCGCGGCGTTCCGCGGCCGGCGCGGTTCCAAAGGGGCGGCATCGTATCCAGCGGTTGTCTCGGCTGGCAAGCCGAACTGCGGCCGAGAATCGGCTGGCTGCTTCTGCTGGCACTTGATGCAGACGTCGTACGCTGGCACCGCTCGCTGGCAGTTCCTGGCCAGACGGTCAGCACCTTGGGCCGTGGCGACGCTGCCGGCGGCCACAACCGCCAGCATCAATAGCAAACACGCCCCGGACGCTGGTCCCGGGGCGTGTCGATGGTTTGCTAACTGTGACCCCGGGATAGGGCCGGTTTAGTGCAGCGGGTTCGGCGGCGGATAGTTGCTGTCGATACCGCCGTTCACATCGCCCACAATGTGGAAGTGGTTGTGGTCGATGTAGATCACTTCGACGGCGTCTTCGTCGACCGTCGTGTACGGAATCGGCCAGCCAACGCGCGTCACTTCGGTGTAGTACACCGTGCACTTGTAGTGAGCGTGGTGCTGCTGTGCCCAACCGATCAGCGGGTAGAACCGCGGCGGATCGACGTAATCGGCGATCGGTTCGACGGTCATCCGCACATTGTTCCGCTGGATTTCATGCAGGAACGGCAGACCGCCTTGCACGGTCGGCATGGCACGCCAGATTTCGTCGGGCGTGGGCGGATCGAGGGCCCGCGGAGGACCGCCCGAGGTGATCGGACCCAGGATCGGTACGCGAGCGTACCGTTCTTTGATCCAGTAGGTATCTTCAAGGTCTTTTTGCCAGTACGGGCTGACCGGTGTGGGGATGCCCAATAAGCCCGACTGGAACCCATAGTCGGTCATGCAACCGGTGAGGCAGCAAGTGGCCAGCAGCAAGGCCACTGCGGATCGAGATCTGACGGACATGAGCAGTCCCTCGACGGATGGACGAATGTCAATCCAACCAACTGCGCGGGGCAGAGGTTGGCCCCCGAAATTGCACTCATCAGAGGTCGCGAGCGCGGCCGAGCGACAAACTCAACACGTTTGCCGACCTGGCGGCTTTTCCCCTCCAATGGAAAAGTACGAGCCGCGGCCCACGGAGAGACTGACCCCCCTTTGGTCCGCACAATCGCTATGAACAGTTATCGTGAGAACCTGTGCGGAACTTGCGGCTTTTTCGGATCGTGCCGCAGAAGGCGGTATCTCAGAGCGTGCTAGCAGGCCGCGGGGCTCAGAAAACCGCCGCGGCGCACGCATAGAAAGACCACGGCGCACCAGCGATAACCGCGCGGCGCGCGTGGTTTGATTGGGCGGGAACGCCCATTGAGCGCAGCGTTAGCGTACGTTTTGTAGCCGGCCCGCACAGCGGACCTTACAAAAGCGTTAGCGAACGATTGATAATCGGTCCGCGGTGCGGCCCATACGGCAAGTAGCGGGGGTTATACCTCGGCGCTGGCCCGCTGTTCGCGCAGTTGGCGTTCTTCTTCCTCGTACCGCTGCCGGCTTTCCAGCAGCACCTCTTCGAAGGAGATGCCAGCCGCTTTGCAGACGTGCATGATGTCGGTGACCAGGTAGGTCATGGCCACATCTACGGGCTCGCCGCCCAGCCCTTCTGGCAACCAGGTGTAATGCCGCGAACGAATCACATCCCGTACGTGGTCCATCCAGTTGGATCGGTCCATAGACATGGCGAATCGCCTCCTGATGAGAGCGAGCAACGTTTGCGGCAGGTAGACGTGAAAGGGAACGAGCGGGGCATCGCCGCCTGTTTCAATGAACAGACACCATGCCGACTCGTTGATTGCCGCGTTGGATAAGGCTGCTGGCATTGTACGCACCGCCCCTTTGGGGGCAATTTTCGCAGGCGCCCCGGCCGCGGCCCCTTCGGCCCCTATCCCCAGCAGCGCAAAGAGATAGCGCCGCCCCAAAGGACGGCGCTATCCGCATCTTTACACAAGCGCGACAGCTTGCCGCAGCGGGCAAAACGGCCGCTATGAGAAGCTTGGCTTACTCGCCAAAACCGCTGGCACGGTTGTACAGCCGGTCACGCGTGGCCCACAAACCGGCCGACGGCGTGGGGATGTAGAAGAACCGCTCGCCGTTCAACTCGTTGAAGCCTTCCTTCAACTGGTCGATGGGGTAACGCTTCAGGGTTTCTTCCAGATCGGCATACTGGAAGTTCACGCCTTCCACTTCTTCACGGGTCAGGTGGCCTGGGGCGTAGGTGATGGTGAACCGGCCCTCGGAAGAACCGTGGATCAGGTGCGCCGTGGCGTGGGCCAGGTCCTGCATGTCGGCATTCTTGCGGTACTGCTCCATCACCCGCGGCGTGCCCACGTAACCATACTTGCGGATGAACGCATCGACATCGGGCTGTTCGCCAAACCGCTTCAAGCCGGGGGCGATGATCAGCAGCTCGCCGCCGTCGGCCAGCACCATGCGAGTACGGTACACGGCCTTGTTAGCCACCCAGGTGCTGAAGAACTCGTCGCCCTGCATTACGCAGACGACCTTTTGCAGCGGCTCTTCGAACACCGTGATGTTTTCTTCACGAGCCTGCCGTGCCGCGCCCAGGTAGGTTTCCAGGTCGTCGCCGATGTACACGCCCGTGTGCACCAGGTCGCCCTGCTCGTTGCGAGCCAGCACCACTTGCACATAAGTATCGGGCAGCTTGCCCAGGAACTGTTCTTCGGCCCAGTTGAAGCAGCGGCGCACCGGGGTCAGCAGGTTGCCCAGGTTGTTCTCGATGCCGTAGCTGGCCGAGGCCATGTGGGCGGCGCAGATCAGGTCCTTACCGCCCAGGCCAATGAAGTAGTTTTTGTTGTGGTTGGCAAAGCCCAGCACTTCGTGCGGCACCACGTGGCCGATGTTGATAATCCAGTCCCACGGCTCTTCCATCAGTTGCTTGTTGAGCCAGATGGGGATCGACCAATCGGCAGCTCCGCCGGAGAGCTCCTTGACCATCTCGGCCGGCACATCGCCCAGGTGCACGCAGCCATTGCGCCAGTCGTGCGGATGAATCCGCTCATGGGGAATGCTGCCGAACATCTGCCGGTTCTGCTCGCGGATGTGCGGCTCGTGCTGGCCCAGCGTGGGAATCACGTGGACGTCGGCTTCGTCTTTGAGCTGAGTGTAAAAGAACTCGGTGATCCAGCCCGAACCGGAGTGCATCCGCGTGATATCCGGGGGCAAGAGCAACACCCGCTTGGGCTTGGCTGTGAACCGGGAGCGGCACTGTTCGATGGCCTGGTGCAGCAGTTCTTCCATCCGGGCACGGGTGATTTCCGGCGCGCGTTCGGTAATCCAAGGCATGGCTGATCGCTGGTCGGTTGTAGGAAGGTTTATGGAAGTTATGAAATCGTCGATCGGTTCAGCAGACAGTTGGGCGGTGCCGCCAGTTGCACAGGGCCGCGGCGGTTGATCGTTCAAGGCTGCCGTTGATGGGCCAGGGCCGTTAGCGCGATCCCGGCCAGCACCAGATGCGGCTCGTAGAGCGCATCGGGCGCCAGTAGCGGAGCCACGCTTTGAGCGGCCCCGCCCGTCAGGATCACCCGCGGCGGATCATCAGCGGCCGCCATGCGAGCAATCAGTTCGCGGGCGGCTCCGACCGCGCCCCAGAAGAGGCCCGACCGCATGGCGCTGATCGTGTCGTTGCCCAGCGCCGGCGGCGGTTCTTGCAGCTCGGCCATGGGAACCAACGGCAGCAAATCGGTGAACTCGTGCAAGGCCCGGGCCGACATGGCCACGCCCGGCAATATGGCTCCGCCGGCAAACACGCCGTCGCGGCGCACATAATCGACGGTAATGGCAGTCCCCAGGTCGACAATCACGGCGTCGCGGTCCGCCGGCCGCACGCAGTTGGCCGCCACGGCCGCCAGCAACCGGTCGATGCCGGCCATATCGGGCCGAGGCAGCGCCGTTAGCAAGTCCAGGTCGCGGCACGAAAGCAGCGTGACCGCCGTTTCGCGGCCTTGCCGCAGCCAGGCCAGCAGCCGCGTGGTGTAGTCGCGCTGCACGCTGCCCACCCACCACGAAAGCTCGTCCACCCGCCAGGGCTGGCACCATTTCTCAATGGCGGCCAGGTTGTCGACCGTCACATCGAGGGTGCGCTGCGGTTGCGGCAGCGTGCACGGTCCCGAGCCGGACTGAAGCTCAAAGAGCCCCAGCTTGAGCCGGGTATTGCCGATATCGACCGCCACCATGGGGGCTGGTCGATGGCTGCTTTCTCCGTGCGATCCGCTCACCAGATGCTACCTTCTGGGCCGCTGCTGTGGTCGTGCCCCCGTTTGCGCTGCAAAAAGGCCGTTGTACCAGGAAATGCCCGTACCGGCGAGCGGGGGTAGGTAGGGGGGACAGGCCGAACATGCGGCGAGCCTTCAAGGTTTCTGGCCCGGGCGGGCTCCTCGGCCGGGGGCAAGAACGGTTGGATGAATCACATTCAACCGTCCCCGCGGCAATTACAATGAACAGGTGCCCTCCCTCGCCGGCCGCCTTGGGACGGGACAAAGATTGCATCCCACCCGCCGGCAATTACGTTAGCACCTTAGCCCGCACGCCAGCCTCAGCCCACCGCACCGAGTTTGGGAGACTGATATGCCGCCGGTTTGCCGTCGTTTTCGCCGCCCCGCTGCCACGCTGCTTACCGCGCTGATGACGGCGGCCTTGCTGCTGCCGGGGCTGTTTTCGCCCGCGGCATTGTTCGCGGCGCACCAGGCCCAAGGCAAGCGGGGCATGGTGGTGGCCGTCTCTCCGCCGGCGGTGGAAGTCGGCGTTCAGGTGCTCAAAGACGGCGGCACCGCGGTCGACGCGGCCGTGGCTGTCGCCCTGGCCATGGCCGTGACCTGGCCCGAGGCCGGCAACATCGGCGGCGGCGGCTTCATGATGGTGCATCCGGGGCCAGGCCAGCAGCCGGTGTGCATCGACTATCGCGAAACGGCCCCCGCCGCCGCACACCGCGATATGTTCAAACTGAGCGAAACCAAGTTCGGCCACAAAATCGTGGGCGTGCCAGGCACCGTGGCCGGGCTGGCACTGGCACACGAGAAATACGGCAAACTCCCCTGGAAACGGCTGGTGCAGCCGGCCGTACAACTGGCCGCCGAAGGCTTCGAGGTCGACGCCTCGCTCGCCCGCTCACTCAACGGCGTCCTCCAAAGCAAGGCCAGCAAGAACTTCCCCGAGCTGCTGCGGGTGTTCGGCCATCCCGAGGGCCGGCGTTGGAAGCCGGGCGACCGCCTCGTGCAGCCCGACCTGGCACGCACCCTCGCCGCAATTGCCGAGCGGGGTCCGGCCGGTTTCTACCAAGGCGAAGTGGCCGAGAAACTGGTCGCCGAAATGAAAGCCGGCGACGGCCTGATCACACTTGAGGACCTGGCCGGTTACCGGGCCAAAGTCCGCAGCCCGATCCATGGCACGTTCCGCGGTTACGACATCTATGGTCCGCCGCCCCCGAGTTCCGGCGGCATCTGCGTGGTGCAAATGCTCAATGTGCTGGAACGGTTCGACCTCAAGAGCCAAGGTCGGTACTCGGCCAAGACGATGCACCTGATGGTCGAAGCCATGCGGCGGGCCTACCTGGATCGGGCCCGCTACCTGGGCGATGCCGACTTTGTGGATATTCCCGCCCACCTCACCAGCAAGGAATACGCCGCGAGGCTGGCGGCCGGCATCGACCTCACCAAGGCCACCCGCAGCGAAGACCTGGCGAGCGATATTCCGCTGGCTGGCGAAGGCGACAGCACCACGCACTTCTCGGTGATCGACGGCAACGGCATGGCCGTCGCCAACACCTACACGCTGGAGTACAGCTTCGGCTCGCGCGTGGTGGTTCGCGGGGCGGGCTTCCTGCTCAACAACGAGATGGGCGATTTCAACTGGAAGGCAGGCCATACCGACCGGCTCGGCCGCATCGGCACGCAAGCCAACCTAATCGCCCCCGGCAAGCGGATGCTCAGCTCGCAGTCGCCTGTGATTGTCACCCGCGATGGCAAGGTGCTGCTGGTTACCGGCAGCCCGGGCGGCCGCACGATCATCAACACGGTGATGAACGTGGTGTTGAACGTGCTGGAGTTTGAGATGCCGCTGGACCAGGCGGTATCGGCCCCGCGGATGCACCATCAATGGCTGCCGGACCTGCTTCGATTTGAAGGTGCCGCCGATCCTCAATATCGCGAGGCGCTCGACACGCTCCGCGCAATGGGGCACAACGTGAGCCCGGACCCAGTCGAACAGGGCGATGCCCACTCCATTTGGATCGATCCGGCAACCGGCACCTACCACGGCGTGGCCGATGATCGCCGTGGCGGTGCGGCCGCTGGTTTCTAGGCACTGCCGGCCGGGTTGACCGGCGGGCGCCGGTCAGTTGATCGTCAAGTCGCTCAGGTAGCGGTCCAGTTCGCGCCGGGCCTTGGTTTCCTGGTCGGTAAGCTGCCGGATCTGCCCGCGCAGCTTTTCGACCATATCTTCCTGTTCGCCGAACTTGGTCACATAGCGAGCGTACAGGTCGCTGGCCCGATCGAGCTGCGCCATGTTCTGGCGGATGCGAGCCTGCTCGGCATCGATGACCTTGATCTGTTCTTCAAGCTGCCGACGCTGCTCAACCAGCTCGGAGAGCGCTTGCTTGCGCTTCACGACGTCGGATAGGGCTGCCTTCACCGCCGGCGATACCACCTTGGTATTGAGGTAGTAGACGATCAACTCCGTATTGATATTCGTCAGAGCGATCTGTTCGCTGGTGGTCTGTTCCTCGCGCACCTGAAGCACGGCCGGCTCGCCCGGCTTGGCCGTCACGGCAAACCGGTACAGGTCGCGCGTGGTTTCCTCGGGCTTTTCCGGTTCAACGAGTTTCCACGGCGCCGCCTTGGGGTATTCGATCAACACCTTCTTGGGCTCGGAGCCCGAGTTCTTGATCGTGTACTCCTGCGCGCGATGCAGTTGGCGCGTGATGTACAGCACGCCCTTTACCAGTTTGACGCCCACCAGCTCGCTGGTTTGCGGTTTGCCGGCCGGGGCAACTTCAGTGCTCAGATCCACAGCGTAGCTAATCAGCCGCCGGCTGCCGGGCTCCAGATCTTGAATCTGCGCATCGCCCGCATAGGCACCGCCGTCAAACACGGTGATCGGCCCCTGCATCAGGTGCAGCCCAGTGGTATTGGTCAATTGCAGCCCGTTGAGCGGGTGCTTGACCTGCACGTTCTGGTTGTAGATGGAAACCTTTTCGGCCTTCACCTGACCTTGCACGATCGGCAGCATGGCCGACTGCTGGCGAGGCAGCGTTACCGGGGTCTGGATCTGGTACTGGAACAGTTGGCCGACCTCGCCGGCCTGGGCCATTGATTGCACACCTTGCGCGATATCGAAGGTAGCCGCCTCACTCTTAGCCCGGGCATTGCTCATGGGGGCGGCCGGACTGGCCGCCCGGCCTGGCACGCCGCCGGCAGCAAAGCCCTTCCGCACGCCATCGGCGCCAATGCGATCCTGCTCGATGGCTGCCCTCTGGCGGAACGTCTGCTCCTTCTCAGCCAGGTCCTGCCCATAGGTTTGCGGCCGCAGCGAGGCGAACAGTTCCAGCTCGACCTTCGGCCGCTTGATGTACAGCGGATCATACAGATCCATCGTGAATGAGATGGGCCGACCGCTGACCAGGGTCAAATCCACGTTGTTCCAATCGGACTCGGTGGTGTTCTCCACGATCGCCCAGCCTTGCAGCAGCGGCTGTTCCTTGTCGCGGAGCACCAGGCGATAGCTGGTTTTCCAGATCGGCGTTTCCTGGATGTAGCCCACCCTCACCTGCCGTTTGCCGTCGCCGCGGAAGTGCAGGCTGACGGTTTTCTTATCCGTGGCGTGACTCATGGCCAGGATGGTCAGAGCCTTGCGCAGCTCGGCATCCAGTTGTTCGTTGAGCAACCGGATACGCGAGACCGTGGCCAGGGAGACACGCCGCAAACCGTCGTCGGTGAGCAGGGTCAGATACTCGACCTCGATCGGCTCCTCGTCGTCGCCCGCCTTCTCCTTGCGGGTTTCCACGCCCACGATCACGCCCACAATCGCATTGGGGGCGTCGACCTGTACCCGCTCGCCCCGCACCTGCGAGAGCAACTGGCCCAGCGTCGGGTTATCGGTCAGGTCGATGGCGAACGTCTTGAGCGTGCGAGTGATGGGGTCCTTGGACTCGTAGTTGACGGTCGATACGGTCCCGCCGCCCAAGTCTTGCACAACCATGCTCTTCAGCAGGTCGTTCACGTCCTCCACGTTGAACTGGAGGCGGACCTGGGCCTCGCCTTCCACTTGCCCCAGATGTTCGAAAAAGCCCACCCCGGAGCTGAACATCACCACTTTGGTGACGGGCAGTTCGCCGGCCTTGGTCGGTGGCTGCTGGGGGGCTTTCTCGGCGGGCGGGTCACCCGGCGGCTGCGCTGCAACATAAGCTGCAATCGCGAGATACGTTACGACACAGGCAAGCGACCTGGCGGCAAGCAACGGTTTCATGGCGGGCATCTCGACGCAAACAGCAGTTGGCAGAACCATGCGCAGGAGACAAACCTGCTCCCCGCTTCGATGAAACCTAGCCTAAGAAAGTTCCCGCCGGGGCCCCAGAAAATTGGGCCGCCGCCCAGGAAGTTGCGGAGAAAACAGCCCTAAAGTAGCCGCCGGCTATCAGGCGGCGGCAGAACCATGCCAGGGCTACTCGATCGCCACCAAGTGCGCGTTTACGAGGCGCTGGGCGTCCGCGGCATAGGCATCGGGGTGGGCGTGGTATTGTCCTCGGGGATGATGCTCAGACCATCCGAGGCCCGCAGTTGGACGCGGTACGTCTTGCCCTTTTGAACTTTGATGTTCACGGCTTCGCCGTGTACGGCCCGCAGCCCCACTTCGGCCGCCTTGCGGCGATCGTTGGCGTACTCCCAGAAGTTCTCCCAGATATCGTGTTCCAGCGGCGAGACCTCGCGGCCCCGGGCGTACGACGTTTGCAGCGTGTTGGCGTCGTCCAGCAGGTGGCCTTCGGCCGGCTTTTCCTTATCGCCGAAAATCGAGCGGAACAGGCAGATCGAGGTGTTCTTCATGTCCACGCCGTTCTCGACGTGCTCATCGAAGAACTTGGCCACCCAGTACTCGACGTACACCTTTTCGCCGCGCACGTTGAACTCGCGCGGCGTTTGCAGCGGCTTGCCTTCGTTATCCAGCTCGGCGAAACGGACGCGTGTGATCGGCTCGCCGTTCTCGTTCTGCCACTGGTCGACGATCTCCAGTTGGGCCACCCGCTGATCGAACTTGAGCAGTCGCAGCGAGGTTTCCAGGCGGCTGATCTCCTTCTGTTGCTTTTCGATCTGCTGCTGGCGGCGCTGGAGTTCCTCGGCGTCGCGTTTGGCCTGTTGGCGCAGCTCGTCGCGTTCGCGGATGGCCAGTTCGTGCTCGGTGTACCAGGAATAGCCGATCCACGCGCCGCCGCTAACTAGCCCCACGGCGACCAGCGACACCGTGGCCCGAATGAAGTTGCTGATGGAATCCAACTTAGACATGACGAGCCTTGCTCCTGGTTGGGTGGAGGAGACAGCAACCCGATTCGTGCGACAAGGCAACCGGAGAAGATGTTGGGAACGTGGGGGCGCAAACTTATAGCAGGGGGCTCGCGATCGACTCAACCCAAATGGGGCAGGTTTGCTAGCTTACGCTGGCAGGTGGCCGGGCGCGCTACTGCTCGCTGTTGTAATCATTGCCGGCGGGCTCGGCGCAAGTAGGTGGCGGAGCCTCACTAAGGTGTAATGGCAACTTCGGTGCCTGCCGCCCGATCTTGGAACGCGGCCCCGCTTTTGGTGGAAATCACCTCGTTAACACCGCCGGGGGATCACCAAGCAAACGCCGGCCAATGGCCGCTGCTGCCGCGGCCGATTACTACCCCCAATTGGCATGTCAGGGGGGCGTGCTCACGTGCCGGTGATCGGCACTATCCCATTTACTAATAAAGCTTTACGGACCTCGGCGGCAGCTTGCCCATCTTTCCCGGCTGGGGGCATGTTGAACCCGCCCCGTAACTGGTATCATCGCCTAAGCACCCCTGTTTTTCAGCGCTAAAGTCGGAGTTGAGGCTGCCAATGCATCGCGTCATCATTCTCGACCCACTCTCCAAAGAAGGCCTCGCCCTGCTGGATGAGGCACCAGGCGTCGAGTACGAAATCCGCACCGGACTCAAAGGCGAAGAACTGCGACAAGCGCTGCTGGAATTCGACGGAGCCATCTGCCGCAGCGGTGTGAAGCTCACCGCCGACGTGCTGGCCGGTAACCGCCGCCTGAAGGCGATCGTGCGGGCTGGCGTTGGCACCGACAACATCGACAAGAGCGCCGCCACCCGCGCCGGTATCGTGGTGATGAACACCCCCGGCGGCAACACGCTCAGCACGGCCGAACACACCCTGGCCCTGATGCTGGCCATGTCGCGCAACGTCGCCCCCGCCTACCAGGCCCTCTGCCAAGGCAACTGGGACCGCAAGAGCTACATGGGCACCCAGTTGGCCGGCAAGACGCTGGGCGTGGTCGGGCTGGGCCGCATTGGTCAGGCCGTCGCCGCCCGGGCCAAGGCCTTCGAAATGCGCGTGCTGGGCTTCGACCCGTTCCTCACCTCCGACAAGGCCGCCATGCTCGGCGTGGAGCCGGTCGAGAGCGTCGCAGCCATGTTGCCGCAGGTCGATTACCTGACCGTGCACACTCCGCTCACCGAAGAAACCCGCAATCTGATCGACATGCCGCAGCTTGAGCTGCTCAAGCCGGGTGTGCGACTGGTCAACTGTGCCCGCGGCGGGATCTACAACGAAGCCGCCCTGGTCGAAGGGCTCAAGTCGGGCAAGATCGCCGGCGTGGCCCTCGACGTGTTCGAGGACGAGCCCTGCACTAATAGCCCGCTGTTCGGCATGCCGGGCGTGGTCTGCACGCCGCACCTGGGCGCCAGCACCGAGGAAGCCCAAACCCAGGTTGCCGTCGAAGCCTGCGAACTGCTCATCGACTACCTGACCAACGGTGCGATCCGCCACGCGGTCAACATGGCGCCGCTGGATGCCCGGCAACTGGAAGCCATCCGCAACGAGCTGGGCATTGGCTACCGCCTGGGCCTGCTGATGGCCCAGTGGCACCACGGCCAGCCGCAGCGGGTGCGTCTGCAATACCGGGGCGAAATCGCCGACAAGAACACCCGGCTGATCAGCGCCGCGTTTGCCGCGGGCTTGCTGGAAAACGCCCTGGAAGAAGAAGTGAACATCGTCAACGCCGAGGTGCTGCTGCGGGAACGCGGCATTGAGCTGTTGGAGGAATCGCGGAGCGAGATCGGCGGCTTCCGCAGCCTGATCGTCGCCGAGGTCGAGACCGACGTCCGCACCTACTCGGCCGCCGCCACCGTCTTCGGCCAGAAGATGCTCCGCCTGGTCCAGTTGGACGGCTACCGCCTGGAAGGCTACCTCGACGGCACGCTGCTGATCTTCAGCCACCAGGACGTGCCGGGCATCATCGGCGGCGTGGGCACCATCTTTGGCCGCCATCAGGTGAACATCGCCCAGATGGCCGTGGGACGCGCCACCGACACCCCGGGCAACGATGCGGTGGGCGTGCTGAACCTGGATAGCGTTCCGTCGGACGAAGCCTTGGCCGAAGTTGCCGCGCACCCGCACATCAAGAGCGTGGACGTGATCCAACTTCCGAAGGCCGGCGAGATGCCGCCCTGGCTGGGCTAGTCCGCGGCAACAAGCCAGAACGATTCCAAGCACGGTCTCAGCAGACCATCATTGCGTCTGCTGAGGCCGTTTGCTTTTTACAGTAGTTGGGCCGCCACGAGCGCTGCGCGCAGGCGTGCCTTCTCGTCGGCGGTCAGCGGCAGCGACGGCTTGCGAGGCGGGCCGCCCACATAGCCCAACAGATCAAGTGCCGCTTTGATGCCGGCCGCGCCCCGATCGAGGATGAGGTGATCGGCCTCGATCAGCCGCGTCTGAATCGCTTGCGCCTCGGCGAGCTTGCCCTGCATAGTGAGCCGGATGATTTCCTGGCATTCGGCCGGGGCTACGTTACCGAACATCAGGCAAGCGCCGTTGGCACCGATCGCGCCGCCGGGCACCAACAGGCTGCCATTGCCAATCCAGAACTTCTTGGACTGCGGCACGTACTGCCGCGTGCGGTACTCAAAGCGAATGTTGCCGCCGGCAATGTAGCCGTAGACGTTCTCCATCTGGCACACCTGCCCGATCAACTGTGGTGTGCCAGCCGCCAGCGGCAAGCTCTGCGCGAACTGGCCCGGGGCCGGCTGATTGATGAGCAACGCCGGCACAGGCAGCCGCGGCACCACCTGCTCGAAGTAGCCGCGCACGTTGTCGGTGAGCCGTGGGATGCGCAGCCGCACAAGCTCCGCCCCGGCCTCCACGTACTGCTCGGCCAGCCGCAGCGACTCGGTGACCGAAGGGCAGTCGATGCCGGCGACGATGAACTTTTCGCCTTCCAAGGCTTCGTGCGCGGCGCGGATGATGTTGAGCCGTTCGG